>Ga0126373_10005093_pt1 | contig 10162 bp, 11 predicted proteins | sample PanSoiMetPlot_11_FD_92545 | JGI IMG/M metagenome (GOLD analysis project Ga0126373, IMG submission 92545) | Tropical forest soil microbial communities from Panama - MetaG Plot_11 | ecosystem: Environmental > Terrestrial > Soil > Tropical forest > Bulk soil | place: Panama | collected 2016-02-17 | reverse complement strand
GAGAGCAGGAGCGCAGGAGTCTTCTCGGATATCAATATCACTCCGCTCACCGATATCTTCCTGGTCCTGCTGATCATCTTCATGGTCACCACCGCGGTGACGATTGAATCGGCGGCTCACGTCGACCTGCCCAAAGCTGAGGCAACGACTAGCAACGAAAAGCCCAAAGGCGTAGTCGTCACCTACACCGCCGACCATCAGCTTTACGTGAACGACAAAAACGTCACCGAGCCCGAGTTGATGACTACGTTACACACCGCGCTCGATGCTTCGCCCGATAAGATAGTGGTTTTTCAGGGCGACCCGAAGGTAGTCTTGGGAGACATGGTCCGCATTCTGGATATCGCGAAAAGCGCTGGCGCCTCGGCGATAGCTATTGCGGTATCTGCCGGTGGTGGAGGTGGCGGCGGCGCTCCCGTTACTCCAGGCGGAGCGTAACAGAAATTGTATTGGGGACTGTACGGATGCTCCTCAAGCGTCCATGTTTATACTGATGGGGAACTCGACTCGGATCGCATTCTCTTAGTTCCGGGCGGGGAGCGAATCTTCATATGATTGCAGTAATCGCAGTAATCCTGATCCTGTCGACGATGGTCGTCGCGTTTATCCTGTACCGCATTATGGGAAAGCGCGAAGCCCAGGCGGAACTTAACCGCGATGACGATGAAGCCGATGCAAGCAGGCTTCAGCAGATCAGAGACTACCTTCGCTTGTTCATGGGCCCCTTCCCCCTCTCGATCGCCCTCCACGTACTACTGCTGCTGTTCCTGATCATCACGGTGCACGAACAGCGCGGACGCGAGCTTATCATGGTGAACCTGGAGGCGGGCGGCGGAGGAGGCGGCGGCAACGAGATGCAGGACCTCGATATGCCCGAGGTGCCGATGCCTGATCAGGCGCCGCAGCAGACCGAGGCTCCGACCGCGGTCGACACCTCGCAGGCGGTGGGTCTCGCCAATGACTATGTGCGTGCGGCCGGCGGCGGCGGTATCGGAATCGGACGCGGCGGCGGCATGGGCTCGGGCTACGGTCACGGAATCGGCTCAGGCTTCGGTGGGTTCATTGGCGAACTTCGGCGCAAGGGGCTCGACGTGGTGCTGGTTATCGACGGCACGGGCTCGATGAACCTGATTATCGACGACGTGAAGGCCAAGATGGTGCAGCTGGTGGGTGCGATTCATCGGCTGGTGCCAATCGCGCGCATCGGGGTGGTGGTGTTCGGCGGCAAGGGCGAGCCGAGGCAGATCCAGCCGCTGACCCTAAACCCGCAGAAGCTGAACGCGTTTTTGGGGCAGATCAAGGCGATGGGCGGCGGCGAGTGGGAAGAAGACACCTACGGCGCAGTCGAGACGGCAGTCAACAAGATGGACTGGAAGCCGTACGCCAAGAAGGTGATCGTGCTGGTCGGCGATTCCCCGCCGCACAAAGAAGATTTCGAGCCGCTGATAGCCCTCATCCACAAGTTCCACGACGAGAACGGGACATTCAATACAGTCGACGTGGCAGCGGAGGAGCATGAGCGGTTCGAGCGCGAGTTCTGGCTCAAGGTGCATCGCGAGGAGCCGCCGAAGATATCGCCGCTGCCGGCGTTTGCGCGGCAGACGCAGGCTGCCTACCGGGTGCTGGCGTCGGCGGGGGGCGGGGCGATGCGCTCGCTCTCGAAGGATGCGCATATCAACCAGCAGGTGCTGATCCTGGCTTTCGGCGAGCAGTGGCAGAACCAGGTGTCTGCATTCGGCAGAGGCCTGACTACGGGCGGTTCCGGCGGCAGCGAGTGAAGCAATTCCCTCGCCGCGGGATATAATGATTGCGGAGAGGGAGTCATGAGAAGTTCAACAATGATAAGCGCGGTCGTCGTTGCGACCGCGCTTTTTCTATCCACGGCGACGCCACGCGCGTATGCCTACGACTTCCGCCATCCGATGCGCGAGCAAAAGGACCTGCCGCCCCAGCTAATCCAATCGCTCGAGGATCATCTATCAGAAGAGGCCGGACCGTACTTCGACGAGCAGGACAAGCGCAAGGCCGACAAGGAGACGTACATCGATCTTCAGCAGAAGTTCGAATACTTGCCTACCTACGGACCGCATCGCCAGATTACCGTTAGTGCCAAACTCGGCGGCGTCGAGTACGATCCGACCAAGCCCGGCAGCAGCAAGGGCGCTGCGACCGGCACGCTCAAGTACCTGGTCTTCACCTACGCGCTGCACGGCAGCAAGTGGGTCGAGGTTGCCAAGCCGAAGTGGGAGATGCAGAACCTGGGCGTCGCTGCCGGTCGGCAGATGACCAACAATATCGCGCGCGGCGACAAGCGCGCCGCGGCTCAAGAGAAGGCCGCACAGGCGCACGCGGCAGCAGCCGCTGCGGCGGCAGCGGCGCAGAAGGTTGCCAACCACGGCGACTGACCGGTCGTGAGAGAGCCTCGCCGAGACCGTCCGTGACAGATCGGAGCAAATTCGGTCAATGAGGTAGAGTGATGGACAAGTCAGCCTTCCACGCCGAAATCGATCGAATAGTCAGCGAGCATCGGCTCGATCAGCATCCCTACGTCCGCCTCGTGCATGAGGGCAAGGCGTCGCGCGAGCAGCTCAAAGGCTACCCGATTCAGCACTACGAGATGACGGTGCGCGACTCGGCACCACTGTCGGCCGTCGCGTACCTCAAGATGAACGATATCGATCCTAGAACCGCGCGCGGCTCAGCGAAGGGTTTTGCCGAGGAAGCGCTCGGGCTTTATAGCCATTCTGCCGGGCATACGGACCTGTTGTTCGAGCTCTGGGAAGGCGGTCTCCGAATGCCGCGCGAACAACTGATGAACTCGGTCGGCTCGGAGGAAGCGCGCACCTTCAACGCATGCATGTATCGCATCATCCACCTGAAGCCGCGCTTCGTCGGCGCAATCGGTCTATGCGAAGAAATCGAAGTCCCCGCTTACAAGATGCTCCAGGAAGGTCTGGAGCGTCATTACGACATCAGCCCGGACCACACGCGCTTCCTATCGGTTCACTACGAGGCTGATAAGGAGCACGGCGAAGGCGGCCACCGCATAATCGATCGTTTCGTCACCGGCAGTGGGCGCGAAGAGGAATTCTTGGCCGAGGCGCGGACGATGGCGCGATTTTTCTGGAGGGGCTTCGACTCAATGCTCACCGCGTGAGCAAGATGCGCGCGGCGCTCCACGCTCGCTCGCGTCTGTCAAGGCGGTGGTTTTGCAAAAGACCGGCGTCGTCAGTACGCGGCTTCGAGTATCTTCAGCAGTTCCCCGGTAGTGATATCGCGGCCGACGGTGTTCGAGCGTTTCACCTCCTCGAGCACCGTTTCCGCGATCGAACCGATCTCCTCGCGCGGCACGCCCACGTCGCGAAGCCGATTAGGCACTTCGAGCTGGCCGATAAATCGCGCGACGCGGTCAGCACATTCCAGCGCCGCCATCTTCGGGTTCGCCGCATCGAAGCGAAGTCCCAGCCCCTCCGCGATCGGCCCGAAGCGCTCCGGTGCGATCTCCGCCATCAACCGCATCACGTGTGGCAGCGTGATGCACGAGGTCACTCCGTGCGGCACGTTCCAGCGCGGGCCGATCTGATGGCCGAGCGCGTGCGAGATTCCCGCGCGCGTGTTCGACATCCCGAAAATAGAGAACCACGCGGCGATCAGGCATTGCATGCGATGCTCGAGCTCGTCGTCGCCGTGAGCTTTGAGCGAGGGCACCAGGTGAACGTTCAGCAGCCAGATCGCGCGTGCCGAAAGCGTATCCGTCAGCGGCTGGTGGCGCGACGAATAGGCGCTTTCGACGGCATGATCGAGCGAGCGCATCGCAGTCGACGCCCAGAGCCACGCGGGCGTCTCGACCGTGACCGTTGGATCGAGAATCACGACGCGCGCCTGCAGCCGTGGATCGTATACGCCGCCTTTGACCCGTGTCTCCTCATTGGTGACGCCACCACCCCCGGTAAATTCGCCGGCGGAGAGCGTCGTCGGAACCGCGAACATCGGCATCTCGCGCCCGTCGCTTCGAATGAGCGCCATCATCGCCGCCTTCGCGCAGTCGTTGGGGCTGCCGCCGCCGAAGCTTATCATGGCGTCCGCGTCGAGCCGTCGCGCATCGTCGGCGAGCGCCTCGACGGTCGATGCCGGCACGTGCTGCTCGGTGCCGGTAAAGACGCCGGCAATGGCGCCGCCACCCGCTCGCTTTACCTGGTCGAGCAGCTTCGAGCGGCCTAGAGTTTTGCCGGTCACGATCAGCGCGCGCTTGATGCTGCGGCGTTCGAGTTCATGACCGAGCGCGGCGATCTTGCCCTTGCCGAACAGGACCGCTTCGATTCGAGAGACATAGAAATCGCCGGATGTCGGTTCCATGACCGTCACCTCCGCGGGTCGTACGATAATTGCACCGACCGCGCGCGATGTCATGGGTTGAAGCGAGCCGGCGAGCGGAGGCAACCACTAGGATGAAATCGCTTTTTCGAGCAACCAGCCGAGCCCGGCGATTTTCTCGATTAGCCCCGCCGGCACGCCGTGGCGATTCATCAGGTACTCGGGGCTATTGTATGTGACCGATACCTTTCCGTCGGCATCCTCGGCCACGAGCGCTTTGAGCGGCAGATCGAGTGCGAGCGACGGCGCCGCGACCATCAGCGGCGTGCCCGCCTTCGGACTACCGAAGATAAGCACTTGAGTCGGCATTCTGAGTCCCGCTTTTTCGGCCTCGCCACTATGATCGACACGGGCGAAAATCATGACACCGGCGGCGTGAAGCGCGGCCTCGATGCGCTGTATCGTTGCCGCGACGGAATAGGCACTGTTCAAGAAGATCAGCCCGTTATCCATGGTCGCTCTTCCTAAGGTTTGATGATCACGATCGTGCCGACTGGCAAGATTTTTTCGAGCTGCACGATCGAGTCGTTATCAACTGAGATGCAGCCCGTGGTCCAGTTGACATTGCCGTGGTTGAGGACCGGGTTGTCGGTGCCGTGGATTCCGATTCGTCCGCCGACGCCCACCGCATGTCCGTCGTGCATCGGTAGGTCGCGGTCATCGCTCAGTTCGTCGTAACGCAAGCGGTCGATCAGGTTCGGGTAGTTGAGCGTGAGGAACCAGTGCCAGCGGCTGCTGCGATGCTTTTCGATAATCGTGTAGACGCCTTCGGGCGTGCGGCGGTCGCCCTCGTATTCCTTTTCGCCGTCATCGAGATTGCGGCCGAACACCGCGTGATAGGTTCGGTAGAGACGGCCCTTGTAGTACACGATCAACAGATGGCGTTTCTTGTACACCATCACCGACCAACAGAGCGGATCGACGTACGAAAGGTCGGGCGTGCGGCGATAGGCAAGCTCGCCCGGCGTGAGGCCCGCGTCGATACCCTTCGGCAATTTGAGCATGTCAGGTTCGGCTGACGCGGCGGTTGCGGCGCCTGCCGAGGCGGAGGCTTGAGCAGGGGTCGCTAGCGGCGATGCCGTGGCAGAACTCGGCGCGGCTTCAGGCGAAGAGGACGGCTCCGAGGGCTCGGCATAGGAGCCGGGCGGCAAAATCCGGTATGGTGCCGGCGGGAGCAGATTTTGCTTTTGCGCGTCGGCGGCCGTGATCGGAGAATCAGAACTGGCGTCGGCGCCAAGCGCGATCGTCGCCGCGAAAAGAATGATCGCGATCGCCGCCAAAGCGATCGGACGAACCAGTTTGAAGCCGTTCAGGGTTGGGAGCATCACTAGTTAGTATTTTTAAATCGACTGAAGCCAAGGTCAATTGGATGCGACACCAATGTTCACTCCAATGCGACCAAGAGGACTGATAAGCGATGGAGCCCTACGTTGCTCGTGCGTTCGCTTCGTTGACAACCGGAATCTATGTACTGACGGTGATCGAGGGCGTGCACCCGCACGGTATGTCGTCATCGTGGGTCATCCCGGTCTCGGGGAAGCCGCCCCTATTTGCGGTCGCCGTCGACTGTCATCACCGAAGTCACGCGATAATCGCGGGCACCGGTGTTTTCGGCCTCAACGTAGTGAGCCATCGCGGTCGCGCGCTTGAGGATTATTTTAATTCGCCGCGAGCGCGTCGCGCCGACAACCTGGACGAGATCGCTCACGAGCCCTCGCCCGAGTTGCGCGTGCCCTGGCTCACCGGCGCGATGATTTCGATAGAAGCGAAGGTCGAGAAGAGCATCGTCGCCGGCGATCACACGATCTTCGTCGCGTCGCCCGTAGGAGTAAGAATCGGCCAGAACGATCAGCCTCTGTCGTCGCTCGACCTCGACTATGTCTACGTGGGCGGCGAGCAAGTGATCCCGCGGCTGCACCGCGAATAGGGTTGATCGACCGGCGCCGTTTTCACATCGCGAGTCCACCGTCGATCTGGATCACCGCGCCCGTGATGTAGGCCGCCGCATCAGAGAGTAAGAAGGCCGCCATCGGCGCCACGTCGTCGACCTTGCCGAAACGCCCGAGCGGGACCATACCCAGCGCCTGTGTGCGATGCTCCTCGGGCAGCGCCGCCGTCATGTCGGTCTCGATGAAGCCGAGCGCGAGCGCGTTGACGCGCACGCCGAGCCGCCCGACTTCCTTGGCCAACGACTTTGTAAGGCCGATCAGTCCCGCCTTCGACGCCGAATAGTTGACCTGCCCCGGCAAACCGATTAATCCGCTCACCGACGTGATATTGAGGATCGAGCCCCGCTTCGCCTTCATCATCATGAAGACTGTCGCGCGCGCGAAGTTGAATGGACCGGTGAGGTTGGTACGGATTACCTCGTTCCAATCGTCCTCGGTCATCATCACGAACACCTTGTCGCGCGTGAGGCCAGCATTGTTGACGAGGCCGTCGATCTGGCCGAACTCCCTTTTGACCGCGTTGACCATCTCGCGCACGGCTTTGAGGTCGCCTACATCGACTTGGTAGGCGAGCACGTTGCCGCCTATTTTTTCGATCTCGGCCTTCAATTCGGAGGCCTGCTGTTCGCTCTTCAGATAGTTGAACGCGACGTTGCCGCCGCGGCGCGCGATTTCGAGCGCAATTCCGCGACCGATGCCACGTGTCGCCCCGGTCACGATTATTCCTTTGCCTTCGAGGTCCTTGCTCATACCGTCCGCCTGGCGTTTCGCGTCCCGCGCCTTACTCCACGAGCTCTAAGGCTCGCGCGAGCGCGGGCCGATATTGATCGATGTAAGAGAGGTAGTTGTATCCGAACGAGCGCTCAAGCCCCGCGTCGTATTTCGGGGTGTCGGCGCCGAGGTCTTTTGCTAGCCAAGTGAGCAGCATCCACTCCTCTGAGCGCGGCGCCTTGCGAAGTTGATCGCGCCGCAGCATCAGCTGCTTGGGCTCGATTCCCACGACGAACGCGAGCATCGGAATCAGGTCGCCGTCATTTTTCTGCAACTCGTCGCGGGCGAAAAGGTTGATTGAGAAGACGGTTAGCGAACGCATCGCCGCCGCGACGCGCTCGGGCGTCGCTTTCGCCGACCATGTCGCGAGCGGCCCCTTCTTCGACAGCGCATAGCCCAGGAAGTTTACGTTGGCCTCGACGAGCGGCGTCACGAATGCGATCGCGTGCGGCGAGCCCGAATCCTTGAGCCTCTGCCGCAACTCGTCGAGCCCCGGCCGCGCGAGTCTCCGCATGAAGCGCCGCCGCGCCGGCGAGAGCCAGAACAGGATCGCTGCGAGCATGGCGACAGTTCACCACATTGCGGCGAAGCGGGCGGAGGCCACCGAGGCTCCGCCCTTCGGGCTTAGTCGATTTGAACGTGGTTTACGCGCTGAACGAGGAACCGCATCCGCAGGTCCGGCTCGCGCGGGGATTGTCGAAACGGAAACCCGCGCCGTGCAGACCCTCGACGAAATCGAGTGTCGTCCCGGCGATATAGGGGAGCGAAATCTCGTCGACCAAGACTTTCACGCCCTCGATTTCGGCGATTCGATCGCCTTCCTTCGCCGTGTCGAAATTGAGTTGATACTGGAAGCCGGAGCATCCGCCACCAACCACGCCGATTCGAAGCCCATGCGCCGGATCGAGGCCCTCCTTGGATTGCATCTTGCGCACCATCTCGAGCGCCTTGGGTGTGAGCTTGACGTCCGGCAAAGAAGCGAGCTCAACGCTCGCATTTTCGGTGTGTTCGTGGTTCATTCCCTCAGCCATCGAATCCTCCGGAACAGCTTCCAGTTGAAGCAACGCTAAAGCGCGCGCCTAGCGCCGCAATCGAAATCTAATCATAGCAAAATCTGGAGTCAAACCATCCACTATTCTTGTCAGCCGCAATGATAGAATAAATTGCCAGTTTTTCCTGCACTCGAAATGTGATGAACCTTAGCCATATCGTCGAAGACGCTGCTCGCGAGCACGGCTTTGCGCTGGTTGGGTTTGCGCGTGTGCGCCGCCTAAAGGAGCGCGAAGATTTCTATCGCGCATGGCTCGCCGACGGGCGCGCCGCCACGATGACTTACCTTGCGCGCGAGCCTGAGCGCCGCTTCGATCCGCGGCGGCTCGACCCTTGCTACAGGTCGGTCGTGAGCCTCGCCTATCCGTACGCCGCGCCCACGCCGCCACGCGTCGATTGGCGCGCGGAGCTTCGCGGACGTATCGCGGCGTATGCTCTCGGCCGTGATTATCATGATTACGTTCTCAAGCACGCGCGCGCGGTCGCAGATAGGCTCGCGGCCGCGCGGCCGGGGACAATCACCCGCGCATACGTCGATACCGGGCCGGTGTTCGAACGCGAATGGGGCGCGACGGCGAACCTCGGATGGTTCGGGCGCAACACGATGCTTTTAAGCCGTGAGCGCGGCTCGTATTTCTTCCTCGCCGAGATTTTCACCGACGCCGAGCTTGCGCCGACCACCAAGCCATACGGCGAATTCTGCGGCACGTGCCGGCGATGCCTCGATCTGTGCCCGACGGGCGCGCTCCAGGAGGGCTACAAGATGGAGCCGCGCGCTTGCATCTCGTATCTCACGATCGAGCATCGTGGCGCCATCCCTCGCGAGCAGAGACCAAGGCTCGCCGAATGGATCTTCGGCTGCGACATCTGCCAGGAAGTGTGCCCTTGGAACGGCGAGGTGGCTTCTGGAGCCATCGAAAATCCCGACCTCGTGCCATATCTGCCGGACATACTTGCGCTCGACGACGTCGAGTTCGGACGGCGTTTCACGAGAAGCGCGATCAAACGCGCGAAGCGGCGCGGTCTCTTGCGTAACGCCGCTATCGTGCTCGGCAATACAAAGAACCCCGAAGCGATCCCCGTGCTCGCGCGCGCCCTCAACGATCCCGAGCCGCTCGTGCGTGCACACGCGGCGTGGGCGCTGGGCAATATCGGTGGCCGCGTCGCTCGCGTCGCGCTCGAGCGCGGACGGGCGGGCGAATCCGATCTTGATGCGCTCAGCGAAATCAACAGTGCGCTCGCCGGTCTCTGAGCGATCGCGCGCTTGTCAAATGCCGCGCGCCGTTTAAGACTGGGTCCTGGACTCGATCACGATGAATGACGCCCGGCGCGAATTCTCCAGCATCGCGGCGCGCGAGCCGGTTCCGCTGGCCCGCGGCGCGCTATTGATCGCCAAGGAAGAGTACCCCGACCTCGACCTCGAGACCCACCTCGATAGGCTCGCGGAGCTCGCGCGTGAGGCGGAGCCGATCGTGCGTGCCGGCGCCGATACCGTCGAGCGGGTGCAGCTTCTCTCTCACTTCCTGTTCGAGCTGAAGGGCTTCGAGGGCAACCGCGACGAGTTCTCGGACCCGCGCAATTCGTTTCTGAACGACGTGCTGAACCGCCGCCTCGGCATTCCGATCACGCTTTCGATTGTCTACCTCGAGGTCGGCCGCCGTCTCGGCTTCAACCTCTACGGTGTCTCGTTCCCGAATCACTTTCTCGTCAAAGCGGTCGATGATCGGGGCGAGCTGATCATCGATCCATTCTCGGGCGGGAAGATTCTCGATCTCGACGAAATCCGCGCGCGGCTCACGCAGGTCTATGGTCAGCCCGTCGAGTTGCAGCCCGCGATGCTGCGGGCCGTCGGCAGCCGCCACATCCTGGCGCGCGTGCTGCGCAACCTGAAACTCATCTATGCTGGCGCATCGGATTGGCCGCGCGCGCTCGCCGCGCTCGATCGAATCCTGCTGCTCGATCCGCGTTCGCTCGAGGAACTGGCCGAGCGTGCCGCGCTGTTCGAGCGGCTCGAATGT
>Ga0126373_10005091_pt1 | contig 10163 bp, 12 predicted proteins | sample PanSoiMetPlot_11_FD_92545 | JGI IMG/M metagenome (GOLD analysis project Ga0126373, IMG submission 92545) | Tropical forest soil microbial communities from Panama - MetaG Plot_11 | ecosystem: Environmental > Terrestrial > Soil > Tropical forest > Bulk soil | place: Panama | collected 2016-02-17 | reverse complement strand
TGGAGGACCGCGGCTGGATTTCCGCAAGGTGGGGAATCTCGACAAACAACCGCAAGGCCCGGTTTTATTCCCTGACGATTGCCGGTCGCAAGCAGCTAGGGAAGGAAACCACCAAATGGCACCGGCTCACCCGAGCAATTGGGCGGATCCTCGAGTCCGAAGGTGGCTAGGCCATGTTCCGACGCAAAAGAAAAGCGCGCGACTTCGCCGAAGAAATCAAAGCCCACTTGGAGTTCGAAACAGAACGCTTGAGAGAGGAGGGACTCGACGAACGAGAAGCCCGAGCCGCGGCGCGCCGCGCTTTCGGCAACGTGACCGAAGCCGAAGAGCGCTTCTACGAATCCGGCCGGTGGCTTTTCTGGGACGACCTTCGGCAGGACCTCCGTTTCGCTTTCCGCATGTTGCGCAAGTCTCCCGGTTTTGCCGCGGTGGCCGTCGTGACTCTGGCTGTGGCCATTGGCGCAAACGCGCTGGTCTTCAGCGCACTCGATGCCTTCCTGCTTCGTCCGCTGAACGTGCCGCAGCCGAAGGGTCTCTATGGGCTGCAGTTTGGCGAAGGACGTCGCGGCGCTCAGTCGTATCCCAATTATGAAGATTTCCGGGATCGCAACCGCAGCTTCGATGGTTTGGCCGCTTATGCCATGGCCAGGGTGGGGTTGGACACCGGGGAAAACCCCGCCCGCGCGTGGCTTTACGAGGTGAGCGGAAACTACTTCGACGTATTGCACCTTCATCCCTATCTTGGGCGCTTCTTTCACTCTTCCGACGAGCACGGCGCCGGCAGCGCTCCTTATATCGTGCTCAGCTATGCCTATTGGCACGGCGGTTTTCAGGATGACCCTGGGGTGGTCGGCCGCAGGGTCGAAGTAAACAAGCGACCGTACACGATCATCGGCGTTGCTCCGCAGCACTTTACCGGGACTTTTCTGCTGCTGTCTCCCGATTTCTTTGTGCCGATGGTCAGTTTTGAGGACGAGAAAACCCTCAGGAATCGCGGCGGCCGCTGGATTTTTGAAACCATCGGCCATCTGAAGGCCGGGGTCAGTGCGGTCGAGGCCGCTCGGGATCTCAACTCCGTTGGCGCTTATCTCGAAAAGAGTTATCCCCAAGACAACGGCAAGATGAACGTGTCGCTGGTTCGTGCAGGTCTGTATGGCAACACCTTCGAACGGCCGATCCGGGAATTTGTTGTGGCCTTGATGCTGCTCGCCGCGTTAATCCTGCTGGCCGCTTGCGCCAACCTGGGAAGCCTGTTTGCGGCGCGCGCCGCCGATCGCTCGCGGGAAATTGCCGTGCGCCTCGCGCTGGGGTCGAGCCGCCTCCGCATTCTGCGGCAACTCGTCACCGAAGCTCTTCTGATTTCGCTCGCGGGAGGCGCCGCGGGGATTTTGGGGGGAGCGCTGCTGCTCGGCAGGCTTGTCGAGTGGAATCCCTTTCCGCAATTTCCGACCAATGTGCCGCTCGATCCGAACGGAAACGTCTATGCGGTTGCCGTGGTGCTGGCTTTGCTGAGTGGGATCCTTTTTGGGGCGGTGCCGGTCAAGCAGGTGCTCGACAGCGATCCGTACGAGATCGTGAAGTCCGGTTCGCTCGGAAAGTTGGGCCGCCGCATCACCTTCCGAGAGGTGTTAGTCGCGGTGCAAATTGCCATCTGCGCCCTGTTGGTCACCTCTTCGATGGTGGCGGTGCGCGGGCTGCTGCGATCGCTTGGCAGCAATTTCGGCTTCGAACCGGGAAAGGTGATCCTTGCGGACACGGATTTGGATATGGCGGGTTATTCCCCGGATTCCGTACCGGCGATCGAAAAGCGCATGATCGAGTCGATCAACACGATTCCGGGTGTAACCGTGGTGGGACTCGCGAATTGTCCTCCGTTGGCGGGTTGCGGCGTCTCAAGGACCTTCGTTTTTGCCGAGGAAACTTCGGATCTGCGTCCTTCCCATGCCGCCGCTTCGTCCCTGATGTACAAGACATCCCCGGAATACTTCGCCGCCGCCGGGACCCCCTTGCTGGCGGGGAGGACCTTCAGCTGGCATGACGACCAAAGCGCGCCGCGCGTGGCGGTGGTCAACCAAACGTTTGCGCGCAAGGTGCTGGGCTCGGAGACGAAGGCCCTCGGCCGATACTTCAAAGCGTCGGATGGAACGCGCATCCAGGTGGTGGGCGTGGCTGTCGACGGCAAATACACAAGCCTCACCGAGGAGCCACAGGCGGCGATGTTCTTGCCGATCCTGCAATCGCCCTCGAGTGAGAGCTTCCTCCTGGTTCGTTCCGATCGTGATCCCCGGCAGCTGGCCGGGGCCATAAGGAGCAGGATGCGCGAGCTCGACGCGGGCCTGTCTGTTTTTGTCCAAACCTGGCCGAGGGAAATGGATTTTTTCCTGTTTGGCTCACGCATGGCCACCGTGACCCTTAGTGTACTCGGCGCGCTCGGTGCCATCCTATCCATCACCGGTATTTTTGGAATAGCGGCGTATTCGGTCAGTAAGAGGCTGCGGGAACTGGGAATTCGCGCGGCCCTTGGCGCACGGTGGAAGGAGCTGTTAGGCGCGGCCCTCGGACGAGCCATCGAGCTGCTAGCGTTTGGTTCCGCGTTCGGACTGCTGCTCGGGATTCTCGCAAGCCGCCTGCTCGGATCGATCGTGTATCAGGCAACCCCGCGCGATCCGTTGGTACTCGGCGGGGCCGTTCTCGCGATGTCGTTGCTCGGGCTAATCGCGACGTGGATTCCGGCGCAACGCGCGCTCCGGGTCGATCCCGCGATATTGCTCCGCGAGGAGTGAATCGGCCGTATTTGAAGGCGTTTGGTTCATCGAGAACAATGCCCACGTTCTGAAGCTCCTGAGGAAGTGAATGAGTTGTTTGCCCCGCCCGTCGACGTCATCGCCGTGCCGCCCTGCTGTACTGAAAAATGAACCGCGTGCCCTCCCGGTTAGCCTGGTTGGCCTAGGGCAGTTAGCTAGGCGAAAAAGTCCAAAAAAGGACTTGACATGTGCAATAGTGTTATAGTTATGTATAACACCATAGAGCTGAACATGCCTCGCTGAGCTGCGAGGCAACTCGCATAAGGAGAAACAAACCATGAGATTCATTCGTTTCCTGGTGCTTTTTGTTCCGATGTCCCTCACGAGCGTGGCTTTCGCGCAGTCCGCGGCGCACAAGGCCACCGAGCAAGTCGTGCCTTCCGGGGCGCAAAAATCTTTCGATACCCTAAAGAGCCTCGCGGGTAGCTGGCAGGGCCCAGTGAAAGTCGAGCCGCCGCAACCCGACATGGGGAGCGACGCCGGGATTCACGTCTCCTTGCGCGTGACTTCCAGGGGAAACGCGCTGGTGCATGAGATGTTTGAGCCCGGAAAGGCGGACGATCCGACCCGCTACGACCACCCTGTTACGATGCTCTATCTGGATGGTGATCGTCTGCTCCTGACGCACTATTGCGATGCGGGAAACCGGCCGAGTATGGTCGCCCGGACCTCTCCCGACGGAAAGACGATGGAATTCGATTTTCTCGACCTCTCCGGTGGCAATCAATACGGACACATGTATCACGCCGTGTTCACGATCATCGACGCGAACCACCACCTGGAAGACTGGACCTACTTGATGCCCGGGGACAAGCCCGTTCACGCACACTTTGACCTCGCGCGGGCCAAGTGACCTCGTGCATTTCCGATAAGCGGGCGGGAAACCAGGATGGACCGTGAGTGGAATGAACATCAGCCGATTTACCGCCAACTGCGGGACCGCGTCGTGGCCATGATTCTCGACGGGGTCCTCAAGGAAGGCGATCCGCTGCCCTCCGTGCGCACGGTCTCGGCCGAATACCGGGTAAATCCGCTTACGGTCCTCAAGGGCTACCAGCAACTGGTGGACGAGGGGTTGGTCGAGTCCAGACGAGGCCTGGGAATGTTCATCAAACCCGGCGCACCGAGCCTGTTGCTTGAGGGCGAACGGCAGAAATTTCTGAGCGAGGAATGGCCCAGGATCTCCGCAACCATCGAACGGCTCGGACTCAAGGCGGCGGAGCTGCTGAACGGCCAAACCGGTCAGTCTTCCTCGGATCCCGCAGCGTCGAAGACCTCAAAAACGCCCGAGGAGAAGGGCTGAAGCCATGGCATCGATCGAAGCACGCGGCCTGCGGAAGGCCTACGGCAGCAAGGTCGCGCTGGACGGGATCGATTTGCGCGTCGAAGAGGGCCGGATCCTCGGCATCGTCGGACCCAACGGGGCGGGGAAAACCACGGCGCTGAACGCCATCCTCGGCCTGACTCCGTATCAAGGTGAACTGCGAGTGCTCGGGCGTGATCCCTGGACAGAGCGCGACCGGCTTATGCGTGATGTTTCGTTCATCGCCGACGTCGCCGTTTTGCCGCGCTGGCTGCGGGTTTCGCAGGCGCTCGATTATGTCGAGGGCGTGCATCCGCGATTCGACCGGGCGAAGGCCGAGAGTTTCCTGGCCAAAACCACGATCGAGCACACCAGCAAGGTTCGCGAATTATCGAAAGGCATGGTGGCGCAGTTGCACCTCGCGCTGGTCATGGCCATTGACGCGAAATTGCTGGTGCTCGACGAGCCTACGCTGGGCCTGGACATTCTGTATCGCAAACAGTTCTACGATTCCCTGCTCAACGACTATTTCGATCGCAACCGCACGATCGTGGTGACCACGCATCAGGTGGACGAGATCCAGGACGTGCTCACCGATCTCATGTTCCTCCATCGTGGCCGGATCGTGCTCCATTGCAGCATGGAGGAGTTCGAGTCTCGCTATGTGGAAGTAATGGTCAACCCGGAGCACGTGGCCGCGGCGCGCGCGCTCAAACCCATTCACGAACGACAGGTATTTGCTCGCAGCGTCCTGCTCTTCGACCGTGTCGATCGTCAGCAGCTCGCGGCGCTCGGCGAGGTGCGCAGGCCGAGCGTCGCCGACTTGTTCGTGGCCGTGATGGGCACCTTCGTGTCTAATCCCGTGGGCCAGACAAAAGGAGTAGCGCCATGAATACGCAATCGGATGTTCTGCCTGAATCCTCGCGCGAGTCGCTGGCCATCGCGGCGGCGGAAATCCCCCTGACCCGGCGGATGTACTGGGGCCTGCGGAGGGAACTCTGGGAGAACCGTGCCATCTATATTGCCCCGCTTGCAGCCGCCGCGGTTGCGCTGCTTGGTTTCTTGCTGACCCTCGCCCACTTACCCGCGAGGATGCGCCGGGCGTCCACCCTCGGCCCGATGGAACTGCACAAACTCGTCGCGCAACCGTTCGATGCTGCGGCCTCGCTGCTGATGGCGACTTGCCTGTTCGTCGCGTTTTTCTACTGCCTCGAGGCGCTGCAGAGAGAGCGCCGCGATCGCAGCATCCTGTTCTGGAAGTCGCTGCCGGTCTCGGATCTCACGACGGTGGCCGCCAAGGCGAGCATCCCGTTTGTGGTGCTGCCAATGCTCGTCTTCGCCATCAACTTTGCGACGCAATTCCTGATGCTCCTTCTGAGCGGCGCGGTGCTCGCGGCGAGCGGCCTCGGCGCGGCGCGCTACTGGGACCAAGTGTCCTTGTTTCCGATGTCCCTGCTCCTGCTCTACCACATTGTGACCGTGCATCTGCTTTGGAGCGCACCCGTCTACGGATGGCTGCTGCTCATCTCCGCCTGGGCGCGGCGCGCGGCCTTTCTTTGGGCCGTATTGCCGCCGCTAGCGATTGGCGCCCTCGAAAAGCTCCTGTTCAACACCGCGCATTTCGCCGCCTTCCTGGGGCAGTTCTTATCGGGTAACGGCAGCGAAGCCTTCGCCACGCCGCACAGCATGCCCACGGACCCGCTAACGCACGTCACTCCGATTAGGTTCCTGACGACCCCCGGGCTCTGGCTCGGCTTGGCCGTCACCGCGGCATGTCTCGCTGCCGCCGTGCGGCTGCGCCGCTACCGCGAACCAAACTGAGGCGCCTGCCGATGGTATTCCAATTCGCGTAAGGAGAGCGACCATGAGCACCGCCGCGATGACCCACCGGTTGGAGCTGCCTTCTCATGCCGACACCTCGTTGAAAGCCTCGGCACGGTTTTGGTTTGTTGTGACCGTCACCGGCAAGCTGGTGTTTGCCTTTGCGGTGGCGTCACGTTTACGACTGCCTGGCCGAAGCGTACAGGGACTACGGCAACAATCTCCAGGGCATCGCGGAAATCTCTGGAGCCCAATCCCAAGAACGGCAATGCCGTCCTGAGGCTTCAGAAACTCAAGTAGGAACGATTCGAATTTCAGGAGGACATATGGAACCCATTATTTATCCTAGCTGTTCTGCAAGCGAATGTACTTCTCTCGGATCGAACGCTCCGATTTGGCAGGACATCCTCGCGCAAGCGGTGACCGGCGAGCTACTGGCCGCGATGAACTACACCTCCTTATCGGAGATCGCTCGCGACCCCCGAGAGCTAGCCGATGCATTGGAGCATGCCCAGGGTGAACGCGGGCATGCCGCCGCGTTCGCTGCCGAGGGTTGCAAGATCGGAGTCGACGTAGGCAATAACGTCGAGGGTAAGCATTGGAAGCGGCTCCGCGAGGCATTCCTCGGCTGCAGCAAAAAGCGGGACTTTTTTGGCTGCTTGATCGTCCAGGAAATCATGTTGGAATCGTTCGCCGTGGCCAGCTATGCGCGCGTTGCGAAGGTTGCGCCAGGAAGTCTTGGCGCGACCTTTGCCCGCATTGCAGCGGAGGAAGAAGATCACGTCGATCACGCCATGGCGATTCTCCGGGCAGAGCGAGACTTGGATGCCGAGCGCTTCGACGACAAGGTCCACCGGCTGCATCTGGATGTGATGACCACCCTCGCGAAGATGCTGGCCAAGGAATGCAAGGATGGACATTGCGAGGTGTGCCACGGCAGCTGTGTGAAGCCGGCGCTGTTTGAGGTCAGCCTGAGTGCTGCCGCGCTTCGCGGCGCCTCATTGCAACAGTATCTGAAAACGCTGGACAGGCTGGGGCTGCCCGGGGAGGTGACGCTTCGATGGGTGACGCAGTTGCCAGTTTAGCCAGGCCAGCGCGACCTTACGAAATGGATTTCGCCCTGGTCGGACATCAGGAGAGTTGGAGAGCGGCTTCGGATGTACTCGCCGTTCTTCGCGGACCGAAGCACGCGCCCCTGCCGGACCATGAGATCAAAGACATCTTTCCATGGATTCCTCCAAGAGCCGTTTGCCAGGTGGAAGTCAGATCGCTCGCCGGCGCGAAGGCGCGCGGCGTGTATATCGACTCTTTCATTCCTCCGGACCGGTTGGAAGCGCGTTATGTGCACGAGAACCTCGCGCGTGTTCGCGCGGCAGCGGCCTACGCGATCGAGGCGGGAGCCAAGATCGTGAGCCTCGGCGGATTCAGCTCCATTCTGATCGAGGGCAACTTGGGTCAGCTTCCGGCAGGACCCGGCACGGTCTTTACGACCGGCAATACGTTGACCGTTGCTTTCATCGTTCAAGGCATCAAGAAGATGTGTGCGCTCAAAGGCCGCAACCTCCGAAGATCGACACTGCTGATCGTGGGAGCAACCGGAGACGTGGGTTCGGGCTGCGCCCGTTGTTTGGCTCCTATCGTGAGGCGCGTGCTGCTCAACGCGCGTAACGTGGAGCGTCTCGAGAAACTCGCTGCGGAATTGGAAGCCGATGGCGTTGAGGCGGAGGTCGCGACCGATCCCGAGCGATTCTCAGGCGAAGCGGACCTGGTCGTCTGCGCAGCGAGTCTAGCCTCACCGTCGCTTCTGTTGGGCCGCATCGCCCCCGACGCTATCGTTTGTGATGCGGGCTACCCGAAGAATCTTTCTCAAAGCGCCAAGCTGCCCCTAGCCACGGTTTTCTTTGGAGGGCTCGGACAGATCACCGCCGGAATGAGCTTCTCCCCCGATTTCCGTGGAGTTTTGAATCGGCATCCGTTCCCCGATGTGGCCCATGGATGCCTGCTCGAAGGCATGGCTCTGGCTCTCGAGGGCCGGTTCGAGCCGTTCTCCCAGGGAAGAGGAGGCATCACTCCGAAGCGTGTCCAGGAGATCGCGGCAACCGCTCGGCGCCATGGGATCTACCTCGCACCACTGTACAACGCCGATGGGCCGGTGGAGGTCGGCCTGGATCGCACCTCTGGTCCCGAGCATCTTGGCGCCGACGACTGTGCCGTTGCTGTCTGATGTACAAGGAAAGGTGGATGCCGAGCAGCGGGGATGTTCGCTCTTCGCCGAACTGGACATCGCTGTTCCTGTCGCGGGGCGTAGACGTTGAAACGTTGGTCGAGCAGAGCGGCACCGCCGGTTTCGTGACCCGGCTAAGGAGGGCGGACAAATGAACCTTTCACCCGTTCTGTTTTTTCATATTTGCGCGGGGACCTTGGGGCTCGTCTCAGGCGCCGCCGCATTGTCTTTCCGCAAAGGTTCCCGGTGGCACGTCTTGGCGGGAAAGGTCTTTGTGCTATCCATGCTCGCGATGGCGGCCGCGGCGGTGTACCTGGCGTTCACCAGGCACCAGCCAAACAATGTTGGCGGGGGCGTCTTTACCTTCTACCTGATCCTAACGGCCTGGCTTACCGCCCGGCGCAGCGACGGCGAAACGAGCAAGCTCGATTGGGCGGCGCTTCTGATTCCTTCCTTGCTCGGTATCCTGACGTGGTTCACGGGTGTCGAAAAGATCCGCACTCCGGAGCCGCCCAAGGACGGAGTTCCCGCCGGCATGCATTTTTTCATGGGCTTGGTGATGCTGCTGGCTGCGGCGGGAGATGTCCGCATGCTCGTCCGCCATGGTATCCTGGGCGCGAAGCGAATCCGCCGGCATCTTTGGCGCATGTGTTTTGGGCTGTTTATTGCCACCGGATCTTTTTTCCTGGGACCGGCGAACCGCCCGCTGAGACTGCTTGCCTCGGTGGGGCTCCGGCAACAACTCTTGCGCGATTTGCTCCGCCAACAAGTGCTTCTTTTCCTCGCTGTCCTGCCACTGCTTTTGCTGATTTTCTGGCTCATCCGAGTGCGCTTCTCCAATCGATACCGGCCGAGCTCGGCGCCGACCTCGGGCGACGTCCGCTCGTTGCCGAGTTAGGCCGCTCTTCGTAGGAGGAAACAACTCCAAGGCTTGAGGTTACGGGCAAAGGGAATCCACGCACTCATTGCCGGCCAACCCGGCGGAGGACGGCCGCGATCCGACTTTCAAATCTCCACAATATTTGCGGCCTTCGTTCGTCTTCATAACTAGATGGACCATGCGCTGATAAAACAGTGGCTGATGACTGAACAAGATGACCGCATCTCCGAAGTCGTCCTCCGTGAGCGGGCCAGGCTGCGCCATTTCATTCGCAGGCGCGTTGCGGATCCGAGCGACGTAGAGGACGTTCTGCAGGACGTCTTCTACAAGCTGGTAGAAGCCAACCGCCTGCTGATGCCGATCGAGCATGTGACGGGCTGGCTTTTTCGCGTGGCGCGCAATCGCATTACCGACCTTTTTCGCAAGAAGAAGCCGGAAAACTTTGACGCCGGCAGGTTCGCGGACACTCAAGGCGAACGGCTCGCGATCGAGGATCTGCTGCCATCGCCCGATGCCGGGCCGGAAGCGCTCTACGTCCGCAACATGCTTCTGGACGAGCTGGAACTTGCGCTCGACGAACTGCCCGAGGAACAGCGCGAGGCATTCGTCGCCCACGAATGGGAGGGCCGCAGCTTCAAGGAGATGGCGGAGGAGACCGGCGTGGGCGTGAACACGCTTCTGTCGCGCAAGCGCTACGCCGTGTTGTATCTGCGCGAGCGGCTCGGCAGCCTCTACGACGAGTTTAGGGAAGGGAGGGACGGAACATGAGAAAAAGGTGGATTTGGATCGCTCCGGCGGCGTTCCTGGGAATCATCCTATTCACTTACCTTGGCGGAGAGCTCGTTAGGTATCTCTGGAATTGGCTTCTGCCGGGGTTGTTTGGATGGCGGCAGATTACCTTCTGGCAAGCGCTCGGACTGCTGCTTCTCTGCCGGATTCTGTTCGGAGGCCTTGGCGTTCGCGGCTCTCATCCTTCCAATATGCGCTCGAGGATGCGACGGCGGATGGCCGAGCGCTGGGAGCAGATGACCCCCGAAGAACGCGCAAAAGCCAGCGAGCGCTGGTCTCGCTGCGGATTCGAGCCGCCCGAGGCCAAGCCGACGGCGTGAGAACGACAATGGAATCCTCGAG
>Ga0126373_10005090_pt1 | contig 10164 bp, 11 predicted proteins | sample PanSoiMetPlot_11_FD_92545 | JGI IMG/M metagenome (GOLD analysis project Ga0126373, IMG submission 92545) | Tropical forest soil microbial communities from Panama - MetaG Plot_11 | ecosystem: Environmental > Terrestrial > Soil > Tropical forest > Bulk soil | place: Panama | collected 2016-02-17 | reverse complement strand
GTGCGCCTCATTGCGGACAAGCGTTCGGATGTGAACCCGGACGGGCTCTGGATTGCGGACTACAGCGAACGCCCGATCGACGGCGAGCGCCGCGATCGGATCCTGAATTCCCCCGATGCTGTTTCGGAGAGTAGCGCTGCTCAAAACAAAGGAGGCCAGTGATGGAAGCTATGGTCGCTCGGGTTGCGGAGATGCAGCCGCAACCGGCACAGGCATCAAAGCCCAGGAACTCGCGCAAATCTCGCCGGCAAGTTGAGGAGGGTGTTCGGTACTTTCTCGCCAAGGACGGATCGTCGATTGAGAAACCCGAGCTTGGCGCGGAAGTGGCAAGTGAAGGCGAGGCTCTCATCAAAGCGTTTCAGTCAAAGAACGGCGTGATCTACACCGTTCTCGCCTACAAGGCGGAAGCGGAGATACAGGGAGGATCTCCGACATTGGTAAAGCGGCCCCTGCGCAAATAGGGCGCCGACATAAGTAGTACCGGTCAGCTCGGATTCAAAGAGGAGACAAACCTGAAATACGGCTCATGTCGCCTCATTTGACGCCTTATCGCTTCACGCGATGAGGAATTCCGCTGACCCGGTTTGCACTCTCGAGGCCTGGTTCGGCTAACAACCCACCCCTAACCCGGGCGGCCAGGCGAAGAGATGAGGACCGGCGTTCAGCCAAGTCTCTGATCACTTCGTCTCGAAGCGCCAGACAAGTGAGGAGAACATGACAGCGAACAGGACACAAAACGCGGCACTCGATCAGCAGCTCATTCTTGAACTGAGGATTGATGCGTCCGGTGAAGTGACCCGCAAGCCAACCAAGCTCGGACGGAAGGATACGCTCGAGGGAAAGCTCCTCGGTCAGCTCTATCCTGGCATCCGAGTCGCGCGCGTCAGCGTGCCATATGAGTTGACGCCGTATGAGCAGTCAGTGGTCGAAAACCGCATGGCGAGTCTTCATTACGGCGGGGTCGAGTACAAGCTGGTGGGCGCCAGCGGTTCGGCGAAGGATGGCAAGTTCTACTTTGTCGACAAGGCGCATTCCGGCCCTATAGCTGAGCGCTTTCAGCATTGGCCCGAAGCGGCGATCGTGTACTTTGCGATCCTCGTCTCCGACTGCAAGCTGATGGTCGAGGAACCCGACCTGCGCATCGCTGTGGTCAAGGATCACGTCCTTGGCACCAACGATTGCCGTGGCTGGGCGCGTGAATCCCTCTACCGGAAGCTGAAGATAGGCACGAATCGCTTTTGCCAGTTTCGGCTGGCATTTGACGCGAGCGAACCGAAGCAGGCGAAAGGCGCACTGAAGGCAATGAGCGATCGTGTGGCCGACAGGCTCTCGGTCGATGTCATTCTGCCTGAAAGCTCCTGCAAACCGGCCCTCAAAGGAAGTGTGCGATTTCTTCCCCACTTGGGCACATCGGGCCGCATGCACATAGGTCCGGCGATTCTCGGGATTAAGCAGATCTCCCGTCAATCGGAGTTTGGGTCAAGCTACACCTTGATCGAACACGCTTCGGAAGAGGCGCTGCAGTTTGAACTGAAGCTGTGGGCGCTCGAACGAATCAAGGCAATGAGAAAGGCATGGGACGAGGGTGACTACCAGGCTCTTTTCGAAGTAATCGGCAAATCTGAGGTTACAACGATCGACGATGGTGTCGGCTTCGATCCTGACTCGCTGGAGCAACAGGGCGATGCAGCTTCAGAAGGATGTGACCCGGCGGAAGCAGTTCTGTTGGCGGACCGTAGCGGAAATGCAATCAAGATTCCCTATGTCTTCAACCAACTGAACCGCAAGCTGGCACGCTGGGCATTTCGTGCTTGCACGAGCGCGGATCTGAAGCTGCCATCGTTCGCTCTGGCGGACGACGGTGTCCTGATTGAGCATCGGGGAAAGATTCTCTCGGCGTCCGACTGGATACCTGAAGACAGTGCGATCACATCCTTGGCGGCGGAAGAGGGGCTGTGCGTCCGGTACCCAATACGGATGCAGGAGGATCTCTTACCCGTCCGCCATCTCACCAACACCGAGCTTCTTCCCGCGCTCAAACAGGCGCTTGGAACAACCGGCCTTGATGAATCTGAGGTCGCCAACATTCTGGACCGGCAACTTCGCATGGAGGGAACGTACATCCTGCATTCGAAGACCGCGAGCAGAAATGGCGGCGATTTTGACTTCGACACCATCTGCGTAATGCCGTCCGATCAGTTCCCTAAGTTCGTAGCGGGAAGGATCTCGTACGGGGAGAGATTTCACCAGCAAAAGACCAAGCATCAGAAAGCCAAGTCTCCCTGGTGGAACGCCTGCCCGGTTGCGATGAAGGCGCGGGGAAACCGGATCGGTTCGATCACCGACCTGAAAACCTCATGCCTTGCGGCGGGACGGCCAGACCTGGCCTACAAGCTCGTCGAGCAACTGCAGAACGCACTCGATTCCCTGAAACACAGGGTCGAGATTGATGAAGCCGTTGTCAGTGAAATCAGGAAGGAGGTAGCGCCAGCGCCCTGGCTCCGCTACAAGCGGGAGCGCAGAGTGTCGGATCTGCCGGCCCATCTTGAAGTCGCAGATACGGACAAGGTTGGGAGGCTCTACAACGTACTGCGCAAGGAGGTTGGCTTTCTTCCCGACGAAACCGGCAACGGATTCGAGGAGAAGATGTCCATCGAAGACTTCCGCGGACTCTTTTCGGGCGAATCCGTCACCCGGGAGATGTTCGAGGAATGCCAGTTGGTCAATTCGATCTATGGCGACATCGCAAGCCGGATTGTCCAGCGCGAGGATGAAGTAAAACAGCAGCTCAAGGACGCTCAAGCGCAGTGGGAAACTGTGCGCGGGAGCGAGGACAAAGAGAAGAGAAAGACTGCTGTGCTTGCAAGAAACAAGGCGCAGTCGGCTCTGTGGGAGCACGAACAGGATGCACGGGATCAGTTCAGCTCGTTGCACTTGTTCGTCCACTACTGGGCGCAAGGCAAGCAGGAGAATCGTCGGGCATGGGCACAGGCGATGAATACCGTCGTCACCGGTGGCACAGGTTCCGGCGCCGTTCTCTTCCAGTCGTTTCCGCAAGAGGTGATCGATGCCTTTGCGGAGGTCACCGGTGGTTCGCGCGTACGAGTGCGACTTCCCAAGACCGTGAACGGCTACGTCTGGTTCGATGATGAGCAGCGGGCATTTCTGGTCGAGCGGATGGCGAATCCTCAAGGCCCGGAATGTGAGAAGAGGGTATTTCTCTTCCAGTACGCGGGAAAACGCTCGCTTGTCTTCGAAAACACGAGTGCTCCAGGTTCCATGGAGCATTCCTAAACGGCAAAAGAGAAGCTGTGGCCTCATGCCCGGCTTCTCTTTTCCTTTTTGTGACTCACCCCGCGCCAAGGGAGGCCGCTATGAAGTCGATCACGATTTTTTTTCTTGCTCTCGGTGCGATCGCGGCCGGGGCGCAAACGACAAGCCAAAGCCAAATCCGTCACATCGAGACTTCACTCAATCATTTAACGGTTCTCGAATTTGGTGAATCCGTGACGACGCTTGCGATTGCTGATCCAGACAGCTTTCAGGTTGAGCGACATGACGATAAGGTTTTCGTGAAGCCTCTCCGGGAGGGCGTGTCCACAAATCTCTTTGTCTGGACCGCGTCTCGGGAGCTGAGCTACGAACTGGATCCGGCCGGCCAACTCGCTCAGATGGACGTCGTGGTTCGCACCGAACCTGCGCCCAATCGACAAACCAGCACACAGGCTTCGGCTGAGCCCTCGGATGCAGAGATTCGCAAGATCGCCTCGCTGGTATTGACTCAGGCAATGATGGGGGTCGAGGACATCGTGCATGACGCGGAAAAGCTCGACACGGGTCGCCTCGAGGTCAATCTCGAACAGGTCTATCGCGCGAAGGATCGCATCTATATTCGCTACTCACTAACCAACCAGACCAAATCTCCGTTCCGTATCACGACCCCGGATGTGTGCGCGCCTGTCCCGACCAAACAGCCAATTTCGCTGCTCAGCCTTAGAAATCACCAGATCACATCGCGGACTTTCACGTCTTTCAAAGCAACACAAGTCTCCAGTCTCACAGTAATGCAGGCCGAATCGGGAGTGCGCGATCTTGCGCCGGGAGAGAAGACGGCGGGCGTAATTAGCATCGGAACTTCTACAAGCGATCCGCCACAGATCTATCAACTGAACTTTGGCGCTGACCAAAACGGACCTCTGAAGGTCGAGGCGGTTCTGTAGTCATGAGCACGCGGGGCTACATTTCGCCGGAAGAAGTGCGCCAGGCGCTCAGACATATTTACTTGAGCGATCCCGAAACCAATCTGCAGCGATCTCTCCTCGAATCCCTTTCTGATGAACTCAAACCCATCGATGAGAAGGGCCGCTGGCGACCCAGTCCACTGCTTATTCTCACGTGGGTCTTGTTATGTGCACTGCTGGGGATCTTTGTGTACTTCTCGGTGGGAGGGCGCGGATGAGCCCCTACTACGATCAGCCTGTATTGCGTCAGAGAGGGCCAGAAGACGTTGCAGGCGTCCTGGTTCTGCTGACGTGCGCCGTGCTCGCATTCGTGTGGTATGTTGCAGTGTCTCGCCTCCATCTCAGCAACCAACAATGTCTTGAGATCTTCCTATACTGCGCCATCCTGTTTTTCGGCGGCGGCCTTCTCGTCGCTCAATTGGTTGGTCGCAGACGAAGAAGAGAGGAAAATTGGCCACACCCCGCCATTTTCGTCCCGACATCGAAGGATGCGACAACAGTCAGTGCCGCCAATCAAGGTGAAGCTACTTTGCTCGGCTATAACGTGCACAAGGAACCGTGGCTCTGGCCCGACATCGTGCGGATGAAGCACGGAGTCATCGTGGGTGGTACGGGTTCTGGCAAGTCAACTTTTCTCGAAAACATCATCGCGCAGGATGTGATGCGGCGCTTCGGCTCACGCAAAATGCCGATGATCATCTTTGACGGCAAGGGCGAGAGGGAGTTTCTTCACCGCCTGTTGCCGCATATCGAGGCTGCCGGCCGCCTGCAGGATTTGCGCGTGATCGATCCAACTCACCCCGCGGAATCGGCGCGCTATAACCCGTTTTATGCACTCGACGATGCCTACCAGGAACACGTGAATTTCATTTTCCGGTCGTTCGGACTGCGTGAAGACTTCTTCAAAGGACACCAGGAGGCGTACCTTTCGGATCTTGTTCGCATACTCCAGTACACGGGAAAACTGTTCAACGTCTACGACGTTCTAGTGATGGCGCTCGATGAGAAGGTTCTGGAGGAGCAGATCGGGGTCGCGAAGGCGCGCCTTGCCTCGGTGCCGGGCATCTCGATGCAGAAGCGGTTGAACTTCGAGATGTCGGTCAAAATGCTTCAGCGATCGCTTGCAGACCGGGAGCGGGTGGAGAAAATTCAGGGGCTCTTGAACGAGCTTTTGAGTTTCCTGGAGGACGAATTGTCGATTGTTACCGGCTCTTATCAGGACCTGCTAACGCTCGACGATGTTCTGAACAACGATCTCATTCTGTTTGTCTCCCTCAACGCCAACCGTAATCAGCGCGCGGTCGAAGCCCTGGGTAAGATCCTGCTTCAGAACATCCAGCTGATGGTTGGCAAGCGTTACGCACAGCCGACGAGTGATCGAGATACCGATGAACCGATGCTTTCGGTGATCCTGGACGAGTTTGCGCCCTTCGCCTATCCCGGGTTCACTCAGGTACTTCAGACCGCCCGCGGAGCACGGGTTTCTTTCCTCTTTTCTTTCCAGAGCATTCCGCAGTTGCAGCGGGTAAGCCAGGCGTTCGCGGACGAAGTGTCGTCCGCGCCCGGAACGAAGATGATTATGAACGTCTCCGAAGAGCACACTGCGCAGTGGTTTTTGAAAGCATCGTCCCGGATTGCCACCAAGCGTCGCAGCCTGTCAGTGCGCAGAACCGGGATCTTTTCGACCAAATATACAGAGACCGGCACGGGAAGTGAGAGCGACATCAAAGAGACGCGTGCGCGCGAAGACCATATCAAGAACCTACCGGTCGGCCAAATGGAGATCTTGATGGTGGACAGCCGCGAAGGCACCCGACACTCCCACTTGCACGTCCGGCGTGTTCCGCGGTTCCAAGTGGAGGGCCTTGAGCCTTCTCTCTACCCGAAGATGCACAGCTATTTCGACCCTGAGGTCGGCGTGAATCTCCGCTTCAAAGAGGCGGAGAACCGGAAGCAGCGGCGCAGGAGAACGGCGGGATTGTTTCTCGGCGAGGCAGGTGGAGAATGAAGATGCGAGTTCCAGCCGTCATCAGACAGGTGCTTATCGCGTTCGCATTTTGCTGCGTCGCCGGCCAATTCGTCGGTCAAACCCCGAGCGAGCCAGGTGTTCAAGCCCGGCAGTCGGTGCCCAAACGCCAAGGATTCCTGGATTACGCTTTGGGCAAGGTAAACACACAAGACACCGACTACGGCTCCAAGATGGCGTCCGCGCGGAATGCCGTCGTCGCAGACACGATCGACGATCTCTACTTCTGCTCGAATGTAGTGACGCTCCTTTTGCTCTGCGGCCTGGTCGCAATTGTCCTCTTTCAATGGCGCGCTATGAACAAGCGCGAACTCATCGCAGCGTCTCTCATCGCACAGTTATGGAACGGCCGCGTCAGCGACCGGGTCGAGATAGAGCGCCGGACCGAACAGTTCAACCAGTTGGTCGAAGCGCATAATGCCGAGGCTGAAGCAGCCCCGTCCCGCAAGACAGGCCCTTCGGAACAGGGATTCGGTACGAATGGGAGTCTCACGAAGAGCGTTCGCACCTTGGCGGACGGCAAAGGAATCTCGCCAGCGGAGGCGGAGAAGATCGCCGCCGCGGCGCCGGATGCGACTGCAGCGAGCCTGCAACAGAGCAATCTTCTACTACAGCGGCGAGTGGAAGCGTTGCAGAACAGTGAACAGAATTTGAAGCAGCGCCTCAACCAAACGACAGTCTTGCTCGACCAGGAGCGTCGCCGTAACTCAACCCTCAAAGGCGCATAAGAGGACCAAAATGACCAGAAAGACTCCATCCGATTTTGCAGGTCATGACGATTGGCTGACGCATGTCCGTAGTGAGATTCCCCTCGCTGAGCAGGCTTATGCGCTAGCCGTCGGCCGCATGGATCTCTTTCGGAGCTTCTATCGGATCCAGGGACTTCCGTTTCCAACTCAGTTCGCCGAGGAGGCAAGACGCACTGTGACCATGCAGGACCCTGAAAGAACAGCCGCATTGGAGACACTTAACGACCTGATCTTTAAAAGCCTCACGGTATTTCTCTTCAATCGGGTGCCGTCGCAAACGTCAACCGATGAGTGGTGGACACCAGCATCTCCCCGCAGACAGATTGAGGAACTGTCCAGGCATCTCGCTCAGAAGAACCCCTATTTCGCGCTTTGGATAGGTTACAGAAATGGTGTATCAGACCTCTCGGTTGTCGAAAAATGGGAGGATTATCTCGCTCAGGAACTTGAGCCGCATCGAGCCGAGGAGATCGACTTCACCCGCTCAATGGTTGAGTTGGATAGACTTCTCACCCTCTTTCATGACGATAATCTGCCTCTTCCCAGGCTCGCTTTCGAGCGCATCTGGTTCCTCCACTATCTCCGAGGTCCCGAAAGAATGGCCCAAACACGCGCTGTCCTGGGCACGCTTATGGCGGAGTTGGGGGCATGCACATCCGCGTAATCAGCTTCGGTACGAACTGGTGGGCCGTGCGTTCAAACGACGTGAACGATCCATTTTGCTTCCGACGGAAGGCCGCCTACTTCAACGCTACTGGACTTATGTCAGGAAGGCGTCTCCATCACAGCGCGATCTTTCCCGGGCAAATTCGCTTCAACGCGAAGAGCGGATTTGATCCCGAATTTCCATTGCGCGCTCTCGGCAAGACATTTCTTTGCTCTGCGCCACGCCAATTCGCAGGGAAAACGCACTTGCTTTTCGAGCGACGTGCGGGTGAGATGTTGCCGGACGCCTATCTTGTCACGCTCAAATCCGCGGAGCATGGCGCAATCCGATTCGCTAAATCGGGTTGGAAGTCGGCGGGAGTCCGGCCAATTTCGATCAGCCTGCGCGGCGAAAGGTACGAGGCAATGTTGCTGTTCGGCGCTGAAGATTGGGTCGAGAGCGACCTCGGACTATGGCAAATTGATCGGGCTGGATGCCGACTTCGACTCAGTGAAGGAGCGCTCCCGTGAGGTATTACAAGGGTTATATCGCCCTATCCGACACATGTGATGTGCCGGTTCTGCTCCAAGTACGGAACTCGCGCGCAATCACTTTCGATCAGCTTCGCGACCTACTTGCTCACGAGATGCTTGAGGCGATCATTCGCTCGTTGCGCTGGCGGGTGACGCGACTCGAAAAAGTCGGCCTGATCGAAAGAATGAATGGACAGCGGTTTCTGGGTAAACCTGTCTATGGAATTACGCAGCAGGGTCTTGAATGTCTTGAGTCGCGCGGTCACTACTTGGTGTCGTTGCCCAGTGACACGGAGCAAATTCTCCATCCGTCCAAGGTCGCTCATGCGCTGGAACTGGTCAATATCCATCTGGCTCTCGCCCGATCAGGCTTGCTTCGGTCGTGGAAGAGTGACGTGGAGATCACGTCGCGCAACCTGGTTGTCGCCAGCGGAGCGACCAAAGACTATGACGCCGTCGCGGAGATCGAAGTCGACGGATGCACACGAACGATGGGGATCGAATACGAAAGAAGCGCGAAAGCGGCATCCCGTTATGACGCGATTCGAGAGGCTCTCAACAGAGACAAGGCAACGGATACGGTCTTGTACCTGACCTCAAGCGACGACATTCTGTATTTGCTTGCCATGGAATTGCGCGCGACTCGGAAGCGAATCGGGTTCGCACTGAGTGAAGCCTTCCGCCGTTCTCTCCTTGAAACGCGGACTTTGACGAACACTGCGAGCTCTGAAATTGTGCCGCTCCGCGAACTCTTCGATCTGAGAGCGTCGTAGTTCGATTGTGGTGGGCAAGGCTTCCCTACGACTGTTCTTTGTGGTTGTATTTACGTCGCATTGACGTGTCAATGCATTTGCTTTGACCTCTTTTGCCTCGTTATTGAACGGAATCGGCACTCCCTAAGTTATGGCCGCTCAAAAACTTCCTTTCTGACTATCCCCTTGTATACATGGCGATTTTGAGGTGACGGGAAAGAGACGAGAAGAAGGACGGATGAAATTTGGTTGATTTTCAATCGGGCCAACGAGCGATTGACGTCAGTCTGGACGATTGTTGAACCCCAGTCCTGAACGCTAGCTGAGGGAGTACCGTGGCAGACCTTCTATTGCTAACGGGAGCATCCGCTCTCAGTACACACTTCCCAACATTCAGAGCCTCCGAAGGTCAGGCGCCATCCTTGGCGCCCAGCTCGTCAATGTCTCCCAGCGCGCCAACTCCAAGAACGACAACCGGCCCACTATGCCACGAAAGGAAGGAAATGCTATGCACCACTACGCCCCTGCCACCCCCAACCAAACGGCAGAAGGAAAGTCTCCCTCAAACCCCTTCCAGCGCCGCCTTGCGATCTGTCTCGTGCAGACCCTGTTCAACGCGATCATCGTCGCGAGGTACGCTGGAACGCTCTATGGAGCTACCAGCCATGACCCGCTTGAGCAGGTGGGAGTGACATTGCTGTTCGCAGTTCTGCTCGGATCGCTTGCTCGGATGTGGTTCCTCACAATCAAGAGCCAGACCCGCTGACCCGCACTCCATCCCATGAACCCCAACCCAGAAGAAAGGAGAATTGCCATGCAATCCAGCTTGGGAAAGATGTCCGCGTACAAGATGTTCAGCTGGCGGGACCGTGCCGCCGGCTCAGTCGAGCAAACTGTCGCTGCCTTTCTGGAACTCGGTGAGGCTATTGCCACCCGCTGGGTCCAGACAGCCAAAGGTGTCCTGCTCCTGCAGATGGTGCCCGACAACAGTGAATCAGGAGCAATCTACGTTTTCGATCGACAGCGCGAGCAATGGTACATGCTCTCGTTCGAAGAGTGCGATTGCGAATTCACCTCGGAGAAGTTCGACCGCGCGTTCTCCGAGTACGACCTGTTCCGCTTGGTTGAGCACCCTGGCCTGCTTCTTACTGAATTCGAGCCGGCCAACGCCTAGTCCCCCTCGCCACGCCCCCAATTAAGCAAATCCATCCCATTCC
>Ga0126373_10005089_pt1 | contig 10164 bp, 8 predicted proteins | sample PanSoiMetPlot_11_FD_92545 | JGI IMG/M metagenome (GOLD analysis project Ga0126373, IMG submission 92545) | Tropical forest soil microbial communities from Panama - MetaG Plot_11 | ecosystem: Environmental > Terrestrial > Soil > Tropical forest > Bulk soil | place: Panama | collected 2016-02-17 | reverse complement strand
GAGCAGCTCGGCGGCTGGGACGAGTGGTGCATCACCGAAGACGCGGAATTGTCGCTCCGGTTGCTGCGCGCGGGCTGGTCCGGCCTGCACGTCGACGAGTCGTGGGGCAAGGGCATCATGCCGCTCACCTTCGAGGCTCTCAAGGGCCAGCGGTACCGCTGGTGCTTTGGTGGTATCCAGATCCTGCGTATGCACTGGCGATCGATGCTGCCAGGCCGCGTCTCCCGGCACAACCGAATGAGCACCGGACAGCGCTGGTCGTACCTCGCTGGGGCCGTGCAGTGGTACGGCGATCTGCTCGGGCTGCTGTTCCTGGTGTTCCTGCTCGCTGGCGCCGCGAACCTGGCCACCGGCGGGGGCGAGCTGTTCCGCAAGCTGACGGCGTTCCTCGTCGCGACCGTGCCGGTGCTGGTGCTTCTCGGGCTGGTCCGGGCCGTAGCGCTGCTCCGTCGCGGCACAGGTGCCTCCTGGCGCGATGCGCTTGGCGCATTCTTCATCTGGCAGTCCACATCGCTGGTCGTAGCGCGGGCCTCGGTCGTCGCACTGTTCGCACGCAAGGCTGCGTTCCTGCGGACGCCCAAGACCAGCGAGCAGGCCAAGTGGTGGGAGGCCCTGCGGGCGAACTGGGCAGAATCGGCCCTCGCGCTGCTTGGCTTTATCGGCATCGGCTGCGCCCTGTCGAAAGCAACGGAGCTAGCAGGTCCGCTACTGGCCGGCCTCCTGGTGTTCCCGACGCTGGGCCTTGCCGCCGCGCCAATAAACAGCTGGGCGGCGAGGCGAGCCGCGCTGCCTGCCGACATGCGCGAGTGGCGGACGTCAGAATGGCGGAGAACAGCGGACCGCCGTGCCTTCGTCCGGGGCGCCGCGGCTGGCGGAGTCCTCACCGTGGGCGCCGTGGTAGTGGCCGCGGTCGCACTGATGCTGACACCGGGCAAGCACCCTGTCCAGACGCCGAACCTCGTAGCGCCGTCGAATCATCAGACAGCGCATCAGCACTCCAGGCGACACTCCCACCCACCGTCGCCGAGCCCGAGCTCCACGCCCACAGTGAGCCCGACCCCGGTGACCTCGCCACCGAGCACGTCACCGCCGGCACCATCGGCGAGTAACAGCCCGAGCCCGTCGGCAACAACGTCGCCGTGAACTCGGGCCATGGCTCTCGGACTGACGCTGGGCATGGAGTAGATGTGCTGCCACGTCGAACGATACGGTCTGACAACCAAGTCCTGCTGAGTACCGTTGTCAGTGAGGACCGGGACACCGGGTGCCGAGGCAAGCGAGCGGATCGAGATGGTGGCAGAAGGCGTCAGTCAGGGCGGGCCGCCCAGCGCTGCACGGCCCGAGTACGTCGCGACCGAGCGCATCCGCGTGCTGCTCATTGAGGACGACGACGGAGATGCCCTGCTCGTCGAAGAGCTCCTGCTCGATGCCGGAGAGCCCTTCCGGATGACCAGAGCGCGGACGCTCAGCGAAGCCGGCCGCGCAGCCCGTGACGTGGGCTGCGTTCTGCTGGACCTCGACCTGCCAGATTCGCGCGGGCTCCAGGGTGTGCGGTTGCTGCAGGAGACGTGGCCAAACCTGGCCGTGGTCGTGCTGACCGGACTCGCCGATGAGCATATGGGCGAAGAGGCCGTCGCCGCTGGTGCGCAGGATTACCTCGTCAAGGGCCAGGTTGACGGGTTCTTGCTGCAACGAGTCGTGCGATACGCCGTGGAGCGGCAGCGCGCGGAGGAGACGCAGCAGCAGTTGCGCGAGGCGCGGCTGCGCGCGGAGGAGAACAAACGGCTAGAGCTCGGACTGCTGCCGTCGCCGGTGCTGGCCGATGGCCGCCTGTCGGTCGCCCGCCGGTATCTCCCGGGCGGCCAGCAGATGCAGCTCGGCGGCGACTTCTACGACGTCGTGGAGGCGCCGGACGGCTGGGTGCACGCGATGGTCGGTGACGTCTGCGGCCGCGGACCGGACGAAGCCGCGCTCGGCGTCTGCCTGCGGGTGGCCTGGCGCACCATGATCCTGGCGGGCCGACCGGTCCCCGAGACGCTGTCAGCGCTCCGGCAGGTACTCGAGCATGAGCGGCAGCACGACCGCCTGTTCGCCACCATCTGCATGCTGTCCATTGCGCCCGACCGGACGACCGGACACCTGCGCCTGGCCGGGCACCCTCGGCCGTTGCTGATCACCGCTGATGCCGTTCACGAGCTGGAAGCTCCGGTGAGCCTGCCACCGGGGATCACACCCGAGACCGAGTGGCCGGGAGCACAGGTCGACCTCGGCCAGACCTGGTCGGTGCTGATGTACACGGACGGGCTTATCGAGGGCAAGATCGGCAGCGGAGCGGAACGGCTCGGCAGCGATGGCCTGATCAGGCTCATCGAAAAGGCGCGAGCCGAGGCCGGGATGGACAACGGGCCCAACCGGCCTGCGGATGAGCAGCTGATTGATTCGATCATCAGCATGGCGCGCGAGCTTAACGGCGGCGACCTTGATGATGATCTGGCCGTGCTGGCCGTCAGCTTCACGCCGACAGGTCCATGACCGCCGAAAAGGGTACGCCGCTGGCAGCGGGTTCGCAGCGGCGCGTCTCTCGGCTGACCGTTGTAGAGGACGCGGCCAGCCGATGGCCACTCGGCCGGATCATCGGTGTTGCCATGCTGGTCCTAGGTGCCGTGCTGCTCGCGGCGATCGCGGTCGGCGCCGTTACGCTCAGCAATCTGTCCGCTGGCCGGGATCAGGTGGTGAAAAAGATCGACCCGGCCGCGTTGCACGGCTCCCAGCTATACGTCGCCATGCTCAACCAGGAGACTGGCCTGCGCGGATATCTGCTCAGCGGCCAGCGGCAATTCCTCGAGCCATATGGTGCGGGTGCTGCCGAGCAGGCGCGCCAGGTCGCGGCGCTGCGACCGCTGATAGCCGGGATGCCCGGCGCTCAGCGCGATCTGTCGAACGCCCTGAACCGGCTAGCCACCTGGCGGACGAGCTACGCTCAGCCCGCCATCCGCGCGGTGGCAGCGTCTGGCAAACCGATGCCCGGCGCCAGCGTCGCCGTCGGTAAGGCTGAATTCGACAGCGTGCGCGCTCCGCTCGCTGCGTTTCAGCTCGCGCTCGCGGCTAAACGCGAGGCGGCAGTCGGTGACCTTGACTCATCGGCGTCCACTCTGGATTCCATCGGGATTGCCAGCGCCGCAGCCCTCCTACTCGTGATGATCGCGCTCGGCGTCAGCCTGCGAGCGGCGGCCGTCACGCCACTGACGAGGCTGGCCAGCGATGCCCGCCGGGTGGCAGGCGGCGACTTCGACCACGAGGTCGACCCCAGCGGTCCTCGTGAGGTGCACACCGTCGCCGTCGACGTCAACCGGATGCGCCAGCGCATTCTGCGCGAGCTGTCCGCGGTTCGGTACGCCAACGTGGCCATCGAAGCTCGCGCCCAGGAACTCGAGAGGTCGAACGCCGAGCTCGAGCAGTTCGCGTACGTAGCCTCGCACGACCTTCAGGAGCCGCTGCGCAAGGTCGCCAGCTTCTGCCAGCTGCTGCAGCGGCGGTACAGCGGCCAGCTCGACGCCAGGGCAAATCAGTACATCGATTTCGCCGTCGACGGCGCCCATCGGATGCAGGCGCTCATCGACGACCTCCTCGCGTTCAGCCGGGTCGGGCGTTTCGATCGCGACGCCACCATGATTTCGTGCGCCAGCGCCCTCTCCCAGGCGAGGGTCAACCTGCACGGCGAGATCCGCAAGGCAGCTGCCGTCATCGAAACAACCGACCTGCCATCGGTCCGTGCGGCGTTCTCGCTGCTGACGTCCCTATTCCAGAACCTGATCAGCAACGCGCTCAAATTCCGTGGCGACCGCGCACCTGTCATTCAGATCTCAGTCGAGGAGCAGCCGAATGGATTCTGGCGATTCTCGGTCGCCGACAACGGGATCGGCGTTCAGCCGGAATACGCCGACCGCGTCTTCGGCATCTTCCAGCGCCTGCACGACCGGACCACCTACCCCGGGACGGGCATCGGCCTGGCCATGTGCCGTCGGATTGTCGAGCATTATGGCGGGCTGATCTGGCTGGACACTGACTATCAGGACGGGGCAAAATTCGTGTTCACGTTGCCCGTCACGCCCGCCGACAATGAGGAGCCACTGCATGACTGAGCGCGTCGGGCTGGAACTCGTCGACGTCTTGCTCGTCGAGGACGACCCCGGCGACGTGCTCATGACCAGGGAAGCCTTCGAGCATCATCAGATCCGCAACAACCTCCACGTGGTCGGCGACGGTGAGCAGGCCATGCACTTCTTGCGCAAGACGGGCGCCTATATCGACGTTCCGACGCCTGGGCTCATACTGCTTGACCTGAACCTGCCGCGCCGGAACGGGCTTGAGGTGCTGGCCGAGCTCAAGTCCGACAAAGACCTGCTAACGATCCCGGTCGTAGTCCTGACAACCTCTCAGGCGCACGAAGACATCCTGCGCAGCTATTCACTTCACGCCAACGCCTATATCAGCAAGCCAGTGGACTTTGATGAGTTCGTGGGCGTGATCGGTCAGATCGACGACTTCTTTCTGACCTTGGTCAAGCTTCCGTACTCGCTCAGTTGAAGTCAGAAGCGCGCTCATCGTAGAACTCCGCGCTCGCCGGATAGCCCGTCGGCGACGGCATTCGTACCGAACGGGCGGCTACGCCGGACAGGAGCGTCCCGATGGCGATGCCGATCACGAGCTCGACCGCCCCGGTCGCGACCTTGGCGGTGAGCGGCGCTGTGGTGCTGAAGGGCAGCAGGACGACCAGCACGGTCGCCAGCGCGATGATCCAGCCGAAGAAGGTCAGCGGCCGTGGTGTGCCCAGCATCAGCAGGTGCAGGAGGGCGGTGGCGATCAGCGCCGCGGCCGCGGCCAGCAGGACCATCCCGGTTGTGTGCGCATCACCATAAGCGCCGTCCTGCTTGGGCGCGAGCAATGGAATCCCGAACAGCCAGCGGCAGACCAGGACGCCCACCAGGGCAACTAGCCCAGCTACCACCGCTGTCGCGACACCACCCGACCAGAGCCTGCCGGCGTCGACCTGCGGGCGCGAGCTCGGCGAGTTACGGCCGCTTGACCGCTCCGGGTGCGGCTCGTTGGGAATCGGGGCCGTGGTCATCTGAGTTTCTCGCTTTCCGCCGCAGCATTGCGGCGTCTGCTAACTCACCACTGGGCCACCGTTCAAACCTTGGGGGGCGCGCGAAAAGAGCATATCGGTTATAACGGGTGCACCTAAGGCAGCCTGACCACGGCGCGCGCGCGAGTCAGCACCTTGGTGCCGACGGACCTAGCCGTCATCGAGATCGCGACCCGGTTTCCGTCGAGCTTCTCCTCGACCTGGCCGCTCACCTCGATCGAGGCGCCCGCGTCGTCATCGGGGACCACCACCATCGAGGAGAAGCGGACGCCGAACTCGGTAACAACCGCGCGCGGGCCAGCCCAGTCCGTGACGAAGCGGCCGGCCTGCGCCATCGTGAACATCCCGTGCGCGATCACGTCGGGCAAGCCAACCGACTTGGCGATCCGCTCGTTCCAGTGGATCACGTTGAAGTCGCCAGCAGCTCCGCAGTACCTGACCAGGCTGAGCCGGGTCACGGGATAGCTGACAACACCTATCTCCGTGCCCGCTTCGACGCTTTCGTAGGTGACCTGCTCACTCACGCCGGGATCCTCTCTGCCTGCAGTCAGAGGCCGCGCTCGACGATGGTGGACGTGGCGGTGCAGACCAGCTCGCCTGTAACAGTCCTGATGTCCGTGCTCGTGGTGAGCATGACGTTGCGGCCAGCGTCGCGGATGTCGCTGACGGTGACCTGAGCGGTCACGACGTCCCCGGCAATCAGCGGCCGCGTGTAGCTGAAGCGCTGCTCTCCGTGCACGACCATGGCGTAGTTGAGGCCGAGGTCAGGGTCCGCGAGCGCCGCGCCCGACGCTGCCAGCGTGATCGCGATCGGGAACGTCGGCGGCGCGATGACGTCGGCATGCCCGGCAGCGCGAGCGGCGTCGGGGTCCTGGTAGAGCGGACTGGGATCGCCGATGGCGGCGGCGAATTCGCCGATCTTGACCCGGCACACCTCGTAGGGCTGCGACGCCGGGAAGACACGGCCGATGTAGGCGCGGTTGATGGCCATCCGACTCCAGCCTCACGAAAAGTTCCAGCCGGCCTGGCCGGCCGGCCGCTAGCGCGTTTCGCGATGCGGCTGGTGTTTGCGGCAGAACGGGCAGTACTTGCTCAGCTCAAGCCGGTCAGGGTCATTACGCCGGTTCTTGCGCGTGATGTAGTTGCGGTGCTTGCACTCCTGGCAGGCCAGGGTGATCTTGGGCCTGACATCAGTCGCAGCCACGTGGCGCGCCTTTCTACTAGTCCAGTCAATCTAACGTCCGCTGGGCAGCGGCTTTGAGCCCCCGATGCCCGCCCGGTATGTGTAGCGGAGGCCGGACTTGAACCGGCGACACAGCGATTATGAGCCGCTTGCTCTGCCTGACTGAGCTACTCCGCCGCCCCGCCCGCCAGGCCCAGTCCAGATCCGGCAAACCAACCGTCTGGCCCCGCCATAGCCTGGGGCTGACCTAGCTTACCGGAAATTGCCGCGCCTTCGATTTGGGCACCTACCGCCCGCTACCGGCGCCCTGGGCGGCACCGATCCGGACCACCCCTCAGTCTAGTGGCCGGATAGGGACGCCAGAACCGCGCCGACTAGGCATGAAGTTGCCAATTGTCACCGCCTCAGGCGCGTCACCTTTCCGTGGATCGCTACCGGGTACATTCGGCTCAGCATCGGCCGCTAAGATCTTGTCGGCCGGTCAGCCGGGCCCGCCGCTAGGGCAGGCCTGGTCCGTGAATGATGTCGGCGAGTCCAACTTCGCGGCTATTGTGGACCGTCATCCGTTCGGCCGGACTGGGAGAGACGACGCTAATGCCGAGGCGAGAGCAGTCAGCTGACGTCACCTATCACGGGTTGCGCGAGGCGCCGGACACGGCGGCCATCACCAGCTCGGCATTGCAGGTCTTCGCCGCCGGGTACCCCGACCTGAAGCTGCAGCCCCTGGTCGTCGTCATCGCCGCCTACAACGAGGCGGACAACATCGGCGCGGTCCTGGACGAGGTCCCGCAGCAGATCGCCGATGTGCCGGTGTCGCTCCTAGTCATTGATGACGGCAGCACCGACGCCACGACCAAGGTCGCCGAGCGGCACGGCGCGCTCGTCTGCACGCTGTCGGCCAACCGCGGACACGGGGTCGCGCTGCGGCTTGGCTACCGCATCGCCCGCGAGGGCGGCGCCAAGTACATCGCGACGCTGGATGGCGACGGCCAGTGGGACCCGGCCGACCTGCCCGCGATGGTCAGGCTCATGCAAGACACCGAGGCGGACTTCGTCCTGGGGTCTCGCGAGCTCGGCAAGACCGAGAACACCGATGCGTTCCGCAACCTCGGCGTCAAGTTCTTCGCGAAGGTCATCAGCGCCCTGACTCGGACGCACATCACCGACACCTCCAGCGGCTTGCGGCTGATGCGTGCTGACCTGACTGGCACAGTGACCCAGACCCAGCCGCAGTATCAGACCTCTGAGCTGCTTATAGGCGCCCTCCTTCAGGGCTATCGAGTCGCCGAGGTTCCCACTGTCATGCGGCAGCGGATGTCCGGTGAAAGCAAGAAGGGCCGCAACCTCGCCTACGGCCTGCGCTACGCCCGCGTGATTACCCAGACGTACCTGCGCGAGCGTCGTGTTGCGCCCGGTGCCTCGAAGTCGGGCTCGAAGGATCGCGCGCCTAGCACTCGATGACGTTGACGGCCAGGCCACCGCGTGCCGTCTCCTTGTACTTGACCTTCATATCGGCGCCGGTCTCCCGCATCGTCTTGATCGCCTTATCGAGCGACACCTTGTGCTCGCCGTCGCCGCGCACTGCCATCCGTGCCGCCGTAATGGCCTTGACCGCGCCGATAGCGTTGCGCTCGATGCACGGGATCTGCACCAGCCCGCCGACGGGATCGCAGGTCAGGCCCAGGTTGTGCTCCACCCCGATCTCCGCCGCGTTCTCCACCTGCGCAGGCGTGCCGCCGATCACCTCGGCGAGGCCCGCGGCGGCCATCGAGCAGGCAGAGCCGACCTCGCCCTGGCAGCCGACCTCGGCCCCGGAGATCGATGCGTTCTCCTTGAACAGGGAACCAACGGCTCCGGCCGTGAGCAGGAACTTGATCACGCCAGCGTCGTCAGCACCAGGTACGAACCTCGTGTAGTAGTGCAGCACGGCCGGGATGATCCCGGCGGCCCCGTTCGTGGGCGCTGTTACCACTCGACCGCCCGCGGCGTTCTCCTCGTTGACCGCGAGCGCGTACAGCGTGACCCACTCCATCGCGTAGAGCGGGTCGGCCGGATCGCCACTCTGCTCTAGTTTCTCCTGGAGCGCCCTGGCCCGACGCCGGACCTTGAGGCCACCTGGCAGCACCCCGTCAGCCGAGCAGCCGTTGCGCACGCATTCGCGCATGACGGCCCAGATCGCCAGCAGCCCGGACTCCACCTCGGCCTTGTCGCGCCGCGCGAGCTCGTTGGCGAGCATGACGCCGCTGACCGGCAGGCTCGTCCGGCGCGTAATCGCGAGTAGCTCCGCGCCGCTCATAAACGGGTAGGGAACTGGCGTCGGATCAGCCACGATGGCGGGCCGCCCGGTCTCATCCTCCCCGAGCACGAAACCGCCGCCGACGGAGTAGTACGTGCGGGCTGACAGCTCGACGCCGGTCTCATCCAGCGCTGCGAAGCGCATGCCGTTCGAGTGAAATTCCAGCCGCTTGCGCCTGTGCAAGATCACGTCCTCGGCCACGTCGAATGCAAGGGGAACACGGCCCAGCAGCCGCAGACTGCCTGACGTCCGCACGCTGTCCACAATCGCCTCGGCAGCCGCCGGATCGACAGTCTCGGGCTCTGCACCGGACAGCCCGAGCACGACGGCCTTCACGCTGCCGTGCCCGTGACCGGTGGCGCCGAGCGAGCCGAACAGCTCGGCCCGGACCGCCGCTACGCTGCCAAGCAGGCCGGCCTCGTCGAGCGCGGAGGCAAACATAAAGGCTGCGCGCATCGGACCGACAGTGTGCGAGCTCGATGGCCCGATGCCGATCTTGAAAAGGTCGAAGACGCTGACCGTCATGACCACTCCCTGTGGTGAGGACTACGTTGTCCCGGTCGACGGGGACGCACCCGAACCAAGCCCGTTCCCGCCCTTGTCTTTAATCTTTGTACCAGCCGGATCGTAGGGCGGCCGGAGGCCGACGGACGCGCTGACCAGCCGCCCGCCCACGTTCACGGCGTACGTCCCGGCCCTGGTGAAGTCGGCTGTCACGATGCCTCCTGCCGGGTCGCGCAGATAAGCCAGGCCGACCGCGGCGCCGAGCGTCTCGCCCCAGGCCGCGGACATAACCTGACCGGCCGGCTCGCCGTCGCGAAGCAGCAACTCGCTCCCCCACATCATGACCGCCGGGTCAGCTAGCACGACCGACAGCAGCCGCCGACGCGGGCCGTCGGCCTTCGCCTTCTCGACCGCCTCGCGGCCCAGAAACGCGGTGCCACCGGACAGCTTGCACGCGAAGGTAAGGCCGGCCTCGACCGGGTTGTAATCGGGCGTGAGCTCACGACCGAACGCTCGGTAAGCCTTCTCCAGCCGCAGCGACTCGATCGCGTAGTAACCAGCGTTCGCGACGCCGAGGTCGGCACCAGCGGACATGAGATCCTGGTAGACCCCGACCGCGAACTCGGCCGGGACGTACAGCTCCCAGCCAAGCTCGCCGACGTAGGTGATCCGAGTCGCCCGGACCGTCGAGTAGCCAAGATCGATCAGCCGACTCGAGCCGAACGGGAAGCCGGAATCGCTGAGGTCGGCTGTGGAAAGCCTGGACAGAAGCTGCCTAGACGCCGGGCCCATGACCCCGTACACCGCGTACGCCGAGGTCACGTCCACGATGCTGGCATCGCAGCCGAGCGGGACGTGCCGCCTGATGTGATCGGCGTCACGCTCAGTCGTCGCCGCGCTGGCCACCAGCAGGAATTCGGTCGCCGACACCCTGGTCACCGTGATGTCCGACTCGTAAGTGCCACGCGAATTGAGCATGCCGGTGTAAACGGTGCGGCCGGGCGGCACGGCCACGTCGTTGGTGCACAGCCACTG
>Ga0126373_10005088_pt1 | contig 10164 bp, 7 predicted proteins | sample PanSoiMetPlot_11_FD_92545 | JGI IMG/M metagenome (GOLD analysis project Ga0126373, IMG submission 92545) | Tropical forest soil microbial communities from Panama - MetaG Plot_11 | ecosystem: Environmental > Terrestrial > Soil > Tropical forest > Bulk soil | place: Panama | collected 2016-02-17 | reverse complement strand
TGCCAGAGCTGCAGGACTTCCGCACTGAGCACCAGGACTTCCACCACGTCGTCAGCGCGTACGAGCTGCACGAGCACGTGTATGAGGCCGCGCGGACGAAGCATCTGGTCGTCATGCTGCGCGGCGGCGGCATCGTCGCGTCGCGGGTGCTGCAGCGGCTGATGGACGACAGGGCGAAGTACGGGCTGTCCACGGAGATCGTCCACCTGTTCCGCACGTTCATCTCCAGCTCGCACGGGCCGAACGCATGGAACAGGCGCAAGGGCGCCAACGGCTTCGCGTATCAGGGCTTCAACTACCCGAAGTCAGTGTGGGGCGGGCAGCTGAAATCCGAGATGCGCAGGCTGGAGGGCCAGGCGCGGGCCGACAAGTACAAGCTGATGGGCGGCACGAACACGCCTTACCGCAAGCGCTGGCAAGCGCAGATGAAAGAAGGGCGTGACCACGGCTGGTACCGCACCATGGCAGGCACCGTCGACCAGATGCGGCTCGATCACGGAAAGATCGTGAGCTGCGTCAAGACCCAGCAGGGCGTCGTTGAGGTCGCCGCCGATTTCGTGATCGACTGCACGGGCCTCGAGGCCGATATCGCCGAGCACCGAGTGCTCGCCGATCTGCTGCAGCACTCGGGCGTGGGCCGCAACCCGGTCGGCCGGCTCGACGTTGAGCGGACGTTCGAGCTGCGCGGGGCTGGCAGCGGTCCCGGCGTCATGTACGCCTCCGGCGCCACCACGCTCGGCGGGTACTTCCCGGGCGTGGACACCTTCCTCGGGCTGCAGGTGGCGGCCCAGGAGATCGCCGACGACCTGGCGCGACGGGGGTTCTGCCACCGGATCGGGACATTCCGCTCGATACGGCAGTGGCTCAGGTGGGCTCGTAACGCTGATCATCGGCCCGATCCTGCCGATTTCGGCGCCACTGCATATGGTGTACCGCGACACCTTCGTGATTCTCGCGGCAGAGGCAGTGCTCGGCATTGGCTGGGAGTGCCTGTATCACTTCCTCATGCAATGGCGCTGGGAGAAGGACTGGCCGACCATGTTCGGCTTGCTCACTGCGATCCCGGAGGGCGTGCTGATCTGGGTGCTGCTGAAGCAGAAGCTGATCCCAGGCATAGTCGGGACCGTGCGGTGGCAGGCCTATGTCATCGACTTTGCGCTGGTGTGGCTAGCCGTGTGGCTGGTCGCCAACGGCCCGATGCGGGTTCCGTTCATCCGGTGGCGCTTTCACGGGGGGAGAGTGGTGTGACCGACCAGCCTGGTCCGGATGAGCACGGGCACGCGCCCGGCTTGTTCCCTGTTCCCGGCGACGGAGTGCTGGCACGCCGCGGTGACCTGATAATGCTCTGCGGCCTTGAGGACAGTCAGACCGCCGACGGCCTGCTTGACTCGCTCGAGCGGCTCGCTGCCGCGGGCGGCGACGGCAGGCAATTCACCGACGCGATCGCCGACGCGCTCGACGCGGCCGGGGGCGCGCATTCCGTCCTTGCGTTCGGACCATCGGGTACCGGCCTGGCAGTGACTGTCAGCGGCGGCGCTTGGGCCGATCTGCACACCTCCGAAGGTACGGTCAGGGTCGAGGCCGCCCACCGCAGCATGCAGCTGCGCTGCGTACTGCGCGCACCGGTCACCGGGGTTGAAGGCGGGCTGAGCCCTGACGATAACGGCGTCGCGAGCACTGACCGGTTCTCGAGGCTCGACGCAGGCATCGTGCGGGCAGGTGGACTGAGTTACTACCAGGTCGGAACGCCAGGTCAGGCGCAGCCGCCTGGCGCCAGCCCTAGCGCTGGTGAGGTGCGCCTTGGCAAGGGCCGAGCGCCGAGCGCTACGCCGGCCCGGACGCCTGCCGCCGAGGCCAGGCTGGCAGGCGTGCCAGTCGCACAGGTTCCGGCTCAAGACGCCGCGGTGCCGCAGGCCGAGCCAGAGCCTGCCGCCCAGGAGCCCCAGCCAGAGCCCGCTGCCCAGGAGCCCCAGCCAGAGCCTGTTGCGCAGCAGCCTCAGCCACCGGAGCCGCCGGCGGCCGCGGGACCCGAGGTCTCGGCGCTGGCCATGGAGCAAGAGCCGACGGCGGCGTGGGTTTCGCCCGACATGCCAGTGCCGACGGCGGCGGCCAATGTCCAGCAAGAGGTCACCGCTGCGCCCGAGCCGTTCCAACCGGCCCAGCCATTCGAGGCCGTGCTGCTGTACGGCGGCGGTCCTGGCGGTGGGGTCGAGCTACCTTCCAGGCCGCCGTTGTCCAAAGTTAAGGACATTCCGCCAGGCACGAGCAGCTATGTCTCTGCGGGGCCGATTATCCAGGGCGTCTACTGCAAGAACGGCCACTTCGACGACCCAGAGGCGCTGTTCTGCGCGATCTGCGGAATCTCGATGAACCAGCAGACGCTCGTGCCGAGGCCAGGAGAGCGGCCGCCGCTCGGCGTGCTGCTGCTCGATGACGGCTCGGTATTCCAGCTCGACACCGACTATGTAGTGGGCAGGGAGCCTGGCCTGGACTCCTCGGTCGCCTCTGGCAAGGCGCGGCCACTGCGCATCAGCGATGATTCGGGCATCGTCTCCAGGGTGCACGCCAGGGTTCACCTCGACGGCTGGCGGGTGCTGCTTACCGACCTCGGATCCGCCAATGGGACCAGGGTGATTCTCCCCGGGCGTCCTGCCGACCAGCCGCTCGTTCCCCAAGTTCCGCTCGTGCTTGCGACAGGCAGTCAGGTCGACCTCGGCGGCCGCGGGTTCCGTTACGAGTCTCACCGCGGCAGGTGATCTTGAACCCACTCAACCTGGCGAGCGGCGCTGCTCCCGCGCTGGCCATGCCGCCAATGCTCGATATCCAGCTGCTCCTGTTCGATATCGCGCTGATCATCATCCTGGCGAGGCTGCTCGGACAGGCCGCTAAGCGAATCGGGCAGCCGCCAGTCCTGGGTGAGATCGTCGCGGGCATCCTGCTCGGGCCGACGATCTGGGGCACGCACATCATGGGGACGCTGTTTCCGAACACGCCCACGAACCCGCTGGTTACGGACCTCACGGCGATAGCGAATCTGGGCTTGGTGCTGTTCATGTTCGTGATCGGCTACGAGGTCGATCTGGGGCTCGTCAGAGGCCGCGAGCGGGTTGCCGGGGGTGTGGCCATCGGCTCGATCGCGGCCCCGCTAGTTCTCGGCTGCGGCCTCGGGGTCTGGCTGGCGCACCGCTATCACGTCCCGCACGAGACGAGTTTCGTGCTGTTCTTCGGCGTGGCGATGTCGATCACGGCCTTCCCAGTGCTCGCTCGCATTCTGTCCGACCGCGGCCTGCACAGGACCAGGGTCGGCGGGCTGGCGCTCGCAGCCGCGTCGGTCGACGATGTGCTCGCTTGGACGCTGCTCGCGATCGTCATCGCGATCGCCGGCTCGGGAAGCGGTCACAGCCAGTGGCGGCTCGCGCTCGCGCCCGTTTACGCCGCCGTGATGATCTGGCTGGTGAGGCCAGCGGTGCGCAGGCTCGCCGAGGTGTATCAGCGGCAGGGGCGGCTCACTCCGAACGTGCTCGCCGCCGTGCTCGCGCTGCTGCTCTTGTCCAGCTTCGCGACCGAATGGATGGGCGTGAAGTTCATCTTCGGAGCGTTCATCTTCGGCATCGTCATGCCGAGGGACGTCCCTGAGCTCCGCCAGGCCATTCTGGAACGGCTCGAACAGGTCAGCGTCATCGTGCTGCTCCCGGTCTTCTTCGTGGTCGCGGGGCTGAAGGTCGACCTGCGCGGAATCGGCTTGTCCGGCCTGGTCGATCTCGTGCTGATCATGCTGGTCGCAGTCGCTGGCAAGTTCGGCGGCGCGTACTTCGGCGCGCGGCTGACCGGGGTCAGGCGCCGTCAGTCTGGCGCGCTCGCCGCGCTGATGAATACCCGCGGCCTGACCGAGATCGTGATCCTCACAGTAGGACTGAACCTCGGCATCTTGAACCAGACCTTGTACACGCTGATGGTGGTCATGGCCGTCCTGACCACGGGCATGGCGGGACCGCTGCTGAAAGTGATCTACCCGAACCGGATCATGGAGCGCGACATCGCGGACGCCGACCGGGCCGCGCTCGGCCAGGCTGCCGCGCACCGGATCCTCGTGCTGATCGAGGACCCAGCGACGGCGAGCCCGCTAATCGATGTTGCGGCGCGGCTTGCATCGAGCAGGCCGAACAGCGAGCTTGTGCTCTCGCACCTGGTGCCGCATCAGCCCGCGGGCAGGCTGGAGGTCGGCGCAGGGCTCGGCGGCGAGCTGCTTCAGATGACCCAGACTATGGCCAGCCTGCACGCTCTGGCCGCCGAGGCAGCGCCGGACGGCGTGGACGCGGCGGTGCAGTCGAGATTCAGCGACGACGTTCAGGCCGAGCTGCCCAGCTTCGTAGCCTCCGCCGAGCCCGACACGATCGTGCTCCGCCCGGGCAGCGCGAGCGGCGAGGCGCTCAGCCGCGACGGCGAAGCGCAGCTCGTCTACGCGATGCTCCCGCTGCCCGCGGTGCCGACGGCTGCCGCCGCCATATGGGCCCGCGGTGCCGACGGCGACGCAGCTGTCCAGGTGGCAGCGCAGCTGTCGGTGGCGGGCCGGCTGGACCTCGTTGTGGCGCCAGCGGGCAGGCCAAGGGCGTCGATCGCGGCGGAGCTGAGCAAGCGCGGACTGGCGGCTGTGTCAGGCGCACCGCCGGATGGCGCCATCCTCGTCGGCGCGGCGAGCCAGGCACTCGAGCCGTCAGGTCAGGCGGGCAACGGCTTCCCTGTGCACCTGGTCGTGGTGGCCGGCACCTTGGAGGCCAGCGACGACATGGACACCTGGGTGGAGGCCCTCACCGAGCGCGACGCCGAGATGGCGCAGGCCGGAAGCATGCCGGCCGAGAGCATACGGACAGATCCCACGAGTGCCGACACTACGAGCGCCGGCGGCAGCACGCAGGAGAGCAGGTAGCCGTGAACGTTTCTGATCCACGCCGCGCGCCCGAGCGGGCCGGAATCGCGGACTATCGCTTCGTGAGACTGCTCGGCGCGGGAAACCACGGCGTCTTCTACCTCGCCCACCGCCCTGAGCGCCTGAAAATTGACGCCGAGTTCGTCGCGGTGAAGGTCTTGACAGGTTCCAGCAGTCATGACACCTTCCGCCGGGCGACGAGAGAACTGGCGGCGTTCGCCGCCGTCAGGTCTCCGTACCTGGTGACGCTCTACGACGCGGGGCAGCAGGGCGACGACCTGTATTACTCCATGGAGTACCTGCCAGCCGGCTCGCTCGCCGACGCTGCAGGAGCCTTGCCGCCTGGCCAGGTCCTGACCGCGGTCGCCGACGCGGCCAGGGCGGCTGACGCCCTGCACGAGGCGGGTATGGCGCACAACGACATCAAGCCTGGCAACATCATGCTGCACGACGGCCACGCCAAGCTCAGTGATCTCGGCCTGAGCCAGCTGCTGACGCCCGGGCTCACTCTGACGGGCATCGGCTCGACCGGATCGGTCGAGTTCCTGGACCCGGCCATCATCCGGGGTGAGGCGCCGGGCCGAGCGACCGACATCTTCTCGCTCGGTGCCACCTTGCACCGTGCGCTCAGCGGCTCCGGTCTCTACGGTGACCTGCCGACGAATAACACGATGCTGGCCATGCGCCGTGTGCTCTCGCACGCTCCCGAGATCTCGCCGAGCCTGCCAGCCGGGGTACGGGACCTGATCGCGAGCGCGATCGACCAGAATCCGGCCGCGCGCCCGGCCACCGCCGGGGACTTGGCTGCGCGAATCGACGCGCTGTCGGAGCAAGTCCTTTAAGCAGCTCTTCCGGGCTAGGCCGGCTTGCGCTTCGCGGTGAGCGCGATCGCGGCTAGGTAGGTGCCTGTTGCGACGGCCAGTATGCCGAAGCTGGGCGGTATGGTCGGCGCAGCGTCGGCGATCAGCAACCCAGCCCAGAGCGACAGCACCGCGAAGGCAACGGAGAGCCACATGCCGCGGAACGGCCTCGCGGTGAGTCGCTGGGCGGCTCCGGCTGGGGCCGCGAGCAAGCCGAGCAGCAGCAATGCGCCCACAGCCTGGGTCGCGGCGGCGGCGGTGATGCCGACCATGCCGAGGAACACCGCGCCGAGCAACCGCACGGGTACCCGCCGCGCGCGCGCGACCGCCTCGTCGATGCTTGCGAAGAGCAACGGCCTTGCGATGACGACGAGAACCACGCAGACGCACGCCGCGACGGCTGTGTCGATGACGGCCTGAGCCGCCGACAGCCCGAAGATCGTGCCGAAGAGGACATTGACCCCGGACACGCCGTTGCTGCCGCCGGCCGAGGTGGTGTAGATGCTCAGGAAGAGGACGCCGAGGCCAAGTATCCAGGCGAACACGATGCCGATGACGGTGTCGTCGGCGCGCCCGCGAGCGCCGAGCGCGGCCATCGCGAGCGCGACAACGACGCAAGCGCCGTAGAGCCCGACGAGCAGGTCAGCGCCCGCGGCAAGGGCGGCGAGCGCTCCGGTGAAGGCGACGTGGCTCAGCGCGTCCCCTGTGAACACCTGCGAACGCAGCACAACGAAGTAACCACTGAGTCCTGAAGCCGCTGCGATAGCGGCGCCAGCGATGAAGGCGTACCGCAGGAATGGCTCGCTGACTATCGCCGCGAAGACGCTCACGCGATTCCTCCGGCAGGCTGTGCCATCAGCCGCCGACGGCTCGAGCGTGCCGCCCTCGCCCGACTGGCCGCCGCGAGCCCGTACGCGACGAACCCGATCGTCGTGACGAAGAATCCGACCGGGTAAACGGAGTAATAGGCAGCGGCTAGCGCCAGCCAGACGACAATGAGCCCAATCGCGATTGTGAGCCAGAAGCTGGCCATCGGGCGCGCGGTGATCAGCTGGGCGGTGGCGGCCGGCATAACGAGCAACGCGAATACCAGCAGCGCCCCGGTTATTTGGCTGACTTCGGCGGCCGCGCAGCCGAGCAAGACGAGGAACAGGCTGCTGAGCAAGCGCACAGGCACGCCGCGCGCCGCCGCGACATCGGGGTCGACTGAGGCGAAGAACAATGGTCGCGCGATGAGCGCGAGGGCCGCGAGCGCGGCTCCCGCCACGGCGAGCAGGACGATGACCTGGCTGGGGGAGATGCCGAGGAACGAACCGAACAGCAGGTTGGTGAGCCCGCTGAGGAATCCGCCATAGAGGCTGACGAACAGCGCTCCGCAGGCCAGCGCGAACGCCTGCACCGTCCCGATGATGGCCGATTCGCTGCTCCTGGTCGTGCCGCCGATCGACCTTGGCACCGAGGCGATTACGAGAGCGGCGCCGATCGCCACCGCGAAGTAGCCGACGGTGGCGCTGATTCCCAAGAGGATCGCCCCGGCGGCGCCGGGAAACGACACGATCGCGAGGGTGTGCCCGGCGAAGGCCTGGCGCCGCAGCACCATGAACCAGCCAAGCGCCCCTGCCACGACCGCCACGATCGTTCCCGCGCGGAACGCGTTCACCATGAATGAGAACAGGAAGAGTTGCCGGACGTCAGCGACGAGGTTCCAGCTCAGCCCGGACGTCGTCGCGTTCACGGGTGGCCCGCCGCACCCGCATGGCGGTCGGCGTGCCTGGCCGGCGGCTCAGGCTCGCCAACGACGACCAGCCGGCCGTCTGACGCGCGCAGCACCTCGATCGGTGTCCTGTAGAGCGCGGTCAGTGTCTGCGACGTGATCACCTCTTCGGGCGGGCCGCACACGGCTCCGCCCGCGGCGAGGTAGGCGACGCAATCCAGATACGGAAAGATCGGGTTGACATCGTGAGCGACGAGCATCACTGTCATGCCCTGCTCGCGACGGATCGTCGAGATGAGTGACGCGACACTCGCCTGGCTGGGCAGGTCGAGGCTGTCAAGCGGCTCGTCGAGCACCAGCAGGCTGGGTCGCCTGACCAAGGCCTGGGCGATCAGCAGGCGCTGTTGCTCTCCGCCTGAGATCTCGCCGATCGGCCGGTCGGCGTAGGCGCTTGCGCCCACCAGGTCGATGACCTCGCGTACCCGCGCTCTCGCCGTGCGGCGCCCAGGAAACAGCCGGTCGCCCCACGGAAGCGGCGTACCCCAGCGCTCGCCGTCGCTACCGAGGCTGACGATGTCGGTGCCGCGTACGCGAAGGCCGGCGTCGAAGTTGCGCCGCTGTGGCAAGTAGCCGATCTCCTTGCCGGACTGCCCAGCGGGGCGGCCGAGTACGGTCAGTGTCCCCGCTGACAGGCCGATCAGCCCGAGCACGGCCTTGATCAATGTTGACTTGCCGACACCGTTCGGCCCGAGCACCGCCATGAAGTCACCGGAGGCAACTGTGAGGTTGACGTCCGACCAGATCGTCCTGCCGCCGACCTGGACCGCGGCGTCGGTGAACCGCACCGCCGTGTCCGACCGCGCTGGCGGCATCCGCACAGTCCTTCTGTGGTTGAGCATCGACGTTAGACCTTGCTTGCCATGGCTAGCGCGTCCCTGATCCCGATGAGCTCCCGGACTTGCCAGGCCTGGAAGGAAACGGTCGGGGGCGATAGCGTCTCGGTGATATCGGCGACGGGGATGTGGGCCGCCTTAGCGGCGACGAGCTGAGCTCGCACATCGGGCGTCACGTTCTGGCTGTTGTAGACGTAGATCTTGATCAGGTGTTGGCTGATCTGGCGGTCGATCGTCTGCTTATCGGCGGCCGAGACCTCGGTGCCTTCGCTGATGGCCCGCAGGAATGTCGGCGGCGTCAGGAGGTTCAAGCCGAGCGGCCCGGCGATCATCGCGAAGATCGATTCCGACGCCCCGACCGGCGTTCCGGCGTACTTGTGCTTGATCGCGGCGATCAGATCGTTGTACTGGGCCAGGCCGACCTTCAGGAACAGTTCCCGGCGCCTGGCGAAGTAGCTCTTGTCAGCCGGATCGAGCTTGCTGTACTGCGCCGCGATCATGTTGACGACCGCTTTGACGTCAGCGGGGTTGTACCAGCGGTGCGGGTTCCCGCCAACGGGGACGCCGAGCGCACTGGCGACATTGAGCACCGCGATCCGCTGCCCTTGGTCCGCCGCGACCAGCCGGCTCACCCACGGGTCGTATCCGGCGCCGTTTTCGATCACGAGTCGCGCGGACGCGATCGTTCTGGCATCGACTGCTGTCGGCTCGTAGCTGTGCGGATCGGTGTTCGGGTTCGTGATGATGCTGGCGACCTGTGCGTGTTTGCCGCCGAGCTGGCTGGCGATGCTTCCCCAGAAGTTCTCCGCGGCGACGACCCTGATGACCCGGCTGCTTCCGCTGATATCGCCGCCGGTGCTGCATCCCGCCGCGGTGACCATTACGAGCAGACAGCCCGCACAAAGCAGCCGCCCGGGCGTGCGCCGCCTGCTGCCGATCATGATCGCGTCCCGTGGTCGTTATGAAAACCGTTTTCATTACAACCTAGCGCATCGCGAGGTAGAAGTGAATTACCGATCAGAAGCGAGAGCACTGCTCTTGACAGTTGACAACCTCTAAGTGCACACTGCTCTATATAGAGAGCGGTGCTCACAGTTAGGAATATCCGATGCCAGCAAGCCCAGACCACAGCTCAGAACCTGCGTCGAGGTACGTCAAGCCCGCAACGCCGCTCGGCCGCCTCGGCAATCGCACATTCAACTCGTCGGTCGCCTGGCTGACCAGGCACGGGTTGAGCATCTGGGGCAGCCGGGTGCTATACGTCCGTGGCAGGACGAGCGGCCAGTGGCGCTCGAACCCCGTGAACTTGCTGACCGTCGAAGGCGAGCGCTACCTCGTCGCGCCGAGGGGACACACTCAATGGGTACGCAACCTGCGCGCCGCGGGCCGCGGCGAGCTCAGGGTCGGCAAGAAGGTCGAGCAGTTCACCGCCACCGAACTCGTGGATGATCAGAAGCCGCCCATCCTGCGCGCGTACCTGCGGCGATGGAAGCTCGAGGTGGGCGTCTTCTTTAACGGGGTCGACGCGAAGGCGCCGGAGGAGAAGCTGCGTGAGATCGCGCCTGGCTACCCGGTGTTCCTGATCCACGGAACCAGCTGAACCTGCGCGGCCAGGCGCCGCGCGTCTACTGCCCTGGCTCGCCGGCTGCCTTGAGCTTGCGCCAGCCGCCCGCCCGGTTAGTGGCGATGATCTGCCTGAACATGGCGACCAGGGCTGGCTCGTTCACCTGATCGTCGCGTCTGAAGGCCACGGTCCTTGCGGTCTGGTTG
>Ga0126373_10005087_pt1 | contig 10164 bp, 10 predicted proteins | sample PanSoiMetPlot_11_FD_92545 | JGI IMG/M metagenome (GOLD analysis project Ga0126373, IMG submission 92545) | Tropical forest soil microbial communities from Panama - MetaG Plot_11 | ecosystem: Environmental > Terrestrial > Soil > Tropical forest > Bulk soil | place: Panama | collected 2016-02-17 | reverse complement strand
GTCGACGTCACGATCGCCTGCATGACCTGGTCGGGCGACAGATGCGGGTACGCCGACCTGATCAACGCCGCGACGCCAGCGACGAGGGCCGACGCCGGACTCGTCCCGTCTCCGGACACATACGTGCCGCCACCTTCCACGCCGGCCACGTTGATGCCCGGGGCTGCGACGACAACCGAGGAGTTTTTCTCCGAGAAGGAGGCGCGATGACCGGCTGGGCCCACGGCAGCCACCGAGATCACGCCGGTGAATGACGCCGGATAGGAGTAGGGCGAGAAACCTCCGCCCGCCGAGCCGCCGTTCCCGGCGGAGGCAACGATCACGACATTATGCGCAATGGCGTTCGCGAGTGCTTCGCGCAGGTTCCGGGTCGCGCCCGTGGAGCCGAGGGACATGTTGATGACGCTGGCCCCGTGCCCGACGGCGTAATTGATGCCGTTCGCGATCGCATCGGCGAAGGAAGAGTTCTCGTTGTAGACGGCGAAGCCAGGCTCATTGTCGTCGGGGATGACACGGATCGACAGGAGCCTGGCGCCCGGCGCGACACCGATAATGCCCTCCGCCCGGCCAGGCCCGCTGCCGTGCCCGGCGATGATCGAGCAGATGTAGGTGCCGTGCAGGTGCGGCGGCTGGTAGCCAGCCGGATCGGCGCCTCTGGTGTAGTCCGGTCCCACCGTCACTGAGCCCGCCAGATCTGGCACGCTCGGGTCAGCGCCAGTGTCCAGCACTGCAACGGTGACGCCGTTACCGTGCGTTCGCGCCCACGCGGTGGGCACGTCGATAGCCCGCAGGCTGACCAGGTCATCGGCGCGGACCAGCTGGCCTAGGGTCTGGGCGTCGGCGCTGGCTGGCCGCGCGGCGAACTGCGCGGCGAATAGTGCGAGCGCCAGCGCGCTCACCAGGACCGACCGCGATGCACAGCGGCGTAGCTTCGTGACGGCCATCAGCATGCCCACTGCGGGCTGGCGCAGTTCACCTGGGCCGGCGCGCTCAGCGGCCCGGCGACGTCGGCGGCAAGCTGGGAAGCTGGCGCGAAGATACCGACTCGAGGTTCCTGGCCCGGCCCGGCGGGCTCGCCGTCGGCGTAGCCAGCGACGGTGAGCACGACGAACGGACCTGCAGTCCGCGACGTGGCAGCCTGTCGTGACTGGTCGCTGGCCAGGGCGGTTGCCGTGCCGGGCAGTTCCACCGCGCGCAGGACAAGCGCACTCGGACCGCTTGTTGGCACCCGGCGGGCGAATGCCGCCGCGAGGCGCGCACTGGGGAACGCCAGGACGCCAACGGTGTAGACGATGCCCTGGAGCTGGTCCAGATACGCGGCGCGCAAGCCCGCCTGGCACCGGTCGGTGACCGTGAGCGCCGCAAGGCTCGGATCCAATGCGGCCGCGCATGAGGTCCGGTTCGCGATGGCGACCCTGGCTGCCGTCTCGGTGGTCAGCAGGCTCGTGCTGTAGCTGAGCGACGCGGGGAAAATCCGGCCAGCGGTCCACACGCGCCACCGCTGCGCCACGGCCGTCGCCTCGGCAGCCGCGCGCTCCGCCGGTGTCGGCGGGCGCGTCGCATCACGGCGGGCCACCAGCCCGGACACGACAGCGATCGCGAGGCATGCCGCCGATACCATCGTCCATGCGGCTATCGCTGGTCGGCGACGACGTCGGTGTCGGCGGCTGGACGGTGGCGACAGGTGTGACAGATCGGAAAGATCATCCGAAGTCATTCCAGTCAGGCTATAAGTATTCGTTTTACCAATCAACGGGCTTTCATGAGGTCACGCTGCGATGCCGACAGGCAATGCGCTCGACGTGGTGACGCTGGTCAGCTGGCTAGCCACCGAGGCACTCGGCGCCTTCATGGTGCGGAGCTGGCTCGCCCGCGGCGGGGCCAGAGCTGCCATGTCGGTTCCGGTGCTTGTCGGCCATGCCGGCCTCAACCTTGCCGGGCTGGTGTGCTGGATCGTGTTCGTGATCGCGGCCGCGAAACCGGCTGCCTGGCTCGCCCTCGCCTTGCTGGCCCCCGCAATCGGCCTCGGGGTTTCTACGGTCACGATCTGGACGCCCTATCCCGGCGACACACCAGAGGCCGAAGCTCCCAGCAGCGGAGTCGTGCCGGACAGCGCGATCAAGCGCGCCCTCGATGACGAAGAGCTGGCCAGCCAGCTCGTCGACGAACTGCTCGCCCGTAACCTCGCTCAGCCTGCGGAGCGCGCGGAACGGAAGTCTGGCTGGTACCTCCGCCCGCTCGTGCCAGCCAGTCACGGCGTGCTCGCGATCGCCACGTTCGCGCTGGCGGTGATCTCCGCGGTCAGCGCTGGCTAACGAGCGGGATCACGTCGGCTGCTAGGCGCGCCGCCTGCTCGGCGGGCTCGAACAGCGTGGTGAAGAGGATGAGCTCGGCACCCGCCGCCGCAGTCTTCGATATCTCGGCGGCACAGTCGGCTGGCGTTCCGGCCACGGCGGCAGCCTCGATCTCGGGTACGGGCCGACCGTACATCCGCGCGATCGCCGCGTTCATACGGTCGCGGGCACGCCCGGCGTTGTCGTCGACGCCGATGTACAGGCGCTTGGCGATCGGGAACTCCGCGGTATCACGGCCGGCGTCCGCGAGTGCCGTCCTGACGATGCGGACCTGGTCGGCGAACCGGTCGGTCGGCGAGCCGCCAGATCCGAAGAAGCCGTCGCCAAGCCGCGCTGCCCGGCGGAGCGCCTCTTCGCCGGTTGCGCCGATCCAGACCGGCGGGTGCGGCTTGCTCAGCGGTTTCGGCTCCATCGCAACGTCCCTGAGTTGCCAGAACTCGCCGTCGAAGGTGACGCGCGGCTGGGTCCAGAGAGCCTTCATCACGGCGAGGCCCTCCACGAACCGGGCGACGTACCTGTCGCTCGTCAGGCCGAAAGCCGCGAACGGCCGCTGCTTGCCGCCGGTCCCGATGCCTACGTCGATCCGCCCCCCGCTGATCTGGTCGAGCGTCGCGATGCTCCGCGCCAGGTGCACGGGGCCGTGCAGGGTGGAGACGAATACCGCGCAGCCAAGTCGCAGCCGCTGCGTGCAGGCTGCCGCGTAGGCCATCATCTCGATGGGCGACAGCTGCGCGGACGCGCTGAGCAGCGACTCGTGCGCCCAGGCGCTGTCGTAGCCCAGCTGCTCCACGGCGGAGCAGTAATTGCGAAACGCCACCGGATCGAATTCGCCGTCCGCATACAGCTGCGGTATGGAGATCGCGAAGCGCACAGCCCGCATGGTAGCCGCGCGGCCGGAGGCCAGTCAGCTAAGCCGTGCCGGACACGCTTGCGTTGTAGACGTAGGCCTCGTACGTGCCCGCACCACCTGGCGGCAGCTGGGTGAACCAGATCAGCAGGTACCGCGCCGACACTGGCGTGGCCGGCTGAAGGCTGATTGTCCCGCCAGGGATCGCTGCCTGCGCCACGACTGGCAGGTCGGCCAGCGTCGGCGCACCGCCGGCCCGCAGCTGCACGGTGCCGCCGGCTGCAGGGCCCAGCGCGAGCTGGACGCTCGATACCGTGCCCGTGGTCCCCAGGTCGAGCAGCAGGCCGGTACCCGGCTGCCCGTTGAGATCAGCCTGCGCATACCAGTCGCTGTGCCAGGCGGTACTGCTGCTGCCGTCGACCGCAAGAGACGCGTCCTGCGGATTGTCTCCCTGGCCTGGCCCGGCAAGCCCGAAAGCGTCGGCACTCGCCACCGGCAGCTGGGTCGGAGCCGGCGTCGGCGCCTGGCTCGCGGCGGCGGAGCTGGCCGCAGGGCTCCGGTCCGCGACGTGATGCGCTACCTTCGCCCCGTGTGATGGCGCTGGCGCGGGCTGGGGTCCCTGCGATGCCAGCAGGTACACCAGGACGGCGACCAGCGCGACGGCGAGCGCGCCGAGAAGCACGGCCCAGCGCGGCACGCGTCTACGGCCGTCGAACCGGAGCGGCATGGCAGGGCTGAATGCCTCGGCGGCGGTGATCCCCCCCGGCCTGGTCCCTCGCACCGCGCCCGGCAGGCGGTTCCCCGTACCCGTGATCGTGACGGTATGCGCGGGGTCGCCTTCGCCAGGCTCCAGGTGCGGCGCGTGCTGCACCCCGTGGGTCACGTCGTATTCCTCAATCAGCGGCACCGGATCGGTACCGACGACGCGAGCGATCGCGCGGATGTGACCTCGCACGTAGAAGTCGCCGCCGCACGGAGAGTAGTCGTCCTGCTCGATGGCGCGGATGATGGTACGTCGGATGCGGGTCCGCTCGCTCACCTGGTCTACTGTCAGCCCGGCCTCGCTGCGCGCCGCTGCGAGCGCCCCGCCGATGCCCACGTTTCACCTCCGCGTGCGACTCGGTGGCAGCTTCGATGCCGCCGCCAGTCTGCCTGGATTTCGCTGCAAATCTGTCTATTGCCAGTATGACGCCGGTTGAACATGGCATGGCAGGCATCAGAGCGCGAATTTCGTCCGTCGTTAGCCGGACCTTTCCCCTCTGCAACGGGCCGCAACAGGCGGTGGCGGACGTATGATCCCCGTAAGCGTGACGAGGGTGGGCAGCGAGAGTCACACTTCGCAGTAGGGGAGCGGCTTTTTCATGGGACTTCTGAACGAGGCTCGCCGCGAGTTCATCGCAGCGCCTGACTCGGCCAAGGGCCAGATCGTTTACAAGTGGCCGGACATCAACATCCGCAAGTTCTCCCGGGCGATCGTCGAGCCCGATGCCACGGCCGTTTTCATGAGCCAGGGCCAGGTCATGGGCGTGCTACTGCCGGGCCAGCACACGCTGGACGCGCGCGAGCTCCCGTTTCTCGGCATGTTCGTCGACTGGGCCTCCGCAGGAAACGCCTTCCGCGCGGAGATCTTCTTCGTCGGCACGCGAGAGTTCCCCAACAACCGGTTCGGCGGACGCCTCGACGAGGTCCAGGACCCGGTGTCAGGACTCATCGTGACCCTGCGTACGTTCGGCGAGTACTCGCTGCGCGTCACCGACCCGACGAAGGTCATCCTGAACCTGGTTGGCACCGTTGACGTGACCGACAACAGCGCGGTGACCGCCTGGGTGACGCAGCAGCTGCTCAAGGTGACCCGCACGACGGTCACGACGCAGCTGATGTCCGGCGCGTGGCCAATACTCGGCCTGTCCATGCACAGCCCGGAGATCGAGGCGCAGTCACTCGAGGCTGCCAACAGGGAGCTGTCCGACTACGGCATCACGCTGACCAGGCTCGGCAACGTCGACGTCAACCTCGACGACGAGGACAACGCCCGGCTGAAGAAACTGGCCGGCGACACCGCCTACAGTCGGCTCGCGGGCGGGTTCCTCCAGGCCGCGCAGGCCGAGGCGCTGCAGGGCGCGGGCCAGGGCATGGCGCAAGGCGGCGGGGCCGTGACGCCGATGTTCCTCGGAGCCGGCCTCGGCATGGCGGGCCAGATGATGCAGGCTCCTGCTCAGGCGCCCTACAACCCGCCGCCACCGGGCACTGGCTTCGCCGGCGGGGGCGGGGGCTACGCCCAGCAAGCCGCGGCTGCGCCACCGCAGGCGCCACCGCAGGCGCCGGCCGCGCCGGCTGCTCAGGCTCCGGCTCCGGAGGCAGCGACCGTCGCGTGCAGCAACTGCAGCAGCCCTGTGCAGGTCGGAGCCAAGTTCTGCGGCGAGTGCGGCACGCCGACGCAGAAGCACTGCACGAACTGCAACGCGATGCTGAGTTCGACCGCGAAGTTCTGCGGCGAGTGCGGTACGCCGACTGCACCGCCACCCTCCGCATAACCCGGCAACGCGAGCCTGGGCTCGCTAGCATCCCACCCACCATCGGCCGTTTTGTGCCGACAACAGTCCCCGCTGCGCAATCGCCCTCGAGCAGAAAGGCCTGCCCGGATGGACAGGATCGAATGTCAGTGGTGCAAGGCACAGAACGAGCCGGAGCGGACGAGCTGCACAACCTGCGGCGCGCCGCTCGACCAGCGCAACCTCGTGTCGGACTCGGGCTGGGCCGAGGCGCCGCGGCTGCGGGACATGACGGAGTTCCGGTTCTCTAACTCCACCTGTCAGATCGAGGGCGAGATCGTGCCCGTGGCCGAGCTGGCGCTGGCGCAGGGTGACTCGGTGTTCTTCGAGCACCACGTCATGCTGTGGAAGGAGCCGCAGGTCCCGCTCTCGGCGCTGAACGTGGCCGGCGGCGCGCGGCGGATGATCGGCGGCATGCCTCACATCATGAGCGTCGCTCACGGTCCGGGCCGGGTGGCGCTGTCGAAGGATGCCACCGGCGAGGTCGTGGTCCTGCCGATCCACCCGTCGCATGAGATCGACGTGCGCGAGCACGCCTTCCTGGCCGGGACGCACTCGCTCAACTACTCGTTCGTGCGGATCAAAGGTCTCGCCAATGTGCTGCACGGCGGCAGCGGCATGTACATGGACCGTTTCGTCACCGGCGGCGAGCAGGGCCTGCTGCTGCTCCACGGGTACGGCAATGTCTTCCAGAAGACGCTGCAGCCAGGTGAGAAGATCCTCGTCGAGCCCGGCGGCTTCCTGTACAAGGACTCGTCGGTACAGATGAACACGGTCCAGCAGCGATTCAAGACCGGCATGCTCGGCAGCCACACCATGTACCTGGCCGAGATGACCGGACCCGGCCGGGTTGGCGTGCAGTCCATGTACGTGCACCACGGCACCGAGTAGGGGAGCCCGATGTCGACTCCGGCCTACACCTGCCCATACTGCCGGCTGCCCAGCGATGGCACCGGTACGACGTGCCCGAACTGCGGCGCCCCGACGGACGTGCGAGTGCGCGTCACCAAGTCCGGCTGGGCCGAGCAGCCGCCGATCAGGGACATGGCCAGGATCCGCTTCAGCCGGTCAACCTGCCAGATCAGCGGCATGTACGTGCCAGTCGCGGAGATGAAGCTCGACCCGGCGGACTCGGTCTACTTCTCCCACCACACGCTGCTGCACGCCGAGCCGAGCGTCCGGCTGGACATGATGAAGATGGCGGGCGGCTGGAACCGGGTGCTCGCCGGGATGCCGCTGCTCATGATGACCGCCAGCGGGCCTGGTCACGTCGCCCTCAGCGCCGACCATCCCGGTGAGACGCTCGCGGTGCCGCTGCCCGCCAATCACGCCATCGACGTGGTAGAGCACCGCTTCCTGGTCGCCACGAGCAACGTTGGCTACCAGTGGGAGAACTCCGGAATCTGGTTCGTCACCAGAAGCGGGGACGACCAGGAGTATCACTACCCGCTAGGCCGGACGATGGACCGGTTCTTCGCCCAAGGCGGGCCGGGTCTGCTGCTGCTTCACGGCCCGGGCAACACCTTCGTCCGCGACCTGCGGCAGGGCGAGCGGATCCTGGTCCAGCCGGGTGGCCTGATCTGGAAAGACCGCAGCGTCCGCATGTACCTGCACTTCGAGTACCCGCGCGGCCAGTACTGGTTCAGTTCCGCGCGGTGGCAGGCGAAGTCGATATGGCTCGTGCTGCAGGGGCCGGGCCGGGTCGCGATCCAGTCGGTGTTCGAGCACCCCGAGATGGTCGGCGGCGTCACCAACAGTTCAGGCGCCACGACGCAGTACTGGTAGGGAGCCGCAGTTTCGTTAGGGTATCGGCGTGCCCGTCACCTACCGCCAGATCGCGGGCGTCAGCATGGAGCGGCTCGCCGCGCTGAGCGACGGCATCTTCGCCGTGGCCATGACCCTGCTGGTGCTCGGGCTGACGGTACAGAGCGTTCCCAGCCTCCAGGCGGCGGTCCACCCGTCCAACCTTCAGCTGTGGGATCACGTGCTGCGCCCGATGTGGCGGCACCTGCTCACCTACCTGATGAGTTTTCTCACGCTGGGAGTGTTCTGGGTCGGCCAGCAGACTCAGTTCCATCACCTGCGCCGCAGCAACCGTGACTTCACGTGGATCCACCTGGTGTTTCTGCTGTTCGTGGTGCTGATGCCGTTCTCGACGACGCTCGTCGCCGACTACATCACCTATCAGCTGGCCATCGTCGTGTACTGGCTGAACATCGCGCTGCTCGGCGCCATGCTCTATGCGGGCCAGCGCTATGCCGGCCGGGCCCGGCTGCGCAAGGAGGACGTCACCGGCGCGACCGTCGCCGCCATGGAGCGGCGGATCATCGTGTATCAGGCGCTGTACGCGGTCGGAGTGCTGCTCTCATTTGCCAGCACGTACGCGAGCATCGGGTTCATCATCGCAGTCCAGCTGAATGCGGCCATCATGCCCCGGATCTGGCCCCTCGACCGGTTTTAGCATGAAGTGACAGCTGAACAAGCGTGGGTGAGGAAGCCGCGATGACCGCCACAGAAGCGACAGGCTCGGCGGAGTTCGCCGATCAGATGGTCCGCATGTTGAACGACGCCGCGGTGGCGCTGATGGTCAGCGTCGGACACCGCAGCGGGCTGTTCGACGTCATGGCGGCCATGCCCGCGGCCACGGACGGTGAGATCGCGGCCGCCGCAGGGCTGAGCGAGCGATATGTCAGGGAGTGGCTGGCGGCGATGACCACCGGGAGAATCGTTGATCACGACGCCGCCACTGGGAAATTCTCGCTGCCCGCTGACCACGCAGCCTGGCTCACCAGGAGCGCTGGCCAGAATAATCTCGCCCTGCAGGCGCAGTACGTGGGACTCCTCGCACAGGTCGAGGATCAGATACTCGACTGCTTCCGCCATGGCGGCGGCGTTCCGTACTCGGCGTTCCCGAGATTCCAGGCTGTCATGGCAGAGGACAGCGGTGCTGTCCACGACGCGACCCTCATGAGCGTCACGCTGCCGCTCGTGCCCGGGCTCGTGGACCGGCTTCATGGCGGAATTGAGGTCGCGGATGTCGGGTGCGGCTCCGGTCATGCCCTCAACCTGATGGCCGAGGCGTTCCCCCAGTCGCGGTTTTCCGGGTTCGACCTGTCCGACACCGGCCTCGCCGCGGCCACTGCCGAGGCTGACCGGAAAGGCCTCACCAACGTGCGGTTCATCAAGCGCGACGCCTCCCGCCTGGGTGAGAGCGCGAGGTTCGACCTCATCACGACGTTCGACTCCGTGCATGATCAGGCCAGGCCGGACCTGATGCTGGCGGGGATTGCCCGAGCACTGCGGCCCGGTGGCGTCTACCTGTGCGGCGAGATCGCCGCCTCGAGCAAGCTCGAGCAGAACATGGATCATCCACTCGGCCCGTTCCTGTACACCATCTCCTGCATGCACTGCATGACCGTTTCCCTTGCCGACAACGGCATGGGCCTCGGCGCGATGTGGGGAGAGCAGAAAGCGCGGGAGATGCTCAGCGAGGCGGGCTTCACGGCCGTTGAGACTGCGCACATCGAGGGCGACGTCGCGAGCACGTACTTCATCGCCACCACGAGCTGAATGGGTTTCACCTCAGCCGCGAATAACCCATGGGGTAACGGGGTCGGCTTGGTCCGCGGCAGCTCGAGGCGCGCGGTCACGCCTGGTGAGAGTGGACGTTTGTCACCGGTCCGGCCGCTGGGTTGTCGCCAGGTCATGTGGCCGGGCTGGTCCTGGGTCCGGTGCCAGCCGAAGGCTGTCGCGCGGGAAGTCGGGCAACACTGCGTAAGACCTGGGGTCGAGAATGCATCGCGTCTGACTTCCGCAGAGCACTCTTGCACTGGCTCGTGCCAGCATGGAGGTATGCGCCGGCTACCTGATCGTAAGGCGCATCGCCTGTTGCCGTACGAGCGGCGGCTCGTTGCCTGGCAGTCGCGGCGATGGCGGGCGAGCAGCAAATTCGATTGGACCGAGACGGAGTCCGAGTTGGGCTCGGAAGCTGTCAGGCTCTGGGCTGCCTATTCTGCCGGCTTCTTGCTGGCTGAGGTGACCGGCGTACTCGGGATAGTTGTTGGGATTGTGGCTGGAAAGATCTTTGGATTGAGCGGCTTTCTGGTGGGTTTCGGCCTTTTTCTTGGGGCGGCAACGATGCTGTTCGTGGTAGCTGGGGTCAGGAGTCGGCAAAGCGTTGGCGCTCGCGACGAGCACCAACGCAACAAGCCGCTGGCCCACCCGTGAATCGATCGGGAGGGCAGGGACCCACGTCGGCGCGGGTGAAACCGGTGGCGCGGATGCGGCGCGATAAGCCGAACGGCGGGGGACCCCACACGCCGACGGCACGCGTGGCAGCGGGCTGCACTTTGAACACCCGACAATTCTGCGGTGTGCAGAGTCAGCGAGTCTGCCGACTGTGCCCTGCCTG
>Ga0126373_10005086_pt1 | contig 10165 bp, 8 predicted proteins | sample PanSoiMetPlot_11_FD_92545 | JGI IMG/M metagenome (GOLD analysis project Ga0126373, IMG submission 92545) | Tropical forest soil microbial communities from Panama - MetaG Plot_11 | ecosystem: Environmental > Terrestrial > Soil > Tropical forest > Bulk soil | place: Panama | collected 2016-02-17 | reverse complement strand
CGCGGTGTGCTATAATGCGCCATGCGCATCGATATCGTCGCCGACGTCATCTGCCCGTGGTGCTTTATCGGTAAGCGCCGGCTCGAGGCCGCGCTGGCGCAGCGGCCGGCGATCGCGACCGAGATCACGTGGCGACCGTTCCAGCTCAATCCCGACATGCCCGCGGAAGGCATGTCGCGTGAGGCTTACCTGGCAGCCAAGTTCGGCGGCCAGGCGCATGCCAAGCGCATCAACCAGGCGGTGGTCGACGCCGGCGCGACCATTGGCATTCCGTTCGCGTTCGAAAAAGTCGAACGCACGCCCAACACGCTTGCGGCGCATCGCCTGATCCGCTTCGCGCAACGCACCGGCCGCGCGACGGAGCTCGTTGACCGGTTGTTCGCCGGCTACTTCATCGAAGGCCGCGACATCGGCCACATCGACACACTGGCATCAATCGCCGGCGACAGCGGCCTCGACGCCACGGCGGCGCGCGACTTTCTTGCCGGCACGAGCGAACGCGCCGAAGTTTCGGCCGACGATGCCGGCGCGCGGCGCCTCGGCATCAATGCCGTGCCGTGTTTCATCTTCGACGGCCAATATGCGATCTCCGGCGCGCAGGAGCCGCCGTTCTTCTTCCCGGTGTTCGATCTGGTGCAGAACGGCCCGAACCGCGCGGCGGGATAAGTCTCAGCCGTTCGCCGCGATCGGCTGCCGTCCGGCGGCAATCGCCTTCAGCTTCTCGAGCAGTTGGATCACGCCCTTGATGCGCGTGCGCGTATCGTCCCAGTCGCGGACGATCACCAGCCGCTGATCCGGCCGCAGCCGTGCGCTGCCGGCCTGGCTCGCGATCCAGCGCACCAGCGCCGCTGGATCGGCGACGCTGCCGGCGTGGAAGGTGATCGCTGCGCCCTTGGGTCCGGCCTCGATCTTCTCGACACCGGCCTCGCGGCAGAGACGCTTGATAGCGATGATCTCGAGCAAATTCTCGACCTCGGCCGGTAGCTTGCCGAAACGATCGATGAGCTCGGCGGCGAAGGATTCGATCTCTTGCCGATCGACCAGATTGGCAATGCGGCGGTACAGGCCAAGCCGCACGTTGAGATCGGCGACATAGTTTTCGGGAATCAGCACCGACGTGCCGATTGCGATCTGCGGCGTCCATTCGGCTTCGGCCTTGGCCTGATCGCCGCCGGTGCGCGCGGTGGCAATCGCCTCTTCCAGCAGGTGCTGATACAGCTCGACGCCGACTTCGCGGATGTGCCCCGACTGTTCCTCGCCCAGCAGATTGCCGGCGCCGCGGATGTCGAGATCGTGGCTCGCCAACGTGAAGCCGGCGCCCAACTGGTCGAGGGTCTGCATGACTTCGAGCCGGCGTTCGGCCGTCGACGACAGGACCTTGCCCGGCGGCAGCGTCAAATAGGCGTAGGCGCGGAGCTTGCCGCGGCCGATGCGGCCGCGCAGCTGGTAAAGCTGTGCCAAGCCGAACATGTCGGCGCGATGTATGATCAGCGTGTTGGCGGTCGGAATGTCGAGGCCGCTTTCGACGATGTCGGTGCACAGCAGCACGTCGAAGGCGCCGTCGTCGAACGCCGTCATCACCTTGTCGAGATGCGTCGGCGCCAGTTGGCCATGCGCCACCGCCACCCGCGCCTCGGGCACCAACTGCTTCAATTCGTGTTCGACGTCGGCAATGTCGGCGATGCGCGGCACGACGCAGAACACCTGACCGCCGCGATGCAGCTCGCGCGCGATCGCCTCGCGCACCACCACGGGGTCCCAAGCCATGACGAAGGTGCGCACCGCCAGCCGGTCCATCGGCGGCGTCGCGATGATGCTCATCTCGCGCACACCGGCGAGCGCCATCTGCAAGGTGCGCGGGATGGGCGTTGCGGTGAGCGTGACGACGTGCACGTTGGCCTTGAGCTTCTTCAGCCGTTCCTTCTGCGCCACGCCGAAATGCTGTTCCTCGTCGATCACCAGCAAGCCGAGATGGCGGAAGCCGACGCCCTTGCCGAGCAGCGAATGCGTGCCGATGACGACGTCGATGCGGCCTTCGGTCAGATCCTTCTTGATCTGCTCGGCACGCTTCGGCGGCACGAAGCGCGAGAGCTGCTCGATCCGCACCTTCATACCGGCGAAGCGGCTGACGAAAGTGCGGTAATGCTGGCGCGCCAGCAACGTTGTCGGCACCACGACCGCGACCTGCGTGCCGGTCATCACCGCAACGAACGCGGCGCGAAGCGCCACCTCGGTCTTGCCGAAGCCGACGTCGCCGCAGATGAGACGATCGGTCGGCCGGCCCGACGACAGGTCGCCGAGCGTATCGCGGATCGCCTTGTCCTGATCGTCGGTCTCGGGATACGGGAAGCGCGCGGCGAATTCCTCGTACGCGCCCTCGGGCGGCGCCATCGGCTCGCCCTCCTTGAGCTGCCGTTCGGCGGCAAGACGAATCAACTCGTCGGCGATGTCACGGATGCGCGCCTTGACCCGCGCCTTGCGCGATTGCCAGGCGACGCCGCCCAGCCGGTCGAGCTGCGCCGCGGCGTCCTCGGAGCCGTAGCGCGACAGCACTTCGATATTTTCGACCGGCACAAACAGCTTGTCGTCACCGGCATAGATCAGCCGCAGGCAATCGTGCGGCGCGCCGGCAACTTCGAGCGTGACAAGGCCATCGTAGCGGCCGATGCCGTGATCGGCATGGACGACCAGGTCGCCGAGCGTCAGCGTCGCGACTTCGGCGACGAATTGATCGAGATTGGTGCGCCGCCGTGCCGGCCGCGCCAGGCGATCGCCGAGAATGTCCTGCTCGGTGACGAGCGTCGCATCGCCGGCGACATAGCCGCGCTCCAACGGCAGCACGGCGAGCCCGGCGTGACCCTTCGGCAGGTCGAGAAAACCCTGCCAGAATTCGACGAAGGCCGGCTCGGCAATGCCGTGATCCTTCATCACCGTTTTGAGGCGTTCGGCCGATCCCGTGCTGTAAGCGACAACGAGCGTCCGCCGGCCGGCGGACGTTTCGGCGTCAAACTGCTGCCGCACGGCGTCGAACAGATTGATTTTGGGATCGGCGCGCGCCGCGCTGAAATCCGGCCCCGGCCGCACGCCGGCATCGAATGATGTCGCGCTTTCCGGCGCGGCAAAAGGCGAAAGCTGGGCAACGTGTCGGCCGGCGAGCGCCTTGGTCCACGCCGCATCGCCGAGATAAAGCAATTCCGGCTGCAGCGGCCGATAGATCGGCGCCGCACCGAGCGCGCCGCGTGTGACGGGCGCGGTCTCGCGCGCATTGTAGAAATCGGCGATGGCAACGATACGTTCGCCGCGCACCTCTTCGGCCTGGTGATCGAGAACGACGTCGGCGCCGGGCAGATAATCCAAGAGCGTATCGAGGCTTTCGTAGAACAGCGGCAGGAAATGTTCCATGCCGGCATGCCGCCGGCCGGCGCTGACCGATTCATACAGTGGATCGTTCTGTACGCTGGCGCCGAACGCGTCACGATACCGCGAGCGGAAGCGCTCGATCACCGGCTGGTCGAGCAGAACCTCGCTCATCGGCTTGAGCGCGGCGCGATCGAGCGCGCCGGCACTGCGTTGACTCAGCGGATCGAACGAGCGGATGGCTTCGAGCCGGTCGCCGAAGAAATCCAGCCGCAATGGCGCCGGCGCGCCCGACGGGTAAAGATCGACCAGCCCGCCGCGCACCGCATACTCGCCCGCTTCGCGAACGGTCTCGGCGCGGTTGTAGCCGTTGCGTTCGAGAAAGCTCTTGAGCCGGTCGAGCGGCAAATCGGCGCCGCGGTCCAGCACCAGCGTGCGTTCGGCAAACAGCTTGCGCGGCGGCACGCGCTGGATCACGGCATTGATGGTCGTCAGAACGACGCGCGGCCCGGCGTCGCCGCGCGCGAGCTCGGCCAAAACGGCAATGCGCCGCGAGACGATTTCGGGATTGGGCGAGACGCGGTCATAGGGCAGACAATCCCACGCCGGGAACGTCCGCACCTCGAGCTCGGGGTGGAAGAATCCCAATGCCGCGCGCATGCGCGCCATGCGCCCGTCGTCGCGGCCGACATGGATCAATGTGCGGCCGGTGCGCGCGACCACGCCGCCGAGGACAAAGGCATCGTGGCCTTCGGGCGCGTTGGCGAGAACGAGGCGTTGGTCACGCGGCGGCGTGGAAAAGAAAGTGTCGAGCGCACTCATGGCCGGAACCGGAAGGCGAGCATCAGCCGCAGCACCGTGCCGTCGCGCGGCGGCTTGACGCGGCCATAGATCCAGTCGAACAGCGTGTCGTCATCCTCGGCGAGGATGGATTCGTATTCCGCCAGATCGGTTGGGCTGAAATTCGGCAAATAGGTATCCGCGAAAGCGCCCAGGAACAGGTCGCTTTCCTTGGTGCCGCGGTGGCGGCTTTGGTAGAGCAGCCGCTTGCGCTGCTTCTCCACCCCGTCTTCTTCCTGTGCCATAGCGGGGCTGTCTCGGCGGCGATATTGCCGCGAACGCCGCAGCTTGCAAGCACCAAAGACGCATCGGCCCATGCGGCGCCGGGATGACAGGTCCTGTCTCGCCTGTTAGAAAGCGAGCGCAGGGAGGACGCGCATGGCCGCCAAGCCGTACATCGTCGCGCTCGAAGAGCATTACCACGACCCCGAGATCCTGGCGGTCGCGCAGTTCGAGGGGCGCGCCAATCCCGAGCTGGCGAAGCGGCTCGACGATCTCGGCGAATTGCGCCTCAAGGAGATGGACGCGGCCGGCGTCGACTATCAGGTTCTGTCGCTCGGCGCGCCGGCGACCCAGCGCTTGCCGGCGGATTCCGCGCTTCAGCTCGCGCGCAGCGTCAACGACCGGCTCGCCGACGTGGTCAAGGCGCATCCCAAGCGCTTCGGCGCCTTCGCCGCGCTGCCGACGACGACGGACGCCAAGCTCGCCGCCGACGAGCTGGAACGCTGCGTCACCAAGCTCGGCTTTGTCGGCGCGATGATCCACGGCCTGTCGAACGGCGTGTTCCTCGACGACAAACGCTTCTGGCCGATCTTCGAGCGCGCCCAGGCCTTGGACGTGCCGCTCTATTTCCATCCCGCCAAGCCGCACCAAGCGCTGATCGACACCTATCTCAAGGATTATCTCGGCAAGCACCCCGCGCTCGCCAACGCCGCGTGGGGCTTCACCATCGAAACGGCGACGCTCGGCGTGCGGCTGGTACTGTCGGGCGTGCTCGACGCCTATCCCAAGGTGAAGCTTATCCTCGGGCATCTCGGCGAAGGCCTTCCCTTCTTCCTCTGGCGCGTCAACATGACGCTCGCGCGCGACGGCAAGCACGCCGAAGGCTTCCGTGAAAAGTTCTTGCGCAACTTCACCGTCACGACCAGCGGCTTCTTCTCCAGCAACGCGCTCGACTATTGCATCAAGGAGATCGGGCTCGACCGCATCATGTTCTCGATCGATTATCCTTTCGTGCCCAATCCGCCGGGAACCAAGTGGGCGCTCGAAGAGCTGAAGCTGCCGGCCGCCGACAAGGAAAAGCTGTTGAACGGCAACGCCCGGCGGCTGCTGAAGCTCAAGGTCTGAGGCGAAATCCGGCGGCTAGCGGTGCGGCCCGCAATCCTCAATCCGCTCTTTGCCGAGGTCACCGATCTCAAGGGCGTCGGACCGCGCCTGGGAAAGCTATTCCAGAAATTGTGCGGTCCGCATGTCGTCGACCTGCTGTGGCATTTGCCGGTCGATCTGGTCGATCGCAGCTTCCGTCCCAAGGTCGTTGATGCGCCCGAAGGCCGCATCGCGACGCTGACCGTCACCGTCGAGCAGCACCAGAAGCCGCATAATCCGCGGCAGCCTTACCGCGTGCGCTGCCGCGACGCGAGCGGGGTGCTGTTCCTGGTGTTCTTCCACGTCAAAGGCGATTGGCTCGAACGTCAACTGCCGGTCGGCGCGAGCCGCATCGTCAGCGGCAAGGTCGAACGATTCAACAATCAAACGCAGATGACGCACCCGGATTACATCCTCGATCCGGCCGGGCTCGACACCATGAAGTTGATCGAGCCGGTCTACCGGCTGACCGCCGGCTTGACGTTGCGCATCGTGCACAAAGCGATCGAAACGGCGCTGACACGCGCGCCGCAGCTCGACGAGTGGAGCGACGCCGAGTTGGTCAAGCGGCGCAGCTGGCCGACGTGGCGCGCGGCGATTGCGGCGGTGCATGCCCCGGCGCGGCCCGAGGATTTGCTGCCGAACCATCCCGCACGCGAGCGTCTTGCCTATGACGAATTGCTGGCGAACCAGCTGACCATCGCGCTGTTGCGGGCGCGTTCCCGCAAGCGCGCCGGCCGTTCGATCGCCGCTAAGGGCGAACTGCGCCAGCGTGTCGAACGTGCCCTGCCCTTCGCGCTTACCGGCGCGCAACGCCGCGCGCTCGGCGAGATCGCCGCGGACATGGCGCAGCCTCTGCGCATGAACCGGCTGTTGCAAGGCGACGTCGGCAGCGGCAAGACCGTGGTGGCGCTGCTGGCGATGTGCGACGCGGTCGAAGCCGGCGGCCAAGCGGTTCTGATGGCGCCGACCGAAATCCTGGCGCGCCAGCATTTCGCCACCCTGAGCGCGCTGACAAAGGAATCCGGCATTACCGTCGCGCTACTCACCGGCCGCGAAAAAGGCCGGACGCGAACGGAATTCCTCGAGCGGCTGGCCGGCGGCGAAATACAGATCGCGGTCGGCACGCACGCGCTGTTCCAGGACGAGGTCGCGTTCAAGGATCTAACGCTGGCGGTGATCGACGAACAGCACCGTTTCGGCGTCGAACAGCGCGTGCAGCTTGCCGGCAAAGGCACCGCGGTCGATATCCTGGTGATGACGGCGACACCGATCCCGCGCACGCTCGAGATGACGGCCTATGGCGATCTCGATTCATCCCGCCTCGACGAGAAGCCCGCCAATCGCGCCAAGACCACGACGAGCGCGGTGCCGGTCGAACGGCTCGACGAGGTCATCGCGGCCATTCGCCGCGCACTGGCGAAGCGCGCCAAGATCTATTGGATTTGTCCGCTGATCGAAGAGTCCGAAGACAGCGACCTGCAAGCCGCCGAAGCACGCTTCTCCGAGTTGTTCCAGATCTTCGGCAACCGCGTCGGTCTGGTCCACGGGCGAATGAAAGGGCCGGAGCGCGATCGCACGATGGCGGCTTTCACATCCGGCGGCATCGATTTGCTGGTGGCAACGACGGTGATCGAGGTCGGCGTCGACGTCACAGACGCCACCATCATGGTAATCGAACATGCCGAGCGTTTCGGTCTCGCTCAGCTCCACCAATTACGTGGCCGCATCGGCCGCGGTGATCAGCCGGCTTCGTGCCTGCTGTTATACGCGGCGCCGTTGAGCGAAACCGCCAAGCAGCGCCTGACGATCCTGCGTGAAAGCGGCGACGGCTTCCGGATCGCCGAAGAGGATTTGCGACTGCGCGGCGCCGGCGAAGTGCTCGGCACGCGACAGAGCGGCTTCGAGCAGTTCCGCCTGGCCGATCTTGCGGCGCATGCCGATTTGATTCCGATCGCACGCGAGGAAGCCCGCTTGGCGTGGACGCGCGACGCCGAACTCGAAAGCCCGCGCGGCGCGGCGTTGCGGACGCTGCTCTATTTGTTCGCGCGCGACGCCGCGGTGCGCTATCTCCGCGCCGGTTGAGCGCGACTATTTTTGCGAGACGATTTCCTCAACCGTGCCGGCAAGCGGCGTATCGGCGGTTTCGGGCGTGATGATGCCGCCGGAGATCACCAGCTTGATGCCGTCCTCGACCGACATCGACAACGGCATGATCTCTTCGCGCGGAACGTAGACCAGATATCCCGACGTCGGATTGGGCGTCGTCGGCACGTAGAGACCAATGGTCTCGGGCGCAACGTTGGCCTTGATCTCGCCTTCCGCATGCGCCGTGACGAAAGCTACCGTCCACATACCCTGGCGCGGCCATTCGACCAGCACGACTTCGCGGAACGTGTTCGAGCGTTTGGCCAAAACGGTTTCGAAAATCTGCTTGAAGGCGCCATAGATGCCGCGCACGACCGGCATGCGTTTCATGACCCGGTCGGACAGGCGCAGCAGCAGCCGGCCGGCATAGCCCGCGGTCACCCAGCCGATCAGCGTCAGCGCGACGACCGCGACCACCAGGCCGAAGCCCGGGATGTTGAACGGAAAATACGTGCCCGGGTTGTAACCAGTGGGCACCAAGTGGGAAACCGCCCGATCGATGAAATCGATGATGCTCCAGGTGATCCACAGGGTGAAGGCGATCGGCCCGGTGACGAGGATGCCGGCCAGGAAATACGCGCGCAGGCGCTCGCCGATGCTGTTCCCGTTATTGCCGTCATCGACTGGGCCGTTCGCGGTCCCGTTCGGCGGCGCCGACTTGTGGTTTTTAGGGGCCATCGCGTGCCTCGTCCCTGCTCGTCCCGGCTAGCGAATGATACGCGCGAACATGTGATCCAAGATCCGTGCCGGTCGCCCTAATGTGCACCGGCAAACGCGTCGACACTGTAACGACGCAAGGAGCGCACCGCCAGTGATGAACGCACCCCGCCTGCTTGCTTTGTCGACCGCGCTGCCGCCTTACACCTTGCAGCAAGCCGATATCGAGCGTCGCGCCCGCGGCTATTTCGCCGGCGCCGCCGCGCTCGATCTCGACCGGTTGATGCCGGTCTTCGCCAACGCGGGCATCGACACGCGGTATTCCTGCGTGCCTGTCGAATGGTACGACCGGCCGCACGGCTGGGCCGAGCGCAACGAGCTTTATCTCGAGCATGCCGTGCGGCTGCTGGAACGCGCGGCGCGTGCGGCGCTCGATCACGCCGGCCTTGCAGCACGCCAGATCGATGCGGTGGTGACAATCTCCACCACGGGCATCGCCACGCCCAGTCTCGACGCCAGGCTATTGAACCGTCTCGGATTGCGCTCAGACGTCACGCGATTGCCGATATTCGGGTTGGGTTGCGCCGGCGGCGTCGCCGGTTTAGCGCGCGCCGCCGATCTGGCCCGCGCCCGGCCGGGCAGCAACGTCTTGTTCTTGGTCGTCGAGCTGTGCGCGCTCTGTTTCCGCCGCGGCGACAACTCGAAAAGCAACGTCGTTGCGACCGCGTTGTTCGGCGACGGCGCCGCCGCCGGCATCGTGTCGACCGACGGCAACGGACCGGTTCTCGGCGCCGCGGGCGAGCATACCTGGCCGGATTCACTCGGCGTCATGGGATGGGACGTGATGGAGGACGGCCTTAAGGCGATCTTCTCGCGCGACATTCCTGCGCTGGTGCGCGGCGAGCTGCGCGCCGCCGCGGAGACATTCCTTGCTCGTCACGGTCTTACCCTCGGCGGCATCGATCATGTCGTGTGCCACCCAGGCGGCGTAAAAGTCCTAAGCGCGATCGAGGAGGCGTTCGTGCTCGCCGCCGGCGCGCTCGATCACGCGCGCGCGGTGCTGCGCGATTGCGGCAACATGTCGGCCGCGACGGTGCTGTTCGTGCTCGAGCGCACGCTCAAGGTCGGCGTCAGCGGCCGCATGTTGGTGTCGGCGTTGGGGCCCGGATTCACCGCCGGCTTCCTGGTGCTCGAAGCGTGAGCCCGCTACCGTTCGTCGTCGGCCTGGTCGCGGCGGCACGGCTGGGCGAGCTCGCCTATTCGGCACACAATGCGCGGGCGCTGAAGGACCATGGCGCGGTCGAGCTCGGCGCCGGCCATTATCCGCTGATCGTCGCTCTGCACGCCGCGTGGCTGCTCGCGATTCTCGCGTTCGTGCCGTGGGACACGGCCGTGAATTGGCTTTGGTTCGGCCTATTTCTCGCGTTGCAGCTCGTGCGGGTTTGGACCATCGCCAGCCTTGGCCGGTTCTGGACCGCACGGGTCTATAGCCTGCCTGACGCGCCGCTGGTGCGGCGTGGCCCGTATCGGCTTGTCACCCATCCCAACTACCTGGTCGTCGCCGGCGAGATCGCCGTGCTGCCGTTGGTCTTCGGTGCGTGGCGAATCGCGGTGATCTTTTCGCTTTTCAATGCGGCGCTGCTCGCGTGGCGCATCCACATCGAGGAACGCGGCCTCGCGCCCCGCCGTGCCCTCGGTTGACCGTCTTCGCCGCCACGCCTATTGTCCGGCCCAATTGCGCGAGCCCGTAGCTCAGCCGGTAGAGCACATGACTTTTAATCATGGGGTCCCGGGTTCG
>Ga0126373_10005085_pt1 | contig 10166 bp, 6 predicted proteins | sample PanSoiMetPlot_11_FD_92545 | JGI IMG/M metagenome (GOLD analysis project Ga0126373, IMG submission 92545) | Tropical forest soil microbial communities from Panama - MetaG Plot_11 | ecosystem: Environmental > Terrestrial > Soil > Tropical forest > Bulk soil | place: Panama | collected 2016-02-17 | reverse complement strand
CGTCCAAGTCTGGCTGCTTACCTCAGGAGAAATCCTATGTGATCGGGCGCTTCCGGTAATCGCAGTCTAGTTAACTAAAAGAGAGCTGAGTAATACTCCGTCATGGATCCGATGTGACCTACTCAAGCTCTGCCGCGACCTAATGCCCCAAATGTGAACAGGGGTAAGCGGTAGGTGTGCCTACGGGTGATAATCGCAGCGGAAAGTCCCTCGACGCAAGGAAAGAAATGTGGGATAACTCCATCAGAAGGGGGGCAATGATGCAGCAGCGCACGGCGAGAGTGGACACCTCACCCTTACCCTGTGCTCATGTGGCTAATTAACCACCGCCAACCGATGCGTTAGGCCGTGGCAGATGAAACGGGGCGGATGAAACGCTTATGAGCCGTGCGGTATCAAGGCTTCGTCCTTCCCCGGGAGGCAGCCATCATCGCAGTTTCCTTCATCAACTTGGTCTCGTCCGCCAGGCGAGTCTGTTCGTATCCCATGCGCTTAGCGACAATCCGGTAATCGAACGCGATACTCGAATGCCCGTCGTGCAGTTCGCGTACCTCGAAGGACGCTGCGGTTTCGTTGGTAACATACAGGCCTTGCAGTCCCCCTTGGGCGTGAGAAAAACGTGGTATTCGATATGAGTGTTCACGGTTTGCGCATACGTCGTCTCCAGCGCCACGGTGGCGACGCCGTTGGCAAGCCGGCCCGAGCCAAAATCCTCGAACCAGTTCTCGGGAGCCTCTACTGCATAGAGTGCCACCATCTTCTGGCCGTGCTCCACAGGAACTACGGCAGACTTCGCCCCGGTGCAATTCAGATTACCGTTAGCAGCAATGACGCATGTGCCCGAAATTCCCACAGTCTTGAAAACAGAGGCGTTGCCAAAGGTCGTGAGGTTCTGAAACTGAGCGGTTGGAAGGTCTGAATTATTTTGACCGAATATGGCAACCGTGTCGTTGGCGGTGGCCAGCACGCCCTCTCCTGTATGTGACCCCTGGTTGACGTCGCCCCAAACTCCGGTTACTACGTTCCCCACCAGAGAGCCGGCAGTGTTGCTCAGCGTAGGCTCAACCCCAAACACACCGATGCCTCTTGACCCCTTGCTAACACCTGAGACGCCCACACCGGTTTTGGCAGTAGCTGCCCCATCCACCCCGGTATTAACGCCGAGTCCTTCTACACCAGTGCTATTGCTGTTTGCAACCACGGCCGTGCTCGCCGCGTCCACCACTAGGCCGAACCCGAGCCCGGACTGCGCCACCGTGACGAGCTGGTTGACAGTGTTGCCACTGAAGCTCGCGGTCGCTCCCAAGATCGCGCCACTTGCACTGATGTTGCCTGTGTCCGTAATGTTTCCGGTCACGGTTTGTTTCCCGGTGCTCACACTGCCGGTGAAATTCGCGCTTGCACCGGACACTGAGCCAGTGGCGCTGAGATTGCCTTTTACCATTTCGTTGCCGCTAACCGTGGGCATCGTCTGACCTGGAGCAAACGTTATGATGCCCGTGTTGCTGATGGAAAGGCCAGTCTCAGCGGGTGTAGCCGAACCCGAAGCGAACAGCAGGTTAAATTTGCCCAAAGGACTTGCGGTGTTGTTTCCCACCGGTTCGGCCTGCCAGCGGAAATGCTGGTTGAGGGCTGCGTGGGTACTGGTGCTAAAGACGGAGGCCAACGCATCGAGTGGCTGGGAGATGAATCCCTTCGTGGCTGTGGCCGTGCCGGTCGCTGGCAATTGCAAAGTGCCGCGAATGAAAGCGCCGCCGCTCACGTCCAACGTACCCGCGGGATGGGTGTTGCCGATGCCTACATTCCCGCCTATCTGGAAGATGATGGAGTTCCCCAGAGTGCTGCTGTTGGTCCAGATGGGAATGAAGTTAGTCGTGCCACTGCCTCCCACGGCGGGAAGATTCAAGTTGAGATTTAGGCCAGCCGACGACTGGGCCGGTGACGCGGATTGTGAGGGCGTGGCCAGCAGGAAGGCTGAAACAGGCAACCCAGCGATAGTTTCTGCGTCCGCCGCTTTCATGGCATAAGGGACGCTTACTAACAACACCCTGGGCTGTTCCGCCTCTCCCTGTATTTGCACCCCGAGCCAGCGCTGGTCTTGGCTATTGAATAAATCAACGGGGATGCCTTCCGATTTCGTGCTGCCCAGTAGAACGGTGTAATGGCCGGTCGAGTCCGGCGTCACGTTCTGCGTCTCCAGCCAGAGGGGTGCGCCACCGTCTTCCTGTCGATAAATGGCGAACGTGACCCCCACGACCTTGGGGGGCGACTCCAAGCCGCTCGTTAGGTGCAGTGTTCCGCTGTAGGTGATGAGGTTGGGGACTGTCGTGGTCGAAGGTTGTTGAGCCTGGCTGGCTTCGGCTAAGGAGAAAACGGCGAACAACAGTACCACGCAGGGGAGGGAGCACATTGACATACTCCTTTCGCAGGCGCAACCAGGTATGTTTAGGAGGGTATGTGGCAGACGGAGGAGTGTGCGCAGAAAATCAAGACGTGGGCCTGGCTGTTCCGCTCGGCCTCACATTGTGGCGCGACTAGCCCGTGTTGTCAAAGACATGTGCGGATGTCCTCCCAGGCTCGGTCATCAGCTATAGGCGAGTTATTTAAAGGCGCTAAACGTTATGGCCATGCTGTGAGTCGTCTGTGCCCCCAAGGGACGTTCGTCCTCGAATCGAACAAAGAGAGGCTCAATCTAAGAGAACGATGAGAACGAACAGGTGTCAGGGTTTGGGTTTTGCTTCTCCGAGGCGTAGCAAATGGTCGTGGCGAGCGACGTGTCGGGCACACCTCACCCTTACCCTGTGCTGATGTGGCTAATTAACCCTTCCCCTGGAGAACGCTCCCAGATGCTTGGAAGGCGGGGCTTCAGAACAAGAGCTAGGCGGGCAATCCGCCTAGCCTTTTTTCTTGAGTACTTCCTTGGCCGCCCGCAACGTCAGCTCCCGCACGATCGCACCTTATTTGCAACTCCGGCCAACTGTTCTGCTTCTGCTTTCGTAAACCTGATGGGCACGATCTTGCCCTTGGCTCCACAAGACCTGCTTCCCTATATTTATTGTATTACAATATTTATGGGGTTGTCAAGTGCCTGTGGTCACGAGGATCACGAGCCGGAAAAAGCAAGCCAGTACCCCACGCTGTGCGCTTCGTTCGAGCCCACGGTCCGATTTTAGGCACACCTACCCCTTGCCCCTGTCGCATTTGGGGCATTAGGTGCGGCAGACCTTTAATGCTTAAGAGCGTCAGCGCACGCAGCGGGCGGCGCGCGTCTTGACCGAGTTCTCCTATCAGACGCGCCACAGTTGGTCGCAGGCGCGGCGCGTGGTGGCCAAAGCCGAGTATCTGGAAAAAGGTGAGAATCCCCGCTTTGTGGTCACCTCGCTGCCGACAGAAGCTTGGCCAGCGCGGCAACTCTACGAACAACTCTATTGCGCGCGCGGCGAAATGGAGAACCGCATCAAGGAGCAGTTGAGCCTGTTTGCTGACCGCATGAGCGCCGAATCGCTGCGCGCCAATCAACTGCGGCTGTATCTTTCCAGCTTCGCCTACGTGTTGCTGTGCGCCTTGCGACGACTGGCTCTGGCGGGCACCGAGTGGGCGCGAGCCCAGGTGAGCAAGATTCGCTTGCGCTTGCTGAAAATCGCCGCCGAGGTGCGCCTGAGCGCGCGGCGCATCTGGATTCGCTATCCACGGGCCTATCCCTGGAAAGTGCTGTTCGCCGCCGTCTGCTCGGCCCTGCGCTGCTGAGACCCAGCGCTCCGCCTACCCCATCCTTGCTCGCGCCACGAGGTTTCTCAGCTCCCGTCTGCCCAAAATCCGCCGCTCCGCCACGCCCAGACCCCGCCCGCACTCCCTGCACGCTTCCACTCGCAGAGCCTGGTCGCAAAACCAGAAAACTCCCAGCGCTTTTCGCCTCGCAACCCTCTCATGCCCCTATTTGTGAGAAATCCGGGCTAGTGCTTGAAGTAATATGTCCAACTCAGAGCCACGTACGATTTCAGCGGCACACCCACCACGCGTTCAAACGGAGTCGGCTCATTTGGCAGAGCAAGTACCTCGGTGGTTTGCCCCGTATACCCGTAGGCGATCAAGAAATTCGCCCCGATCGACATGCGGTCTTCCAGGAAGGTGCGCAATACGGCGCCGCGAAACTCATTCACGGGCACACCGGTGAGTCCGTCACCCAGCGGCTTGGCTTTGACGAATTCGTACTCGCCCCGCAGGCGGAAGTGGTACGGCAAGCGATTTAGCGATCCGACGGCGTCCACAATCGTGCGCGGTGCCTCAGGCACCGGAAGGCCGGTGATGCGATCACGTGCATCGGCTTGCGCCCAGGAAACGTACAAGCTCCCTCGCGAGAAGTTTCTTTGCGCCGACACCGCAATCACCTTGTTCAGTGAAGGTCCTACGACTTGCTGTAGCCCCGTATCGGGATCGATCTTGGCCAGCTCCAGTGAGTTTGAAACGCGCCGCAGCGTGAGATAGAACTGCGTCTGCTTCAGGACCTTCGAAATCACAAGCTGATACGCGTGCGATGGCGCGAGCAGCGTCGGTAAACCTGTGCCATTACCGATGCGCGGGTCGTTCGTGTGAAACGCTGCGCCGTAGCTGAACGAAACAATGGGCAGATACGAACAGTCGGGAGGGAGAATCGTCAAAGTCGCTTTTGGCAGCGTCAGCGTCGCCAGCTTGTCGAACGAATTCTGCGGCTTGATGAGGTCCCGGTTGTTCATCCAGACCTCTTCCTGTCGCACCCCGAGATTGAAGTGCAGGTAGCGGCTGGCCGTGCCGTCGAGCGAAGCGAACGGCTCAACGAAGCTCAACGTCAGGTTGTTGCTGGTGACGGGTTGAAAGTTGCCCTGCTCGTCAGCGTGTTTCAGGTCAAGATTGCGCGGGGCGTCCCGCCGCAGGTCAACGCCGGCCAGCAAGGCCAGCCACGGACGGACGCTTTGCACGTACATGGTTTCACCGCCGAAGATGTTGCGGGTCTCGCTCTGCTGGATAAGTCCGTCGCCGAAGTTGGAGCGCAGTGTGAGCGCGTAGTTGCGATAGAACCCGGAAAGGGAGAGCTGCCGCCGATTACTGATGTTCCAGTTGTCCGTGGCGACCACCAGCGCTGTATGCGTGAAGTCGAGCTGGCGTTCATCGATGGTGTCGCCGGGCACCGGAACGTTAATAGGGATCAATCCCGGAACGTAGGAGAAGCCGTAGTAGCCGACGCCGAAGAGGGTAAGTTGATGGCGGCCAAAGTTGAACTCGCGCAGGCCGTTCAGCTTGTACTGCCGGCGATGCTCCAGCCGCTCGAGGAATCCGTTGCCGACCGAGGCCTCGGCGGCAATCCAGGCATTGGTCTGAGCATTCTTCGGATTCCATCCCGCCATGATGTCGGCATCGCGATAGTCTCCGGTAAGTTGAAGAAAAGCCGGGGCGCGAGGCCTCGGTACATACGCTGTAGCGAGATCCACCGAGTTGTTGCCTTGGCGAACGTTGAAGGCCGCTCCGTCAACGATAACGCCTTCAATGATCGGAGGAATCAGGAAGTTGGGGTCGGCATAACCGTTTCCGTGCGCGTTGGCGGGAAGATTGTTTGGGTAGAGGTAGTTGCCGATCTGAAAAAACTGTGCGATGGGTTCGCCGTGATCGCCGGCAACACCGGGCGCGAAGTACTGCGGCGCCTTAATCCCTCCCGAAGCCGTCTCGACGGGAAGGCCGGGTATGGAGATTGGAGCTCCAGGACGTCCGGGATTGGCGTCCAGCACCTGGTCATGAACGATGACGGTTTGCGCCGGATCAGGCGTCAACACCGTGGGCGCAGAAGCGACCACGGTTACCGATTGCTGAAGGGAGACAAGCTGCTGGAACTGCAGCTCGACAGGCTCTTGGCCGGAGCTGACCGAAACATCCGCGATCACGGCAACGAACGATGCAGCCTCGGCAGTCAACTGGTATTCGCCCGAGGGAACAGCGGGAAGAAGGAAGCTCCCCTGCGCGCCGCTGGTGGTCTCGCGAATCACGACTGCGGCGGCATTTTTGAGCTTTACCTGCGCCCCCGCGACAGGCGCGCCCTGCGGGTCGAGGACGCGCCCGGCGAGTGGGTAAGATACCGCCATCGCCACTGTCCATCCCAGGCAAAGAATCGCAACTGCTACTATGGTGCTGCGGACTCTCACGTGTCCTCGGCTGTTAGCGATTACCTTGCGATCTTCGGATTTTGCAACCTAGCTAGCGTTCCCTCTGCCTGGTCCGAACCTAGGGTGTTTAATTGTACGGCTTCTCGCAGATAGCGTTCCGCCGCTGGCTTATCGCCCGCTTTGAGCGCAATTTCGCCGGCATGACGGAATATCTTCGCATCGCGAATGCCCACTGCGAGCGCAGTTTCAATCGGCTTGCGGGCTTCAGCATATTGCCCGTTACCGAACAGCGCCCACGCGTAGGCATCGAGCGTGAAGACGTCGTGCCGCCGTGCGATCTCGCGTGAGGCAACTTCCAGCGCCTTCGCCGGCTGGTTCGCGTGGTCCGTGTAATAGAAGATCAGCTCGTGGTTCGAGTTGTCGGCGCGGCTGGTTTCCGCCAGCGACTTCTGCTCGAACTCCACGAAGGCCTTCTTCGCCTCGTCCGTCTTGCCGTCGAGTTGGAGGGCCTCGGCTAGGTCGTACAGGTTCTCAGCATGAGGCGCTGCCTGATAGCGTTGCTGCAACAATGAAACAGCCTCGCCGTGCCGCTTCTGTTGAATTCTTACCTTGGCCAGATTGCCGAGCGCATAGTGATATTCGGGAAACATTGCCAGCGCCTGGCGCGACAACTTCTCCGACTTGTCCAGATTTCCAGTGGACAAGTACAGGTGTGCCATTTGGGTCAGGATCCACGCGCTGTCTTCGGCTTGTGCGGGGGGAGTTGACTGGAATGCGATATTCATTAGTTCCAGCGCTCCGTCAGTTTCGCCGAAGAGTTCGCGCAGATAAGCGGCGCGGGTCACGGCAGGCAAATTTCCGGTGCGCAGGTCAAGCATGCGCTGGCACGCCTTCTCGGCCGCGTCGTAATTGCCCAGCTCGACATTGGCATCGGTCAAGAAGCCGTACACCATAACGTCGTCGGGCATCTTCTTGTTGAGCTTCGTGGCTTCGGCCAGGGCCGCGGCAAATTCATGCTTGCCCAGCAACAGCCACACGTGGATGCGCTCTCCGTCAAAGTTCCCAGGAGCGATGGCGAACGACTTCTGCAGGACCTCTTCCGCCTGGCTGTAGAACTTTACGTCTGAGGTTTCGCGCGCCCGGCGCGAAAGCGCCAGCGCCAGCGCGTTGTAGGCTTCGTAATTCTTGGGATTCTTCTCGATCAGCTGCTGCGCAGTAGCCATGCTCTGCTCAGCAGGAGAGGGTTGTTGGGCTACTGACGCAGGATTGATTTGGGCTGCAATCGCAACTGCGGTTGTGATCACCACTATCAGGCCAGCAACTTTTCTCATGACGCTCCTCACACTTAGGAAAGAATCGTGGCCGCCGTCACCGTAGAAGACGGCCACGAGAGGGTTAATTGATCGGGCAGACACCGCCGGGCTGGCCACTGCAACCAACCTGGCCAGGTCCGATGTGGTGACTGTCGCGGCCGCTGTGCGCCGGCATGACGTAGGGGAACGTCGCGCCGTAGCCTACGTCGTTGATGTTGACGCCGTCGCCGATGCGTGTGCCGAACTTCACCGGGTCCACCAGAATGCCGCCGACGGCGCGCGATGCAATGTCCACCGCGTCGTCAATCAGCCGGCGGCCATTGGGGAAGCCCGCATTGTCGCCCACCAGGAAGCCCAGGCGCTTTTGCTTGTCCACCGGGGTTGGTGGGATGCCGGTGTTCAGCCGCAGAAGGTCGGCAACCGGACCGGCATCGTTCGGCCCGCAGCCGGGACAGATCGGCGGCTCGTACTGCACCAGCAGAAGCAGGTCATTACGAGGAGGAGGCGGCACCGGGATGCCGAGCGACGCGAAGAGTTGCGCCAGCAGCGGATCGAGCACGAAGTTGGCGAATTGCGAATCGTTTGCCGGATCGCTGATGCTGAACGTGTCCTTCGAGCCTGTCCCAATGATCAGTTCGTTGATCAGCGGGTTGCCTTCGCGCTGCACCTGTACAAAAGGCCCCGCATTGGCACTGCCGCGGACGCTGATCCTCTGGCGCGAGGTTGCGCCATAGGTGCCGATGACAGCACGCTTGTCGCCTGCGTCGTGCATCTTGCCGTCTTCCGTCAGAATGGTGATGGGAACTTCCAGCACGATGCTGTTCACGTTGAACCCAGCCACTGCGTCGGAGGCGAAGTTGTCCTTGTCGTCGTTGTCTTCCTGCTCGCTGAGCACGCCGCCGACTCCCATGCGGAAGTTGAGCGAGTCGAAGGCGGCGCCGAGGTCGATGTAGAACGGATCATCCACAGTCCCGGCGAACACCCGCACGCCGTTGCCGAGTTCGTAGATGGCTTGCTGGTAAAGGGAGTTGTAGTCAGGCATGGTGCGCGGACCAACATTGGAAGGCAACGCAAACAGTGTCTTCCCCCCGTTAAGGTTGGTACGCTGTCCGTTCTTGATCATTGTGACGGTGTAATGCTGCCGCAGGGAGAGACCTTCGGAGCCGGGACCGTTCAACGAAGTAATGGGAGGAATGCCGGCAATGCCGCCGACATAACCGGTGAACACGTCAGGCAGGCGAATCTCCGTAAAGAAACGGAACTCGAAGGTGATGTCCTCCACTCCGTCGCGGTTATTGTCAATCTTCATCTGGTACGCCACGTTGGGATCGAAGGGGAAGTAGTTGGGGCCGTTGGAAGGTTCGAGGAACGGGTCAACGTTGAGGATCATCGTTACCCGGTCCGGATGGTCATAGCTGACGAACGCGTACCAGTCGGTTACGTCCGCGGTGTGGTCTAGAGCAGTGATGGGCGCTTCGCGATGACTGGAGGCAAATCCGCTGGCCGGGACCAGCAGAAGCGCCAGAGCGAACGCCACCAATCTCTTCAATGGCTTCATAGATTTCCTCCGAATTGAAGTTGGTGGACGTTGCCGGCCGATTGGGATTCACTGCGGCAACATGGCGCCACGCTGAGCAGCTTCGGCCGGCTTCGTCTACGAACTCAAGTACGCAACAATTGCCAGAACGGATTTGTGAGGGCGAGGAATTAACTTTGTCACGGGAAGATCAATTGGGCGGAATGAATCTGAAGTTTTCCGGCGCGACGCTACGTTGTCAGCAACAATTCGTCAGCTTCGTTGGCGATCACCAGGAAGTCTGAAGCTTCGATCGCATGCACCTCGCCATGCACCGTGTGAGCATGCGCCAGGCACAAGTCGCCAGCGCGGACGCGAATTCCTGAAACGTCGAGCGTTCCCGACAGCATGAACAGGCTTTCCATTCCGGCGTGCCGGTGCGCGGGGTAGCGAATGCCTGCATCCATGTGAACGATCGCGGTGATGATGCCGGTTCCGGTATCGCGATGCAAGAGCTTTCGCCGCACGCCTGCCAGTCCCGTTTCTTCCCAGGGCAACTGCGCCGAAAAGGCGACCAGCAATCCCGGTTGGGGCTCAACAAAGGCGGAAGTGTGGCCGGTGCGGACCCGCTCCATGAGTCGTGGCTTGAGGTTGGCCGGCACGGGCGCGCTGGCAGTGAGCCCAATCGCTGACATAGCAGCCATGTCTTTGCCGACCGCCATCCGACAATCCTGGCAGCCGCCCTTCAGGTGCCGCTGCACCGCCTCGGCAGCTTCCGCAGGCAACTCGCCCAGCAACAAGTCGGGCAGGTACTCTTCGATGAAGACACATTTTGCCTCAGTCATCTCGTCCTGCTCCTTTTAGCCTCTGCCGCAGCGTCATCAGCGCCGCACGAATCCGTGTTTTCACCGTCCCCAGCGGCTCATTCAACTTCGCGGCGATTTCGCTATGCGTTAACCCCTCAAATATAAGCAGGTCCAATTAAGCTCTGCCGCGTCCACACACCTCACCCTCCCTGTACTGATATGGCTAATCAACCACCGTTAACCGTGTACTGAAGCGAACTGATTCTGGTAAGGCTCTCAACAATCTGATAGACGCATCAGCCTTCTGCGTAATTTCATTGAGAGGTTCATGGACTGTCTCTATGTCTCTCCGCGCTTAGGGTGGGAGCCGGATTAAATGATCCGCTCGTGAGGCTACGAT
>Ga0126373_10005084_pt1 | contig 10166 bp, 11 predicted proteins | sample PanSoiMetPlot_11_FD_92545 | JGI IMG/M metagenome (GOLD analysis project Ga0126373, IMG submission 92545) | Tropical forest soil microbial communities from Panama - MetaG Plot_11 | ecosystem: Environmental > Terrestrial > Soil > Tropical forest > Bulk soil | place: Panama | collected 2016-02-17 | reverse complement strand
GCTAGTACCCGCCTAGGTAGACGTGTCATCGATTCTTAACAGAACCTCGATGAAATTCCAATGACAAGCGCGCCATGCTGAAGGTGAAGATAAAGGAGGAAAGAATGGATTTCCTGAGATTGTACTTGGGCGAAATCACGGGCCTGGTGCTCGTATTGCTGACTGTTTTCGTCGCGTCCGCGATCGCGACGCGGCGCTTCCCCAACCGAAGAATGGTGATCAAGATCACGCGGAACATCTGCCTCGCCGCAGTGGTCGGCGGATTTGCACTCTCGTTGGTCTCGTCCATGGCACTGAACCAGCCCGCGCGGGGCCGAATCGATCGGAGCGCCGTAGACCAGGACCAGAGAGGGTTCGAACTGCGGCACCGCAATTAGGAGAAATGGGGAAAACATCATGCATACAAAAATCGGTCTGCTCATTTTTGCAGTTGTGCTTTCCGGTTGCACAGGCCCTGCCGTGCGATCCATTCCCGCCGGACACGTGGGCAAGGTCCTAACGCCCACAGGATGGCAGCAGGAGACGCGTAGCGCCGGCCAAGTGGATCTTCGTCAGGCGGATTCGAACGGGAACTTCAACGTCCTGGTGCTGCTGGAAGCCACCAGCACCACAGTGAAGGAACAATTTCTGGAAGCCGACGCGGATCCGGCCAGACAGGACCACACGGATCATCGGGTCACGACGCAGGACGGCGCCCCGCTCTCGGTGGATGTATACATCCGCGCGATGCTGCCGGACGACGAAGCCACGCGTGACCGGATCTTTACCCTGGTCACTCCCACGCCCGACTCGCGGGATGAGCGAGTCCGCCAGATCACCATCCAGAATATCTACGAACGCTTCGCCCAAATGAAAATCCGAAACAACATTCGAATGATCTTCGCGGAGTATCCGACGTACAGAGAGGTCGCAGCGAGCTACGGTAGCATTAACGACAAGATCTCCAACATGGTCATCCGAACTTTTGAGGAGGATCACGTGCCGCTCAAACTTCAGGACGTTCAGCTTTCAAACGTCAAGCAGGACGCCGCGGTATTCAAGGCGCAGAACGATCTGGCGGCCGCACAAGCGCAAGCGGATGCGATCGCCAGAATCGGTGAAGCGATCCGCCGGAACCCGGAGTATCGCGAATATATGAAGTGGCAGTCACTCAAGGAGATCGCAGCCACGGGCGCTCAGAAGGGTACCAACACATTGATCGTCGTCGATGGCGCCGCGAACGGAGGATGGGCGCAGTCAGCCTACGCGCGAGGCAAGTAAGCGGATGGCGGCTGGATCAAACTCACGGAGTTTGCGGTATCCAGAGTTCTGCGCCGGCAGGGACTCGGAATGTCTTCGGCAATATTCCAACGACCGTGCGTTGCTGCTGGTTGACACTGAGGGTTCTGCCGATTAGCGCCGGGTCCCCTCCGAATCGCCGCTGCCAGAAGGACGCCGCGATCACAACGACGCGCGCCTCCGCACGTTGATATTCCTCGTCAAGAAATAATCTACCAACCAGCGGCAGGGCGTTCGCTTGCCGAAAGAAAGCACTCGGCACGGACGCGCCGTTCACTTTCTCTCTAGCATCGCCGATGCGAACTTCGAAGACCTCAGCGCGGAAGCTCTCAACGGAGGACGTCGAGGCCGACTCTCCGGAGTGGCGGCAACCTGCGAGTGCCAAGCACAAAGCGGCTGCTCCTGCGCAAACCCGACGTATTGTAGACCGGCTTCTAGTCATTTGCCATTTCTTCCAACAGGCCGCAACTAGGCTAATTCTATCGCTGAAGACGTTCTTGCGATGGCGCGTGATCCAGAGCGACTGGTAGGCACATCGCGGCATGGTCAGGTTTGCTGGAACTGACGTAGTGGAGACTTGTCACCAACCAACCAGATATGCCCAAACGGGTCCGTAAACGCTCCTTGCCGATGGGTACCCTCATGGCCTCTGGTGATTCTCAAGGGTGTCAAGACTGCCGGTTGCACCTGCCTCCGGGCAATCAATGTATCGGGCTCATCGCAGAACAGTTCGACCCTGGCGGAAGTGATGCCATGCTTAATCGGGCTCTCCCATCCATTCTTGGCCGGTTGCCCCAGGAAGAAGGGAGCTCCTTCAATTTCCATGCCGGCGACGGATCCCATGTTCCAGAGCTCGGTCGCTCCCAGAGCCCGTTTATACCAATTGACCGCCGTCTTATCCTCAACGGCCAGCATTGAGAGCAACGATCCACTTTAGGCGACAAATCATCAACTGGGAATACGGAAACTCGACGGTATCTGTCGGCGATCTTGCGATCGCAGATTTTGTGAGGTTTCTGATGGTGCATAGCTAACTTTTTCCGCGAAGCACAGTATAAACGTCATGCGGCGGAGAATTTCAAATATCACCGATTGGATCGGAGGGACCAGTGCCTGCTGATATGCGGGACGCGGTGCGGCAACTGCGGAAGGCGCCAGGAGTCACCACGACGGCTATCCTCACACTCACATTGGGAATCGGAGCTACAACCGCCATCTTTACGCTCGTGCACCAAGTGATGCTGAAGTCGCTGCCGGTGACGAAGCCGGAAGAGCTCTGGAGGATCGGCGATAAAGTCCGCTGTTGCAATTGGGGTGGATATATCCAGGGCGATGACGGAAATTTTTCCCTGTTCTCATGGGAAGCATACAAAAACTTTCGCACTCAAACACCCGAGTTCGTTGATCTGGCGGCGCTACAGGCGGGCAATGCGCCGCTCGGTGTCCGTAAGGCAGGATCGACTACGCAGGCGGATACGCGCAACGGTGAGTATGTATCCGGCAATTTCTTCCGGACCTTTGGTGTGCAGCCCTGGATCGGCAGGCTGATGACCGATGCGGACGACGTGGAGGGCGCCCCGCCCGTCGCAGTAATGAGCTACCGGATCTGGAACGAGAAGTACGGCGCGGACTCCGCCGTGGTTGGCGCAACATACCAGATCAACGGCCATCCGTTCACGATAGTCGGCGTAGGAGCACCGGGATTTTATGGGGCGAAGCTGGCAGGTTGGGGTATGCCCGATTTCTGGCTGCCGCTCACGGCCGAACTACTGATCGACGGTGAGACGGCTCGGCTGAAAAGGCCGAGCGGTAACTTCCTGGACCTGATTGGAAGAGTACGCCCGGGAGTTAATCCGAAGGCGCTCGAAGCAAAACTGAAGGTAGAATTCCATGATTGGTTGGCTAGCCATGTGCAGGATATGGGGCCGGGCGAGAAGCAACTTTGGGCACAGCAAACGTTGCACGTGATCCCAGGCGGCGCGGGTGTGGAGGTCATGCGGGATCAATATGAGGATGGGCTCAAGCTGTTGCTGATCGCCGCAGGATGTGTGCTGCTGGTGGCGTGTGCGAACCTGGCGAATCTGATGCTCGCGCGCGGTTTGAAGGACCGCGCGCAAACGTCTATTCGCGTCGCTCTGGGTGCTTCGCGAGGGCGGCTGGTGCGCGCCGTACTCGTCCAATCGATGTTGCTTGCGATCATCGGAGGCGTTCTGGGCATCGCCGTGGCCTACGCCGCGACGAAGATGATTGTGTCCGTCGCCTTCCAGATCGGTGGTCCCACTAACTACGTGCCGCTCCAGGCATCGCCATCCTGGCCGGTCCTGCTGTTCACACTAGCCGTATCGATGCTGACCGGAGTGGTGTTTGGAATCGCCCCGGCGTGGATGACCTCGCATGCCGATCCAGCGGATGCGCTGCGGGGCGCAGGGCGTACGGTTGGCGCAGGGCGCTCCTGGGCGCAAAAGTCGCTGGTTGTCGCGCAGATCGCGATATCGGTTGTGTTGTTGTCTGCGGCCGCTCTCTTAGGCAAGAGCCTGCGGAACCTGGAACATCAGAACTTCGGATTCGAAACAAAGGACCGTTATATCGCCTCGATCAATCCGATGCTGGGCAACTACAAGCTAGAGCAAATGGAGCCAATGTTCCGGCAGATCGACGACCGCCTTCTCCAGATTCCCGGTATACAAATGTCGACACCTGCGCTCTATGCGCCAATGACGGGTGACAGTTGGAACGACAGTGTTCGCATCGAAGGCAGGCCCGAGCCAGGTGCTAGGGAAGACGCGGGCGCCGGATGGGCGCGAGTGATGCCGGGATTCTTCGAAGCGATCGGCTCAAGAATCGTGCTGGGCCGGCCCATCACAGAGAGGGACACTGCAGCGGCACGCAATGTAGCAGTCGTCAACCAGGCCTTTGTAAGGAGATTCTTCAAGGACCAGAACCCCATCGGCCAGCACTTCGGAACCGGCAAAATCAAGTACTCTGCGACTTACGAGATTGTCGGAGTGACCAACGACGTGCGGTACATGACCTACGAATACAAGAAACCGATCCGGCCCATGTTTTGGATATCTGAAGCTCAAACTGTGCAGTACGACGATCCGGCTTTCCGGAGCGGTGAGATTTGGTCTCACTATCTGTACAACATCGTGCTTTGGGCGCCGGGCAACCCGCCTGACATCGAAAAACGCGTGCGCGAGGCGTTAGCAGGCGTGGATCCCAACCTGGTGCTCTATGGCGTTGACCCGTACAGCAAAGTCGTGAGCAGGGATTTCGAGCGGCAAAGACTGGTTGCTACGCTGACCACACTCTTCGGTGTGCTGGCGCTAGTGCTGGCTGCCGTTGGATTGTTCGGGGTGCAGGCATACATGGTGGAGCGGCGGACCGGCGAAATCGGCGTGCGTATGGCTTTGGGCGCCAATCGCGGGCGCATCGTAGGGATGGTGCTGGCCGGCGCATCCTGGCAGGTGAGCCTAGGACTCGGTATCGGTATTCCGGCCGCGATTGGGGCTGGAAAACTGATGACCGTTCAGCTTTTCGGTGTGCAGCCGTGGGATCCGATCATGCTAACGCTCGCCACGTTGTTGCTCGGCTTGGGAGCTCTGGTGGCATCCATGATTCCAGCCTGGCGCGCGGCCTGCGTAGAGCCGATGTCGGCGCTACGGACCGATTAACCATCACGCAAAACCGAACCGTTCGCTTTTGGCCAAGATCATCCCAACGCAGGCCGAAGTAAACGAACACCGCCCGCGCGAGTCTCAAAAGATCCCGGGAAGCAGCCGCGATGTGCGTCTGACATAAGCTCGATATTCGTCCCCAAATTGCGTCTCTAGCAGGCGCTCTTCCGAACGAATGCGGCTCAGGAGCGGCGGTATCAGGAGCGCGACAAGCAGGAGACCGGTACCCGAACGAAAAGCGAGGGCCCAGCCGAGCGCAGTCAGCAACAGACCGACATAGCTTGGGTGGCGAATGATTCGGTAGATCCCTGTGGTCACGAGCGTGTGATCGGGTTGGATGGCGACGAGGCCGCTGAACCTACGTCCCAGAACAAACACAGGCCACAACCGCATCACGCCCCCCACGGCGCAGATCACCACCCCGAGCCACCGGACCGCATCAGCGTCAATCGTCCAAAAGCCGATGCGATCGGTGTAGGCCGGCAGGTAACCGGCAACCAGACCGATCGCTGTAAGCGCAGGAATGACCCAGCGGTTGCTGCGATCCTCGCGCACACCGGAACTCACGTTTCCGCCCGCGAACACCGCAACCACTCCCATCGCTAGAATTACGATTGCGAGTGCGATTCGTGCAGGATTCGAGAAGAAGGCCACTCCGCCCCAGCCGAGAACTGCGAGGCCAAGGTACGCCGCAGTGGCTGTGACGACGAGGAGGAGTCTTACGGCGAAGCCCATGGTCCTCTGCCCACTAGTCTACGGCCCAAGGCTCGAGGGACCCTGCTTTTCGACCGGCTACTACTTCTTCTCCCCCGCCTCGATCTTCCGCGCTCCGCCCAGAATGTCCTCGATCGCGTAGTTGCCCTCGTGACAGGCGTATTCATAAATTGGCGAAGTCTGCGCGATGAACGGCAACTCCAAGGTCCATGGCCGCGTCCAGGTAGACGGATCTTCCATCGTTGCCTTATAAAGAATCGTTTTCTCGTCGACGCGGGTGAAACGCTCCGTCACCTTCAAATCCGTCGATGAGCCGCGGAAGCGCGTCTGCGGCGTGAAATTCGTGGTCTCCACCACGAGCGTGTCGCCTTCCCAATGACCGATCGAATCGCCCATCCACTGCCGCACATTCGCCGATTTATGCTGCGCGTTCATATGAATCAGCCGGACGTCGTGAATCTCTTCCACCATGATCATGATCGTGTCCGGCGTCTGGACGATCTGGTAGTTGTTGTTATAGAGTGTCGGCAGCATTGGCGGGCCCGCCATCGAAGTGATGATGCAGCGCTCGGAAAGTCCACGCTCCTTCACGTCGTCGACACCCTCTCCGGCGCGCCTTCCAAATCGCCCGCGCGCCGCGGGAACCATGGGTGGAATCTTCCCGTCCGGCGGATCGATCACCATCGACGTTCTCTTCACGCCGTCCACCCGCATCAGGCCATTGCCCATGTCGTAAAAGAGAATATTGTAGGCGCCAGTTCCCTCCGAACCCTTGGTCTTGTGCAACGGCCCTTCCGACGTTCCATCGAGGTCCTGCCAGGCCTGGTGTTCTTTCATCTCCCATTCCCTAGCCTCTGCGTCGGTGAGCGTAACCTTACCGGCAAACTCAGCCGGACGTTCGAGCGGCGTCCGTGTCGCGTTCGACCAGATGCCATCGAGCGACGGATGCCCATCCGCTGCGCGCGGGATCTTCGACGAACTCGAATTAGAAGCCGCCTTATTCTGCGCCGAAAGCGTTGCAACCGCCAGCGCTGCCGTCGCGCCGATTGTGATCAAAGCCCGGTAAGTCATACGTTGACCTCTGATAGAGCATACACCGATTTTTAATGGCACGATGCACAGTACGGGCCCCGGATAGCGCGTGCCAAAAGAACTCCCCAAGTCCAAAGTGTTACCCTGAAACCGATGCGGATCGCGATTGCCTATTGCGTGATGCTGTTATTTTCCGGCATCTCTTCCGGGTTCGCACTGCTGAACTGTCCGTTCCTGATTTCCCCCAACCATTCGTCCTGCTGCCACGAAAAAGCAGCGCCGAAGCAGTGTCCGCTCTCCTCTAGCTTCGATACTTGCCCCCTCGTTACGCCGGACGGCAAGATCAATCCGCCCCCGCACGCGGCCGGAGCCATTCCTGTCCCTGCTGCCGAAACATTGGTCTTCGTACCGGCGCTGTTTGCGCCGCAGCCCACCGGCTGGAAGCCATCGCAAGCCGCTCTTTACTTGCGTATCCGGGTCCTTCTGATTTAGAAACTACGGTCAGCCCAAATTCCGCTGGCGGTCACCGCCGTGCGACCAAATTTCTATTTCAGTTTGGAGAAAACAATGAAGAGAATCATTTCGGCCCTACTGGGCCTTTCGATGATGTTGGTTTTGACAGCCAGCGCTTTCGGCGCGAAGACTTGCTGTGATGGCTCGTCCTGCTGCGACGAACCGGCTTGCTGCCAGCATTCGACCAAGTAAACCTACCAACGCTGGGGCTGGCTCGTTCCGGCCCCAGCTCTCACTCGTGCCCCTCCATCGCCGCGGCCAGCCTCTCCCCAGTGCCCGCGCCGCCCGCGATCTGCCTCGTCCGAAGCCCGTCCACCGGATGCGTGAGCAACTGTTTGGCCGCGCCTCGAGAAACCGCACCGTGTGCGTAAGCCGCGCGTGACGTCGAAGGCCGCCTCATCCGTCCATTCGGAGTGAATCGCGAAGTGAACCGGGTCGCCAATCGACTCAAATACCTGAATTTTCAAACAGCCCCGCTCTTCCCGCGTCAGACCGACCACTGCAAGCAGGGCATCGCGAACCTCGCCTGCCTTCCCCGGCTGCGGTCCAAACCGCACGATGAAATCCATCCGCATCCGACCACCTCCGACTCATAAGTATGCCAACCAAGTATGCCAACCACGCGATCCCGGCTCGTGTCACGGAGCGTTAACGCTATCGATTTCGGTAAATCTCTCCGAACCCGCGCGTCTAACTAAACGAGACAGCAGCGCAACTAACAAGACATGCCAAACTCCACGATCGAAACCGATGTGCTGATCGCCGGCGCGGGCCCGGTCGGCCTCTTCCTCGCCAATGAATGCGCGCGTCGCGGCATCCGATTCCGCATCCTCGAAGAACGCGCTGCCCAATCGATCTACTCCAAAGCGCTGGCGATTTTCCCGCGCACACTCGAAATATTCGATATGGCCGGCGTGGTTGCGCCGTTTCTCGAGCGAGCCAACCACGTGACCAAAGTCGCGGTGATCTCGCATGACCGCGCTCTCGCACACTTGCGCTTCGAGCCCCACGACACTCCCTATCCTTTCGTGGCCATGGTCCCGCAGGACGTCACCGAGCACCTGCTCGTCGAAGAGCTGCAGCGCAAGGGCGGGAACGTTGAATACAACACCGTGTTCGTTTCCGCGGAACAAGACGACAAAGCCGTCGTCGCCATCGCCAATCGCGAGGGCGAACGCCTGCAGATCAGAGCGTCCTTTCTGATCGGCTGCGATGGCGCGCACAGCGCCGTCCGCTCAGGCCTGAATGTAGGGTTCGAAGGCGGCGACTACCACGACTCGTACCTGCTGGCCGACATTGAGACCAACACCATCCTCCCCGCAGACGAGATGCAGCTCTGCCCCAGCGAGCTCGGTCCCCTTGCGATCTTTCCCATGAGCGCCACGCGCCGCCGGGTTGTAGCCACGATCGACCAACGCGAGGGCGACGCCCCATCGCTCGATCTCGTCCGTGATCTCGTCACGCAACGCGCCCCTGCCGGCCTCGAGGCCCGCGCCCTTCATTGGAGCAGCTATTTCCAAATCCACCACCGCCGGGCTTTGAAGCTCCACCAAGGCCGCATTTTCATCGCTGGCGACGCGGCTCACATCCACAGCCCCTTCGGCGGCCAGGGTATGAACACTGGACTGCACGATGTCTGGAATTTAGCCTGGAAACTCGATCTGTTTCTCCGCGGCCACGGCAACCAACAGTTGTTGGCGAGCTACGATGCCGAACGGCTTCCCGTGATCAAGAGCGTCATCGATACCACTGACACGCTTACCAAAGCCATGGGCACTAAGAGCAAATTCGCCCAGGCCCTTCGAGATGCAGTGATCCCGATGGTCTCGCACATCGCGCCCTTCCACCACGCCCTCGTCGAGCGTCTTTCAGAGCTCGGGATCGCCTATCGTGGCAGCCCGATCGTCGAAGGTCCGGGCAAAAGATACTTCGACGATTCCCTCCGAGGAGACAACCGCATCATGAACCGCTACCTGCTCCTGACCGCCGCCGGCGACGCGGCCGCTCAACAAACCGCGAACCGGCTTTGCAAGAGCTTCCCCGACGTCGTCGCGTTCAGGCCTTCCCAGGACCACGGCCTGAAACTGATCCGCCCCGACGGCTACATCGCCTACTCCACACCGCAAGGCGGCGACGCCGCATTCGACGCACTCCGTTCCATCCTTGCGCGGCAGACGAGTTCGAGTGAAGCACTCGTACATTAGTTTCCGGCAGCATTTTTTGCAGTCGTGCGATCATGAATCAGAGCCTGCCCCATGAACCATCAGGTCATCGCAATACTTCGGGAACACGAGCGGGAACTAAGAGCGGCAGGCATTGAGCACTTAGCAATATCTGGCTCGGCCGTGAGAGGTAATGACAAGCCGGAGTCCGACTTCGTGGTTTCTTTCGACGATTCCAAGCCAGTCTCACTCCTGACAGTTGGTCGCCTCAAGTGCCACCTCGCGGACCTCCTCGGAACCAAGGTCGACCTCTCTTCCCCTTCTTGGCTGAAGGATTCGATCGGAGGCCAAGTGCAGCGCGAAGCGATCGATGCCTTGTAGCGATCCGCATCGTCATTTCGAGGATGTGCTGACGGCGATCGAGAAGATCGAAGAGTTTGCCGGGAACATGGTTTCGGCGACTAGCCGACGACGAACGGACCAAATCAGCGGTCGAAAAAAGACTCCAAATCCTCGCTGAGGCAATCATAAGGCTAGAGGACGAATCGCCTGGGCCTATCCTGAAGTTGATCAGAAAGCGTTTCGAGGCATGGGTAACATTCTTAGGCACTCATACCACAGGGTCGACGACAAGATCGTTTGGGAGAAGATTCAAACCGACCTATCCCGGAGTTGAAAAAGGTAGTTCTAGAGATTCTTACGCGCGAGCCGGGCTCATGGGCATAGCCCGGCCCGCCTCTTAGTCAGAAAGCTGAAGGAAAAATGCAAAAGCGCAAATTGGGAAAGAGCG
>Ga0126373_10005082_pt1 | contig 10167 bp, 8 predicted proteins | sample PanSoiMetPlot_11_FD_92545 | JGI IMG/M metagenome (GOLD analysis project Ga0126373, IMG submission 92545) | Tropical forest soil microbial communities from Panama - MetaG Plot_11 | ecosystem: Environmental > Terrestrial > Soil > Tropical forest > Bulk soil | place: Panama | collected 2016-02-17 | reverse complement strand
CTGACCGGCCGCCGCTGCAGCGGGTCCTCGGTGATCGAAGTCTCAGCCATTGGAGTCCTCTCTTGCCAGCGTGGCCACGGCGGTTGGGCGGCGACCCGGTAGGCGTCCGCGAGGAGGACTGGCTGCTTGCAGGCCCGGCTCGACGCGCCTCATCAGCGGCTCCAGCCTGATCGTTATCGGCGACGATACAGATCGCCGAAGAACAAAGCCACCCGACCCGACGCAAATCTCCCCGACGCCCATACTTCGGTCTGAAGGCGACCATTGCCGGACGTGCGATGCGGTCTGGCGGACGCGCGCGCTCTGGCGGCCGTCTGCAAGACTGCTAGCTAGACCATTCCTGAAAGGGTTGTCTCCGGCCAGCGGAGCGGGTTCAGGTCGGACCCCGCGGGCGGAGACCTCGAGAGCCGGAGGAAGGGCAGAGACTATGCGCACATACCTCTATCTTGCGGGCGCGGCGGCAACTGCGCTGGCCATGGTGATGACGGCCGCGCCAGCGTCGGCTGCCACTGACGTGCTTACCATCACGAAGGTCGGCGGCTCTAACGTGCACGTCGGCGACATCCTGAAAGCCAGCCTGGTGACGAACACCACCTCTGACTTCTTCAAGTCTGCTACCGGAACCACGGGCGTCAAATGCGCGAAATCGAGCTTCACCGCGAAGGTGACCGCCAATCCAGGGAAACCGGGAACGGCGAAGGAGTCCGTGACGTCTCAGACGTTCAGCAGCTGCACGAGCAATGTCACTGGTGTGCTGAGTGTGAAAAGCGTGAAGGTCGGCAACCTGCCTTACAACTCCACGATCAGCGACTCGACTGGCTTCCCCGTGAAGGTCAAGGAAACGAGCTCGACGAAGCCATTGAAGACGACGATTGTCCTGAGCACGGTCTTGGGGACGATCACGTGCGTGTACACCGCCGCGAGCATCTCCGGCGCTTCGTCCAACACCGGCAACACGGTCAGCTTCACCAACCAGAAGTTCACGAAGTCGTCGGGGCCCGCTGGTTGCTTCGGTTCCGGGTTCTTCACCGCTAAGTACGGCCCCGTCAAGGACACGAGCAGGACGAACAGCCCGGCTGTTTTCGTCAACTGACAGCACTACGACGCGGCACCACGGAAAGCTTTCGTCGAGCATGCTCATCGCCCGGCCCACCTGCCGTGGACCGGCACCGATCCTCTCGCCGATGTCGCCGTAGGAGGCGACAAAACCGGGTCGGATGGCGGCGACTGCCTCACGGACATCCTCGACGATGCCCATGACCGCATCAGGGGCGAGCGGGGTAGGTCAGGTGCCCGCCCTGGACATGCGCGTGCTTGTCCAGCACCGCCGGCTTCGCCGTCGTGGTCGACATGATGTCCACAACTTCCACGCGGGCGACGATCAACGCATCCGTGATCAGCCTGCGATGGCAGCGCCACGGCACTGCCTCGCTGCACATGATCGCGACCCGCTCGTGTTCAGCCAGCTCGAGCAATTCGTTCAGGCCCTCATTGAACTCATCGCTTGCCATGTAGTCGGCGAAGGCACGGAATGCTTCCACCTGCCATGCGCCGTTAACGCTCGCCACGCCCTTGGGAGTGTGTCGCCGACCACCTAGTTTCGGAAACCACCGGTATTCGATGTCGGGAGGGAGCGCGTCGATGATCGCCGACTGGTTCCACTGCGGGAACTTCCTGGACGAAGGGAACGAGCGAACATCAACCAAGCAGGTGATCTTGTTGTTTCGCAACATCGTCAGCAATTCATCGAAGTCGCGGCTCGAGTGCCCAACCGTGTAGATACGGTTCTTCATCCTGCTGCCTCGTCCGTGTGGCATCGTCAACTCTCAGGGCCCTCTCTAAATTTTCGTCAGCGCACCTCCTTTGTGCATGGCGATGTGATCAGTTTTGTCGCTCTTGATCTCATATTGCGGATCATTTTCGGTGCAGTGATGAATGTAACCTTTGTGCTCCACGTCGTGCGTGTGTTTCTTGATGACGACGCCCTCGACGTAGCCGGCTTCGGAGTTCCATCGAACATGGTCTCCGACCGCGAATTGCTCGACCATTCCGGCTCCTTTCGAGACGTGAGCCGATCAGGCACTTGGCCCTGAAGCCGTGGACTGTTCGCGCTTCTGCCATGGCCATCGCCCGCTTATCTCGACCTCCAGCGAGTAGCTCAGGAAGGTGCGGATGAGGACGATCGACGCCAATATCGCCACACTGGTGAGCGTGGGCGACGAAGCGACGGTGCGGACGATGTCGCCGGCCACGAGCAGCTCCAGGCCGAGCAGAATGGTCTGGCCAAGCCGCTGGCGGAAGTGCCGATAGACATCAAGCTCGTGTCGGGAGAGCCGGAGGCCGCAGTCCACGAACGCGATCACTGCTCCAGCCACGATGACCACGACGCCTGCCGCGTCGACGCCCATCCCGATCTGCTCAATCACGTCGTTGTAAACCATCACGCTCCCTGTTCACCAGTCCGTCCAGCCGTCACTGTAGCGAGCCCTCGGCAGCCCTGATCTCTGCCTTGTTCGGCATGCCACGGACCACGTTAATGAGCGTCACGGCGATGCAAACGCCTACGAGGTCGCCAACGACGTACACCCACCAGCCGGTGAAATCGACCCCATCCCATACCCGCAAGGCTGAGCCGCTCGTCCACGCAGCGACATCATCCGCGGCGGATGATGTCGGGCACGATTGGGGTACTCGTAGGCTGGGACCGTGAGGGGGCTCCCGGACGGCATCCGCGGCTGCCTGTTCGACATGGACGGCGTGCTGACCGAGACGGCGAGCGTGCATGATGCCGCCTGGAAGGAGGCGTTCGACGCATTCCTGCGCGCCCGGACGCAGTCAACCGGCGAAGCTTTCGTCCCATTCGACCCGGTACGCGACTATGACGAGTACGTCGACGGCAAGCCGCGCGAGAAGGGAACGGAGTCGTTTCTGGCCTCGCGTGGCATCAGCCTGCCGGCTGGACAGCCCGATGACCCGCCCGGCGCGCCCACAGCCCATGGCATCAGCAACGCCAAGAACGAGATTTTCCTCCGACGCCTGCGCACCGACGGGGTTAAGGCCTATCCGGGTTCGGTTCGCTACGTCAAGGCCGTGCGGGACGCGGGCCTGCGCCGAGCAGTTGTGTCATCGAGCGCCAATACGCGGGAGGTGCTCGCTGCCGCGGGAATCGAGGAGTTGTTCGAGGCGCGAATCGATGGCGTGGTCGCAGAGGCTCAGCACCTGCGCGGCAAGCCGGCCCCGGATGCGTACCTGGCCGGAGCCCGGGCACTGAGCCTGTCGCCAGACGCTTGCGCGGTGTTCGAGGACGCCCTGGCCGGGGTCCAGGCCGGCCGGGCTGGCCAGTTTGGCCTCGTGGTCGGGGTCGACCGGGTTGGGCAGGCCGGCGCGCTGTGCGAGCATGGCGCCGCCGTGGTGGTCAAGGATCTTGGGGACCTCATTTGATCAGGCAATCTGAGTTCACCTTGGAACCGTGGGCGCTCCGGGAAACGGCGCTGAACCTTGACACTCTTGCCCAGACGGAGTCGGTGTTCGCCCTGTCCAACGGCCACATCGGCTGGCGCGGCGTGCTGGACGAGGGCGAACCGCACGGGTTGCCAGGCACTTACCTGAACGGCGTGTACGAAGAGCGGCCGATACCCCAATCCGAGTCGATCTATGGCGGACCGGAGACGGGCCAGACCGTTATTAACGTCACCAACGGTAAGCTCGTCCGGCTGTACCTGGATGACGAGCCATTCGACGTCCGCTACGGCAGGCTGCGCTCGCACGAGCGCGTCCTGGACTTCCGGTCCGGCGTGCTTACCAGGCACGTCGAGTGGGAGTCGCCGGCGGGCGGTGCGGTGCGCGTGGTGTCTCAGCGGCTGGTGTCGTTCTCCCACCGCGCCGTCGCGGCCGTCAGCTATGAGGTTGAGCCGCTAGGGCAGGCGGCGCAGGTGTCCGTCCAGTCCGAGCTGCAGGCCAACGAGCAGTTGCCGCCTGCTGACGGAGACCCGCGCGCCGCCGCGGTGCTCGAACGTCCGCTGGCTGCCGAATACCATCAGGCCGGCGGTCATGCCGTGGCTGTCGTGCACCGAACGCGGCACAGTGGCCTGCGGGTGGGCGCCGCGATGGATCACGTCATCGACGGGCCAGACACTCTCCGCACAGACACGCGGGTGAGCCCCGATAGCGGCATGGTGACCGTCGCGACCACGCTGGAGCCAGGTCAGCGGTTGCGGCTGGTGAAATTTGTGGCGTACGGCTGGTCGAGCACGCGTTCGCTGGAGGCGGTCCGCGACCAGGTGTGGGCTGCGCTGACCTCTGCCCAGCAGGTCCGTTGGGACGGGCTGGTGGCAGCGCAGAGCGCGTACATGGCCGGGTTCTGGGATCAGGCCGACGTCGAGCTGGACGGCGACCCGGAGATCCAGCAGGCCGTGCGGTTCTCGCTATTCCACGTCCTGCAGGCCGGTGCGCGCGGCGAGGACCGGCCGATCCCCGCGAAGGGCCTGACCGGTCCTGGCTATGACGGGCACGCATTCTGGGATACCGAGAGTTTCGTGCTGCCGATGCTCATACTGATTGCCCCGGAGGCGGCCGCCAGCGCCCTGCGCTGGCGGCAGAAGACATTGCCCGCCGCTCAGCAGCGAGCTACGGCGCTGGGATTCGCCGGGGCAGCGTTTCCGTGGCGAACGATCACCGGGCAGGAGGCTTCCGGCTACTGGCCTGCCAGCATCGCCGCGTTTCACGTGAATGCCGCCATCGCCGATGCGTGCTCGCGCTACGCAGCGGCGACAGCTGATTCTGACTTCGAGCGCGACACGGGATTCGAGTTGCTGGCGCAGATCGCGCGGCTGTGGCGGTCGCTGGGCCATCGCGACCGCGAGGGCCGGTTTCACATCGACGGTGTAACCGGGCCGGACGAGTACAGCGCGATAGCGGACGACAACGTCTACACGAACCTGATGGCTCAGCGGAACCTGCTGAATGCTGCCAGCGCAGCCGAGCGGTACCCGGACCGCGCGCGGGAGCTAGCCGTCGATTCGGATGAGGCGGCGGGTTGGCGGGACGCCGCCACGGCGATGTTCATTCCGTACGACGACGCGCTCGGCGTGCACCCCCAGGCGGCGGGGTTCACCAGACACCAGGTCTGGGATTTTGCCGCTACGCCCGCCGACAACTATCCGCTGATGCTGCACTACCCGTACTTTGACCTGTACCGCAGGCAGGTCGTCAAGCAGGCCGACCTGGTCCTCGCGATGCAGGCCTGCTCCGACGCGTTCACCGCCGAGCAGAAGGCGCGGAACTTCGACTACTACGAAGCGTTAACGGTTCGTGACTCGTCGCTGTCAGCCAGCACGCAGGCTGTCATTGCCGCCGAAGTTGGCGAGCTAGATCTGGCATTCGACTACCTCGGCGAGGCCGCACTGATGGACCTTGACGATCTGGAGCACAACACCAGGGACGGCTTGCACATCGCGTCACTGGCCGGAAGCTACCTAGCACTCATCTTTGGCTTCGCTGGATTGCGCTACGAAGCGGGCCAGGCGCGGTTCGCGCCGCGGCTGCCAGATGATTTGGTCCGGATGGCCTTCACGATCCTGCTGCAGGCTTGCCGACTTCGCGTGGAGATCCAGCCCAAGTCAACTCGTTACCTGCTGATGGAAGGGAAACCGCTGCAGATTCGCCACCACGGCACCCCGGTCACACTTAGGGCGGGCAAACGGTCGGTGCACGCCATTCCCGCGATCACGCCGCGGCCCCGGGCAAGCCAGCCCGCCGGCCGCGAGCCGATATGCCGCCGAGGCGATGCGGTGGCGTTGCCATCCCCGGCTGATCACTGATGTATTGATAAGGACGGTCTGCGACCCAAGGAACCGCTGAGCCTAGCCCCCGAACTCTCCGGCCGGAACCCCGTCGGAGCCGGGCCGCGTCCGCAGCAGAGCGTCGCCCAGGCCAGCCGGCGGGAGGTCGTCGTCGTTGACCACACCAAGCGCTCACCGCGGCTGGGCACCGAGCACAGCGTGCCAGCGCAGGTTGCCGCCTTCGGCTGGCGGCCTGAGCCGCTCCACCCTGGAAGCCCACGGCGCCACGGTTAGAGCCGGGGTAGCCGAGGTCGGCCTGTTCTCCGGCCTGGCGACCGACCTGATCACCGCCGCCTCACCAAGCGGGCTGGACCGATGAAAGACCGCGGTCATGACCGGCCTGATCGAGATCGCCCCTGTCCAACCTGAAGGCCAGCCATGGGCTTAGCAGGACGTCGAGGTGGGCATCCCCGGGTGATCGTCTTGCGAGACCCCGCCCCGTGGATAACCACTTCCAGCACAAGAATGGCCAGAGGAGCGTGAACCCGCTATGACCGGTCAAACCGATCAGCTCGCCCGCGAAGATGTAGACCGGCGCAGCATCGACACGATCCGCACCCTGTCCATGGATGCGGTGCAGGCCGCGCAATCCGGCCATCCCGGCACGCCGATGGCCCTGGCACCGGTGGCCTACTGCTTGTGGCAGCGCTACCTGCGGTTCGACCCAGCTGACCCGATCTGGCCAGACCGGGACCGGTTCGTCCTGTCCAACGGGCACGCTTCGATGCTGCTTTACTCGCTGCTGCACCTGGCCAGGGTGCAGGCGGTGAACCCGAAATACGAGGCCATCGGCAAGCCCTCGGTGACGCTAGATGACATCGAGACGTTTCGACAGCTCGGCAGCCACTGCCCAGGGCATCCGGAGTACCGCTGGACGTCCGGGGTGGAGACCACCACCGGACCCCTCGGCCAAGGGGTGGCCACCAGTGTGGGCATGGCGGCTGCAGGCCGCTGGCTGGCAGGACGATACAACAAGCCGGACTTCCGGCTGTTCGACTACGACGTCTACGCGATCATGGGCGATGGCTGCATGATGGAGGGAATCAGCAACGAGGCGGCGTCGCTAGCCGGGCACCTGCGCCTGGACAACTTGTGCTGGATCTACGACAACAATCACATCACCATCGAGGGCTCCACCTCGCTGACCTTCTCCGACGACGTGGCCGCCCGCTTCCAGGGCTACGGGTGGAACGTCACCCGGGTCGGAGATGCCAATGACCTGGAACTGCTGTCTAAGGCCTTCGACGTGTTCAAGGCGACGTCAGGAAGACCCACGCTCATTATCGTGGACACCCACATCGGTTACGGCGCCCCGCACAAGCACGACACCGCCGCAGCGCACGGCCAGCCGCTCGGAGAGGACGAGGTCCGGGCCACGAAACGGTTCTACGGCTGGCCGGAGGATGCCCACTTCCTGGTGCCGGACGGCGTATACGAGCATTTCGAATCGGGCATCGGTCGCCGCGGCGCGAAACTGCGGACGGAATGGTTCGCGCTGTTCGAGCGGTACCGTCAGGGGCACCCTGAACTGGCCGACGAGTTGTTCCGGATGAGCCACCGCCAGCTCCCTGACGGCTGGGACTCCGGCTTGCCGACCTTCCCGCCCGACCCGAAGGGACTGGCCAGCCGAGAGTCTTCCGGCCAGGTGCTCAACGTCGTGGCCCGCAACGTCCCCTGGCTGATGGGCGGTGCTGCCGATCTGTACCCCTCGACCAAGACCCGGCTCACCTTCGACAGCGTCGCGGACTTCGAGGCCGGCAGCTACACCGGGCGGAACTTCCACTTCGGCATTCGCGAGCACGCCATGTGCGCCATCGCGAACGGCATGGCTCTGACCAAAGTGCGGCCGTTCGCCTCGGGATTCCTGATCTTCACCGACTACGCCCGCGGTGCGATGCGGCTGTCGGCGCTGATGGAGATACCGGTCATTTACATCTGGACCCACGACTCGATCAGCCTGGGCGAGGACGGCCCTACTCACCAGCCGATCGAGCAACTCGCCTCGTTGCGAGCGATGCCCGGCATCCTGGTCTTCCGCCCCGCCGACGCCAACGAAGTGACCGAGGCGTGGCGGGTGATCATGCCGCTGCGTCATGAGCCCGCCGTGCTCGTGCTGTCCCGCCAGGCGCTCCCGACGCTGGACCGCTCCCGCTACGCTGCCGCCTCCGGCTTGGCTCGCGGCGGCTATGTGCTGGCCGACCCGCCGAGCGCGAAGCCTGACGTGATCCTCATCGGCACCGGCTCGGAAGTCGCGCTATGCGTGGCGGCCTACGAGGCACTCGCGGAGGAAAATATCGCCGCTCGCGTGGTGTCAATGCCCTGCTGGGAGTTGTTCGAGAAGCAGGACCAGGCCTACCGCGACGAGGTGCTGCCGCCGCAGGTCCGCGCCCGGGTCGCGGTCGAGGAGGGCGCCGACTTTGGCTGGTCCAGGTACACCGGCATCGACGGAGCCGTCCTAGGCATGGAGACCTTTGGCGCCTCGGCGCCGATCCAGAAGGTCCAGGCGAAATTCGGGTTCGAGCCCGCCCATGTCATCCAGGCTGCCCGGGACCAGCTGGCTAGACGACCGTGATTGGGATCGTCCTGGTCGTCTTCCAGAGAGAGGAAAGCCATGAAAGCAACCGAGGCGCTGCACGACGCGGGCCAGAGCATCTGGCTGGACAACATCACCCGGGCGCTGATCGACGAGGGCACCCTGGACCGCTACATCGGCGAGTACTCGGTCACAGGGCTCACCTCAAACCCGACGATCTTCGACAAGGCGATCGAGGGCGGCCGCGACTACGACGCCGACATCGCCAAACGCAAGGCCACCGGAGCCTCCGACGAGGAGGTGTTCTTCGAGCTGGCAGTAGCCGACCTGCGCCGGGCCGCCGACCTGTTCGCGCCCATCCACGACCGGACTGACGGGGTGGACGGCTGGGTGTCGCTCGAGGTGTCCCCGCTGCTCGCCCACGACACCGGCAGCACGATCGACGAAGCCAAGGCCCTGCACCGCAAGGCCGCGCGGGACAACCTGTTCATCAAGATCCCAGGAACCGCCGAGGGCCTGCCGGCGATCGAGGAATGCATCTACGCCGGGGTGCCGGTCAACGTGACCCTCTTGTTCTCGGCGAAGCAGTACCAGGCGGCGGCTGAGGCCTACCTGCGTGGCGTGGAGCGCCGGGTCACTGACGGCATAGACCCTGCCGTGGACTCGGTCGCCTCGCTGTTCGTGTCCCGGTGGGACAAAGCGGTGACCGGCCAGGTTCCCGAACAGTTGCGCGACCAGCTGGGCATCGCCGTGGCCAGGCAGGTCTACCGGGCCTACCGGGAGCTCCTTGATTCCCCGCGCTGGGAACGGCTGGCCAACGAAGGGGCCAGGCCGCAGCGGTTGCTGTGGGCCTCTACATCCGTCAAGGATCCTGAGGCCCCGGATGTGCTGTACGTGGCCGCTCTTGCCGCTCCGTTCACCATCAACACCATGCCAGACCAGACCCTGGAGGCCTTCGCCGATCACGGGAAGGTCGGCGAGCTGCTGCCCGCCCACGATGGCGGTTCCGACCAGATCATCGCCGCCTTCGCCAAGGCCGGCATCGACGTCAGCTCGCTGGCGGACAAGCTGCAGCGCGAGGGCGCGGATACCTTCGTGACCGCCTGGAAGGACCTGTTGGACCGGATCGGGTCCAGGCACAAGCAACTTTCCGGGGCGGGCTGACCTCGTGGGTACCCGCCTGTCATCGCTACGGACGACGAACGAGGGGGAACCATGACTCAGACCGAGCCGATCCGGGTCCGACATCAGCCGCGCCAGCCTCGACCACGACTCCTCCACCACGGCGTTGATCCGCCGGCAGCGGGCAGCGCGCGGGCGCAGCCTCGCGAACGTCCCAGGCCAAAGGTCGTGATCGCCGGGGCTGGCGCAAAAGCGTCCGGGCCGCCGACCAGACGTGGACCACAAGAAGAAGGAGACACGAAATGCAGATCGGAATGGTCGGGCTCGGCCGGATGGGCGCCAATCTTGCCCGGCGGCTGATGCGCGCCGGTCACGACTGCGTGGTGTTCGACGTCAACCCAGGTGCGGTGAAGGAACTGGAGGGCGAGGGAGCGAGCGGGGCGTCATCCCTGGAGGACCTGGTTGCCGGGCTGGGCAAACCCCGGCCAGTGTGGGTCATGGTCCCGGCGGGAGAAGTCACCGGCAATATAGTCAGCGACCTGGCGGGTCACATGGAATCCGGTGACGTGGTCATCGACGGCGGCAACTCCTACTACCGAGACGACATCGCCAGGGCCGAGGCGCTTTCAAAGTCAGGCATCCATTACGTTGACGTCGGCACCAGCGGCGGGG
>Ga0126373_10005081_pt1 | contig 10167 bp, 4 predicted proteins | sample PanSoiMetPlot_11_FD_92545 | JGI IMG/M metagenome (GOLD analysis project Ga0126373, IMG submission 92545) | Tropical forest soil microbial communities from Panama - MetaG Plot_11 | ecosystem: Environmental > Terrestrial > Soil > Tropical forest > Bulk soil | place: Panama | collected 2016-02-17 | reverse complement strand
CGGGGACGAGCCGGGAGCGATCGTCAAGGTGAACGTGGCGTTGGAACCTATGCCAGACAACGCGACGTTGAACGGGACAGGCGGCGGACTGCCTAACCCTTGCTGTATGGAGAGCTGCAGGTTCCCCTGGAATTGCGTGGCAGAAGTCGGTGTGAAGGTGACATTGATGGTGCACGTTCCGTTGGGTGGGATGGGAACCGGAGTACCGTTGCTCCTACAGTTGTCCGTTTCGCCGAAGCCAGCAGGAGGAACAATCGACGCTACAGACTGGTTGGACGTGGTGCCGTTGGAAACCGTGACGGTCATCGCCGCACTTGTCGTGTTCACGATCTGCGTCGGGAAGTTGATTGCGTTCGGAGTGACGGTGAGCTGGCCGGTGACGCCGACGCCGGTGAGCGAGACGGTCTGCGGAGAATTTCCGGCGTTGTCTGTGATCGTGAGCGTGCCGTTGCGATTGCCGAGCGCCGTGGGTGTGAAGCTGATACTGATGTCGCAGCTCGTGTTGGGCACCAAGGGCGTGGCCGCGGAGCAGGCGGGGTTTTGTGTCTGCTGATTCGGCAGCGGGCAGGTCTGGCCGATCATGGCGAAGCACTGGAAATCGCCTGTGACGGAAAGGTTAGTGAAATTCAGTGCGCCGCCGCCGGTGTTGGTGACGGTGACGACCTGCTCGGCGGTCGGCTGATTGAGGACCTGAGCGCCGAAGGCGAGCGTGGCGGTGGAGAGCTGGACAACGGGAGGCCCAGAGGCTTGGCTGCCCTGTAGAGGAATCTGCTGGGGCGTGCCGGTGGCGGAATCGGTGACGATGAGAGTGGCGGTGCGTGGTCCAGCGACGGTGGGGTTAAACACAACGCCGATGACGCACGTGCCTTGCGCATTGAGACTCTGCCCCTGCGTGCACACGGTAGTGAAGGGAGCGGTGCCGGAGTTAACCGTGAAATCGCTCGGGTCCGCGCCGCCGATTGCGATGCTGGTGATGAAATCGGCGGTGGGGCCGGTGTTGCTGAGGAATGCAAACTGCACAGGGCTAGCGGAGAGGACTGGGGTGCCGGGAAAGACGAGAGGATTCGGCAGAAGCTTGGCGGTGGTGGGAGCAATACCCTGGCCACCTAGAGAGATGTTCTGAGGAGAGCCGATAGCAGGGTTGTTGGCGGGGTCGGTGCCGGTGAGTGTGACGGTGGCGAAAGCGGGACCAGCCGCGGCGGGCGTAAACGAGAAACTGATTGCGCAGTTGTTTCCGGGAGCGACCGGAGTGGCGCAGCCGCCGGCGTTCTGGAAGTCGCCGGCGTTGGGGCCGCTGAAAGCCGCCGCAACGTTCAAATTCGTGTTTCCGAGATTTTCTAGGAAAGCGCTCTGAGGGTGTGGGGCCGGCGCGCCGACAGGGACGCGGCCGAAAGAAAGATCCCGGACAAACGGCGACTCGATGAACAAAGTGGCATTCGGATTCAAGCCTATGCCGAAAAAGCCGGCCGACTGGGTGGGATTCTGTGGATCGCTATCCTGGACGTTCACGGAGCCACCGAAATTGCCGGCAGTGGTAGGCGTGAACGTGACGTTGATAGTGCAGCTCTGACCGTTCGTGAGTACGACTGGCCCTGCCGGCGTGGCGAAGCACGTGCCAGTGCCGCCGAAAGGTCCCAGGAAGGTGATGTTCTGAACGGTCAGACTGGGGCCGCCGCCGGTGTTGGTGAGGGTGAGCGTTTGTCCAGCGCTCGTGGTGTTGATGGGCTGCGTGGCGAAATTGAGGCTGATAGGAGTGAGCGCTGCGATCCGCGGTACGCCCGTTCCGCTGACGGCAACGGAGAGAGGGCTGCCGGTGAAATTCCCGGAGAGTTGGAAATTCGCGCTGCGCAGGCCGGTAGCGGTCGGGAAAAAGGAGACGCCGACATTGCAGGTAGTTCCGGCGGCGATGGGAAAGAACAGAGTGCAGGGATTGCTGGCGGCGCTGACGCTGAAAAAGTCGCTGGGATCGGCGCCGGTATTTCCGGAGGCCGAAAGCGTGACCGGGACGTTGCCGGTGATGGTGACGGAGAAGGACTGCGGGATCGAGGTCGTATCGACTTCCTGGTTGCCGAAGACGAGAGGAGTGTTGTTGAAGGTGAGGGTGCCGGTGGGCGGGGTGGGCGGAGTGTTCACGCCGTTGCCGGTGAGATTGATGACGTGATTGCCGCTAGCCTCGGTGATGGTAATGGTGGCGTTGCGAGTGCCGAGGGCGCCGGGCGTGAAACCGATGGTGAAATTGCAGACGACGGTCGGTGGAACGTCCGCGCCGCAGGTGGTGAATTCGGTGAAGTCCGCGGCATCAGTGCCCGTAAGGGTGACGTTCGAAATGTTGACGTCGTTCGAGCCAGCGACAAGGGTAACGATTTGCCCGTTCGCTGGAGACTTGACCACCACGCTGCCGAAATCGAGAGAGATCGGGAAGACTTGGTCCCCTGCGGGCGTGGCAGGCGAAATTTTTGAGACGAAGGCGGTGGTGTTGAAGCCGAGGACCTTAATGGTGCCGTCGAAGGGATTGACGGTGGGAAAGTCGAGGGTAGCGGCGTCGCCGGCGACATACACACTGCCGCTGGAGTCCGCGGCGATGGCTTCGCCGCGATCGCCCTCAAAGCTGAGAGGGCTGCTGCCTTGCAGGTAGGTGGAAAATATATAGTCTGAGCCGTCGTTTTTCAGTTCGGCGACAAAAGCTGCGCCGCCCTCGCTGGTTTGAGCGAAAACAGCCTGGAGCGGAATGCGGGTGGGAAAGATGGAAGCTTGCGTCTTTCCGGTGAAATAGATGTTGGGCGGATTGGCGTTGTCGAGAGCGATGGCGTTGCCGAACTCGCCGCCGCCGCCGAAGGCGGTGGAGAAGTCGAGAGAATTCGGGCCGCCACCTGCGGCGACCTTGGCGACGAAGGCATCGCCTTGAGTGTCGAGAGCCTGGAGGCTATTTTTCAATGGAAAATCGGGCGACTGGACGGTGCCGACAACGTAGGCGTTGCCGGCGGCGTCTACAGCGATGCCCTTGCACTGATCGGCGAGGCTGCCGCCGATGAAAGTGGCGTAAAGAGTGGAGGGAGCTCCAGCACCGACGGGCGGAACATTGAATTCGGCAATGAATCCGTTCTGGCCGCCGAGAGGAGAATTGTTATTCGGCTGGAAAGCGTTGACGGTGGGAAATTGGGTGGAATTGCTGGAGCCAGCAATGAAAATGTGGGGCGGATTGGCGCCGTCGATGGCGATGCCGAGGCCCTGATCCAGGTTGTTGCCGCCGAAATAAGTCGAGAAAATGATCGAGGATCCGCTGGTGGTGACGGGCGCAAGCTTCGTGACAAAGGAATCGATTTGACCTGCGAGGGCTCCTTGCGTCGGGTTGACGGTCGGAAAGTTGAGGGATTCAGTGTCGCCGGTGACGTAGATGTTCATGTTGGCGTCAACGGCCACAGCGCGAGCTTGATCCAGGGTGCCGCCACATAGGAAGGTGGAAAAACTGAGCTTGCCCGTGGAGGAAAACTGCGAGACAAACCCGCACCCAGCGCCCGTAAGCGTACTCTGCCCGGTCAGCGGAAGCTGAAGCGGAAAGTCAGCGGAATTGGTCGAGCCAACGACGTAAGCGGAGCCGGCGGAATCCACGGCAATGGCATTGCCGAAATCGATGTTCTTGCCCCCGAGGTAGGTGGAGAAGACGAGCGAGGAGCCGTTCGCGGCAAACTTCGTGACGTAGGCGTTTTCGTTTCCGGCGAGCGCGCCTTGACTGGGAGTTTGCGTGGGGAAGTCGGCGGACTGCGTAAAGCCGGTGACGTAGGCTTCGCCGGCGGCATCGACGGCGATGCCGAGACCTTCGTCGTTGGTGCTGCCGCCGAGAAGCGTGGAATAGCTGAGTGTGGGATCAATGACGAGCGGCTGGACGGCATCGTAGGCGGCGACGTCGAAGGCAATCGTGCGCGAGCCGCGCAGGACGTAGTTCGCGGCGACTTCATGGCGTGCGCCGGTGCGCGGATCCATCTGGTAGGCAACAGGCTTGTGGAGGCGGACATCGCCGCCCGCGGTCGAAAGGAGCAGGCCGCCGTCGCCCGAACTGCGGATTTGTGTCGCGCCGTTTACGTGCAGCCGGATCGAGCGCGGATTGGCGCGGGGCTTCACGACGAAATCCGCTTCCAACTGGGCGGGATTGCCGTAGTAGGCGACATCGACGCCGGGATACGCGTCGCGGTAGACCACCTTTCGATAGTTGGAGATTCCGGTTTGCCACCGGGCAGGATCGTTGCCGATGTAGTAGTTGCTGATGGTGCCGAGCTGCTCGAGGGCTTCGAGCTTCGGCTGATTTTGCAAACGAGAGTGCGCGGAGGCGAATTCGAATTCAAGTGCGGCGCGCAACCATTTGGCGGTTCGGTTCTTCGGATCCTGGCGCGCAAGGCGCTGCCCTGCGGCAGCGGCCGGACTCAGGGGAACGCCAATGTCGTCTGCCGCAGCTTGCGCGTCTTGCGGGTCAGGCTGCGGACAGCGGAGAGAGAGAACCGCCCGGCGCGACGTGAGGAACAGGGTGTAGCCCTCGCCGCGCGCCAAATATTTCACAGCAGGATCGGATTGGCCGCGATTTTCTTCGAAAGTGATGGGCAGATCGGCGTAGCGGCTTGTGGGCGCAGGTGCTCGCGCCGCAGCGAAATCGAGGAAAGGAGTGGCCGATGCGGGACTTGCGCGCTTAGCGTGGGCAGAGCGCGCGGAACCGACCGGTGGCGCAGCCTCTGGTGGCGCGATGCTGAGCGACGCGGCCCGCTGCGGTACTGAGGCAAGCTGCGGCTGTGTCGCATCCGCAGTTGCGGGAGCGCGGCGGGTGAGAGCGAAAGAGGTGGCAACCAGGCAGAGAACAACGATCGCTAGCAACGAGCGGCGCGACGAAAGCATGGGGCCTCCGGGGTTCGGTGCAGGCTCCCGGCACACGCGGACACGGGAGAGACGGCCGAGTAGTCCCGCAAAATGGCGAAATTTTCTATCGGGCAAATGAGGGAGTCAAGGCGAATGAGGCACAAAGATTCGTAGCCAGCACGGCACAGGCCAGCGGCTCGGCGATTGGATGCAAAGAATGCGGTTGAATTGCTGAGGATGCTTCACTATGATGCCCGCCTTTGCTCCGCACATCCCACCGGAACAATTTGATTCATCGATGCTTTAATGCCAGCTAAATCCGCCGACAACGCGCCGAGAGAACACCCCGGTCCAGTCTCGTCTAGTAGAGGCTCGTCCGGCGGCGAGTTGCGGCAGCTTGGTTTTCTGCCGCTGCTCGCTCTCTTTTACGGGTACACGGCGGGCGGACCGTTTGGATACGAGGAGATATTTCATAGCGCCGGGCCAGGCATGGCGCTGGTGTTTCTGGCGTTCGTTCCCTTTTTCTGGAGCATTCCCATATCGTTGGCGGCCGCGGAACTGAACAGCATCCTGCCGGTGCAGGGCGGCTTCTATCGATGGAGCCGCGCGGCATTCGGCGACTTCTGGGGATTTCAGTGCGGCTGGTGGAATTGGACCGGCACGTTCTTGCTAAACAGCCTCTACGGCGTGCTGTTGATGGACTACCTGAGCGCGTATTTCCCGTGGATCACAGGGAACGTCAAATGGGCGGGCGCCTGCGTAGCGCTATGCGTGCTGGCGTATCTGAACGCGCGCGGGATTCAGGTGGCGGGGTGGCTCTCGATAGCGCTGCTGGTGCTGGTGATGATTCCTGTGGGGTGGCTGTGCATCGTAGCGGCGTTTCACTGGCGCTATAACCCTGTGCTGCCGTTTACGCCGCCCGGGCAGCCGTTTGGCAGCGTGTTCGGCAAAGGGCTGGCGCTGGCGATGTGGAACTACGCCGGCTACGAGCAGCTATCGAGCATGACGGGCGAGATGAAGGACGCGCAGCGAACGTTTGTGCGGCTGATTGTGTGGAACACGCCGATGAACATTCTGACTTACATCTTGCCCACGACGCTGGCGCTTGCGGCGCTGGGAAACTGGCAAGACTGGAAAACGGACTACATCGTGACGGCGTCGCGACTGGTGGGCGGCGAATGGCTGGGCGCGGCGATGCTGATCGCGGCGATGATCGGGACACTCTCACTCTCGAACAGCACGATTCTGTACACGACGCGGATTCCGGCGACGATGAGCGAAGACGGCTATTTGCCGCGATGGCTCGGCGCGATTCATCCGAGGTTTCGCACGCCGGCGCGCGCGATTGTAGTCTCGACAATTGTTTACTGCGGGCTTGCGAAGTATCCGGTCGAGGATCTCGTGAACATTTACATTTGGACGCGAATTGCGACCACGCTGCTGACGCTGTTTGCTGCTTGGCAGATGCGGCGCAAGCTGCCGGACGCGACGCGGGGTTTCATGATTCCTGGCGGCGCGGTCGGAATGGCGTACGTCCTGATTTTTCCAACGATTCTGTGCGCCGTGAAAGTTCTGCAGAGCGAGGACTACGTGCTGCGATATGCGCCGTGGCTGCTGGCGAGTGGGCCCATTGCGTACGCGATTCTGCGTTGGGGATTCGGGATGCGGCCGAAGGCCGCGGCTTGATTGCGACAAGCTATTTCGTAGTGCCGACTTTTTCGGAAACGGTCTTCGCCTGCAAAAAAAGCAGCAGGTAATCGTGCCCGCCTGATTTCGAATCGGTTCCGGACATGTTGAAACCGCCGAAGGGATGCGCGCCGACCATCGCGCCAGTGCATTTCCGGTTCATGTAGAGATTGCCGACGAAGAAGTCCTCGGCAGCGCGGTCAATCTTTTTTTGGTTCTGCGAATAGACGGCGCCGGTGAGACCGAATTCGCTGTCGTTGGCCATGGCGAGCGCGTCGTCGAAATCTTTTGCTTTGGTGACCGCAAGCACGGGGCCGAAAATCTCTTCCTGAAAAATGCGCGCCTTCGGCGAGACGTCGGCTATGACCGTAGGCTCGAGGAAATAACCGTCGGTGCCGATGCGATTGCCGCCGGCGACCACGCGACCTTCTTTTTTGCCCTGCTCGATGTAGCCGAGGATGGTCTTCATCGCGGCTTCGTTGATCACAGGGCCCATGAAATTCGCGGGATCTTCGATCGAGCCGACCTTGATTTTCTTCACGCGTTCGGTCAGCTTCGAGAGAAACGAATCGTAAATCTTTTCGGCAACGATGGCGCGCGAGCATGCCGAGCATTTCTGCCCTTGGTAGCCAAACGCTGAGAGCGCCACGCCTTCGACGGCGGAGTCAACGTCGGCTTCGTCGTCCACGATGATCGCGTCCTTGCCGCCCATTTCGAGAACGGTGCGCTTGATCCAAACCTGGCCGGGCTGCGTTTTCGTGGCTTGCTCGTTGATGCGCAGGCCCGCTTCCTTTGAACCGGTGAAGGCGACGAAGCGCGTCTTCGGATGCGTGACGAGCGCTTCGCCGGCCGAGCCGCCGGGGCCGGTGAAGAAGCTGACCACGTCGTGCGGCACGCCGGCTTCGTAGAGGATGTCCACGAAAATCGCAGCGATGGTGGGCGAATCGCTCGAGGGCTTCAGCACCACGGTGTTGCCGGTGACGACCGAGGCGAGCGTCATGCCGCCCATGATGGCTGCCGCGAAATTCCACGGCGGAATCACCACGCCGACACCGAGCGGGATATATTTCAGATAATTTTTCTCGCCGCGCATCGGTGTGAGCTTCTGGGGCCGCCCAAGGCGAAGCGCTTCCCTGCCGTAGAATTCGCAGAAATCGATCAGCTCGGCTATGTCTGCATCGGCTTCCGGCCAGGTTTTTCCGATTTCGTAGCAGAGCCAAGCGTTTAGTTCAAAGCGACGCTTGCGAAGAATGTCCGCGGTGCGGTAGGCGCAGGCGACGCGCTCTTCAGCAGACACGCGTTTCCATTTGTCGAAGGCGCGGTGCGCGGCTTCGACAGCTTTGTTGGCCATTTCGACGGTGGCCTTCTGAAAGAGGCCGATGACGTCGGCGGGATGTGAGGGATTCGTGGACCGGATCTTGTCCGTGGTGGTCACGTTTTCGCCGCCGATGGTGAGCGGGTATTCGTGGCCGAACATGCCTTTCACTTGCCGGAGGGCGTCTTGCATCGCCTTGGCGTTTTCGGGCTTCCGGAAGTCGGTGAACGGCTCGTTTTGGAACTCGCCGCGATCCAGCGAAATAGCTGGTGAGGTCATTCGAAGGTCTCCGGTTGCGTGAATTGCGCGAATTTCATTTTAGCGTGCCGGCTGGCGGCGAAACAAGGCGAGGTGGATGGCCACCCGCGCGCTCGATGGCTAGCGATGTGCGCCGAGCCGGTCTCGCGGGTATAGGATGGGGAGAACTGCGTTCCGAGGAGAAAACATGAAGCGAAACTGGTTGGTCGTGCTGGCCTTAATCGCCGTTTCCGTTGTCGCGTCGCTACGCGGCATGAGCCGGACGAAGGAAGAGGGCGAGAGGGACGTCGTGCGGCTCAAGCAGGCGATGCCGGCGCTCGACGGGAAGAGCCTTACGGCGACGCTGGTGGAGGTGACTTATGCGCCGGGCGCGGGATCGGAGCCACATTCGCATCCCTGCCCTGTGATTGGCTACGTGATCGAAGGAACGATCGAATCACAGGTGGCCGGACAACCGCTTGGCCGTTATGAGGCGGGTCAGACGTTTTATGAAGAGCCGAATGGGGTTCACGCGATTTCGAGGAACCCAAGCAAGGACAAGCCGGCGCGGTTGCTGGCGTATTTGTTGTGCGACAAGCCGGGACCGCTAACGACGCCGCCGAATGGGAAGTGAGGAGCAAGGCCAGAGGGGAGAGCCACCCGAGGGCGCCACCTTTCGCGAATCGTGGAATTTATTTCGCGCGGGTGTAGGAAATGCGAAAGCGACGGACGGAGGATGAATCCTCGGAGTCGTGGAAGTCTTCAAAGGTAGATTCGAGCAGACCTGCCGCTTTGAATGTATCCAACTCGGAGCGAGTGAGGGGCCACGGGATTTCGCCGGGCGGATCGGATTCGTCGCGAGCACGCGCGACGACGAGAAGCGTGCCGCCGGGTGCGACGGAAGCTGCGATTTTCTCGATTGCTTCGCTGCGGATGGCCGCTGGCAAGGCCTGCAAAGTGTTCGCTTCGAAAATGAAATGGAAATCGCGCGTCCACGCAACCGGCGGCTGGAAAAGAGCGGCCGCCACAAAAGTGACGCGGCTGTGCGGGAAGCGGACGGCGGCGGCGATAGCAGTGGGCGAGATATCGAACGCAGTTGTGGAAAAACCTGCATCCTGCAGATACTGAGCGTCGTCACCCAGACCACAGCCAATGACAAGCGCGCGTTTGCCGTCCGCGTGCGGCGCATGGCGGTTCATGAAACTGACCAAGTGAGGATTCGGGGCGCGGTCGTCCCAAGGGATGTGCGTCTTGCCTTCCGCGGCTTCTTGGTACAGGCGGTCGAACCAGCCGGTAGGGCCGCCCTTGCGGGTGTATTCGGCAGAGAGTTCGCGGACGCGAGAACGATCAGGCATCTGTCGCCTGATTTTAGCAACGAAAAGCGATGCGCCCTACTTTCGCCGCGGCACAACTACGAGGTCAGTTCGGCGAGAGCGGCGCCGAAGACATGGGCATGGGCTTCGATATCGGCGGCCGTGGTCGCGGGCGACATCAGGGCCATATTGTGGAACGGCGTGAGCAGAATGCCGCGATTCAATGCGTACAGGTGCATGAAGCGCTCGAGCTCAAAGTCCATCGCGGCAGCGGCCTCGCCGCCGTTGCGCGGCGGGCGCGCGCCGAATTGATACTCGGCGCGACAGCCGAGGCGTGTGACATGCCAGGGCAAGCGCGCTTCAGCGATGGCGGCTGCCACGCCTTCGGTGAAGCGCTCGGCGAGCGGAATCATGTGTTCAAACGCGGCCGGCGTCAGGACGTGTTCGAGAGTGGCGCGCATGGCGGCGAGCGACACCGCGTTGCCCGCGAGAGTGCCACCGATGCCGCCGGTATCGCAATCCTCGAGCTGGATGCGCAGGGCGATGCGGCGCGCGACGGATTCGGTCGAGCCGTACGCGGCGGCCGGAACACCGCCGGCGATCGGCTTCCCGATGACGAACATATCCGGATGCAGATCGTGTGCGCGCGCGTAGCCGCCGGGGCCGGAGCAGATGGTGTGCGTCTCGTCAAGGATCAGGAGCGATTGATACTGGCGGGCGAGTTCGGAGGCACGCGCCCAGAAACCGGGATCGGGATGGACGATGCCGACGTTG
>Ga0126373_10005080_pt1 | contig 10167 bp, 11 predicted proteins | sample PanSoiMetPlot_11_FD_92545 | JGI IMG/M metagenome (GOLD analysis project Ga0126373, IMG submission 92545) | Tropical forest soil microbial communities from Panama - MetaG Plot_11 | ecosystem: Environmental > Terrestrial > Soil > Tropical forest > Bulk soil | place: Panama | collected 2016-02-17 | reverse complement strand
TCCTGCCCCGACGAGACGTACGAGCTGACGGCAGACACCAGGATGGTGACCTCGATGACGATGGCGAGCCACCAGTGGGGGCTGCCGATAGCCCATGCGGCAGCTACGCCTGTGCCGGCGACCACCCGGACGAGCGGCTTCCGCAGCCGCGGACGGACAAGATTCTTCATGTGCCTGCCTCCTCGTCCTCCGGGTCGAACATCTTGTCGACCGTCGTTTCGAAGAATCGTGCGATCCGGAAGGCCAGCGGCAGCGACGGCAGGTAGCGACCGCTCTCGATCGAGATGACAGTCTGACGAGACACGCCGAGGGCATTGGCGAGGTCGGCCTGCGACATGTCGCGATGGGTGCGCTGCTCCCTGACCCGGTTACGCATAATGTCAAGGTAGCTTTACTACATCACAGATGTCAAGCGACCTTTACCTGAGCCACGGCGGCGCCGTCAGGACACGACGACGGTGAGCCTGAACCGCGTCATGCGGCCCACGCACCTCAGCGCCTCGCCGCAACTAGTCCGGTTCGCCGTGATGACTGCCTTGCCGCGGCCCAGCGCCTTGAAGTCGGTCCGTTCGGGCGTGCAGCCGAGGCCCGGGATGTTCGGGCAGGTGCCGGGCCTCGGCATCAGGACGGTCGCGCCCTCTTGTCGCAGCACACGCGACGCGGAGCTGCCCGCGACGTTCCAGTAGCTACTCGACAAGATCAGTTCGAGGGTGTCGCCTGCCCGCATCAGCACGGTGTGACCGTTCGCGTTGTCATGCACAACGATCACGGCGGGAACGGGGTGGTGGGCGCCCGTGGCCGTCCCGCAGGCCGCGGCCGGGATAGTGAATGCGACAACGGCGGCTAGGCCGGCCGCGGGCATCGCAGCGCCAGACCGGAGGAACTGAACTGACTTTGCGAACATCGGTCCTCCCGTTACCCACTTGCTCCGCCCGTTGGACGAAGCAAGTGTGCAACGGGTTCCAGCCGGGCTACGCGTAGATCGAGTCGAGCCAGCTCTTGAGTGCCTTCTCAGCCACGGCCGCATCCACGTCATCGCGGAACACGTGGACGCTCATCCCGACCACGCTCCCGTAGTGATTGCGGCCGAAGAAGCGATACAAACTGTCGCTGGTCCGGATGCCGATGAACTCGGGCGTCAGGTAGTCGATGACGCCGTCCAGCGCGCCCGCTCCGCCGAGTTGAGCATGCACGGAGTCGCCCACGCCGGCGTGCGCGCCCATGCCAAGCGCTGCGCGCAACGTGTCCATGGCGTCCGGCGTACCCGCCGCAAGCGGGCCCTCGATCCCGGCCGACGGCTGGCCGACGTAAGTGACGCGTCGGCCGTTGAAGTGCCGCAGGTACTCGCCCAGCGTGTGCAGGTAAAAGTCGGTGTGACCGTCGATGGCGTCGTATTGGTCCGTCCAGTCGTCGGCGAGGATCCCGCTGTGGACGTAGCGCAGGTGCGCGGTGCCATCGCCGCGCGCCTGGATCGCGTAGTCGAGCGCGTTAAAGGTCCCGTCTGGCGACTCCATGCGGACAACCAGCCGGTGCGGCGGATCCCAGGTCTGGATCGGCGCCCCCGGAGGCGGCGTTGCGCCCGCGGGGATCTCCATCCCTGTCGGGAATTGCCACGCCGCGGTGTCGGCCGTGATCGCGGTCCAGACGTCGTCGGGGGCAGCGGGCAAGTCGACTTCGCGGCTGATCTCAAATGCGCGACTCATGACGTGGGCTCCTTAGTGCTTGGGTCCCGGGTGATGTCGGGATCCTTGGTGATCTTCGGATGGAGTGCGACGACGAACCGGTGCGTACGACCAGCGGACGCGTGCTCGTCGTGGTATCGCGCGACGAGCCCGTTCACGAGCTCCGCCAGCTCGACCGCGAATGCCGCACGGTCCTTGGCGGAGGCGAAGCGCACCTCGCTATCGATTCCCAGCGTGGCGACGGGCTTACCAGCGGAACTGGACCGGATGATCAGCTCCCCGACCTCCCGGACCAGCCGGGCAGCGAGCGCTAGCAGCCAACGCGCGGAGCGTTGGTCTGGCGCCCGCGACGGATCCGGCGCGACCGCGGACAGCGCGGTCGGCGAGATCACGTACGACGCGGCGGTGGCCTGGAGCACCCGCTCGGTGCAATTGCCCTTGCGCCGCTCCTCGACGAGCTCCACCAGCCGGTGTCGCTCAAGCTCGCGCAAGTGGTAGTTCGCCTTCTGGCGCGTAAGCCCGACCCTCGTCGCCAGTGAACTGGCCGATCCCGGTTGTGCTAGCTCTGCGAGCAAGCGGGCCCGGATCGGATCAAGTGACACCTCGGCGGCGGCTGGGTCATCGATCACGGTGACGTCGTGCATGAAAGCAGCCTCGCACCGACAAGTTTTTTTGTCAAGCTTGATTCTCTTGTCGGCGCATCGGTCGCCGGGCGGCGTTATCTCTGCTCATGTCCCTTGGGACGGGAGAAAAATGGCTCTTTTCTTTGCCATACGCACTTGCGCGCTGCAACATGCTCCTGAACAATGAGTGATCGTGTAGGCACGTGGCGTATGTCCTGCTCGCCTGACGACGACGAGGGGCCACCAGTCGGCTGACGGCAATCAGGAGGTTTTCGCTGCTGCGTGCCAGGTCGAACAGGTGCGGGCACGATTGGCAGACGCGGAAAGGGCTGACGTTCTCACTGGGGGAACTGTGGCGAGGCGAAGACGATTGCCCAACCTGTACGGCGATGCTGGCGACTGCCAGCCGGGCCCTTACCGGCCGCGGCATGCAGCGCCGCCCATGATGACTCGGGCGCTTCGACGGGTCGGCTTCACGTGGAGCAGATCCGATCGCGTGCGCGGGCCAGCGCCAAGCAACACGACGATGGACGCCCTTCTCAGCGCGCATGTCCGCTGGCTGGAGATGGTCGGCCGGGAGACGACCGCAGTCCCCAACCGCAGGCCAACGCTGAGCTTGATTCCGGCGCCCGTGTACGCCCACGCAGGCGGCCAGTACAGATGGTGACAATCGGCGTCGCCCGCTATGACGCCGAGGGTCTCTGAGCGTGACGGGCGCCAACTGACCGCAGCCCGGCCCCGTGCTGCGTATTAGCACCCGTGCCAGCCCGGCGGCGCAGGCACCACAGCCGAGATGCGCGCCGGACGTGAGTAACGGCGCAGCTTGCAGGACGCTCCACTGCAGCCATGATGAACGGATTCCGCTGCTCTGACTAAGGCTGTTTGCCGCGGGAAGACGCGTGCCAGCGGTCCGGACCTGGGAATGACAGATGTCACCCTGGCAGATCAACCCGGTCACAAGTTGGTCTCAACTCGCCTGTTAACTTGTGCCAGGGGAAATCTCGAAGGTCCGGATCGGAGGATTCGATGGGCCTGCCTGTACGGCAGCGCAGGGTGCTTGACCGCATCGAAGGTGCGTTGCGTGGGTCAGATCCCAAACTTGCTGCTCTGTACGCGATCTTCGCCCGGCTTACCCGGGACGAGGAAATGCCTCGGTCGGAGCAATTGCGACATAGGGCGCTTCTGGTTCTCGTTTGGCTGCTGAGGATGCCCGCGGCAATCGGCACGAGACTCCATTTCCGGCTGGTCCCTCGCCAGCGCGCAGTGTTGCTTTTCCCCCTGGCGGTCGGGCTGGCTGTCGCCTCGATTGTCTTCGCCGTGCGATCTAGTTCCAACAACTGCACGCCCGTGAAGCCCGTGGCCGCCAGCAAGGCTGCCGGCAATACCACCAGGCTGTGCCGGGCCCCGGCCTTCCCGATGCTTGTGTCCGGCCACTGAGACCCGCGTCCGGAAGACCTAGCTCTATCCGAGGCCTACCTCGAGCTGATCAATACAGCCGCCAGTTCCGGCCGCCTGCAGGGCGGCGCCGAAGCCGCCGCGGAAGCCGTACCGGTCAGCGCGCACGCTGCGAGCAGCGCAACGTGACTAACTCCGCTGGTACTGCCGCCGAGACCCGACATGTCAGCGAAAAAGTGCGGCCACGGCAGCGCTACCGACGTCCACGACACCCGGCGCGCGGCCAGGCTGTATCCCCAGGCTTCGCCGAGCGCGTTCTGATCGAGCCCCAAGGCGACACCGCCGCTTATCCAGTAGAGGCTTGCGGCCACAGAGATAGCAACGCTGCTGACCTCTGTTCCCGAGACTGCGTCGATTCCCGTCAGCCTGGCGCCCTCCGCGAGGTACACGACTCCGTCGGCGACGTCAGTCAGTTCTATGACGGCCGCATCCTTCTGCCAGCGCCGCTTGCCGTCCAGGCCGTAGGCTGCGACACCGCTCGGGCCGGCGAACAGCAGGACCGTACCGCCAGGACCAGTCAGCAGCGGCGAATCGACCACATCCGTCAGCGTCCCGGCGAAAGTACCGAGTTGCGCGCGCACGATCCGCTCCGAACCCGTCATCAGGTTGATCTGGCGCACGGCCGCCACACCCCTGGGTCCGACGGGATCGGTGGCGTAGAGGTACTGACCGGCGGCCCGCCAGGGCGCTCCGGTGGCGCCGAGACCGCGCTGCCAGCGAACTCCGCCGGTGGCGTTCGCGTAGGCAGTCACTGCCGAGCTGCCGACGATGACTGTGGTGGCCGCGTTAGCACGGACCGCACCGCCGTAAGGCGCGGCCGAATAGATCCGGATCTGGTGGCCCGTTGCCGCCGCCAGCATCACCTCGTCCCGCCCGGCCTGGCCGGCTGGCGGCTGAACGCCTATCGCGATAACCCCGCTGAACGCGCGCACGCTCACGATGACCGAGCCGGGCTGCAGGCCCGCCAGCGTGACGTGCCACATCAATTTGCCGGTAGTCGCCGCGAACCCAGTCACCGCTGTGCCCGACCCGACGACCGCGACGCCGCTACCGTCGGCCGCATAAGCCGCATCCGGCTCGGTGACCGTGCCCAGTACGCCTGACTGAGCGATCCAGGAGCCCGGCAGCGGCGTCGTCCACAAGACCGAGCCAGCCGAGACGCAGCGAAGGCCAAGGCAGTGGGGGGTCTGCTGGCTCGTCGCCCGCCCGGGAATGACCACTGCGGCAAGCAGAACGGCGGCCAGGAACGCAAGCCTGGCCCAGACGGCCGGCCCACGCCAAACCTTCACAACCTCTGCCTTCCTGCCTCGGCTACCAGCGGCGCATGCGTTCTCAGATCCGGACCTCGCGGCCGACCGCGCCCTCGTCGCCGCGGATCGTTGCCGACGTCGTGAGGATGGCAGGGGTGGACACCGCGCCCGCGGCCCGAGTGTCGGCCGCGTACTGATCCGGCCACGTTCCCGGCTCGGCGCAGCTTATCTCCCGAGTCCGGATGACAGCGGAGGCCCCGTCAGCTGTCAGCCGACTGCTCACGTTTTGCCACTAACCGTAGTGGCTCACCTGGGCTAGGTGACCCGAATTATGCCAGTTTCCTACCACCCCGCGGTCGGCCGGCCAGGCTGCGAGCAGCGTTTCAGCGCCATGCCAACCCTTGGCCCGGCAGCAGTTCAGTAGCGTTGGCAGCGGCCAGGGTGGCCGGCTCCCTCAGGAGGAACTGATGACCAATCGAGCTCCGCTCCCATATGACTTCCTGCCGCAGGTACCGAGCTTCACGGTTGAGAGCGATGACGTCGCCGACGGCGAGCAGATGTCGCAGGCCCAGGTCTACAACAGCTTCGGCATGACCGGCGACAACATCTCACCATCACTGCGCTGGCACGGTTTTCCAGCGGAGACCAGGAGTTTCGCCGTTACGTGCTACGACCCCGACGCCCCGACGGGATCGGGCTTCTGGCACTGGCTTCTGCTCGATATCCCAGCGGCTGTGACAGAACTGCCGGCCGGAGCTGGCAGCAGTTCTGGCTCAGGGCTTCCGGCCGGGGCATTCTCGGTTCGCAACGACTACGGCACCAAGGACTTCGGTGGCGCGGCACCGCCGCCAGGCGAGCCACATCGGTACGTGTTCGCTGTCCACGCGCTCAGCACCGACCGCCTCGGCGTGGATTCTGACGTTTCCCCGGCTGTCACGGGCTTCAACCTGACCTTCGCCACGATCGCCAGGGCTGTGATCGTTCCCATCTTCGGGCACTCCGGCTAGGCGCATCTCGCACGCTGGCTAAGCGCATGTGCGGCTGGGCGGCGAGGCCGGCCAGGATGGTCCTCATGCCCCCTGCCCAGCCTGCGGCGCGCTCGATCTTTGACTCCGCCGCCGACGAGTACGACGCCGCTCGGCCCTCCTACCCGGCGGCGTTGTTCGAGGAACTGGCAAAGCACGCCGGGCCGCTGGCAGGCAAGCTCGTACTCGACTGGGGTGCTGGCACGGGCATCGCGAGCCGCCAGCTCGCCGAGCGGGGCGCGGCAGTGATCTCACTCGACATCGGCGAGCAGATGCTGCGGCGAGCGCTAGCCCGCAGCCCCGGGTCAGCTTGCGTGCTCGCCGACGGCAATCGGATGCCCATCCGGTCCGCCTCCGCCGACCTGGTCACGTTCGCTCAGTCGTGGCACTGGTTCGACCGGCGCACCGCCGCCGCCGAGGTGACCAGGATCCTCAAGTTGGGCGGACTGTGGGCCGCCTGGTGGAATCGGGCCAGGGCCGACGGCGAGCCATGGTTCGCGGAGTACCAACAGCTCGTGTCGTCATCCTGCCCTGGCTACATGTGGCAGCGGCTGCGGGACGAGCAGCTGGTTCCGGACTGGACCGACAGGCTGGTCCGGGCGCAGGGTGTGATCGAACCGGCCGGTCAGATCGTCGTGCAGTGGACGCGGCAGGTGTCGGCGGCCGACTGGATCACCGACGACCGCAGCAAGTCTTACTTCATCGAGCTGACCCCGGGGGCCCGGCAAGCTGTCCTGGACGAGGTGGCGGCCATCATCGCGCGCCGATTCCCGGAGGGGCAGATGACCGTGCCGTACATCTCTACGCTGTTGCTCGCCCGCAAAGTTGCCTAGCCCTCGGCGGTGCCGACCGACATCAGACTGACCTGAGCGTCGCCACACGCTCCCCGCACTGGCTGACGGCGTAGCCGGGAAGGCTGGCGAGCTGATCGAGCAGCCAAGGTGACGTCAGCGCCCGCTGCAGCGCCTGCACCTCGCGAGAGCTCGCCTGGGCGGTGGGAATGACCAGGTCGAAACGCTCGGCCGTGAGGGGCACGAACGCCAGTCCATAGGCCAGCGCGGCGGGCTCGCTTGCGATGCCGATGTCGGAAAGGCCGGCCGCGATTGCCGCGGCCACCTCGAGGTGCCCGGTCGCCTGGGTGTCGTAGCCGATGATCTGCTCGGAGCCGATGCCGCGCGTAGCCAGTTCGCGGTCGAGTACCCGGCGTGCCTCTGCGCCCGGCTCTCGGTTCACCAGGCGGAGCCCGGCGGCGGCAACGTCGGCCACGCTGGCCACGCGGCCGCCGAGATCCGGCCGCAACACCAGACCCTCCCGCCAGGAGCAGAACCCGATGACCTCGCCGCCACCACGCAGCGACTCGCCGGCCGGCCCGATGTTGTAGTCACCCGACTGGCCGCGCAGATGAGCGCCGGCGACGTGGACCAGACCCTGGCTGGCGAGATTCAGCGCCTCCTGGCTGGCGCACGGCCACCAGGCGAACGAGACGGGCGGATCGAGCAGGCTCAGTGGTAGTTCCAGGAGCGGCAGAGCCGGATCGCAGCCGGCCACCACAAGTGTTGGCCGGGGCGGTCCGAGCGGAACGACGTGGCCGTCATCGGTCGCGCGGCCGCCAGCCGGCGCGAACCCGGCCCTCGCCACAGTGGCGCCGGCGAGCGGCAGCGCCACCAGGGAGTCGCCGACAGGCGCCAGCGAAAGCCGGGCGCCGGCGGGACCGAGCGGCGCAAGCGGCTTCACAGGCACGACGGGTTCGGGGACCGACGGCCCGAAGAGCTCTTCGACGGTCAAGCGCAGCGCCCGGCTGAGCGCGATCGCAACTCGCAGCGAGGGAGCTGATAGCCCGGACTCGACCGCTGAGACGGCTTGCCTGGAAACTTCCGCCATGCCCGCCAGCTGCTGCTGGGAGTATCCCCTGGCTTGCCGGGCCAGCCGGAGCCGGTTACCCGCCCGCGTGCCGCCCGGATGGAGTTCACTCCGGTCTGGGCGGCCAGCGACACCCGGCGCTCCGGCAGGTCCACCCGGGTGCGGCGGGCTTCCCGGCTTTTCCGGCCTTCGCCGCTGCACCACCATGTCCGCCCTCCCTCCAACTCCGGCGGCCACCGGATCCATGACCGCGCCATCCGGGCCGAACAGCGGCGGGTCGAGCGCCGTTACCACAAGCTGGCTGCCGATCGGTCCTGGCCGTCCGGTCAAACGGCAGGTCACGACTGAACCGGGCAGCTGAATGTCAGTCTCCCAGCCGACACCCGATGGCCGGCAAGAAGCGACGGTTCCGGTCACCACCAGACCGCGCTCCGGAGCCGCCCCGGCCACGACGCGATCAGGATGGATTCCGGCCACGACGCCCGGCCGGACTATTCCATTCCAGCGACGATAGCCAGCATAGGTTGCGGATCGCCAGAAACATGGACAGCAAGATCCGCTTCCTGAGCCAGCGCTCCACGTGGGGGGCCCGACGACGGGCCACACGCCGTTCAGCGGCGCCAGAGCAAGTGTTCAGCTAGTGCTCAGCACCTTCCGCTTCTATAACAGGTGCGGACGCACCGGCCGAGTCGTCCTAGCATGGGCAGCGGTACCCACTCGCCGGCGGCTACCTCCAGGGGCAGCCCCGTGCGGGGCGCGGCCCGGGCGGGCGACGCAGGCGCTGAACGACCCCCAATTCACACAAACAAGGCGAGGCAGCATGGGCAAGGCTGAGCGGATCCGGCAGATGAATGCCAGGCAGCGAATCGCCGCGCAACAGGCCGCCGCGCGGCGCTCTGAGGCCCGCCGGCGCCTTTATCTCGCGAGCGGCAGCGTTCTCGGCGTAATCGCCATCGTGATCGGCCTGATCATCTGGAAGAACGCGAGCTCGAACTCGGCCTCAGCGTCGAACAACACGAGGGCGACCGCTGCCGAGACGAGTCTCGTAACCCGGCAGATCACGACTGTGCCGACGGCCACTCTGAACGCCGTCGGCCAGGGGAGCGGCAATGTTACAAAGCTGACCGCTACATCGGGCCAGCCACTGCTCAAGACTTCGAGCGGCAAGCCGCAGTTTCTCTACATGGGCGCTCTGTACTGCCCGTATTGCGCCGCCGAGCGCTGGGCGATGGTGGTCGCCCTGAGCCGTTTCGGCACGTTCTCGAACCTGGGTCTGACCCACTCCTCCGGCTCCGACGTCTACCCGAATACGCCGACGCTGTCCTTCTACAAGTCGAGCTATACGAGCAACTACCTCGACTTCACGCCCGTCGAGCTATACAGCGGGAAGGCGCTGCGGCCGAACGTGTACGCGACGCTGGAGAAGCCGACGTCAGCCCAGATCGCGCTCATGTCCAAGTACGACGCACCGCCCTACACCCAGGCCGCCAACGCGGGAAGCTTCCCCTTTGTCGACATCGGCAACCAGTACCTGGCAATCGGCTCGCAATACGTGCCGAGCAGCCTCGCCAATCTCACGTGGACACAAGTCGCAGCCGATATCAGGAATCCCAATAACGCCGTCGCCAAGGCGGTCGACGCCACTGCCAACTCCCTGACAGCTGCGATCTGCAAGATCACCAACAACGCACCCGCCGCCGTCTGCAACTCGGCGAGCGCCCAGGCCGGAGCAGGGTCCTTGTAATGGCCGCGCAGAAGAAACCAGCCAACCGCGGCAAGACATACGGGAACGGGGCCGCGTCAGCCAAGTCCCGGCCGACCGGAAACGGTCGGCCAACCGGAAACGGGGTCGCGAACCGACGACCGGCCACAGTCGCGAGACCGGCTGGCCGCGACGCGGCCACTCAGCACGTCGCGCCGCAGGCGTCAGGGCCAATGGGCCGGATTTTCGCGCCGCTACGCTCTGTTGGCCCGGTGCCGCTGACGATCTTCGTGCTCTCGTTGTACGCGCTCGGCGCGTCGGTCTATCTCACGATCACGCACTATGACACCAACGTGACCCTGGCCTGCTCGGACAAGGGCATAGTGAACTGCGCGGAGGTAACTACTAGTTCGCAGTCAATGGTTTTCGGAGTGCTTCCGGTAGCGGTCATCGGCTTGGCGTACTACGTCTTCATGGCCGCGCTGAACTCGCCGTGGGTCTGGCGACTACAGCAGACCGGGTCAGATCAGGTCAGCAAGATGCTCCGGTACACCCGGCTCGGCGCCATCG
>Ga0126373_10005079_pt1 | contig 10167 bp, 5 predicted proteins | sample PanSoiMetPlot_11_FD_92545 | JGI IMG/M metagenome (GOLD analysis project Ga0126373, IMG submission 92545) | Tropical forest soil microbial communities from Panama - MetaG Plot_11 | ecosystem: Environmental > Terrestrial > Soil > Tropical forest > Bulk soil | place: Panama | collected 2016-02-17 | reverse complement strand
GAGGTCACCGTCAGAGAGCAAAGCGAAATCCGGCGATCGGCCACTGGCTGTGATCTTCGGTTTTAGTGCCTCAACGGATTGATCGATGGGGGTCCTTTTGTACGCGACGACCGCGGAATCCGCATAGAACTGTGGTATGTGCAGGCTCGCTGGCGGATTTATCTGATGATGGATACCTTCGTTCTGAAAGGCCCCGGTGTTCGCCGGAGGATGGGCCAGCACTCCGTTGAAGCGCTCGCCGCCCTGGAGCACTGTCATGCTCCAAACGTACTTCTTCATTCCTTCCGAGGCGGGGACCCATGGGCCGCCGGACTCGCTCCAACCGGGCGAACCGGCGATCGCCTGCTCCATCCCGAATCCTTCGGCAAGTGTTGTCGCATATTTGAAGGCGTGTTTCCACTCCGGGGTCATGTAGACCAACCGCTTTTCGACCACTTGCGGCGTCTGCCACGCAGCGTCGAAATTCTGATACCCACCCAGGCCCATACGGTGCATCCACTCAAGATCAAACTTGATTCCCTCTTCCGTGATGTTGCCGTTCATCCAGTGCCACCAGACCCGCGGCCGCGCGCCATTGGGTGGATTCTCAAAGCCGCGCTTCAATGGATCCGCGGCGATTTGCGCGATAGCTGCAGCAACTCCCAAGCCCAGAATCACCGCACTGGGAACGATTTTCTTCCACGCACAGAATATGGGCTGTTTCATTTCTTCCTGAGATACGATGTCGGTTTTATCCATGACCGGCCGGCTCTGGCGAATTGTATTCGCTTGGGGATTAAGAGTGGCCGGTCCAAAGAGTTGCAGCTGGCCGGCACGATTCATTTTGGGGGAATCCAAACAAGCCCGGCATTACAGCGGATGGTCTGGGAAGCATGGCCGCGGACCAGGACACCAGAGGTCTTGGTGAATCCCCCGCCAATCTGCATCGCATCGGCTGCTCGAAACTCATAAATAATCGCGCACCGGGGGTTATCAGACTGGTTTGGATAGGAGCTATGCAAAGTCAGCACATGGTGAATGGACATGTCTCCCGCCTCTAGCAGTAGGTCCACTGGCTCACAGAGCGCCTGATCAAAACTCTCGTCATTCACGTGACGCAGAAGCCTGCCATTTGCGTCTACGTGCTTGAGTTGGCCGAGCTTATGAGACCCCGGAATAACGCGCATGCAGCCGTTCTCGGGGGTGGTCTTGTCCAGAACAATAAAGGCAGCGCAAAGGTCGTGATTTGTGTGCGGTAGATATGGGAAATCTTGATGCCATTTGACCTCACCGCTGCCTTTTTCTGGGGGCTTCCAATTGATCTTGCAGTGTTGGATCTCGATGTTTGGGCCAACCAAGATTTCGATAACATCCAACAGTTTAGGCAGGCGCGCCAGCCTGAGAAAAGCCGGGTGTAGATGGATGATGTCATGAATAATGGAGAGTCCCCCATACTCGTCGCGCCTGTTTTTCTCGCGCATCTGCTGAATCAGTGGGGTTTGGATCGCTTCCCGCAGCTCATCCAGTTCGCACCCGTCGAGCAAGTTCTTTATGATCAAGTAGCCTTCCTGATCGTATGTTTCTCTCAATGTGCTCATGGGTTCTCTCCCATCTGACCCAGCCCCAAGATGTAATTTCTTTCGAGTTGAGCCCCTCCAAAAGATGCTGCCATTTCTAAAACATCACTTTAAGCCAAACTGTACCCCTTCTTATTGGAGGAGCGGGGGAAGCTGGCCCAATTTGAATTGCTTGCATTTTCGATCAACTTTTTCTTAGGTCCCGGAGCATGAATTCGGCGATAGTGATCCCGAAGAGACCGTTCTTGTGTGGAGAAAAAGCGGCAATAGCTGGTTGTTTCGGGGAAGGGGCATTTGCTCCGTCCTGACTGCCCTCCGCAGTGGCCTTAAACGTGGCACCCGTGGAGTCCTGGAACTCTTGATCAAAAGGACGTTCTGCTCCATCTTTGTCAAGAATGATCAGAGCACGACTCTGATCCGCTCGATCGTAGAAATCATATAGAACTTGTTCACTGTTTCCCTGATAGTGGACAAGCTGAGGTTGGCCCCAAAATCCCCATTTCCAGCTTGGCCCTGCTGGATCAAATGCCCGACTATAATTGTCGGTGACAAAGCGCAGCTGGATCGGAGTCTCCAGGATCTCTTCCGCTGTTCCTAACGGAATCTTCCAATGCTGCCATCCAGAGTCCTTTTTTGTGAGTGCGCGCCGAAAGATCGTCTGCCAATGGGCATCGCGATTGACCTGTATAGTGAACACCGTTCCTAGACAAAAATAATCAATCGGGTCACTGAGACCGAGGTTCGTCACAATGCAGACCTCACCAAGACGCGGCTTTGATTTAGCAGGTAGCATGTCGTTCATCTTCTCCCATCGAACACACTCTGGAGGCAAGGCTAGGCCACGAAGCGGCTCTGGAGGTAGACTTTTCGCTTGCTCGATTTGAGCGCGACCTAAACCGCTTTTTTCAAGAAGTTGATTGCAAAGAGTCTCCAGCTTTTGTGTAACATCGGCTCCTTTGCTCCCGATGCTATAGTCGTCGTCATAATTTAAGTAGTAGAGCAACTGACTCTCTCTGGCCTCCTCGAGAGCATGGGACAAATCTGCCCAGATAGTCGCGAGATCGCCCTCACCGCCTGCGAGCATGGCATTCGCTCTGCGCCAACGAAAAGCCGCATCAGAAAGCAATTGAGAGCGATGAGTCGAGACCGTTAGGAGGCGCAGTCTCTCTGCCTTGAAGAGATTGTCCGCAGCCAGGTTATATCCGTCCCAAGCGAACTGGTCGGAAGCATAAACCGCCGTTTTCAGATTCGGCTCGCTTCCCGTGAACGACTTGTATGCGGCACGGGCGAAAGCGTCGGCTTCATCCGCCATAGCGGCCGATAATTGTGCCTGCCGTCCAAGGGAATTTCCCATTATAAGATTCTCAAAATAGTTCGAGTTCTCACCCGGTGCAACCATCCACTCATTGACACATGAGTTCGTGGAATAAGCCTGAGCAACAGCTTTGCCGACAGCATCACCGTAATAGCGTCGACAAGCGTAATCCAGAAAACCAAAACTGTCTTTGTTATTGATGCCAGGAGGTCCTGAATGCCTCCACTGATATTGCGAGGCCAAGTATCCAAAAGCCTCGGTATAAGTCCACTGGAAGATATAGCCCATCGCTCCGAAGCCTCCGGCTGCACAGAGCCGTTGTTGCTTGTCCCGCTCTTCCGCCAAGTCCATTCCGATATCACCGTGGGAGCGATCCAGATTGAGAGAGGCTATTCGGTGAAATCCGCTGGCTGCACCACCGCGCCCCCCCAGTGTAGCTACGCGATCGCTGCCCAGCAGTTGCACATACTCCCCCTCGTGGCTTTCTGAAATGATGTAGGGGAGTTTGCGCCCATGTTTCTTGTCAATAAGATCAAACCAATGCGCTCGATCCTCCATCGACTTGATTTCCTGCATGATCCGATTCTGCAGGATATGGGCAATCAAGTAGATTTTCGGACGGACTTGGAGGAGCTTTGCTTCGCTTTCAATGATCTTGTCAAACTCTCGGAAAAGCCACGTCGAATATTCCAGGTGAACTCCGAGCGGGGGCTTTTGGCGATCCGTTTCGACTACTGAAGAGAAGCCGTATTCGCGAGACCACGGCGCCCAAAACGTACGGTAGCATTCCTCGTTCTGATTCGGAACGTGATACGCCTCCGGGTCTTCAAAGACAAAGCCGTTAAAGCCGGTTTCCAGTATGCGCTTAATGAAGGCTCGCCAATAGTCCTCCAGGCCCGGAGTGAACGGGATAGCTTCCGCTACTGGGCTATGTGCATCGGCCTCGCGATGTTTCTGAATATAGGTGCCATTGTAGGTGTTCTTGCCAATGTAAGCGTAGACCTCTATCCCACGTGCGTTCGCGTATCTGATCACTTCCGGAAAGAACTCGTGGCGAATATTTGGGTGAACATATCGACGGGGTGTCTTTTGGCCAGTCTGCGGATTGTAATAAAACGAATCAAACTGAGCGGTAGTCTCTTCGTACCCAGGCAGCGTGAATGGCCATGCACCATACATGCAGACTGCCCAGGCATTGCATTTATGCAGGAGTGTCCAGTTAGCCAGCCATTTCCACTCAGCCGCTGACCAGTTTCCGATATCAAACCCTTCGTATCGGGAAAAGCCGGCGTACCAGGTAAGTTGCGGCGCCAGGCAACGCCACTTTAGGTCCGGCCAGTCTCTGATTTCGAGACAAGGCAACTCGGTTTTGCCGAAGCGGCGAGCCTCAATCAAAAGCTGGTTAATCGTCTGGACTGCATAGAGCATCCCTTCCTTGCCCTTACCAACTACGGTGATGCCCTGTGGAGTGATGCTAATCAAGCTAGCTTCCAAACTTGTTTCATTCAGGGCGATCCACTGCCTATCTGGAGTTGAAAGCCACTCGCGTTTATAGCCCTCCTCTAGCGAGCCAAGGTTCAAAATCAGCCTTCCAGGCTGGTCACCTGCATATTCGACAAGGGAGGCCATAGCCACTTGAAGGGTTGGCGTCTTCTCCTGGGCAAATCTAAACTGCGGTTTCCCAATCGCGATTGTCCCTCGTGTAATGGTCACCTGCTGTGGGAACGGCAGGAGATCTAGCGCGCCAGCCTGCGCATTTCCCGAACTGACGCTAGATGATTGCGCTTCGGAAGAAAGACAATTGCTTGTCAATGATACGAGACCAGCCATCGACGAACTGAAGATGAATTCTCGACGGTTCATGAGAACAGCCTCCCGCGCCAATGGTGATCTCGCTATTGCGTCAGATTAGAAGAGCCTCTGCTAAGCGATGTTCGAGACAGGATCAGTCTTGCCAAACGCGCGGGCTATCCAGTTGCGGTCGTAGGGGTGGCATCCTTCTAAATGTCGCTTGGCATCCGTAACAGGTCAAGCTGAATAAAATTACCAAGTCAGTCTAATATGCTTACGAAGTGCTGACCTCTGATGATGCCGGTCTCCAGACAGAAACAACTGGCGTCGATGGGGCGCGGACATCAGTTAGAGGCCTAAAGATTAGTTATTGACGTGTCGTTCCGGGAAATCGCTCCAGGATACGCAGGCTCCTGGACACCTGATCATGCAGGCCAGTACCGCTCCAACCAATTTCAATCCGAAGCTTGTCATCTTACATCTTCGAGCCTGAAAAGATTTCAGTATTCCTGGAGGCTTTAAAAACGTACTTCAATCACAGCAACCAAGCCTGACTAATGCGGGTTAGAAAAAGCTCCAGGTTGAGGCGTTCAGGAGACAATGCAAACTGCCTACATCATCTCCGAAACCAGCAAATTCCAATCCATGAATTCCTTGACGCTTAAAGGCGCTCCGTTGTCCGGATGATAATACTCATTGAGCGTTCCACTTTTGGCTAGATCTCGAGCCAAGAGCTCGAGAGTAGTATCGGCAAGAGCGCGCGCTTCGGTTTCAAACCCGTATGCTTGAAGTCCTTTCCAGACGAAATAATTTACGATGATCCATACGGGGCCAAGCCAATTGCTGGGGTTACCGCTTGTAGCCAGCGAGTACATAGTTTCCCGGGCTGAAAGGGAACGCACGCCGGACGCGCCGTGGAAGGTCTCTTTGTTGAGGTAATGCAGATTTACCAGGTCGCTCGCCTGCTGCGGAGTTGCGATACCACACCACATGGGGAGAAATCCGGTGAACATCTGAATCCTGATCGGCAAGCAGCGCCATGACATAGGCATTCCCAAAGGCACCCCCGGAATAAGTTCAGCCCGACGATTGACGCATTGGACATCAACCGTGTAGAAAAAGCGGTCGCGCGGATCCCAACAGTATTTCTGTATCTGCCGACGGAGATTGATCGCACGTTCAGAGAGTAGTTTCTCTTCCTGATGCCGATTGAGGCGGCGCGCTACATCGGCTGCAGCCATTAGATCCTCGTAGAAAAGGCAATTCAGCAACAGGTTGGCAGATGAGCAAAACGGCCTTCCGAAAGTCGTGGGATCGTTGTCGTCACCAATCGCGACATCGTTTCCCCAAACAAATAACCCTTCCAGTGCCTGATTTTCACGCAGCCAGGAGTCATAGAAACGAAGCAATTGGTCGAACCGTGGGCCAAACCATGTTGCATCCCGGAGCTCTTCCGCAATCAGCAACGCAAGTTGCCCAAACACCGGCTTGGCCTGATTGTTCTTGTTGGGGCGCTCCTTTTTGCACGATCCAAAGAAGTCCGAATTCCGGTCATCGATCATGATAGGGATTCTTCCCTGATCGGATTGAGCTTCGAAGAAGTTGAACAGACTGCCTCGGGCGTGATCAGCAACGCGCTGGTGAAGATTGTCGTCGCCTAGCGCTTTGGCGATTCCAAAGAGTCCTCGGGAAGTCCAAAGTGTGTCCCAGTCCCAAAGCTGAGTAGCATAGGCTCCCCCGAGCGGACTAGGCGAAATGCTGGGATAACGCAATGCCCCCGCCGGACGCAATAGTTTCGGCGCATTCGCTCCGAGATACTTGCGCAGGCTATCAACACAGGCTTCGCGTTGTGTCACCAACATTCGAGACTGCATGCTTCGTTTTTGCGCAGCATTAATCAACCATGTGGTAAAGGAGCTTTTGCCGGAGCTGAGACTTGAAGCCCCTGCCACTATCATTGAGTTCATCCATGCACGCCGCGAAAGGTTGATCATACAGCCTCTTCGTCTTTACAGAACGACCAATTGGCGATATAACTTTGGCTGCTATGCCTCAGTCCATGATGCAAAGATAGAGGTCAGCAGACCTTATAGAATCCAATGTCCAATAAGCTTGCCAGTTTCTCGATTCTGTGGGCAATGTGTCCTATGCCTATTGCGCAATGATGAGCTGGGCCTTGTGCATTCCAGTTTTCAACGAAGCTGCGGGCGCCAATAGAGAAGTGGTACCGGCTATTTGTGTTCCCAATTTTCAGGATCTCTCCCGGGACACACTCTCCTTCGGCCACCAAAAACTTAAACCCTTTCGCATTATCTTCTGCTACGGAAAGTAGTGTTACCGGACCATAGCGCACCGACATTTCTACGGAAAGACCTCGGCCAACCTTGCCGTGGTAGACCTGCAAGGGACGGACCTTCGGCTTACCCTCAGCGATCGCGATATGGCCCGGCCCATCATGCCCCATCAATACAAGATCTGCATTGAAGTCGAACCCGTAATATTCGCTAAAGGATCCACCCACGCCAAATGAATCCATGATCTTCATGGCAATCGCGTTTTTCACCTCATATTCTCCAGCGACTGGAATGTTGCGCGCGGTGAGCAGTGAGGTTCCAAGAATAATCGAGCTCATGGTATCTTCGTTTTCCGCGTTGCCGCTTCCCTTGTAGTAGTAGGCCATGAAGTCCAACTTATGCTGCTGAACGAAGCGGTCCAAAGCTACAGAGGTTCGCGCAGCTCTCTTCAGCTCGTCCTCTACACAATCGGCTTGCACCGCAAAGTGATCCTCGATCTCTTCAACGCGGCGGGCAATATCGTTGTCCGACACGGAGGCTCGAAGGGCGCTCAATTCATCTACTTCAAGGATTTCCACATGAGTGCCGAAAGTGATCGATACCTGCGTAACGTCTGTACCTACATCAAGCATTCCGCTGTAATAATGACCGAGCAGGCCGAGCCTGGCCTCCTCCAGAACGGACTTCACCTCGGCCGCTGCGAGCCAATCTCTTATTTGATTCCAGGTATGGTCTTCGTTCAGCACTCCTGTCACTTGATGGAATGGTATGGCTGCACGCTTGAAAACATTGGCGATCTCAGGCACAGGGCAGGCTGAAACGTAGGCCAGCCATGTCGCGGTCATAATCCTGCGATCAGGAAGACTATTAAAAGAGGTATAGTCGATCGCAGCACGAGGCTGAAGATTCAATACAAGCACCGGAACTCCTGCCTTTCGCACCAGCGGCAATACCGTATTGGAAAGAGCATAGGTCGTAACATAGATTAAAAGCAGATCAACATCTTCTCTTCGGCAACGATGTCCCGCTTCACGAGCGCAGCTCGGCGTATCCACGAGGCCCAGTTCGAGAAACTCAATATCAGAGAAGGAGAGACCAGCCGTCAGTGTGCGCAGATAGCCTAGGAGTTCAGGACGTAAGGAATGAAACTGCTCCCAATACGCATGAATCCCTACACCACAAAGAGCCACCCGAAGGCGTACTTTCGATCCCATAATGTTTCTCCGATCTAGTCCCAGGCTAGAACCGCAACCGCAAAAGGATTTAGTTTGAGAGCGGAATCAGTCTGCTTCGAGATTCGCGGCTCGTTTTCTCCGGAATTCTCATCCACTACCGTAAGAGTGTATGGACCGATCTTCGGCAGCGTCACATCTACCGGACTATTGCGTTTGTTGATGAGCAGCAGCTTGTGTCCTCCCGTTGTAATGAAGGCTTGTCCGGTGATTTGACTCCATTGAGGGAGCTTGGTTTCGACCAGACGGTCGCCGGGTTGAAAGTTGCCCTTGATCATCTTTAGCACCCAGAACCTTGGATTCGGCCGGCCATTCTCCCAATTGATCATGGTGACGCTACGGAATTGGGAAGGATATCCGTTCAGCTGTGACTCTCCGGGAATGTCGATACCTAGTTTGGAGAGCTCGACGAAGAGATAGGCATATAAGGCCCCCGAGGCGTTCCAGTAAATAGATGGAATCGTGTACGGATTCGACTTGCCATTCTGCATGTCCAGGAAATCGTCGGGCAGAATCGTTCCGAGCTCATCGGTATCCGTCCTTGTCTCCGGTGATAAGCGCTTACGTATCGCCTCTACGAAGCGTACATTGGTCAAAAACCGGTCCGCCTGGTCGAAGAACGTGTATTGCCAATTATCCGGGTCCTGACCCGGGGAGGGGCTAGCATAGAAATGATAGGAAATGTAATCCAGCGGTATGCCGGGTTGATGGTGCGAATGATCGAGAAAGTATTCGAACCAGTGCGGATCATTTGGGAAAGCGAGTGCGAGACCCATAAATTTCGTTTCTGGGCTCACTTTGTGAATTGCACTGACGATTGCATCGTATCGACGCGTGTACTGTTCCGGGGTCGTATGGTGCTCCAAATCCGGTTCATTCAAAACCTCCCAGATCGGAAAGTGATACTGATAACCGGAAGTGTGCCGCTTTCCATTCTCATCAGTGAAACCGCCCTGGGTGTACCAGCTCACTAGGCGCGCGTAGTATTCGCCGAGTTCCTTGCCGCTCGGGTCGCGCAGCTCCGTGCCCTGCGTGTAGTTCCAGAACACCTGATTGGGATTCGATGGATACGTGACCGGCTTCTCTGTCTTGAACATCCATGCGGGAATGGTACTGAAATTCACAATGGTTGGGTGCCCCTCGGTCGCGACCAGAAAATCCCTGGTAATAGGATCGATGTATGTGAAATCCCAGGAAGTCTCATCCTTCGTCGGAGGCTCCAACTCCGCGACCGCGATCTTTGGGTACGGCAGCCAGGGAACATAGCGCACGTAATCTGCGCCGAGTTGCTTGAGCGCTGCAAAAGAGCCGTCGTGGAGGGATGAGCCCCGCCGCAGCACGGGGAATGCGCCTAATTGAAGGGTCGGCGTAGACCGCGAGATGGCAATGGTTTTTGCCCAGTCGATCGAAACCAGCTCTGGCCGTGAAGTCTGCGCTGCCACGAGAATGGGCATCATGCATGCTGCGGCTGCCGCTAACTGGATACAGATTCGTCGCAAGGTGGTCCTCCTTGGCTTTCGTTGATCCGACCTTCGCATGCCACTCCCCGCATTCCACAGCCGTGGATTTCTAGCCGTTGGTTATTTTCTGCGATTGAATCCCGACTTTCGAGAGGTTTTGATCGCCTTGGGTGCAGGAGGTAAAGAGGAGCATCGTGATGGAAAACCATAACGTATTCATAAAACCCGTGAGCCGACTATGGAACCTGAAGAGCTGTAAGTCATGAGGTTCCCGATTGAAGTCTTGCGATACAGACCTTAAATAATCAGTTTGGGGCCTGTTTCTGTTTCTTCAGCCCTAGGCGTGTCAGCTCTGGCCGCCATGAGTGCACTATCTTCGTGAAGCTGTCAAGGACTCGCTTGTCTCGTTTTATCCGGCTTATGCACATGTCGTTTCGAATCGCAGACGAAGTTAGCGGCATCCTTGGTGCTGCCGGCGCCTTTGTATCTTGCGAGTTGCGGATACGGGCACAGGGGCCG
>Ga0126373_10005078_pt1 | contig 10167 bp, 7 predicted proteins | sample PanSoiMetPlot_11_FD_92545 | JGI IMG/M metagenome (GOLD analysis project Ga0126373, IMG submission 92545) | Tropical forest soil microbial communities from Panama - MetaG Plot_11 | ecosystem: Environmental > Terrestrial > Soil > Tropical forest > Bulk soil | place: Panama | collected 2016-02-17 | reverse complement strand
GTGTGGATTGCGGGCGGCGCTACCGTCATTTTTTGGCCAATTCGCGCTGAATTTGTTCACGCATTTCTTTGGCGCGCACACCAGCGGGGCTGGCGGGATCCAGCTTGAGGTAGGCGTCGAGGTCCGCGAGCAAACTTTCATAATTCTTCTGGCGCAGGTGAATGTTGGCAAGTAGGCGGTAAACCACCGGGCTATTCGGAGAGAGCATCCGGGCGCGCTCCGCTGACTGCAAGGACAAGCCAAGCCGGTTGCGGTTCAAATCCAGCTTGCCAAGTTCAAAGAACCCCATCCAGGAATTCGGGTTCAGCTCGACGCCCCGCCGAATAGCCTTTTCTCCCGCTTCCAGGTCGCCTTTTTCGACAAGTAGCGTGCCCAAGCCAACCTCGGCATCTCCGTAACTGTCATTACTTACCTCGATCGACTTGCGGAGGCTTTTGATGGCCTCATCCGCACTACCGGCGCCGAGCTGCGCCACGGCGATTTCGCGATACGCTTCGTAATAGCTTGGCGCTACTGACACGGCTTGCTCGAAGTCCTTTAGGCTGCCCTCCGCGTTTTTCTCGGCATAGAGTTTCCTTCTTCCCGTATCAACGAGCTCCCTAGCGGCCTCAGGCATTGATAGCTCGTGCGCGGAGATCGTTGCCCCCGAAGGCACAGGGCCAGATTCCGGTGTGACAGGTTTCATGTAAATGGTGACGCCTTTGTCGGAGGCAAAGCTTAAATCCAGGTGGACTTCCGTTTTCTGAAAGCCGTTTGCTTCAAACGTGAGAATGTATCGGCCTCGCTGCAACCCTTTGAAAACGAATTCGGGAGAATTAGACGTGTTGGTCTCTTCAATCAGGATGCCACCTGTGTCGCAAAGGCGAACCGTAACATGTTCGATGCGCTGATTATCCCCTTCCGTAAGGACCATTCCGCTGACCGTTACCGTATTGCTTGCGAATTGAGGCAGAGCGTTCGCAGGCACTTCCCCGGCGGTGATCAACGCGAGAAGACCGAGACACACTTCGTTGCGAAGCCGGCCCATGGCGTCCCTTATTTTGGCTGGTGGGCCTGACTATATCACGTTGACCGAAGGAAAGGATTCAGTTGTGTACAATCCTAGCAGCACCATGGTCTGGACATGAGCGACGAAGATTTCCAACCTGGCCCTGGACGCTTTCCGCCGACGCGGCGGTCGGTGATCGAAGCGGTCGGCAGTATGGACGCGGACGAGCGCGAAAACGCTCTAGAGGCGCTGTGCGCGGCTTACTGGAAGCCCATTTACAAATACATCCGGGTGCGGTGGAATCGGCCTGGGGAAGAAGCCCAGGACTTGACCCAGGGATTTTTTGTCGAGGTGCTGGAGCGCGCCCTGCTGGCAAAATTCGACGCTAAGAGAAGCCGCTTGCGCACGTATTTGCGCCTTTGCGTGGATAGTTTTGTGTCGAATGAAGGCAAAGCCAGCCGGAGACAGAAGCGCGGCGGCAACGTAGCGCATGTGGCTCTGGATTTTGCCGCCGCCGAAGAAGAATTGGGGGCGGCGGCGATGGATCCCGCCGCGGTTCCTTCGCCGGAATCGCTCGAGGAATTCTTTGAAAAGGAATGGCTGCGCAGCCTGTTCAGTCTGGCCGTTGAGGAGTTGCATCAATACTGCGTCGCGCGGGATCGCGAGCGCACCTTCCGCCTGTTTGAAGCCTACGACCTCGAAGAAAACGACAAGATTTCCTACGATCGACTCGCCAAAGAATATCGAATCTCTGTGAGCGAAGTGACCAATGCCCTGGCCTGGGCGCGCCGCGAATTTCGCCGAATCGCCTTCGAGCGCCTGCGCGAACTCTGCGGCAGCGAGGAAGAATTTCAGCGCGAGGCGCGCGTGGCCTTCGGCAGCCACCCAACATGAAATTCCTTTCCGACAAGACTTTGGAACATCTGCGCGAAGCGGCGGAAATCCCCGATCTCACAGGCACGCGCTATCGCTTGCTCGAGCGCGTGGCGCGGGGCGGTATGGGCGTCGTGTACATCGTGGAAGATGAAAGATTGCAGCGGCGCGTGGCACTGAAGGTTTTTGACGCGCCGGGCGCGGACAGAGATCTCGCCAACCGTTTAACCCGCGAAGCGCTCGTGCTGGCGCGACTCGAACATCCCGGGATCGTGCCGGTTCACGATGTCGGAACGCTGGCCGACGGCCGAGTCTTTTACACCATGAAGTTTGTCCAGGGCCAGCGGCTCGACAAATACCTCGAGTCGGTCGCTTCCATCTCGGATCGCCTGCGGATTTTCGTTCGCATTTGCGATGCCGTGGCTTTCGCGCATGCGCATCTGGTGCTGCATCGCGATCTCAAGCCTGCCAACATCATGGTGGGATCGTTTGGCGAAGTGCTAGTCATGGATTGGGGTCTGGCCAAGCTTCTCGAGCAACAGGTTCGGAGGCCAACCGAAGTTGCCGATCCCGACGACACCATTTTCGAGACGCCAACACAGGCAGGCAATTCGAACGCCGGCACCCTGCCAACCTCCGATGCGACCGGGCACGGCACGGTGATGGGCACGCCCGGCTACATGTCGCCGGAGCAAGAACGGGGTGAGATCGAGCACCTGGACGCCCGCAGCGACATTTTTTCTCTCGGTGCGCTCCTGCGCTTCTTGCTTACCAGCGATTCGAAGGCCTCCGCTGCGACCGCCAGAAAGCCACGCCTCGACAAAGCTCTCTATGCCATATATTCGAAGGCGACCGCGCCAAATCCCGGAGACCGCTATCCGAGCGTTCCGCAACTGGCCGAGGATGTCTCACGGTACCTCGACGGCCTCCCGATAAAGGCCCATCACGAAAGCTTCATCGAAAAGCTAGGGCGGTTCTATCGCCGGTACCGCTTCTTTATCCTGTTGATAGGCGCTTACTTACTGATGCGAGTGCTGATTGTATTCTTCATGCATCGATAGAGCTAAAGGATTTCGCGAAATCGTTGTAAAGAACACTAAGGCGCCAAGCAACGCAGGAGGGAAAGCATGAACAAGGTACTGCTGGGACTTCTGTTGGGCGCTGCACTGGGTGCCATCGACGGCGGAACCGCATGGTTCACGCCAGCGGTGCGTTCGATGATGGTGGGCATTATTGTTGGGTCCACCATCAAGGGCCTCATCGCCGGGGTCGCCGCGGGAGTGTTTGCACGCAAAGTAAACTCGGTTCCCCTGGGAATCTTGTTCGGACTCGCGGTGGGCTTCGTGTTGGCGTTCCTTGTGGCGTACATGCAGCACGGCTACTACTTTGAGATCATCCTGCCCGGCAGCGTGGTTGGAATGATCGTGGGCTACGCGACACAAAGATATGGTGTGGCTCCCGCCCCAGCAAGCGCCACCCGATAGCTTCATGGAGGGCAAGGAGAAGCTGCTTGGATAGAGCCGTCGAAACAGCGAGGGAAGGAGAAATACGATGAGGACGTTGATGAAAGCCTTTGGTTTGACGATTCTGGGAGTTGCCATTCTTTCGGTGAGACCTAGTGCCGGGGCAGCCAATGGAGCGGAAGCCTTCGAAAGACTAAAGTCCCTGGTCGGCCACTGGGAGACGGACAAAACCAGCATGAACAGGGCCTCGCTGGATCTCGAACTCACTTCCGGCGGCACGGCTGTTCTCGAAAAGCTCCGTATGGTGGAAGATGGCAAACCCGTGGAGATGACCACGCTCTATTACTTGGACGGTGGCGATGTAAAGCTGACCCACTATTGCACGGAGGGCAATCAGCCTACCATGCGCGGCACATATTCGCCGGAAACCAAAACCCTGACATTCGAGTTGGTGAGCATCTCCAACCTAAAGAGCGCCAACGACGGCCACATGCATCACGCCACGTATACGTTTCTCGACAACGATCATTTCAAGACCACCTGGACCTTCCGCAAAGACCAGAAAGACGTGCTTACCGAAGATGTGACCTACGTCCGAGTGAAGTAGTTTCTTCAAGGCATTCCTCGCCGTACCACTAGGGCAGGCCACAGTGCCTGCCCTGGTGTTTGTGCCCGTCGGGTTTGCGGCCGAGCCTTCGGTGAAGGTCGAAAAGCTGGCCAAACACCTGCGAGCGGAAAACTCGCGATAAAGGGACGGCTATTTCCGGCCTTCCCATCTTCGTTTTTTGCTTGCTCCCTTTGTTCATCCGAAGAGCACCGCGGGCCGCGCGTTTTTGTGAGGCCCTGAAGTGCCCAAACGATCCCGGCACGGGGAATGCAAATCAGCCAAGTCGACACGCACTACCAACGTGTCTTCGCGCTTGTGACGCGGGTAGAGTGACGCGCATCCAAGACTTTCGCGTGATCATCCAAGAAGCGAGAGGGAGCGGCGATGGGATTTGCGGCGTTTGCCGGTCAGAAATATTTGAACCTGGAAACTTTCAAGAAGAGCGGCCAAGGTGTGAAGACCCCGGTGTGGTTTGCCGCAGAGCCTTCGACGAAGCTCGATTCGCAGGACGCCAAGCTGTACGTGTACACCATCGGCGTTTCGGGAAAGGTGAAGCGCATTCGCAACAATCCACGCGTGAACGTCGCTCCCTGCGACATGCGCGGCGGATTGCGAGGCGAGTGGGTCCCAGCGCGGGCGGAGATCCTCGCCGGCACGGAAGCGCAACACGGAATGCAATTGCTGAACAAGAAGTATGCTCCGTGGAAGCACTTGCTGGATTTTTTCGCGATGTTTCGCAAGCGCGAGCGCACTGTATTCCTGATTCGCCCAAGTTGAATCGCGCCTTCTTCGAACACGGGCAAAGAAAGATTCGTTTGTCGTCCGTCAAAACGAAAGGGCGATGCCCTCACGTGCGCGCCCTTGAATTCCCCGGGCAGGACCTACCTCCGGGTTGGGTGCGCAGACGCTTTGTTCCAAATTTGAGTCATACCTCAGCCGCAACCTGCGCCAGGAACCGTAACGGCCGACTCCCTTCGCTCGCAGATCGCCTGACGATGCCGAGTATGTGATACAGCCTGGCAGCGCCCGCGTTCTGGCCGAGCCGTATCCGGCACCCGAGCTGATCACTGATTATCACGGCGCCGGTGTGCCAATCTGCTTCGGGTTCACTCATACCCAACCTTCAAATACTAGATTCTGTATGTTAGTTCGTAAAACCATAGGACATGCGGAAAGGCAGTAGATACCCAAATTATAAACTACTGATAAATAAGTTCTAAATGGAAGCTAACTTATGGCAAGGGTGTTGCTTCGAGCTTTAGTACTCGGTTGCCTGAGATCTGTATTGTGCATTGCCGGGTTCGCCCGGCAGGCGGATCCGCAGCCAACCTTGCGTATTTGAACCTAACCGGGGGTCGTTCGGGAGAATTCAGCTCGAAGGAGGGTGGCCATGCGTTTCTTTCATGCAATTCTGAAAGTTTTTGTACTGATTCTGTTTCTTGCCACCGCGGCTACGGCCCAAGAAACCACAGGCGGAATCCAGGGTACGGTGAAAGATCCTTCGGGGGCGGTTGTGCCCAACGCGAAGGTAACGATCACAGGGAGCACCTTGGTCGGCAGTAAGGAAGCGGCAACCGATGCGGCTGGCTACTACCATTTCGCGAACCTTCCGCCGGGAACTTACTCCCTCAGCGTGACGGTAAATGGCTTCAAGACCGTCAAACGCGAAGGCTTGATTCTCGAAGTTGGCCACCTGCCGTCGGTTGATTTCGCGCTCGAGGTTGGTGTTGCCACGTCCGTTGTCGAGGTAACTTCTGAGTCTATTCCTCTCATCGATCCTACCACCTCGCGAACCATAACCAACGTCACCGAGGACATCATTAGTTATGTTCCGCATGGCGAATCCTTTCAGTCGATCCTGCAGTTTGCTCCCTCTGCGCGCAACGAGCCCTTGATGGGCGGCATGGGCTCCGGATTCTCTGCCACCGGCGGCTGCTCTCCCACGGGGTGCTCAAACGGAGGGAATGCGGGATACCAGGTTGGTGGCGCGGCGGATTCTGAGAACGGCTACCTGGTGGAGGGACAGGATACCGCCAATTTGATCGGCGGCTACTCTCATACAAATGTGCCGTTTTCTTTCATCGATGAAGTGGAAGTGAAAACAACGGGCATCGAGGCGGAACATGGCGGGGCTTTGGGCGGCGTGGCGAACGTGGTCATGAAAAAGGGCGGGAACAACTGGCATGGTTCTGGCTTCGTCGAATATAACAATTCAGCGCTGAATGGAGCGCCAAATGACTACTCCCGCTACGATCCCAGCTCGAGTGGGTGTTCGCCCGGTGCTACGTTTACGAATGGTACACCGTGCCCTAGCTGGGGATTTGTCGATCCTACCTGGCAGCAAAATGATCCCAAGAAAGATAGCACCAAGGACTTCTTTCCTGGATTCACGCTGGGCGGCCCGATGAAGAAGGATCGGCTGTGGTTCTTTGCTGGGTTCAATCCGCAACTCACCAAGCTCCGCCGCGCCGTCAACTTCAGCTCCCAAGGCCTGGGCACGCTGAACTTTGACCAGAACGTACAAACGTATTACACGAACGCTCGAATCGACGCCAGCGTTACCCACAAGCTGCGCGTCTACGCATCTTGGCTGTACCAGTATCAGCGCCTCAGCGGCGAAGTTCTGCCGCACGCAGACTCCAGGCAAGGGTTTTTCAACGTTAGTTCGACGATTCCGTCGTATGCTTTCGCGCACAACCTAGGCTATGGCGCTCCCGACAACACGACTAACGTCGGCGCGGACATCACCATCACGCCACGCATGATTGCCACTACGCGATTCGGCTATTACTTTGAGAACTATCGTGACTTCGGTTTCCCAACGAGCGGCACCATTCTCCAATGGTCTACGAGTGGTTTGTCGCCCGCGACAGACGCTAAGGGGAATCCGCTACCGCCTTCTTTACAGCAGGGCGCCGGTTTCTTCAACGCCGCGAACAACATCAACACTACGGTTAATAATGCAAACAAGCACCTGCAATTCAACGAAGATTTTGCCTGGTTCAAAAGCGGATGGGGAGGCACGCACAACTTCAAGTTCGGCTATCAGCTCAACCAGGAATCCAATAACCTCTTCCAGCACTTTAACGAACCGAACATCAACCTTTTTGTCGGAACCGCTTCGCCCTATGTCGCGCAGGGTCCTGTCGGCACTGCAAATTGCGCCCCGTTCGTGGCTTTGTACGGCCAGTGCCAAGGTCTCTATGGCTGGGCCGAAGTGCAGGATTATGGGTCCTACGGCTATGCCCTGAGTCGTAACCACGGCTTTTTTGTGCAAGATTCCTGGACCATTGGTCATGGTGTCACCATCAACGCCGGCGTTCGCCTTGAAAAGGAGTTCCTGCCGGCCGAGGATCAGCCAACAGGGGGAATCACCACCCCGATCAACTTTGGCTGGGGAGACAAGATTGCTCCTCGCCTTGGCGGCGCCTGGGACGTATTCAAGAACGGCAAACTAAAGCTGTTTGGCGGGTACAGCGTAGTAAATGACATCATGAAGTTGAATTTGGCCATCAGCTCGTTTGGCGGCCAGTACTGGCAAAACTGCAATTATGCCCTCGACACCGCCAACCTCAGTTCTCTCGTCCCCAAACTCAACAGCGCAGGGCGCTACTGCGTCGGCCCCGACGCTTCAAGTCAAGCCAATTGGGCGGGCGGCACAACCCCAGCTGGATTGACGTTCTTGGAAAACCAGAATTTCCGCACCTTCCCAACGACATGTGCTACGTGCACGGCAACTGAAGAAGGAGTTGCACCGGGTTTGAAGCCCTATCGCCAGCACGAATCCGCTATCGGAGCCGATTATCAATTGGCGAAGAATCTGGCACTAGAAGCCCGCTGGGACCGTCGTCGCCTCGACCATGCCATAGAAGATGCGGCGATCTTCAATCCGAACATTGGAGAAACTTTCGTCATTGTGAACCCCGGGCAGGGCGCCGACCATACCTTCGATGGCTTTTACAAGTTCCTGTACGGGGTCTCCAGCGGATGCACAGCGACCACCACACCGGCCTGCCCGAATAACTTCCCGGCACAGCGCAACTACGATGGCGTCGAAGTACGCCTTACAAAGGCGTACGGCGGCCACTGGGCTGGGATGTTCTCCTATACTTACAGCCGACTGTGGGGGAATTACTCGGGTCTGACCAGCACAAACATTGGCGACGCCGGCGGCGGCCGCAATTCTCCCAACAATAGCCGCGCTTTCGACGAACCCTTCTTCTCATACACCGACGCGGGGACTTCGGTCAGCGGGCTCATGCCCACCGATCGCCCCAATGCCTTGAAAGGCTGGACTTATTACACGCTAGAAGAGGGCAAGCACAACTCAACCGACATAGGGCTGTTCGCCGCACTTTATAGCGGGACGCCGCAGACTAGTATTCTGGATGTAGGCTTTGCCTTTCCAGGCGCCTTCCCGACACTGGTTGCAGGCAATGGGAAGTGGGTAGACGTAACCCAAAATCCAACCACCGGCGCCGTGACTGTCGGGAACCCCCGAACTTTTCGCACCCCGTGGTACAACCAGGCAGATATAAACCTGGGGCAGAACTTTAAGTTCCGCGAGTCAAAGGCCCTCCGGTTTTACGCCAACTTTACTAACGTCTTCAACAGGCGAGCCACCACCGCGTTCTACCCGCTCATGGACTCGCAATTTGCTTCCATGTACATTGCGCCGGGCGGGCTCTCTCTCTTTGATGGAGCTCCGGCGTACTCGGCTTATGAACACCCCTATAATCTTCAAGCCCTTTTGAATTCCGCGCCGACCAGCGCTACCTGCCCCACAACAACCTCCCCGAACACGACTTGCGGTCCGATCACGGAGAACAGCCAGTACAGCAAGCCTTATTTGTTCCAGCTCTCGCGGAACATCCGCCTTGGACTGAAGTTTACCTTCTAACCCTTTCCCGCTACGCCTGACGGGTGCGGCTGTTAGTTCGATAGGGCGGTCCGGCCTCGACGGGCCGCCCTTTTTCTCTAGCAAAGCAGAGGCATGCTTTTGCACAAGAAAAAGAACCAAAAGTATGCCTTCCCCAAACACGCGATCGACGGCCCTAGACCTAGACAGACTGGGGAGTGATTCCTCGAAGCGATTTGCACCGGCGAGACCCAGTCACACTTGCCTGTTGAGTTCGGGACGCTCGTAGAACGCATGCATCCAAACGCGATTAGTAATGCTGAAGTAGAACGGCGTTGCCGCCGGTAACGGTCAGCGGGCGCGCCTAGCAGGCGCTAACGGAAATTGCTCATCAGGATGACGTCGGTCTTCTGCTGGCCGCGCGAGAAGGCCAGATGCTTGCCGTCCCTCGACCAGTCAAAGGCGAACATTCCTACACTATTGAACTTAGTCAATTGCTTGGGAGCACTCTCCTTAAGGCCCTGTATCCAGATGTTGGTGGCGCGGTCGCGGGTGAGCAGGAACGCGATGGCCTTGCTGTCGGGAGTGAACCGCGGGATTTGCATCCCATAGGGCGCGTCCCAGGCATAAAGAGTTGTCTTGGGGTCGTCGGCCGGGGTGACTAATAACTTCGCGTGCAGGGCGCCGCCTTCGATCTTGTGTGACTCGCAAAACCTCAGCTTTCCGTCGGGCGAATACCCAAACTCGCTCAACGGCACGTCCTGTCTCTCCGGTGTCCCGCCGGTAATAGGAACGCGCCAAATCGCATTGTCCGCAGCGTAAATCACCGACTTCGAGTCCGGCGTGCATGTTCCTGCGTCGAATCCCAGGACGGCCTGGGGAGTCAATTTCAGTGCATTGGACCCATCGGCCTCGCTGGTCCAAAGTTCGAACATTCCGTTGCGCCACGTGCTGTAAACCAAATGCTTATCGTCGGCGCAAACCGACAGCTGCAAATGAGCATCCCGGTCGTTCATCAAAGGAGCGATATTGCTCCCGTCAGGATTGGCGATAGACCATTGCCGTCTCGAGTTGGCAGCGGCAACTCGCCCGCCCACCCAGTTCACTCCGAATCCCATCGGTTCGCCACTCGTGATTTGGACGGCCTCCGAGCCATTTCCCTTTGCCACCCACACGTCACGCAAGTTCATTTCTTGGAGAGCAACCAGCGAGCGGCCGTCGCGAGTGACCTCTAGACAACAACCGTCGTAGTTCACTAGATCATTCGTGAACCGGCTGACCTCTCCCTTCGGATAAGAAACAAACCAGATTTGGTTCAGCGCACTCTCCGGATCGGTGCGCACCACGAGCACTCCGCTGCCGTCGGGGAGCCAAGCTG
>Ga0126373_10005075_pt1 | contig 10169 bp, 8 predicted proteins | sample PanSoiMetPlot_11_FD_92545 | JGI IMG/M metagenome (GOLD analysis project Ga0126373, IMG submission 92545) | Tropical forest soil microbial communities from Panama - MetaG Plot_11 | ecosystem: Environmental > Terrestrial > Soil > Tropical forest > Bulk soil | place: Panama | collected 2016-02-17 | reverse complement strand
TGAGTTTTTGGATGGTTTCTTTCCATGTTTGGCTCTGCTTTACAGTTCTCATGTCCTGTAAAAACATGTAATGAAGGTGATTGCGCCTGACGAAACTAGATGGCCTGAATTGGCCCCAGCATACGATGGCGCCACTTTCCCAAGATTCGATTTATCGGGTTGTTGCGATCGAAGAAGGGGAACAGCGGCTTCCGCCTTCTGCCAAGCCCGTTCAGAGCGCACCGGATCTTTGGGTCGCGGCCCGTCGAGGTGAACCCCTTCTCGAGCACGTCGGCGGCATCCTGGAAACGGCCCGCCTTTTGGTAGACCTGGGCCAGATTTAAATAGAGCTGCGGGTGATTATGTCGCAATTTCAGCGCTTCGAGACAAAGTTGCTCCCCATCGCGAAATCGGCGCTCGGCAAGCGCTGCCAGCAGGCCTGCGTAAGACAGATAAATCGGGTTCTCAGGCGCAATTCGAAGTGCACGTCCGACATCAGCAAGAGCCTCATCGTGGTGACCATCGCGGAGGTGTTTCAGACATTCCTTGAAATCCGACATACCGCAGTCGGAAACAGTCAGCGTTTCCAAGCCTTGAGACACGGGCTCTCCTCCTCAGGAAGCGATCAACGGTTTGGGGCGAATCAGTGAAATGAATTGTGCGAGCAGGAATTGTCCGGGAAAATAGAGCGAAAGTACCAAGGCGCGAGCTGGGAGGGTAGGTTCATCAACCGCAATGCCTTGCGGCGCTTCGCGGCTTGCTGCTCAAGCGCCGCGGTCTCCTCGATTACTGCCGTCTTTTCCAGTGGTTCCAAAAGAACACGAACGTGATGTGGTGCGTTACCAACAACACAGGAACCCAAAATGCGGGAATCCAGTAGGCTGGCCCCATGTAGGGTTGCGCCTGGTAGATTGTTGCCAGAGTTATAGCAATGAACAGGTCCAGGGTCCTTCGACGTTGAAGACCCACACCAGGAGTCGAGCGCTCGCGGCGTTTTTGAGCAAAGCAAGAATCGCGAGCATAGCAAGCAAGGCGGCGAGGAGGTCTCCGAAAACTGCGGGATGAGCGAATTGAGCAGGGATTCCCGCATAGGTGGCTCCTGGTGTTAGAAACATCCATCCGAGATGCCGGAAAACATGGAGCAGTAGGATCGGCAATAGGAGAGTCTGCGGTTGCAGATGCGCTAGCTTTGGGAAGACGTAGAGCCTCGCCGCCACCCAGAACACAAAGGTACTGAACACACGTTGACGGCCAAAATATTCATTGGCTTTTGCCCGCGATTTCGGGGCCATTATGCCTCTACGAAGAGTTGCAAGAAAGCCGTACTCGTAACACCTTACTCGGCTGTGCTGTGACCTTGAAAACCCTGGCGGGGAAAAAGAGCCGCTCTGCTCGTATCCATCTCGCCCGGTGTGCCAGGCCGCAAGCCAAATGCGCTATTGCAAGTCATTAGCATTGAAAATCCAAGCCGTTCCGATAACATCGTGGCGCTCACGGAGTAACCGGAACGCTCCGCAGCCTGACCCAATCGCGTCAGATCGGGATCGACGTTTCCTCTACGCGGTGAACGCAGACTATGAATTGCAGATCGAGCCCTATCGTTTTGAGTGATCAAGATAGGCAAGTGGATGTTTCCGGATTTGCCCTGACCGAGACCTATCGGGCGCCGGGCCTTATCTTGCCGCCGCACTGCCACGAGCACGCAAACATTGCGCTGGCTGTCGATGGTTCGTTTATTGAGACCGTTGGCCCGAAGCCGTACGAAGTATATCCGTACAGTGTCATATTCCGGCCCGCCGGCGAAAAACACTCCAATCGGTACGGTAAGACTGCAGCTCATTGCTTGATCATCGAGGTGCGACCGCAACGTCTTGCAGAGTTACGCCAGGTCACGGACGTTCTGGAACGCGCTTCTTATGTGCAGCCGGGACTGTTCGCCCACTCGGTGCTGGCAATGTCGAGAGAGCTTCGAATCCGGGATTCGGCCGCTTCCCTTGCCATCGAGTCGCTCATTCTCGAGATACTGGTCCAAGCTACGCGAGGGAGTCAGAGGAATGACCGAAAACCGCCAAAGTGGCTGCGGCAAGCGAGAGAGATCGTTCACGAACAATTTGAAGAGCCTCTGAGCCTATCCACTATCGCCGAACTAGTTGGAATACACGCTGCCCATCTCGCAAAGATGTTCCGCCAGCACTATGGATACACCATTGGAGACTATATCCGAAGCAGACGCCTAGACTACGCTTCACAACTCTTGGTGCGGCCGGAGTGCAGCCTTAGTGCGATTGCGCTGGCTGCTGGGTTCTACGATCAGAGCCACTTTGCCCGCCTATTTAAGCGTCGATTTGGCATAGCTCCAGGCGTGTTTCGAGCTGGCTTAAGAACAAGATACGTTCCAATCCTGGAGAAACACAAAGAGTTACCTTCCAACTAGTCCCATACAACAAGGCAAAGATCCTCCAAGACGCTTGCTTTCGGCTCTCCCATATTGATCCTCAGAGGACCAGTCGATGGGAAGAAAGGCTGTGCTCGCCGCTTTGTTGCTGGGCGCCTCAAGCCTAATTTTTCAGTGCACCACGCGAGGCCAATCCGCCTATCGATTGACGGTGTCCGCGCCGCCCGGCTTCGACCGGGCGCATGCACAGGGCGACACAGAGAGGTATCTCGAACAGCTCATCGGACTGGACACCGAAAACCCTCCCGGCAACGAACTGCGCGTTGCGAAGCACCTCGATTCGATCTTGTCCGATACCCCCGGCATCGAGACACGGATCATCGAATTCAGCCCTGGGCGCGCTAACTTCGTCGCTCGGCTGCGTGCGCCTCACGCTCAGAAGAGGGCGATTCTCATCATGGCTCACGCTGACGTGGTCGGTGTTGACGCCACGAAGTGGCAAACGCCACCCTTCCAAGCCACGCTGCGCGAAGGCTACGTCTACGGCCGAGGCGTCATCGACGACAAGGGCATGCTTGCCGCCAGCATGACGGCCCTCTTGTGCCTGGCCAAGCAACGCAGTTCATTAGGCCGGGACATCGTTCTTCTGGCGACTGCCGGAGAAGAGGGAGGAGGAGAAGGCGTTCAATGGATGGTCACGCATGAGTTCAGCCTTATCGACGACGTGGAGTTTGCCCTTAATGAGGGCGGCCGAATTCGAGCGGAAAACGGAACCACGCCTTTCGTCAACATCCAGACCACGGAGAAGATCGCCTACAATGTCCTCGTGACCGCCACGGGTCCCAGTGGTCACGCGTCCATTCCTCTTCCGGACAATGCCCTCGCCGCGTTGGCACGAAGCGTTGCAAAGGTTCATGAATGGAAGGCGCGGGTTAGCCTCAACGAGACGACACGGTCGTATTTCTTGGGATTGGCTCGCGTTGAACACGACCCAACGATGAAACAGGCAATGCAGGATGTGGGCTCTTCCCAGGATGCTGGTGTCCTCGCTCAGGCCGCAGAGACCCTATCGCGCGAGCCGCGTTACAACGCGATGCTCCGTGCTGGGGCGTCCCTGACCCTTTTGAACGGTGGCCTACGCAGCAACGTTATCCCTTCGCAAGGCACAGCGAATTTCAACGTGCGCGTCCTACCGGGCGAGGACATCCGCGAGACCCTAGCGGAAATGAGCCGGGTCGCGGGGGAAAGCCATGTCAACTTCGCGCTAAGCGGTGAGCCCCGGGCGTCGCCGCCGATATCTCCCACTACGACCGCCCTGTATGGAGCGTTGGCAGAGGCGGCTAGGGAAATGGCACCGGAAGTTATCGTCACGCCTTTCATGTCTACGGGAGCCACGGACGGTGCGGTGCTGCGTGCTAAGGGGATACCGACGTACGGCATCCTGCCCCTGCCGCTAGCAACAGAAGATGAACTTCGCATGCATGGCGACAATGAGCGCGTGCCAGTTGCGGCCCTCGGTTGGGGAGCTGAATATCTGTATCGAGTTTTGCTGATCGTCGCGAGCCGCGGAATTCAAAGGTAGAGTCGGGTGAGGATCCGAGAAGACATGGACGCCTGCCGAAGGGGATTCCTGCAAAAGGCTACGGGGTGTGTGGCGCTCGCTGCCTCGGCCCTCAGAAGGGCCCACGTATCGAGGTTGGTGCAGAACTCCGATCCAGCCCGAAACACGACCCTTGGGCCTCTAGAGTCGTTGCGCGCACAATTCCCCGGGCTGGAGAAACGCATTAACGGATATCCGCTGGTGTATCTCGACAGCGCGGCCACGACCCAACGGCACCGCGCAGTGATCGACGCCCTCACCCACTACTACGTACAGGAGAATGCGAATCCGTCGAAATCTCTGCACACCCTCGCCCGTCGGTCCGCAACCCTTTATGACCAGGCCAGGGACACAGTTGCGAGATTCTTGAACGCCCACGCAGCTGAAGAAATCGTGTGGACTCGCGGGACAACAGAAGCCATCAATCTCGTCGCTTCATCTTGGGGCAGCGCCAACCTCCGTCCCGGTGATGAGATTATCCTGACGGTGGCAGAGCACTATTCGAATCTGGTGCCCTGGCAACTCGCCGCCAGACGTGCCAATATCCGCGTACGAATCGTGGATGTAGAAGATGACGGCCGGCTGCGCCTCGATCAACTCGAAAAGCTTCTATCGGAGCGAACGAGGCTGGTCGCGTTTTCGCAGGTCTCGAATGTGCTGGGTTTGATTAATCCCGTAAAGGAGTTTTCCGAACGAGCGCACCGCCTCGGCGCCCTGGTCCTTGTTGATGGCGCACAGTCCGCCCCGCATTTTCCCATTGATGTGCAGGAACTCGGATGCGATTTCTTCGCTTTCTCGGGACACAAGATTCTGGGACCGATGGGAATTGGCGTGTTGTGGGCGCGCCAGGCGATTTTAGAAGGCATGTGGCCTTATCAGGCCGGAAGCAACATGGCTCACGATGTCGAACTGGAGTCCACTTCCACTGCGTTTGCCAAAGCCTGTTTAAAATTCGAAGCGGGTACGCCGAATGTCCCCGGCGCGGTAGGCCTCGCTGCGGCCCTCGAGTTTGTGCAATCTTTGGACAGGAAGGCCCTGTGGGCTCGAGAGCAGGCGCTCACACGATATGCGTTGTCCCGGTTGAGAGAAGTGAAAGGCCTAAGGATTCTCGGCCCCACGGAATCTAAAGATCGTATATCCGTTTTTTCCTTTGTAATGGAAAACGGGCAGCCTCTTGATGTCGTCAAAACTCTCGATGCGGCAGGCATAGCGGTTCGCGGCGGTGATCTCGCAGCCCTTCCCCTTTTGAGACGGATGGGTGCCACAGCGGCGGTTCGTGCATCTTGTTACCTTTATACGACTGAAGAAGAGGTCGACCGATTGACTATCGAACTGAGCAAGATTGCTAGGTCCTCCTGATGGTTTGCGAACTACTTTCTCGGCCAAACGTCTTAGAACTTCTTCAAATACTAATTCAGACGCCATCGGTAAACCCATGCCTTGCTCCCGAACAGGGACAAGGCGAAGAAGCGATTGCGAGAGTTGCCCAAAAATGGCTCACCGAACATGGAATAAAGAGCTGGCTGGAAGAAGTCGCTTCCGGACGACCAAATGTTGTTGCCGAGATTGGTCCGGGCAAAGTTCCGACGCTCGTCTTCTGCGCGCACCTCGATACGGTCGGTACAACGGGAATGACGATTCCGCCCTTTGAGCCGCGCGTGGAAGGAAATCGCGCCTATGGCCGCGGAAGCTACGACATGAAGGGCGGCGCAGCCGCCGTAATGTCGGCGGCCGTCGCACTCGGGCATGACGACGACTATCCGGGGCGCGTCTTGCTCGCTCTGGTGGCCGATGAAGAATACGCCAGCATCGGTGCCCAGGACTTTGTGAAACGCCACAAGGCAGACGCTTGTGTCCTCACTGAACCCAGCGAAGGACGCCTCATTCTCGGCCATAAAGGTTTTGTGTGGGCAGAGATTGTAGCCAAAGGCCGCGCGGCGCACGGGAGCCGCTGGGACTTGGGTGTTAGTGCCATTGCCAAGATGGGGAGGATCATTGCCGCACTCGAACGCTTTGACCAGCAGGAGTTGCGCAGTAGAACTCACCCTTTGGTAGGTCCCGCCTCGCAACATTGCTCGCTGGTCCATGGAGGCTCTGGCCTTTCCACGTACGCCGAAGAATGCACCCTCAAGATCGAGCGCCGGACGGTTCCCGGCGAAACACCCGAGCAAGTTCTGAAGGAGTTGAAAGAGGTAATCCGATCGACAGGGGAGGATGCTCAGGTTCAACTGCTGCTGGACCGGCCCCCGCTAAGTTGCGACGCAAACGCCAAGATCGTCACTGCTCTGCGAGAAAGCATAACCTCCGTGACGGGACAAACGCCAGAGGTCTCGGGCGTGAGCTATTGGATGGATGCCGCTCTGTTCGCAGCAGCCGGCATTCCTACTGTGAATTACGGGCCAAGCGGTGCGGGGGCGCATGAGGCAGAAGAGTGGGTCAACCTGGATTCGGTTGTGACTTGCGCGCAGGTCCTCGTCAAAGCGGCATGGAACTTCAGCAGGTGCTAGGAATTCAAGAAGGAGGTGTTAGGAATTTAGGGCTAGCAACCCTCTGCGAATCCACGAACTTCTGGATCGGCCGCCCAGAACTAAGCGTCTGCGTGATGAACATCTGCCGGGGGAGAGCGAACAAAACTCAATCCAAGTCGCGTGTTCTCTCGGCTAACGCTTTGCTTTCAAACAGGCTTATTCTTTGGGGCGCGGGGTCCCCAGTGGAGCGTATGAGGAGGTAGCGTGAAACAGCAGGCAAACTCACTTCGAATGCGGACGTTGGCCGGAAGGCTGGCATTCCTGACTGCACTGGCTCTTTTCATCGTTGCGGTCACGAGGACGCAAGAGCGTTCCACTCCGAACTTCACCGTCAAGCCGCTGGCCCTGCCTGGTGCCAATGGGCTCGTCATGCTCGACTATTTCAGTTACGACCACGCGAGCCGATATCTTTGGGTTCCCGCAGCCAACACTGGCAGCGTGGATGTCATTGATGCCACGACGGATCAAATTAAACGGGTAGAGGGATTCCCGGTAGCGGAGGTGGAATTCAAGGGTAAGCTTCGATCCGTGGGTCCGTCATCGGTGGCTATTGGGGACGGTGTGGTTTACATCGGGAGCCGTGCCGACTCGAGAGTCTGCGCAGTTGACAGCTACAGCCTCCGGTTAGGCAAATGCTTTGCGTTCGCCCCCGCCTCGGCTGGACTAGCAGCCTCTCCCGACGCGCTGATCTACATTGCGGCTACTCGCGAGGTGTGGGCAACCAGCGGGGCTCCCCCGATGGGCATCCCCGCCGCCGACCGTTCCATCCAGATCCTTTCCGCCGCCCAGCCCGCCGATCTGATTCGGGCTGGGAGAATTCCGCTGTCTGGCTCGGCCGAGGGCTACGCCGTAGACAATCTCCATGGTCGTTTCTACACGAACCTAGAAGAAACGGGCCAAACTGTAGCCATCGACGTCCGCAAGCATACAGTTCTGTTCACCTGGCGTTCCTGTGCCGATCCTAGTGGGGTGTCGACGGACAGCAAGCGTGGCTTCGTGTTTGTTGCCTGCAACGACCATGTGATTATCCTGGATACTTCGCATGACGGGCGAGTGACCGGCTCGGTCCCCACAGGGGCTGGCGTCGACAACATTGACTACAATGAGGATTCTGGGCTGCTCTATGCTGCTGCGGGTGACGCTGCTCAGTTGACTATCGCCCGCGTTGACGACATGGGAAGACCTACCATTACGGCTTCAGTTCCGACCACACGAGGGGCGCGCAGCGTTGTCGCCGGACCTGAGGGATGTGCCTACCTGATCGATCCCCTCGGTGGACGTATCCTGAAGGTTGAAACTAAGTAGCTGGCAAGTTAACAGTAGTTGAGATAAGCGCAACGAACGACGCGCTCAAGCCAGCATTCATTTGACGGCGAGTCATTGTGGCCAATCTCCCTTCTTGGTAACGAGCCGAACTAGCCGACTGGTTCTTTGGGACCTACACTTCTGTCTTCGGACCACGCGGTCTGGCAGCCAGGGCAACTCTCCGGCAGCCACTGCCCTTCGGCGAGGCATTGTCCCCTTCTATAGAACGGGGTTAAGACTTAAATCGGCGACGGCGAGACAATGTGGGATATGCGCGCACCCTGAGACCGAGCGCCAGAGGGAAGGCGAAATCATGTGTGTCACTTTCCGGCCTGCTTCTTCTGCTCTGGATTTTTGCCATACCGCTAGAAGATAGATGATCCGGTTCACCGGCGACACGTGGATATAGTAAGTCTCTGAGCCGCCTTCGACCTCAAAGAAGTCTTTTCGTTTGGGATCCGGCGTGACCTGGGCAATGCCCGCCAAAAGAAGGGCCAATGTTATAAGTGCTCCGGCGGAGTGATTGCGCAAATCCCGAATCTCGAACACCTCACCGAAGCTTACCTCGGCGGCGCTGGGAAGCAGCTCCTGCAATCTACTGGGAGTAGCCACGATCTCATCCTCCTCTCTTCAATGGTTAAGTCGAATGAAAAGCGGCTAAATCGACATCTTCCGAAAGTAACATCGACGGACGGCGAGGATCGAAGTTAGCAAGTAGGATTGCTCTCTTTTGGCCCGCGTCCTGTTGCATTCACAAGGGCCACGGAGAGCCTGTAATCTACTGAAATGTTTGGAATTAATGCCCTTCGGCCTGGTTGGCGTCGCATTGTATAGCAATAAGAGCCTTGCAAATCAATAACATAGAGATCAGTGGCATCCGTGCTCAAAAGGGCGAAGCGATCAAGTCTCACAGCGCGCGGATGGCCAGCCAGTTAAGGAAGACGGTGAATTTCGCTGCGGCGCTTGCGCTTGCGGCCGAAGGCTGCGCCATGATGAATCGCTTGCCGTCAGGGAAACATACGAAACGACGACTCGTGCGCAATGTTACGCACCGATGGTTCGCTACGGGGGGGGTGGCCTATTTGCTCAAGAGGTGTGTCGAACGCGGTCTCCAGTGCATTCGCCGCGAATTAAGCGTAGGGAGGCCAGGGATCTGGCCTCCCCGCGCGTGCAACCGAACTTAGTTATTCGGCTTGGTTGTCGTGCTGGTCCCAGAGCCCGAACCGCTCGTCGAGCCTCCCGCCGACGTACAGGTCGAGCTGGTTCCCTTCGTGCTGGTGCCTCCGGCCGTGCCGCTGCTCGTGCCACTGCTGCTGGTCCCAGCCGCGCCTGTCGACGTACCGGTCGAGCTGGTTCCCTTCGTGCTGGTGCCTCCAGCCGTGCCGCTGCTCGTGCCACTGCTGCTGGTCCCAGCCGCGCCTGCTGACGTACCGGTCGAGCCGGTTCCCTTCGTGCTCGTGCCTCCGGCCATGCCGCTGCTAGTTTCTGTGGTACCGGTGCTAGTTGAGGTTGGCTTTGAGCTGTTACTGCTGCTCATACTGCCGGAAGTGCTATTGCTGTTGCTCGTGCCCGTTCCGGTCACGTTGACGTTCACGTCCACCTGCTGGGCTACGGTGACGAACGTTTGCGGATTCGAGGCCACATCTTGCTGCACACCTGGGTTCGAGTTTAGGTACTGTTTGAGCGCAGGATGCTGCTGGACGTATCTCTGGTCGTTGAGGCGATCAGGATTCTCGGAGACCTCTCGGGCGACGTTCCTGTGCTGTCCCATGAAATCATGGAAACTGTTGACGTGATCCCGATCAAAGCCACGGTAGCGGTCGAAATCGCCCCGGCGGTCCTCGGCGTTGTCATATCGGTTTTCCGCATACATGAACGCGGACGGATTGGAGCTTATTGCTCCTGTGAGCTGAGAATGATCCTGAAGGAAATTCTGCAGCGCCGGATGGTTCTGGACGAATTGGCGATTGTCGATTAGCGATGGATTCTTACGGAGCTGCTCCGCAATCTCCGGATGGCGGTCCATAAAGTGATCGAACACGACCAGGTCACCATGGTTCACGCGATTCCGATCCCGATCGACATCACCATTTTGTTCCCTATTCGAGGCATTCGCATCGCGATCTGCGCCGCCATTCTGATTGCGGTTGAAAGCGGTCGCGCGGTCACGATCCCGCGCGTTCGCGTCACGATTACCACCGTTGTACGCATCCCTATCGCGGTCGCTTAAGGACCCGCTTTGCCCAGCGCCCCCCGCGTCCTCACGCAAGTCGTACCGTTGTTCCGCATGCATGAAGGCGCTCGGGTTCGAAGCTATCGAGTCGCGAAGTTGCGAATGGTCCTGCAGGAATGTCTGCAGTGC
>Ga0126373_10005074_pt1 | contig 10170 bp, 9 predicted proteins | sample PanSoiMetPlot_11_FD_92545 | JGI IMG/M metagenome (GOLD analysis project Ga0126373, IMG submission 92545) | Tropical forest soil microbial communities from Panama - MetaG Plot_11 | ecosystem: Environmental > Terrestrial > Soil > Tropical forest > Bulk soil | place: Panama | collected 2016-02-17 | reverse complement strand
GACGTCCTGGCCGGAGGCAGCATCGATGGCATGATCGCCGGAGTCGAAAAAACCATCACACAGGTTCCACCGGACGCAAAGATCATCCCCGGACACGGCCCGATTTCGACCATCGACGACCTGAAAGCCTACCTGGCGATGCTCAAAGACACCCGGGCCGCGGTGGCCGGGGCACTACAGCAAGGCCAGACACTGGATCAGATGAAACAAGCAAAGTTGCTCGACCCCTGGAAAAAGTATGCCGGCCAGTTCATCAACCAAGACGCATTTCTCGAAACGCTTTACAATTCATTAAACGGGCTGAAGAGCGGGAAGTTCATCCAGCATAATTGATCTCCCAGAACCGTTGCCCGGTGTCACATCTTACGTTCGAAGGAGCCTTGATTTCATTTGCGTCCCACGCGCCGTAAATTCCTGCAGTCTCTGCTAGGCGCGGGCGCAGGAGCTTCTCTTCCTATCTTGTGCTCGGGCTGCAACGCCGCTCCGAAAGCAAAGGCGAGCACAGTTGGCACGACCCGCCGCTCCTTCGACACCTCCGGGGAAGCCGTTTTTCCTAAGGGATTCTTCTGGGGCACATCCACGTCTGCCTATCAGATCGAAGGCGCATGGAACCAGGACGGCAAAGGCGAGTCCATCTGGGACCGCTTCGCCCATACGCCCGGCAAGATTAGCACTGGCGATACCGGCGACAGGGCCTGCGACTCTTACCACCGGTGGCGCGATGACCTTTCGCTGATGCGTTCGCTTAATCTGAGCAGCTACCGGTTCTCGATTTCCTGGCCGCGCATTCAGCCAAACGGATCGGGTCCCGCGAGTTCCAGGGGTATCGATTATTACAGCCGTCTGGTCGACGCGTTGATCGAGGCGCGCATTCGTCCTCTGGTCACGCTTTATCATTGGGATCTACCCCAGGCCCTCGAAGATGCCGGAGGCTGGCCCAATCGCGACCATGTCGGTCGCTTCGCTGATTATGTGCGACTGGTGGCACAACGGCTGGGTGATCGAGTTTCCGACTGGATTCTGTTCAACGAGCCCGACGCCTTTACCGAGCTCGGATATCTGGACGGATCTCACGCTCCCGGCCGCAAGAGCATACTCGATTTTCTCCGCGCCACCCACGTCGTGAATCTCGCCCAGGGAGAGGGTTTCCGCGCCCTAAAGGCTGTCCGTCCTGATTCGCGTGTGGGCACTGCCTTCAGTATGTCTCCCTGTGAGCCCGCCACGACCTCCGAAAATGACATCCTTGCCGCCGAGCGCGCTCACGCCATCACCAACACATGGTTTCTCGATCCCGCCCTCCGCGGACGCTATCCAGAAGCTTTGGCCTTTCTGCCCGAGACTGCCATGGGCATCAAGTCCGGCGACATGGAGAAGACCCGGACACCGCTCGACTTCATCGGCATCAATCTGTATTACCGCACCATCTGCTCTGCCGCCAGCGCCCTCGAGCGCGCCGCCCATGCACAGGAATGGCTTTTTCCGGTAAAGATGGAAGAAGGCCAGCAAGGCCCCAAAACCGACTTGGGTTGGGAGGTCTGGCCGAAGGCACTCTACGACATGGTTACCCGGATCACTCGCGACTATAACCGCCCCGTGCTCGAGATCACGGAAAGCGGCTGCTCCTATAACGACGGGCCGGACGCTAACGGCGTTATTTCCGACACCCGCCGCATCCAGTACCACCGAAGTTATCTGGCCGCACTCTCGCGCGCGATGGCCGAGGGTGCCGATGTCCGCAGCTATCACGCCTGGAGCCTGCTCGACAACTTCGAATGGTCGAAAGGCTATAGCCAGCGTTTCGGTCTGACCTATGTAGATTTCAACTCCGAGAAGCGAACCGTCAAGGACTCAGGAAAGTGGTACGCCAAGATCGCCGCAGAGAACCGGTTGGGGAAGGTCTCAGATTGATGACGGAGCTTTTAAGTCACTCAATCGAACCCGGCGCTCCCTGCAGAATTTACAACCGTTGACCATCGCCATCGCCATCTCCCTTTATCCTGGCTCCCGAAGCCCGCTCACTGCTCCGCATGATCCGGAATCTTCAGCCTGTCGCGCTCTTCGGCCATCTTCTTCTGCAATACCGGATTCACGAGTGAGACGGGGATGTCCATATCCCCGACTTTGATTTCGGTCGGATCGAACGTCGCATATCCGTCTTTCTCGCCCAAGCGGCCGGAAATCGTCACCCACGTGTCTTTCCCTTCGATTTCGGTCAGGAACTTACCATGTACGACATCGCCATCCATCGTAACCTGCTGGTCTTTGATGACGGGTTGTGAACCGCCGACCTCTGCATCAGAAGTCCGACGAGCGGCCCCGCCACTCAACATTTTGGCCAGTGCGCCACTGACTGCATCGGAGTTCACGCGGGCATCAGATGGTGCGGCCGGCGCCGTGTTCACCGGAGTCTGGCTTCGAGGGGCTGCTGAGCCAGGGGAGGCCGAAGAAGCAGAAACTCCATTCACCAGTGGCGGCCGCTCCACTGGACTCTCGGTCCCTGCTTGGGGGCGCTCCATTCCCATCGCCGGAGCCGGAGCGGGCGCGACCGGAGACGGTCGCCGCAGAACCAGCACGATGGCTGTGAGCGATGCCATCAAAGTGGCAATACTGATGATCCGATCCAGCTTGAATCTCATTCTGACTGCTCCGTTTGCCGGAGATCCCGGGGCCTATTTTGATGCTACCGGTGAGGGAACGAGAGAATCAGATGACTGAAGTCACGAGCCGGGCAATGACCGTACTTTCACTCAACCGGAAATCACCTTCCCACGATCACCAGTTCGCTGTTCTGAATCCTGAGCGAGCCAACATTGTCCGGCAGCTTCAGGCGGTCACGTTGTTCCGCCAATTTCTTCTGCAGCGCGGGATTGACCAGCGACACCGGAACATCCAGATCTCCGACCTTGAACTCGGTCGGATCAAACGTCGCGTAACCATCTTTCTCGCCGAGATGCCCCGAAATCGTGATCCACACGTCGTGGCCAGCAATCGCAGTTAGAAACTGTCCATGCACCATATCTCGCTCGAAGCTCACGCGCTGATCTTTGATGGTCTGGGCCCCGTCACCTGCGTTTGCGTCAGGTTTTGGGTCGCCCGCCGTGCCCAGAGACTGAGCCAGCACCGCGCTGACTTCCTCAGAATTGATGTGGACCTCAGGCTTAGACTCTGGCGATGCATAACGATCGGCTTCCAAGTTTGAAGCTCCCAGAGGCTGGGCCTGGCGCTCGAATTCTGCCATTTTCTGGTCGAAGGATTGTGCATGCTCCGCGACGGCCGCCGGAGACTGCGGCTGCGCCACCGGCGCTGGCCGTCTCAATAGCAGTAGTAGCGCCACTAAAGACGCCAGAAGCGTAGCAATGCTGATCACGCGATTGAGGCGCGTTTTCATAAAATGAGCGGTCAGTTTTTGAATGACCTACAACCGATATGCTAGCGAGCCAGTGGCGGGAAATCAGATGACGGAAGTCCTGGAACTTCGGTAGCGGTTCGAGGCCAAGATGCAAGATGCCGTCATCCCAGCTTTTTCGTCAGCAACTCATTCACGATCTGCGGGCTGGCCTGTCCCCTGGACGCTTTCATGACCTGCCCAACGAAGAATCCCAGCATGGTGTTTTTGCCCGCGCGGTACTGCTCTACCTGTTTGGGATTCGCGGAAAGCACATCATCGATGATCTTCTCCAGAGCCGACGTATCCCTCGATTGTTGCGGCCGGCCCTGTTCCTCGTACACTAGCGGGAAATCCTTGCCGCGATCGAAGCTCATATCGTAGAGCTCCTTGAGCATCTTGCCCGAAATCGTTCCCACCTCCACCAGATCCGCCGAAGCGGCAACACCCGCCATTGAAATGGGCGACTGCTCAATGCCGATGCCCTTGGCCTTGAGCCGGCCCATCAGTTCGCCCTGTACCAGGTTGGCTACGCGCTTGGGATTCTTCGCCGCCTTGGCTGCCTGCTCGAATTGATCCGCCAGGGACTTGGAGACAGTCAGCACCTGCGCGTCATACTCCGTGATGCCGTAGTCCTTCACCAGGCGAGCGCGACGTGCTTCGGGCAACTCGGGAAGCGAGCGGGCGATCTCCCCTTTCCACTTTCCATCCACGACGAGCGGCAAAAGGTCCGGCTCGGGAAAATAGCGGTAATCGTGCGCCTGCTCTTTCGAGCGCATGCCGTAGGTTTTCGCTTGGTTCGCGTTGTAAAGACGGGTTTCCTGCGTGATCCTCCCGCCTGACTCGATCACATCAATCTGCCGCCCGATCTCATATTCCAGCGCATCTCGAATAAAGCGGAACGAATTCACATTCTTGATTTCTGTCTTGGTACCGAATTCCTTCTGACCTCGCGGGCGCACACTCACGTTCGCATCGCAGCGCAGTGATCCCTCTTCCATATTGCAATCGCTGACGCCGGTATACAGGATGATTTCCTTCAGCCGGGTCAAATATTCGTAAGCTTCATCCGGCGTGCTTAATTCCGGTTCGCTCACAATCTCGATCAGGGGAACTCCGGTACGATTCAGGTCGATCGCCGTTTTTTCCTCCGAATCCGGAAAGCCTTCATGTAGGCTCTTTCCCGCATCTTCTTCCAGATGCACCCGGGTGATGCCGATCTTCTTCGTCCCGCCGTGGCTCGGTACGGCAATGAAGCCAAATTCTGCCAGCGGCTTGTCGTACTGCGAAATCTGGTACCCCTTGGGCAGGTCCGGATAAAAGTAGTTCTTCCGCGCGAAAATCGACGTTTCATTGATGCGGCAGTTCAGAGCCATGGCCGCGAGCGTCGCAAACTCCACCGCCTTCCGGTTGAGCACCGGCAAGGCGCCGGGCATCCCCAGGCACACGGGACACACGTTGGTGTTCGGGGGCGTGCCAAACTGGGTCGAACATGAACAGAAGATCTTGGTCGCGGTCAGCAACTGGACGTGCACCTCAAGCCCAATCACCGGCTCGAAGTTGGGATGTGCTGCGATCGATCTCTCGGCAGTCGTAGCCATAGACATGATTTTTACTTTGCCATTCAGTAATTTTGTAATCTCACCTACGCGGGGTTTTCGCCCAGAAGGCTCAATTTCCAAACCACCCGATTACAAAACTACCCAATCCATTCAAGGATTCACCGGCGCATTCAGATACTTGTCGACGACGATCTCGAAGAACATCAGTTCGTTTCCCTTGGCATCGTCCACGCCGGTAACATCAATGTTTGCGCCCGCGAGCGGCGAGTTGATTCCACCCACATCAAAGAACAGGAACCCTGACTGGGAGCTATGCGGCTCCACGGCCCTGGCCGCAAACTGAGAAGATTCGATTTCGTCCATCTCTTTGCGGCTAACCCCACCCTTGACTTTGTGCGGGAGGGGAAGCGGGCTGGGGCGGGTACTGCTCTGCGGGTTCGAGAGCCGGCGAACGATGTCATCTGAACCGACCGGCGTTAACTTCGAGTGATTCGCCGTGATCAGTGTGATCTGCATATTCGCGATCGATACCGGCTGATCGCTGTCATTGGTTACCACGAAGAAAATCGGAAGATATCCATGTCCGGAGAAGTTGATCGAGAAGATTTTGGTTTTTTCCGGAGTGTCGTAGGGATCTGCCGCAATCGCGACCTTTTCATCCCGATGAAGATCGTGTGCCGGATAGTTGATCGCCGTTTTCGCCACCGGCTTCTCGAAGTTCTTCGAGGCCAACAATGCCGGAACGAACAGGCCCGAGCACAACACAACCAGAAGGCAATGACCTCGCAACCGCATGGCACCGTTTAGCATGCCGCCATTATAGAAGGGATGGCTCTTCGATTTGTAAGGCGTTTAGAATGACTCAACTTGATCTATTTTCTCTATAGCTCGGCGCTGGCGCTTGGCCTCTTGCTGAGCCTGCCCTACTGGCTATACCAGATGCTGCGCCACGGCAAGCACATCCGCGGGCTGCCCGAGCGCCTCGGTAAAGTTGCCGTTCGGGTCTCCGAAGGCGGGCGTTCGATCCCCAATGCCCCGGCGGCTCGAGTCATCTGGGTTCATGCCGTTTCTCTGGGTGAAGTTCTGGCGGTAAGCCGGCTCATTTCCGAAATGCGGCGCACTTTTCCCCAGCACCGCGTGCTGGTCTCGACCACCACAGACACGGGGCAGGATCTTGCTCGAAAGCGCTTCGGCGAGGACAACGTTTTCTATTTCCCCATGGACTTCGCCTTTGCCATCCGTCCTTACCTGCGCGCGTTTCGCCCCGAGATGGTCGTGCTTGCGGAAACAGAATTCTGGCCGAACTTCCTCCGCATCGTGCACGCCAGCGGATCGCGCATCGCCGTCGTCAACGGGCGAATTTCTGATCGCTCCTGGCCGCGGTATCAGCGCTTCCGCTGGGCTCTGCTGCGCATGCTCGGCCAAATCGACCTGTTCCTTGCGCAAACCCCCGAAGACGGCTCACGATTGCAGTCGATCGGAGCCGATTCGTCTCGCGTTCAAGTAACCGGCAATCTCAAGTTTGATGTGACCCTCCCGGCTTCCCCCCCCATTGTCGAAACCTTGCGAAAATCACTCGCCGCCGAAAACGCCGGCCCGGTGCTGGTATGCGGCAGCACAGTCGAGGATGAAGAAGCTCCCTTGCTGAAGGCATTTGAAAACCTTCGGGTCGGACATCCGCGAGCGGTGACGATTCTGGCGCCTCGCCATCCCGAGCGTTTCGACAAAGTCGCCGGCCTGATCGAGCAGATGGGGATTCGGTTCCATCGGCGCTCGAATTGGTCGGGTGAGCCTCTTTCCGGGGCAGTATTGTTGGTCGACACAATTGGAGAACTGGCGGCCCTTTACGCCCTCGCCGATGTGGCCTTTGTCGGTGGAAGCCTCGTCCCGCGCGGGGGACACAACATTATCGAACCAGCCCAGCACGGCGTGGCCGTCGTGACTGGCAATCACACCGAGAACTTTCGCGATATCGTGTGGCTGTTTCAGAGCCGCGATGCAGTGCGTATCGTCGGGGTTTCGGAACTGCCCCTCACGCTGATGCAATTGTTGGAAAATCCGGCCGAACGCCGCGCTTTGGGACAACGCGCCAAACAGACAATCCAGTCGCAAATGGGCGCAACCGCACGCACCCTGGAGGCGCTCAAGATTCTGCTCGCGCATCCTGAGGTGTCAGCCGCAAATGGCGCTCCGCCACCGCCCGACCATTGAGCCTCCTTTCTTCCATTTACGGTGCAGCCATGGCAGCGCGTAATCGACTTTACGACCGCGGCGTCTGGAGCTCGCTTCGGCTAGAAGGCCCCGTGATCAGCGTGGGAAACCTTTCTGCCGGGGGATCGGGCAAAACGCCTTTTGTGATGCTGCTCGGCGAGTTGCTCAAAGCGCGCGGAATCAATTTCGATGTGCTCTCCCGCGGCTACGGACGCCAAACTCGCGGCGTGCTGCTGGTCGATCCCGCGGGCCTGCCGCAAACCTTCGGCGACGAGCCCCTTCTCATTGCCCGCAAGCTGCAAATCCCGGTCATCGTGGGAGAAGATCGGTATGCTGCGGGCCGCTTCGCGGAGGCAAAGTGCGGCGCGCAACTGCACCTGCTGGACGACGGATTTCAGCACCGTGCTCTGGCGCGCGACTTCGATATCGTGCTGGTCACACCGCAGGATGCTGCCGATTGTCTGCTTCCCGCCGGCCGCATGCGGGAACCACTTCGCTCGATCCGCCGAGCTGACGCCGTGGTGCTCAGCGGCGGGGCATCGCCGGACGCATTCCCCCTGGAAGGCAAACTTGTCTGGCGTGTACGCCGGGGAATCACGGCGCGGAATATTCCGCCACGCCCGGTTGTGTTCTGCGGAATTGCACGTCCCCAGAATTTTATGCTGCAGTTGCGGGCCGCAAACATCCAGGGCGTTGCCGAAGCGATCTACCGTGATCACTACGCTTACAGCCAGAAAGATGTCCGAGAGTTGATCGCGCTACAGCTGCGCAGCGAAGCGGGGGGCTTCGTCACCACAGAGAAAGACGCGGTGAATCTTGGCCCATTCCTCTCGTCACTTCAACCGCTGGCCGTCGTTCCCGTGCGGATGGAATTGTCCGATGCAGCTAACGTCCTAGATACCATCCTCGAGAAGATTGCTGAACGGCACGGTAGAATTTCCTAGCGCCGCTTTCGGCGGTCGAAAGGCTCGAGGCTATCCCAGCCCTGGCGCGTTTTTTGCGCCCGAGGGCTGATGCTTGAGGTCTTCTATGATGCATTATGAGCGCAGCGCCGACAGAGCCAGCTCGAAACTTGTTCCCGGCGGGCGGGAATGCCACGCCCAGACGTAACTTTTTCCAATGACCAAGCACCCCAAAGAGGCCGAACGCCTGCGCAAGATCGTCGAGGACTTCCCCAACCTCACCGTGACGGTGCTGGGCGACCTCGTGGCAGACGAGTTCGTATTCGGCGAAATTTCCCGCGTCTCACGGGAAGCGCCGGTGCTGATTCTGAAGCACCGTGAGCGCAGCGTCGTTCCGGGAGGGGCCGGCAATGCGGCGAACAACCTGGCTGATCTTGGGGTCAACGTGCTGCCAGTCGGAATTGTGGGAGAGGACGAGCCCGGGCGGCTGTTGCTCAAATATTTCCGCCAAAAGAAAATGCCGCTCAGCGGAGTCCTGAAAGACAAAAGCTACACCACCGTCACCAAGACTCGGATTCTCGCCGGCATGACGCACACCGCTCGCCAGCAAGTCGTGCGCGTCGATCGTGAACCGCAACAGCTGCCCAACAGCCATTTGACTCGCGAGCTTTATCTGGCTGCTCGAAACTACGCCCACGCCTCAGACGCGTTGCTGGTCTCTGATTACGGCTATGGAGCGGCTACACCCGCCATCGTAGCCACATTGCGCACCAAAGGTAAACTTGGATCGGTGCCGGTCATTCTCGATTCGCGCTACCGCATGCTCGAGTACGAGGGCATCACGGCCGCCACCCCGAACGAACCGGAAGTGGAAGAGGCTCTTGGGATTCGCATCGGGCAGGACTGGAATCGAGTCATCGCCGCCGGCGAACAGATCATGCAGCGCATGAAGCTACCATCGCTGGTGATCACGCGCGGCCGTGACGGCATGGTTGCATTCGAGCACCAGCATAAGCCGGTCGATGTCCCGATCTTCGGCTCAGACCAGGTCACCGATGTCACCGGCGCAGGGGATACAGTGATCGCCGCTTTCACGGCGGCATTCGCAGCCGGAGCCACAACCGAAGAGGCGGCCCAGATTGCAAACTATGCCGGCGGGATTGTCGTTATGAAGCGCGGCACCGCAACCGCCTCACGCCAGGAGTTGCTCGAAGCAATCGACGCGGCACCCCCGGCAACACGACATCATTGAACTCGCCAAAAAAAATTCTCGGCCGCAAGGAACTCCAGGAGCAGGTCCAGCAATGGCGCCACTCGGGTGAGCGCATCATGCTCGCCAACGGCAACTTCGACTTGCTGCATGTCGGACACGTGCGCTACTTGCGCGCCGCAAAAGCGCTCGGAGGAAAGCTCGTTGTCGCCATCAACTCCGACGAATCCGTCCGTGCGCTCAAAGGCGAAGCACGCCCGATCATGCCGGAGAATGAGCGGGCCGAAATCATCGCTGCACTAGCCGATGTCGATGCCGTCGTCATTTTCCCTGAGCTCGATGTACGCGCCCTCATCCGGGAGATTCACCCGGACATTCAGGCGAAGGGAACTGACTACACCGCAGATTCGGTGCCGGAGCGCGATACCGTTGCCCAGTATGGCGGTCGGGTGGCCATTGTTGGCGATCCGAAAGATCATTCCACGAGCGAGATCCTCCGCTCGCGCCTCCCGGCGAGGAAATCTTGATCGCAGGCCAGGGCAGGGAGATCGAGCGTCTGCTCATCGTGCGCCTGAGCGCGATGGGCGATGTCATCCACACGCTGCCTGCAGCCGAAGCGCTTCGCCAAGTCTTTCCCCAGGCGACGATCGGCTGGCTGATTGAAGAGCGCTGGGCTGAGCTCTTATCCGCGCCGGGAACGCCCCTTCGCGGCCCACTCTCGGCGCAACGGCCGCTTGTCGATTGGGTACACACAATTGATCTGCGCGGTTGGCGCAAGTCGCTATTTCGTCTTTCCACAGTTGAGCAGATTGCCAGAGTCTGGAACGATGTGCGGGCGGCGCACTACCAGGTAGCCATCGATCTGCAAGGTGCGATTCGGTCGGCGGTACTGGCACGATG
>Ga0126373_10005073_pt1 | contig 10170 bp, 9 predicted proteins | sample PanSoiMetPlot_11_FD_92545 | JGI IMG/M metagenome (GOLD analysis project Ga0126373, IMG submission 92545) | Tropical forest soil microbial communities from Panama - MetaG Plot_11 | ecosystem: Environmental > Terrestrial > Soil > Tropical forest > Bulk soil | place: Panama | collected 2016-02-17 | reverse complement strand
GCATCGCTACCGGAGGCGGCGCGAAGACTGCCTGGTTCAAGGATAGCGAAGGAAACACTTTAGCCGTGAGCCAGCGCCTCTGATTGCGTCCCTCAATTTTGCTCATTCGGAAGTGTGAACTTGATCGTGGTGCCGATGTCCGGCTGGCTGCGGGCTTGAATTTCGCCGCCGTGCGCCACCACCAGATTGCGGGCGATAGTCAGGCCAAGGCCCGAGCCTTGTGATCCCGGCCCTTTCTGAAATCGTTCGAAGGCGCTCTCAATTTCTTCCTGAGTCATGCCGCGGCCGGTATCGCGCACCTGGACCCAAACTGCGCCGCCATCCATCGCGCCTGCACTCGTTTCGATTGAGCCGCCGGATGGCGTATAGCGCAGCGCATTCGATAAAAGATTGTTCAGCACCTGACGGATGCGCACGGCGTCGATCATGACATGAGGTAAATCTGCGGGAACGTCGGTCTTTAAAGTCACCTTCCGCTCAGACGCTTCCGCAATGAAGGCGCTGGACGCCTCGCGAACCAGATCGCTCACATCTGTGAGTTCCTTTTCGAGCTTCAACGTGCCTGCTTCAGATAAAGCAAGCGTGCGCAGGTCCTCGACCAGTCGCGACAGCAAATGTGCTTCGTCAAGGATTCCAGCTATCTGCTCGTCGTCACGGAGATAGACGCCATCGAGCAGCCCTTCCAGCTTTCCTTGAATGATGGTCAGCGGCGTCCGCAGCTCGTGCGCCACGTCTGCCATGAGGTTGCGCCGCTGCTGGTCATGCTTGCCCAGGCGCTCCGTCATGGTGTTGAAGGAGCGCGCGAGGCGGCGGATCGGCACCGGACCATACTCTTTCACCCGCACTGAATAGTCTCCATCAGCAACGCGATCAGCCGCTTCCATGACCATTCGCAGAGGCAAACCTATCTGGCGAAAAGTTACCACCAGAAAGATCACAGTAAGCAGTGCGACTAAAAATCCAACAACTACGACGGCAAAAGTGACACCTTGCGATGAAAATATCCCGAGCGCCTTCGCTGCCAGCCAGGCCAGCGCGACCATTCCGCAAACGCCGAGCAGAAACAGAACCAAGGCAATTGCGGCAATACGTCGGAAGAAGCGGATCCTGCCGGCCTGACCGCTGGTCCGCCAGTCGTGGCCGCTCCTCCACGGCGGGCCGCTTCTCCACTCGCATTGTCGTTGGTTCATCATTCTGCAAACTTATAGCCGACGCCGTATACCGTGAGCACGTACCGGGGATTGCGCGGATCAGGTTCGAGCTTGCGGCGCAGGTTTTTCACGTGTACGTCAACGGCGCGATCAAACGATTCGGCTTCCAGGCCCCGGATTGCGTCCAGCAGTTGTCCGCGCGTGAAGACACGCCCCGGCTGGCGGGCCAGCGTGGCCAGCAGCTCGAACTCCGTTGGAGTCACCTCGATGCGGCGATTCTGCGCCGTGACTTGCATGCGAAGCCGGTCTAACTCCACTTCGCCCGCGCGAATCACGGTGGATGGATCGGGCTGCGGATTGATCCGGCGGAAAACGGCGCGCACACGCGCTACCAGTTCCTTGGGGCTGAAAGGTTTTGTGACGTAATCATCCGCGCCCAGCTCCAGGCCAACGAGTTTGTCGCTCTCGTCGACTCGTGCAGTCAGCATGATGATGGGCACGTTGGATTGCTTGCGCAGCGTCTTTGTGACTTCCAATCCGTCCATGCGTGGAAGGCCAAGGTCGAGCACAATGAGATCAGGGCGGCGGCTGCGGGCCATCGCGAGCGCGTCGGCGCCGTTGCTTGCGATGACCACGCGGTAGCCGGCGCGCTCCAGGTAGTCGCGGACGATGTGCGCAATCCGCGACTCATCTTCGACGACAAGAATTTCCTTCACGTTAACCTTTGGATGTTCCGCCGGCCGGTGGAGCACCAGGTTGTTCGTGCGCTCGACGGTGCCACTCTTCAAATTGCGGCGGAACACCGCTGCCGTGGCCGTAACCGCATCCTGCGCCCCAGCGTCTACGCCAGAATAAACCGCGCAGCAGGAACACCCATAACAGGATGAAGAAGAACAGCGGGAAGAAGGGGAAGAAGCCGAAACCGTAACCCCACCTTGGCCACACCACAACGGGAGCATTACCGCCTGAAGTCAGCCGTCCGCTTTCGGCGATTCCGTGCATCATTCCCGCGTGGTACGAATAGTAACCAACCACGGCCAGCATAGCGATTGCTAAAAGCGAAATTGCCAGCCAAAAACCAAATCTCTTGTTCATTACGATCCTCCTCGAAAAATCTCTTACATGAGCGAGTTTCGCAGGGGGTAATGAAGAAATTATGAAGGTGATGTGTGGCGGGTGTGATCAGTATTGGCTCGCAGAAATGTTCCTGTCCGCCTGTCCAGGCAGATTGGCAGCGCGCTGCAAGAAGACCAGTTGCCGACGGCTTCCACCAGCCTTGACTTCAGAACAAGATGGATCCCGGTCACTCAGGCGTTCGGCATCAATAATTGCAGCCAGATCGTGGGTGACTTTTAGTGACGATCTTGGTCTGCATGTCTTCATTTTCCGTTTCGGCACACTCGAGCACATTGACGTTCCTGGCGAAGAGCAGACTGCCGCCACCGGCCTGAGTGAACGAGGCGAACTGATAGGATCGGCGCTCGATGATCGAATGGGGAGATCTGCGCGTCCGGCGATTTCCGGGCCCAGCCGCCGCGCAATAATCAAAGCATTTGCATGTCCGGGGGCTGAACGCAACGGTCGCTTTGCTTCGACACGCCAGAGCAGGCCGGCCAATACGACCTATTCGCAATCAATCAGAGAGACTTGCAAAGAAATGTAAGGGAAATCCCCGGAAAGTCCGTTCTCTGTTTGAACCGCTCGACACTCACATGGGCAAGTAGCGGTGGATGTTGAAGTTCGTGCAGGAACTTCATCAGTCGTAACCGAGGCAAAAAATGACGGCGAAAAACCGCGTCAGGATATAGGATTGAAGAAGCCCAGACACGTTCCGGAGCAGATCGACCATTCCAATAATGGGAATGGTAGCGTTTCGACCCAGCCGTCTGCCATTGATCAAAAAACGTCCAACTATGTAGATTCTCAGCGTGAAAACAGAGGTAGAATCCTGCATGCGATCCCCGCAGTAATGGACTTCAAGAAAGCTACAATTCGAGAACTATTGGAGTATTGTCTCCGGACCGAGGATGAATTTGGGTGGACCGAGTTTTGTCTCAGAGCTCGCCCCGTGATCCGCGGACGTTGTGCCACGAGGCTTAATAGGCGCAACGATGAGCTCCTTAATGAGCTTGAACAAGATGCAATGGCCAAGTTGTTCGCCAACGACCGCAGAAGGTTGCGAGAATTTAAATGGATTGACGACAACTCAATCTTCAAATACCTCAGAGTGGTGGCGGCCACAGTTGTGATCGACCACTGGCGCAAGAACAGCAGGGAAATCTTTCTGGATGACGAAGATTTAGACTTGATTAGTAAGCATGGTGCCGGCCATCAGACCGCTGAGATGGAAATTCTGCGTGCCGAAATCGATAACTGGCTGCGTTCTTTTGCGTCCGAACGGGACAGGCAGATCTTCTGGCTATTTTACCGCTGGGGATTTACCGCGAAACAAATAGCAAATCTTCCTACTATCAATCTGCCTGTAAGGAAGGTTGAAAATATTTTGCAGGGGCTGGTTCGCCGCATCAGAGGCAAATTGCGCGAATCTAAAAAAGGCGCGTCTCCGGATTAAAAGTAAGATTTTGTTCAGATTCTTGCGTTCTTAACTTCAGGAGCACGTACAGTGAATCGACGAAACCATTTAACGGATCATGAAATTGCACAGTATATAGAGACCAGTCATGGCCCGGACAAAGATAGTCACAACTTCGAATCTCATATTGAGGAGTGTGAGCGTTGCAGGTTACGCCTTCTCCAATCAGAACGACGGGGACTAGGCGTCCTGGAAACTGGTCGTCGTAACGCAAAGCGAACCCCGGAGTGCCCCTCAGAGGAAACTTTGGAGAAGTTTCTCATGGGCGCTTGCGCGCCAGACATTTCCCAGCAGATTATCCAACATGTGACAGATTGCAGCTATTGCGCCCCTGCGCTGAAAGCTTATCTGGAAGTCGTGGATCCCGTGCCCACGTTATGGGAACGCCTGGTCTCTTATGCTCAATCTCTTTTGCACTTTCCAATTTGGTACAGGACCGCATTGGCCGGTGGATCGGCTTTGGTGCTGGCCCTCGTCTGGCCGGGACCGATTCTCATAAACCTTTACGAGTTGCATCGGGCAGAAAGCTTCGCTGCAGCTTTCTCTCGTGAAAAGCCCCCCAATGAATTGCGCACGAGTTGGAGCCCGTATCCGAAGGCGATCTATCAAACAATGGCCGGGCCGCGGCCTTCTCCGGCAGATGATCCTAACCTCGCCTCGGCCAACCAGCTTGCAGCCGAAAAGTTGAAGTCAACAGACCCCAGATGGATCCGGCTGCGCGGGCGCGTTAAATTATTGCTGGGGGAAGACGATGATGCTACCAGGCTGCTTGCGGCTGCGACTGAAAAAGGGCTGAACGATCCTGCCACGAAAATTGATCTAGCTGTAGCCTATTTCCAAAGAGACATTGACAATCAAAGTGCTGACACCCAATCTCCTGTGAATCTGAGCGAAAGCCTGGAACTGCTCGCTAAAGTTCTTAGAGAGCCGAAACTTGATAAGCAGGAGAAAGAAATCGCGCTGTTTGACTTGGCAGTTGTTTATGAAAAAATGCAGCTTTGGGACCAGGCCGTCCTTACCTGGAACAAATATCTCGATTCGGATGCGGCCGGCCCCTGGCATGAGGAAGCGTTCCGCCGCCGGGAAAAGGCGAAGGAAAAAGTTTCTCCGAAACCGCAAGGATATCGAGAGCCCGCATTCTTTCTTCGTCATTTCGACAATCCTGAGGTTCAGGAGAATCTGGAGGAGTATCAGGACATTGCGCTCCGCGCCTGGCTGTTCACTGCCGCAACTCATCAGGATTCTGAGGAAGCCCTCGCCATTCGCAAATTAGCAGAGTGGCTGGAACGCCGCCACGGCGATTCCTGGATGCATGACTTTCTAAACGCGCGCAGTTCCGGTGATTTCCCGGCATCGCGTGCGCTCAGCGCTGCTATCACCAATAATAAGCAGGGGCAATACACCGCTGCAGAAACATTCGCTCACGCCGCTGTCCTTGCCTTCAAGCAAACTGGAAATTACGCCGGAGGGTTGCGCGCCAGGTTTGAAGCAGTGTATGCCCACCAGCAGCTATTGCAGGAGAATGCCTGCCTTAAGGAGGCCGAGGCCCTGGAAAAGGAAACTCCTGCTCGTTATACCTGGTTGCGAGTCCAGATCGCTTTGGAACAGGCCACTTGCTTGAATTTTGATGGGAAAGTCAAGGCTTCTCAGGAAAAGATGGACCAGGCGCTGCAGGGCGCCATTGCGTCCGATTTTCACATTCTCAGGCTGCGTGTTCACTCTTTAGAAGCGGGCATCCAGGTATCAAATAACTGCAACATGACCCTGCAAGAAGCGCAGGCTGGCCTGGAGCTATATTGGCGGGGTCCGGCTTCTGCGCAACGCCTGTATGAGTTCTTATCTCCGGTAAAACAGTGCTTTGAGAAGAAGGGGCTCTGGCACGCGGCCGAGGCCCTTGAGCAACGCATGATTACCATTCTGGAACACGAGATCCCACCTGACGATGAGAATGTCCTGCTGGAGGTAACCGCGCATCATGCTCTCGGACAGATTCTTAGGGAATTCGGAGAATATGCGGCTGCTGAAATTGAGGAACAGATTGCTCTCCTCCTCTTGCCTAGAGTCGATAAGACCATTGCATCAATGTATGAAGTGCCAATGAAATTTGAACTTGCTGATCTTCAACTTGAGCAGGGTGATACCGGATCTGCTCTCGCCACCATCCGCGAAGCAAAAGAAGTGATCGATCGGACTGATAATCCCTTCTTTCATCTGGCCTTTTTCGCAATACAGGGAGATATTCACCTGGCACGGAAACAATGGGTGGAGGCTGGGGAAGACTATAAGAAAGGTGTGGAAATCGCGGAGAAACGACTACGTCAGTTCGCAAAAGAAGAGAAACGGCGGCAATGGATTGAAGAGGTAGGGGACGTTTATCGCGGATTAGTTGAGGTGTTTCTGCAACAGAAGAGGATTGAAGAAGCACTAAAGGTATGGGAATGGTATCAAGGTCGTCCCTTCCTGCAGGAACCCCAGTCTGAAGAAGGATCCTCTGCTCCCACATGGCAGGAAATCGAGCAAACTGTACTTGCACAACCGCTCCCCCCTCGTTCTATTACCCGCCTTGTTTATGCGAGCACTCGGAACCGTCTGCATATATGGACGATCGGAAGCACCGGCATCAGCGCTGTATCCATTGCTGAAAAGCGCGAAGACTTAAGACGGAAGATCCGCCAATATATTGAGAAATGCAGTATGCGGCAGGATCCGGAATTACGTGTGCCTGCTCCGGACCTGGAAAGCAATGAACTTTTTTCCTGGCTACTTCAGCCTGTTATGGTCCATCTCCATCCTTCTGAGACCGTGGTGATCGATCTTGACACAGGAATGACCAGGCTTCCTCTGGAAGCCTTGAAGAGTCCCGAGGGGTGGTACTTTGGTGAAAAGTTTCCGGTAGCTTACTCCCCAGGGTATCTCAGAGAAAATGATCTGCGCCAGGTCTCGCAACAGAAACCACGCTGGGGATTGCGCCTTTATGCGCTGGGACCAGGCGGGCGCGACCGTTTTTCCGGCGTCTTTCCTGCGATAAAGGCTGTTGACGGCGTGGACATGAACCCAGCAGACCTCCCATCCTTGCTGGAACCAAGTGAGATATTTGCTTTTTTTGGTCACGGCGACGAATCGGGCGGATTGATCTTCAGGAAAGGGAGTCGCCCTTTAATAGCTAAGAGCTTTCTCCAGAAATCTCTCCAGCATATGCAGTTGGCAGTTTTGGTGGGGTGCTCGACTGGAGTGGCAGCAAACGATTTTCTTGACACCAGCAACCTGGTCCGGGCTTTTCACTCGGCCGGAACCCCCAGCGTAATCGCGAGTCATTGGAACGTGAATATGGAAGCGACCAGCAAACTTATGACCAGTTTCTCGACGCACTTCGCCAATGGTGAGTCTGCTGCTCATGCTCTTTATGAGGCCAGAAAGGAGACCATTCGCACCTATGCCCATCCTTACTATTGGGCCGGCTTTGTTTTGAGTGGCCGCGCATAAATATTTCCACTTTCTGTCAGGGAAAGCTGCTTCAAGGCCGTTCTCTGTCTCGACAGGAGAACAGCCTGTTCTCCTTGTTGAGGAGAAGATATGAAGCAACAGATGCTGAAGCCTGTGCCGAGTGTTATGTTCCTTCTGTGGGTGCTCGGCGCGTTGAACGGATGCATGCACAAAACCGGTGGCACAAGGCCTGGCCCGCCTCAGACGCCAACTGTCTACGTCATTGTGCACGGGCCCTGGGTTCTTGTGGTAAAGGAACATCGCGCAATAGCTCTGGTGCCCAGAGATCCTGGCCACGAGATCGTCTCTCCATATCCGGAGCGTCATGAAGCTAAATTGATGCCCGCGAATTGTAAGACCACAACTGAATTTGAGCTACAGGGGGTAGACTCTGCCGACACAACCATTATTGATCCTGCATTTCGTCCTGTTACATTTGATATTCCCGACTGGGAGCAAAAAAAGGACGAGGATCTGTCCGTGAAAATGAAACTTCCACTCCCAGCCAGGATTGATGGTCTTAGTCCGCTTCAGCCCGTCGAGTTTGAAGGTAACCCCGGCAAAACCGAATATGTGCCTCTTAGTGAGATTCTGGAATTCAGGACACGTGACATCAGCAAAGTACGGTTGGTGCGGACCGAGGTGAGTACCTGTAAAGCAGAGAAGTCTTCATACCCCATGAAGCCTCAATCTTGTGATGAAATGAGGCAACGTTACGATGGCTACTGGAAGGACCCAGACAATCCACGCCAGAAGCTCTCGCCGCAGCGCCCATTTCTCACAGATATATTCAGGCGCTGCCCAAATGGTTCGCGGTTCTTGTTTGTGGGAGTAGGACTTCACCCCAATGCATTCCAGCAGTTTCCTGAAGCAGAACGCCTTGGCCATTTCGCACAGAGTGGTCTTGAGTTCTTCAATAACAAATTGCTTCCGCTAGTCTTTGGCGGTAAGGCCAAGGTTCCTCGAGAAAACAAACTGAGCGCGATAAAAGCTGATCCTTACGAGACTGGATATTGGTGGAGACTGCCAAAGCTGCTACCGGCTGTTTACAAGGCTCCGGTAGCGAAGCCGGTGTCGGTTATGTATCCTTATGCTTCAACAGAGAATTGTAAGTCTCTTAGCGTGATCATAACGACCAAGCACTGACTGGAGAATGGGCCTGAGCAAACAGCGCACAGGCCCATTCTCATCATTTCTTTCGCTCCAGGCTCTGAGATAGTTCCTCAATCCTATTGCTCAACAAATATTTTTTTCTGCTTCCAGAGAACTTGCCTTCCGCCCCGTTCTACCACCAGAAGCTTCCATGAAACTTGGTTGACTGCAAGTCGGTCGGCCGGAGTGAAGCTAACTTGTATTACAAAAGCTGAAGGAGATGCGAAGTATGAGGTCACAGACCACCTGGATCGGACGCGCTGTCCTGATCTTTATAGCGAGATGTCTGGCGGTCATGTTTCTCTTGCTGCCATTAGAAGCTGCGCAGCCTGAGATCAATGTCTGGGCCACGGACTCGGGAAATCGAAAAGCGTACCACTGTCCACGCTCAAAATGGTATGGAGTTGGTAGCGGCAAAGAGATGGGTGAATGTGCAGCGATTCGCCAAGGTTACCAGCCTGCTACAGGGGCCGGTTGTGGATCAACCTGTATTAACCCTTAGGCGGGATATCAACTGAACAACAGATGAATTGGCGTGGAAGCTACTGAGAAACTCAGGCAGGAACAAGTAGGAGAAATTACCGTGAAGATCAGAAATCAATTCAGTTCAAGCCAGGGGGTTGCGCTGACGGCTGCTGGACCTGCCGTCGCTCCTTCTGAGATCACTCGCAAGCCGGCACGGCGCGGCCAAAACAGCCGAGCTGGTTCAGAGGAAGCGCAGAAGCCATCTGTGAAGTGGCAGGTTTTGATCTTCATGACACTCATTCTCTCGGTCATCGCCAGCCGTTTCATTGACTACTACCGAGCCGCCGTTTCCTGGAGCCTCGTTAAGGACTGGCAGTATTTATTGTTTGCCGCAATTGTTTCGTTGCTGGCGTTTCCAATCGTGTATCGCAAGGCCCAGCACAGCAGAAACGATCCTGTCCTGGTGCAGCTTGGAGTGATTTTTGCGGCTGGCCTGGGCTGGGAGAAGGTACTGTCAACTGCCGCTGACTTAGTCAAACCGATTGCAGTGCGGTAACCAATCATCCGTTGCCGCACGGGTCTCTCAAACTTGCCCAGCCATGAGAACTGCCGCGTGGCACCCGACTCCGTGAAAAGCGACGACGGTTCGCGGTGGAACTTCTAGATAGATTGGCAGCGCGCTGCAAGAAGACCGGTTGCCGCGGCGAGGTTGATGTTCGCGATAAGCAAGCCTTCCGTGCCATACGGCTGGTAGCTGAGCAGCGTCCCATCCGGACGCACGATGGCTGATGTCGTCGGCGAGCCGGCGCTGGCGTAGTTTACTGATGCGAAGTAGCAGGTGTTCTCGGCGGCACGGCACAACATCGCTTTCTCATGAAATGAATTTGCGGGATCGGCGAAGGTCGAAGGCATGTAACTGCCGGGCTCGGCAACGTGAAAATGCGGATGGAAAACGACTTGTGCGCCGTGTCGTGCTGCCCAACGCACCGTTTCCGGATAGCGCCAGCCCTCATGGCAGATCACGATGCCAAACGTCAGCGCACCAATTTGGAAAATGCGCCTGCCGGAGCCGTGTGAATAAGTGCCTTCCTCAGAGGGATCGATTTGAACTTTGTCCTGAAATCCGGCGATGGTTCCGTCTGGATTGATGACAACCGCAGTCGCCAGCAGCGCATGATCGACGACGCGTTCGGTGCCAAGAACGACTCCCATCTTCGCCTTCGCGGTGGCGGCGGCAATCGCGGACCAGGCGCGCTCCAGAAACGCAGGATCAGGCGGAGGCGGCATTTTGCCCAGCCCCCGGTAGCCGGGCACAAAGCATTCCGG
>Ga0126373_10005071_pt1 | contig 10173 bp, 6 predicted proteins | sample PanSoiMetPlot_11_FD_92545 | JGI IMG/M metagenome (GOLD analysis project Ga0126373, IMG submission 92545) | Tropical forest soil microbial communities from Panama - MetaG Plot_11 | ecosystem: Environmental > Terrestrial > Soil > Tropical forest > Bulk soil | place: Panama | collected 2016-02-17 | reverse complement strand
CGGCCGCAGAGGCGATGAGACCTGGCTCGTAAGTCGTTGAAAAATATGGCGCGCCCGGGGAGAGTCGAACTCCCGACCCTCTGCTTAGAAGGCAGACGCTCTATCCAACTGAGCTACGGGCGCGCTGCCTTTAACTCTTTTACTGTATAGCGGTTGCGGTCCCGCTCGCAACGGGCAACTGAGCGGCCTCATCCTGTGTGTGTGATCAATTTGCTTCGAAGGAGCACTTTTTGCGCTACGCTGGCCGGTATGTTCGCCGATTGCCAGTTTCGCAGCGTCGCTTTGTAAACGTCAGCGATCAAGAAGTCAGATCTCGAGTGAAGGACAAAAAGCAAAAGCGACTGGTAGAGATTTCACTTACGCGAGAGGAGTTCGTAGTCTTGCTAGCGGAACACGTTCCCGACCGGTCCCGCCATGCAATACGCTATTTCGGCCTACTTGCGCCTGGCTCAAAATCGCGGACCTCGGCGGCTATCTTCATGCTACCAGGACAACGAATGCGGCCTCGTCCACGGCGACTGAGCTGGGCTTTTTTAAAGCGAAGAGATTTCGGGACGGATCCCCTGATTGACCGAACGGGCCGACGAATGAGCTGGGTTGGGAGACTCGCTCCATCTGCAGCATGACGTTCTCCTACTGAACCTCTGTAACGAAGTACGTCCCTTCGACGTCGAAACTAGGTTTTCCCCGTGTGATTTCGCGCCAAGTTCTCCCCCGACCGCCATCCCCCGTGCATTACAGTCCGCTGGCGAACGATGCGTGGAACATTGAGAAACGCGAACGGCTCGAACGACTCAGATTTTTGATTTTCCTATAGATCAAGACCGCGGCGGCTATCTTCTCGCAATATCCTCACCTGGAAGACATTCCGAAAGATTGGCGTCACTGGGATCCGTTGATACGGAGAGCGCGTCCCCTTGCGGAGTCACTTTTCGCTGCGTGGAAAATCCTCAGCATGCGTCTCCACGGTAATTCGTCGATGGACGGAAATTGTTCCTTGCCAAGGCGCGCCGGCAGAGGTCGAGCACCTTCACGCGCTCAGAGTTACGCTTGAAATGAGACTCGAGCGCTTCAAAGCGGCACCAGAGTCGCGTGGCCGTAGTCTATCGTGTTTCCATTCCGAGGCCCGACTGTTCTAGGAGAACAATCCGCGAATTTGTTTCCGAATTCACGCGAATTAAACCGGTACGTCAAGAAAACGTAACAACGCAACTGCATTGTACCTCCCCGCGCTATGAGTTCTAGAACGGCTACCGAGACATCCGGACGCTCAGGAAAACAAGAAATCTAGTATCCAGGGCCTTGAAAGTCCGCTGCCCCAAACGTTTACCCTTGGGCTTTTTAACTTTAGCCAACGCGAAATATCTTACCGTACAGCTCACGTCAGGACACGATGGCTGCCAATCGGAACCGAAGCCTATGACTTCGAATTACGTGGGAGTGCTCGTTTACGGGCAACAGGGTGATGCAAGCAGCCGCGAATGCGTCATCGAACTCTATGACGCCTTGCGGCCGTCCTTGTATGGCTATCTCTGCTGCCTGGGGATGACCTCGGATCAGGCCGAAGATGTCATTCAGGAAACGTTCCTCCGTTTAGTCCGCCATCTCCTTCAGCGCGCGAGCGAACCCAGCCTTCGCGCTTGGGTGTTCCGAGTCGCACATAACCTGGCCGTGGATCTGCATCGTTCGCAGCGCCGCTGGTCCTTCACAACCAGCGAGGAGTCAGAGACCGTGGTCCACGATCCTCTGGATCGCGCCCCGAATCCTGAACAGAGGCTGATCCTGAGAGAACGTTTCAGGCGGCTGAAAAATGAAGTCGCACAACTTACGCCAAAGCAGCGACATTGCGTTCTTTTGCGCGCAGAAGGCCTTCGCTATCGGGAAATTGCCTGCACTTTGGGAATCAGCGTCCAGCGCGTAGGCGAACTCCTGCAACGCGCGATCACGCAGCTTGAGGGCCAGGCATGACCAATCGTCACTGCGATCGGAGCCGACTGAAGTGGCCCCATCTTCGGGACGATTTGTTGATTCGTTTGCTAGATGAAACATCGTCACTGCGTACTCTCCGGGCCAACCGACATCTCAGAGAGTGCCGTGATTGCAGCGATCGGCAACGGAAGCTTGAATATGCTTTGCGCCGGGTCGTCGCAGATTTGGAAGGATTGACAGCGGAATTGCGGCCAAATTCGCCGGACCGGCGCAGTATGTTTATCGGGAAGCTCGATCATTTGCTGGGTTCACTTGCGGCCAGACCTTGGTGGAAACGGCTTTTTGACAACCTGCGACTGCGCCTGTTTACGATGCCCGTTTCTTCTTTTGCCGGAGTTGCATTCGCGGCCTGTGTCGCGCTCGCAGTGCTCTCGTATTGGCATTGGAAACTCCCGACAGTCTCCGCCAGTGAGCTGCTAGCTCGGGCAGTGACGTCTGAGAGCAATCGACCAAAAGTCTCAGATGGTAGGGTGGTACGGCAGCGCATCCGGATCAAGACTGCTCGGAAGACCGTTGATCGCTTTGTTTATCGCGATGTTTCGGGCCCACTCCACCCCAAGGGCGCCGGAGCGGGCACTGAGGAAAGTGAACTCGCAGATCATCTAGCATTGGCGGGCGTCAATTGGGACGATCCGCTCTCCGCGACATCCTTCAAGAACTGGCACGATCGACAGTCTGATTCGATTGATGAGGTCCGTCCCGGTGGACAAGGCTTGCTCACGATCCGCACTCGACTGGCGGACGCGCCGGTCGTTGAGGAATCTCTCACAGTCACGGACGACACTTTTCTTTCCGTTCAGAGAAGCATTGAGTATCGAGACATCGGCGATGTGCAGATTACTGATGGCGGTCGCGAGCCCCTGAGCTCAAAAGCCGCAGAACAATTGTTCCCCAAAAACGCCCCGAGTGAACTGGTTGAACGCAAAGACTTCTCCCTGCACGTTCTGCTTCCAAGCAAAGCTCAACTGGACGAAACCGAACTCAAGGTTCGTTTGACTTTGAGCCAGCAAAGCGCGGATACGGGCGAACAGATCGAGATCGAGAGAAATGCCAAAGCCGTGCTCCTGGTAGGAGTTCTCGATAGCGAGAAGCGCGAGCGTCAATTGCGAGAATCGCTCGCGGGGATCCCGTTTCTCAAGGTCACGATGAAGAATTTTGAAGAATACAAGTCTGCGCCGCTTCCCACCTTAGGTCATGAAGTTGCCGGGGAATCCGCGGTGGCAAAGATCTCGCCTCTCGAACGCTTCTTCGTGGAGCAGGGACGGAATCGAGACGACCTGAGTCGGATCTCTGCCGCAATGTTTAAGTCGTCGCTTGACATCAACCGATCAAGTCGGTTGATCGAGGCGCTGCTTCAGCGATTTTGCAACACCGGTGAGTTAACGCGGGTTGCGATTGAATCCCGCGATGCGCTCTTGGCGCGGAGCACTTCGCGCCTTCTTACTGCTCTGAGCGAAGAGCAGCGACTGCAGAGGGAGGCGGGAATCCCCTTCGAGCCAGCGACGATCGCACAAGCGAATCTCAACGCGAGTACCGCCCAGCTTGCGGCGCACGCCGAACGAAACTTGATTTTGGTCACGGCCTTGATTTCTGGAGATAGCGGTTCGTCCGATCGGACGATCCAGTCCATCACAACGGAACTGGTCGGAACAACTGAACTATTGCGCTATGCGGCCCTCAATGTTGGTTCGGCCTGTAGAGCTAAGGACGCCGCAGAACAATAGCAGGAGCAGTAGGGTAATGCGCCGAACGGCCTTCGTGTTTTTCGCACTCGTAATATGCGTGCTTTTGTGTGCTGGTGCCGCGTTCTCCCAGTCAGAGGTAGGAAGCGTTTCCGGCCAAGTTACCGATCAGCAGCATCTGGCCGTTTCGGGAGCCGGGGTGGAAGTTGTCAATCGGGATAGCCTTATCAAGCGGGACACACAGACGGATGACGCAGGCACTTATTCTGTTTCTCTACTGCCGGCCGGCCGCTATCAGGTCGTGATTCAAGCGACGGGATTCAGCACGTTCGTAAGCAAGGATATTTCGCTCGCCCCGGGACAATCGGTCGTATTCAATGTCGAGCTTGCGATTCTGAAGGAGAAGTCGAGCGTTACGGTCCAGGGCGAGGGAGCGGCCAATGTGGAAACCACAAACGCGGAAGTATCCGGAACTCTCAGCGAAGCGGAAGTCAAGACCTATGCGCTGAATGGACGCGTGGCCACTCAACTCATCACCTTGACGCCGGGAGTCACGAGCCAAACGGGGCAGGACGAAGGCAAAGTGGGGGTGATTGGCAGCGCGAAGTACAGCGTAAACGGCGGACGGGTGGAATACAACATTTTCGAAGTGGATGGGACCGACGTTCTGAACAACGGTATCAATGCAGCGCGCGGTGGCAACACGTTCATCATTAACCCCAGTGTGGATGCCATCTCGGAGATGAAGGTTCTAACCTCAAATTATGGGGCCATGTACGGCCGCACGGCGTCGGGAATCGTGCTGGTCTCAACCAAGTCGGGTACACCTCAGTTCCACGGTAACGCGTATGAATTTCTCCGCAATGAATTCTTCAATGCGAGAAATTTCTTCGACCAAACCCCCGAGGCGCCTCTTTACCGGCGCAACGATTTTGGCTACACGCTTGGCGGGCCGCTTTACATTCCAGGAGTGTTCAATACCAAGAAGCAGAAGACCTTTTTCTTTTTCTCGGAAGAGTTTCGTTACGAGAAAACACCGGTTCAATACAACCAAGCAGTGCCCTCCATGGCAGAGCGCGCCGGGGACTTCAGCGATGTCTGCCCGGCCAATAAGTCCAACACCTTCCTGATTACCGCGGCCAACAAACCGCAATTTCCGGATTGTCCGGTCGTCTCTTTCTTCAAGGACACCGCTACATTCCAGCGATCGAGCCTCAATGCCACTACCTCGGGTGTGTTTACGGATCAACTGCCGATTGATCCGACATCCCAGGCATTGCTGAATACGAATCTTCTGCCGATGCCCAACTCCGGTACCGGTTGCAATTCAACGATCTCAACTCCGGATAATCCCGGGTGTTACGTAGCAACGGTATCCCCGAGCACCGCTTGGCGAGAAGAGCTCTTTCGAATCGATCAAAACCTACCGGCCGGCCAGACGCTCTCATTTCGATTCATCCACGATGCTTGGGATACGACAGTGCTGACGCCGCAGTGGGGGATCGTACAGAACAGTTTCCCGACGGTTCAAAATCATATCAACGGGCCTGGCTTAAGCATGGTTGCCAGGCTGACGGGTCTCATTGGAAAAGATTTAGCCAACAGTTTGTCCTTCGGCTATGTGACTGACCATATTTTGCTTACAGCCGTCCCAGGCCAGGGCGTGACTCTTTCTCGCCCGGCAATTTTGGACACTCCATGCAATCCGAACTGCCCGACCAATCCGACCGATGGAGTCGTAAACGGCGGGCCGATCGGCGCCTTGTTCGACAACGGTTTCGGGGACAAGATACCGGCGCTCCTTTTCAAGGGAACCAACGCCGCTTATGGTTCGCATGGGTTCAACATCGATACGGGGTACACGCCGTGGCACCATGCGAATCCTACCTATACATTGCGCGACGATGCCAGCAGGACCTTCGGCAAGCATCTCTTACAATTCGGCGTTTTGGTTACCATCGCCCAGCAGAACGAGCTTGGCGCCGCAAACGGACTGAACTACGGAGACCTCCAAGGGATACTTTCCTTCAATACGCAGGGTGCTCCCGCAAGCCCTTTGTCCCCTCTTCCATCGAGCTGCAATGGGGGCTCCCCTCAGAACACGTGTCAAGCCGGAATAGACACCACCAACGCTTTTGCCAATTTCCTGGGCGCGCAAATCGCTTCCTTTCAACAAGACAGCGCGCAAAACAACTACTACAACCGCTACAAACTAACCGAACCTTATATCCAGGATGACTGGCACATCGCTAGCCGGCTCACCGTGAATCTGGGGATACGCTTCGGCCTTTTTGGCTCCTGGTACAACGACAAGGGGACAGCCTTCAACTGGGAACCTCATGCATTTGACCCGTCGACCGCCGCGGGCGTCTTCTTCGACTCTACTTTCGGTTTTCTTGCACGCACGGTGACGTCCGCGTCGGGCACGAGTATCAATGCCGTGCCATTAAATCTGAGCAATCCCGATCCCGCCATCATCAACGGGTTGGTGCAGTGCGGCAAGAACGGCGTGCCGAAAAGTTGCATGACCAGCCACATTTTCAATCCCATGCCGCGCGTCGGATTTGCCTGGGACGTTTTCGGGACAGGCAAGACGAGTGTTCGTGCTGGCTACGGAATCTTTTTCGAGCATGGGACAAGCTACGAAGCGAATACCGGCTCCTTGATTGGCAGTGCCCCGTTGACCTTGAGTCAGATGGAGCTGAGCCCGCTCAGTTATCAATGCATCGGCAGTTTCGGCCGCCTTGGGACACCCTGCGCGAGTGCCATAAGCAATCAGGACTCTCTTCATCCGAGCATAACCGGTCCGATCGCATTTCCAATTAATGTGACTTCTATACCTGAAAAGGCCGTTTACCCCTACGCTCAACAGTGGAGTTTTAGTATCGAGCAGGAGGTGCGTAAAAATCTTATAGCCACCTTTGCTTATGTCGGCAGCAAAGGAACGCATCTTACTGCCGTGCGCGACCTCAATCAGGTCCATCCTGTTGATCCCGCCTTTAATCCGTACTCTGCGGGGCGCCCCATTCTGTGGCCTCTCGACTGCGGAAGCACGCCTGGGCCTGGGCAGTTCGAACTCGGCGGGAGCGGTAGTGTCAATCCAAACGGCGGCACGGTTGTCAGTTTTGGACAACCGGCCTGGGTCAACATGAACATCGCCTGTTATGGCACCGCAGGCTTCGGGACGCCTTTCAACCCCAGCACGTTCAGGCCGATTCCAACGCTTGGCAGCATATTGTCGGTGGACAACATCGCGGACTCGCGTTACAACGCCTTTCAGTTCACACTGCGGCGAACGATTGCTCCGTTGACCCTTAGCGTCTCTTATACCTACAGCCATTCGATTGATGATTCCTCGGACCGCGCTGACGCCGATTTTGTCAATTCCTATGATTTGGCAGCCAACAAGGCCAGCTCGAATTTCGACCAACGTCAGAATTTGGCCATCAGCTATATTTACGACTTACCGCTTGCGAGCTTGTTGAACAGACTGAGGCACGGCTTTGTAATCAATGATCCGACGAATGAGCTGATCACGCACGAGTCGTCGGCACCGTCATCCTCTCCGAGCCAATCATCCCCTACACCAAATTTCTTTCTCCGTGGCTGGCAATTGTCCGGCATTACGATCTACCAAACAGGCACGCCATTCAGCGTCATTAACGGTGGAAGCGCGGGAGGAATCGGAGTCTCTGATAACGGAGGCGTGGCCAACTATTTCGGAACCGGCTCCTATGCGGATGTCATTGGGGACCCGAACTCGGGATTTTCACATCAGCAAATTATCGCGAATACTTTCGGACCGCTCCTTCTGAATCCGGGGGCCTTCGCGGCTCCGCGCGGTTTGACGTTCGGGGATTCCGGCCGGAATTTCTTGCGCAATCCAAGCCGTCTCAATTTCAACGTTTCGCTCTTGAAGCATTTCAAGGTCTTCGGGGAGCGGGACCTCGAGTTCCGCACTGAAGCATTCAACGTTTTCAACCACACGCAATTTCGAATCTACGACCCCTCGCACCCCGGCAATACGGGCAACAACGTGATTGGTTGCTACGGCGGGGCCAATGTCAATTTCTCCGCTGCCGGAGGTGGAGGAGTCGACTGCCTGACAGGAAACTCGTTTCTTCATCCAGTCGATGCCCATGATCCGCGAATTCTCCAGTTTGGCTTGAAGCTCACTTTTTGACGATTGGAGGACCATGTTTATCGTCCCAGTCGAGGGCCGGGAGCGGAGTATGGATGTTGCAGCGCGAAGTAACAAGAAGGGCTTGAGGCCAGCACCGCGACGTGAAACGCTGCCGCCGCCCATCCTGCTCGCGATTTTGCTCGGGCTAGCTCTCGGTTTGGGAAACTGCGGACAGACAGCTAAGACTCCAATCCCTGCTTCTCAAGATCAGGTCCACTCTTATTTTGGGAGCCCATTTCCTGCGTACGAGGACAGCGGAACGACGATCGACCACTCAGCGAACCAATTGATGTTGTCGACCGCCGCATCGGGCACTCCCGCTCCGTTTGTCGGCGGCACTTTCACGGCCTCACTTACCGGATTCTTGGTTGTTACCGAGAACATCATAAGCGGTGTGCCGGATTCACAATTCCAACCCCCGCTGGTGATGGGCCAACCCGTGACTGGTTCATCGGTGGTGGAGATTCCTGGTGTCGGTGCGCTCGCGAACCTCATGACTGTGAACACTGGCGGGATGGGTCCCCCGACCCTGGCCGGCGCAGTGGCAATGGCGGAAAACACCGCTTGCCCCAGCTTCCAGACCGCGGCGAATTTCCTATATGTCACGGTTCCCATTGTGAAAAGCGCTGGGGTGGCAAGTACGGCAGACTATGGCACCGTCGGCGTCAAGACCCAAGGTACAGCCGTAACGTTCAGCGCGAGCCCTTTTCTGGTCGGGTCAGTCTCGCAAACCGCGTCCGCGGCTACCGGTGGTTGCTCGGATTCCTTCTTCGGCCCCATCACCACTTTCCCGCTCAACTCACTCGGCCAGACCAGCTTTGACAGAATTGCGATCGGAGCGTCAGGGCTTCTTGTCGATAGCTTCACCAGTTCGGTTTCTGCAGGGGCTTTCGGACAAAACGCCAGCTCTTCGGGCGTGATTGGCGTGGCGGCACCGTCCAGTCCAGTAAGCGCTTCCGCTGTTGTTACTGCCAACTATACGGGCTATTTTTATGCACCCCAAAGTCAAATCACCTTCACGGTGCCTCTGACATACGATGCCACGTTGCTTGCATCGGCCTTTGGAAACCATAGTGCGTCCTCGCAATCCTGTTCCGCACTGAACAGTTCCATCGCAGCCAATCACGGGCAGGGTTCTTCCGGCACTGTAGCCGCCCTTCCTTCGCGGAACAGTCTTTATGGCGGTGAGTTCCTCACCACGAGTGGCGCAAACTTGGTGAACATTCCGAGCGGAGCACAAGGCTCAGAAAACTGTGACCTTGTGATCGATTTCGGCGTGCAGGACCCGAACAATAACGGCCTATTTCCCAACGCCGCGATCTTTGTCGGTTCGAGCTTTCCACCGTTCAGCACCGCTAACCCCTGGCTTTGCACTGGACTGAATCAAGGAAATGGAGTGCCCTGTGCTGTATCTTTCCCTGCCGTAGCCGTGGTCGCAGAGCTGGAATCGAAATTTGTGATTTTTGTGGTCTCAAGTAGTCAGTCGACACCACCCGCCCAGTTGCCGGACGCATTCGGCAATTTGGCTCCCCAGCCGGTCGGCATCTACTTGTTCCAGAATTCGCCCTAATTCGTGTTGTGCTACGAACAGCTCCAACTCGCTCCGTTGTCTTGAACGAAATGCAGTCGCGATTTCGAAACATGCGTTGGAAAGATGACTGAGCGGTTGAAATCCGATCGTTGAAAAAGGAAGTTGAGGTCTGAGGGAACATGTGTGCTTGATAGCAAGCACACCGAAAAACCTTTCGCGTGTCCCCTGAAAAATCGTGCGCCGGCGCGTTCTTACTTCGACAAGGCGGAGCGAACGACCGCCCACCACACGTCTCGACGTTCGCGTACGTTGAGCCGTAACGATTCACCAGTTTTTAATTTCCCGCTGAAGTGAGTGCAAATGGAACGCCTGCATATTCATCTCCGACGATCCGGTAGCAGGTTGGACTGGCGGGATCGCGTGACTTCTGGCTCGACATCTTTGTAGCGCAGCGTGGCGGACAGTTCAAATCAACTGAGGAGGAGAGAGATGAATAGTCTTAAGTACTTGATCGTGCTCGCAGCGTTGGTCTGTTTCACAGCGAGCAATTCCAAAGCTCAGGCGACCATCCAGTTCTTGGGTGGTGGCTCGTCTGCGTTGTTCTTGGAACTGGGACAAGCGGCGCAATCTTCCGCATCGACAGCAACGCCTTGCGTGTGGACGCAGGCTTCAAGTTCCAACGTTCTCGCAAGGGACGATCGCACGAGCCCCACGATCGACGAGAAGGGAAACATTTTTATCACTTGGGGGCACGGCACGGGAACTTGTGCCGCTCCGGCAGGAGCCTT
>Ga0126373_10005069_pt1 | contig 10174 bp, 10 predicted proteins | sample PanSoiMetPlot_11_FD_92545 | JGI IMG/M metagenome (GOLD analysis project Ga0126373, IMG submission 92545) | Tropical forest soil microbial communities from Panama - MetaG Plot_11 | ecosystem: Environmental > Terrestrial > Soil > Tropical forest > Bulk soil | place: Panama | collected 2016-02-17 | reverse complement strand
TGGAAAGGTCATGGGCCAACGACTTCGACAACGCCGCCCAGTTCTGGAACCCCAGGATTCGCACGCCGCAGTGCTGGAATGCGGCCGCGGCGAGCTCATTGCTGCCGGACTATCTCAAGCGCACCAAATGGGTTCTCGCCGGGGTTTCCCAGGAAGAGATGGCGGCCCGAACGAAGGCGGAGTTCGCCAGGCATGAGGTCGGCCCACCAGCCCCGGGATCCATGGCCTACATGCTCTCGAAGGAACAGTACATCAACGATCCCTCGCCAACCGGCGGACCGGCAAACTGGTATCCCCATCTGATGTTCTTCGTGCCTGCCACTGACGGCTCCCCCTGGGGCGCCAATTCGCCCGGTGGTCCGCTCTTCTCGAACACCAGCGACGTGGAGCCGGTCACCACCTACTTCCTGGTGGTGCCGAACTGGTCCGATGGATCGCTAGGGCCTTACGCGCCGAGGACCGGCAAAGCCACGAAACATCATCACGGTTGAGAAGCCGGCTACCGCTTCGGCTCCCACAGCTCGACCTTGTTGCCTTCCGGATCGAGCAGCCAGGCGAACCTTCCGTTCGGATCGCTATCGTCCCGCTTGATGACCTCGACGCCTTTCGCCTGCAGCTTGGCGAGCAACGCATCGAGGTCGTCGACGGCATAGTTGATCATCATGTCGCGCTGCGACGGCGCGAAATAGTCCGTCGATTCACTGAACACGCTCCATACCAGCATCGGCGGATGCTGCGGAGCGTCGTAGCGCAGGAGCGCACCGCCCCAGGACTCCAGGTTGAGGCCCAGCACGTCCTGATACCAGGCAGCAAGGGCTGTCGGATCCCGGCTCTTGAAGAAAACGCCGCCAACCCCGGTGATGTGTCCGGCGGAGTCGTCGCCGGGATACTTCCTGGGTTGGCCAGCCATCGCGACTAACGGCGCGCCCTATGGCTTCACGAATTTCAACATGAACTGATCGGTGCGGCCCCGCACCGACTTGTCGAAGACCGACTTGGTGTGATCATCCGTCGTGCGATGCAGCGCATTGTCCTGCCCTGCCAGCTTGAAGCCCGCGGCCTCGACTTCGCGGATCACCTGCGCCTTCTGGATACGATGCAGCGCCGCAATCTGCGCGTCGCCCGTGCCTGGATTGGCCTGGTGATCGAGAATGAAGTAGACGCCGCCCGGCTTCAGGGAATCATAGACATGCTTGTTGAAGGCAGCCATGTCGACGACGCCGTATTTGGCGATGTGCAGGTCGTGATAATTCTGGGTAATCCAGACGACGTCGACCTTCTCCGGCAGGCTGAACTCGCCGAACTTCACCATCTGCATGGAAACGTTGTGGTCCTTCACCGCGGCGGCCACCTTGCCATCAGAACCGTCGTCCCACTTGGCATTTTCGATCCCGTAGACGTGACCCTTCGGTCCTACGACATCGCTCAAGGGGCGCGTGTAATACCCGCCGCCGGGGAAAAACTCGGCGACTTTCATGCCGGGCTTCACGCCGGCGAACGCGATCGTCTTGGCCGGCAGACGCAGCGCATCGCGATCGGTATCGGCCTGGGGACGGCTGCTGTCCGCCACGGCCTTGGTTACATAGCCCGGAATGGTTGTGGCCATCGCCACACCGCTCAAAACCACCGCCAACAGGGCCGCGCCTAGGACTTTTCTCTTCATGGCAGTCTCCCGGCAAGAGGGGGGGAATTCTAGCGCACCTCCCCCGTTTCGGCGAGAATCGCGGGGCACCAGGGGCCGATTGCAAAGAAAATCCAATTCGGGGATCCGCCATGCCGTTGCGTAGACTTCTGCTCGCCGTCTGTGCCTCGCTGCTCGCGTTTGCCGCCGCTGCGGCCGACAAGCCCGCGCCCACTACGAGTTACCTGCTGAAAGCCGATCGCGTTTTCGACGCGCGCAGTGAGCGCACCCATTCGGGTTGGGCGGTGCTGGTCCAGGGTGACAGGATCGCCGCGGTCGGCCCAGCCGACGGGATCAAGGCCCCCGCCGATGCGCAGGTGATAGACATGCCGGGCACAACCCTGATGCCCGGCATGATCGACGCGCATTCGCACATCTTCCTGCACCCGTACAACGAGACGCTGTGGGACGACCAGGTGCTGAAGGAGCCCCTGCCCTACCGCACCGTCGAAGCTGTCAACCACGTGCACGACACGCTGATGGCGGGCTTCACCGCCCTGCGCGATCTCGGCACCGAAGGCGCCGGCTATGCGGACGTGGATGTACAGCGCGCCATCAACGAAGGCCTGATCCCGGGTCCGCACATGTTCGTTGCCACCCGCGCTACGGTCGCCAAGGACTGCTACGGCCCCGGCCCCATGGGTTTCCGCGCGGACCTGACCCTGCCGCAGGGCGGCATCCCGGTCGCCGGCGTACCCGAAATGATCGCCGCGGTGCGCGAGCAGGCCGGCCACGGCGCCGATTGGATCAAGATCTACGCCGACTATCACTGCGGCAAGAGCCACGGTGCGGTGCCGACCTTCACTCAGGAGGAACTGAACGCGGGCGTGGAAGCCGCGCATTCGCTGGGCCTGCCGGTGTCGGTGCATTCGACCACCGCGGAAGGCATGCGCCGCGCCATCCTGGCCGGCGTCGACACCATCGAGCACGGGTTCAATGGCACGCGCGAGGTGTTCGAGATGATGGCGAAGCACCATGTCGCCTACCTGCCGACGCTGGAAGCCGTCGTCGCCTATGCGGAATATTTCGACCACTGGAAGCCGGGCGATCCGCCGACCGATGAGATGCGCGCCTCGCAGAATGCCTTCAGGCTCGCAATGCAGGCGGGCGTCACGATCGGCTGCGGCAGCGACGTCGGCGTGTTCAAGCACGGGACGAATTACAAGGAGATCGAGTTGATGGTGCGCGACGGCATGTCACCCGCACGCGCACTGCTCGCCGCCACCGCAGTAGACGCGAAGATCCTTCGCCAGCAGGACAATTTCGGTCAACTGCGCGACGGCCTCGATGCCGACGTCATCGCCGTGCAGGGCGATCCCACCCGCGACATCAGCGCGATCGAGCACGTGCAGTTTGTCATGAAGGGTGGGGTGATATACCGCAATCACTGACGGTACCCGTCCCGCCGGGAACCTTTCTTGCGGCTCCGATCAAAGCTCCACCTGACTTGAATGCGGCCAGCCGCAGGCGCATCCTGGTCTCGCGCTCTCTCAACCCCACTGAGCCGCGCACCAAAGGCGGCCTGGAGGTTTCATGTCCATCATTGCGTGGATCATCCTGGGTCTCATCGCGGGCTTCATCGCCAGCAAGATCGTCAACAAGTCGGGCGAAGGCCTGATTCGCGACATCCTGCTCGGCATCGTCGGCGCGCTGGTCGGCGGCTGGCTGTTCCGGGCATTCGGCATGCACGGGGTGACCGGGCTGAACCTCTACAGCCTCGGGGTCGCCGTAGTCGGTGCAATCGTCTTCCTGGTTGTGTACCACCTGCTGTTTGCCCGCAAGCCGCGCACTTTATGAAGGGAGCGCCGACCCGAGGCGCTGCCTGAACAGCTTTCTCTCCTGGCCTCCATGACGGCTGGCGCCGGCGTGGGGGACGGAGCCTCGTGCAACTACGGACGCGTTCGGTTGCGCTGGCGGGGGAACGCCGCCGCGCGGCTCGCCAGGTTGCCTGCTTATTGGGAGTGAGCGAAAGACTCGCCCGCCTAACCCAGCCACTCATCGAAGAGCTTGCGTCCGTAGTAGAGACCGACGCCGCTGCCGATCGCACTCAGGACCACAGCCGTCCCCAGACCGACGCGTAGGCCGATGACCCAGCCGAGGGTGCCGACGAGAAAAGTACCGAGGGTGGCGAAGATTCCGCGCATCGAGCGCGGTGATTACGCTCTTGATCCCCGGAGCGCCAGGAACCCTGCCGCAGAATTCGGTTGCCGTCCCCGAGCGTGGGTCAGCGTCCTCGAGCTTGACAGGTGCGCTGCTTTCTTCCAGGCTATGATTATTGTTCATTATGATATAGTACATACTGAACTTCTGTCACGAGCACCCGCCTTTGAGTCTGGCAAGCCGCACGGCGCGCGAAGACCAGTCGCGGCCGGTCATTTTCGATATCGCCTTCACCGTCATTCTCCTCGGACTGGTGGTCTACGGCGCGCTCTACCTCGATCCTGCGATCTCCGCGAGCTCCTGGACGCCAAAGCGCCCGCCGCTCGGCCCCGTGCTGATTTCCGCGCTGATGCCGATCACGAGTCTGCTGGCGCTCTCCCTGATCGAGCGGCTCTTCCCACCGGGAGGACCCCGTAAATCCCTCAAGAGCTACTTGCTGCACCTGCAGATCAACATCTTTTATTTCTTCATGGCGGGCATCGCCGGCGTGTTCACCGCGATGGCCGCCTCCGCTCTCGCTCACCGGCTCGGATTCGAGCTCGGTCTGATCGACCTGAGATTCGCCAAAGGCAAGGGAATACTGGCGCTTGTGGCGACAGTCTGGCTGTCTGCCGCCGTCGGAGACTTCTTCTTCTATTGGTTCCACCGCACGCTGCACCGAACCCCGTTACTCTGGGCTCACCACAAGATGCATCACATGGACCGGGAGCTCGAGGCCATCACGATCGCCCGTCAGAACTGGATCGAAGTGTTCATCGCAGCTCTGTCGATCTCGCTCCCGATGATGGTCTTCTTCAAGCTCGACAGCCTCGACCCATGGAAGCTTGGCGTGCTGACCGGATGTCTGCTGACGGTTCTGACCACACTCTTGACCATTGGTCATCTCAATGTCAGGTGGCAGGTCGGCCCTGCCAGCTTCCTCTATTGCAGTCCGCAGGTACACCGCATTCACCACAGCCCCCTGCCACAGCATCAGGACCGGAACTTCGCTTTCATCCTGCCGCTCTGGGACGTGATCTTCGGGACATACTACGCGCCGTCGTGGAATGAATTTCCGCCTACAGGAGTCGATGGTGAGAAGGAGATCAACTCGTTCTTCGAGGCGCAGATCTTCACGCCGCGCGAGTGGTGGAGAATGTTCTGCACGTGGCGAGCGCGCCGCGCCACCCTTTCCGGCTGACGCCAGGAGTCCGAAGTGACCAGAAACGCTTACTCGCGCCGCGCGGTGCTGGGGCAAGGCGCGATCGCGCTGGGTGGTATCGTATCAATAGCGGGGAGCGCGGCTAACGTCCCTGAACCGTCCGATTGCGACGATGAGCGCGGCGAGATCCTGGGGCAAGGCAGGCTCCGCTACCGCGCACGACGGATGTGGGGTCGATTGGACCCTTACGAGTATCCGGTCAGGGATTGTCACGGCATCAGCGAGGATCGGGAAGGCCGCATCGTGCTGCTGACAAACGATACCCACAACAACCTCATTGCCTACAACAGATCGGGAAGCCTCGCCCGAGCGTGGGAGCATCGGTTTCCTGGAGCCCACGGTCTCGACATCGTCGACCACAAGGGCGAGGACCGGTACTGGATCACGGACCATACCCGGCAGGTGGTCTCGGTGTGCACTGCCGACGGCGCCGAGCTTCTCCACGTGGGTCCGCAGGCCCTCCGGGCCAAGTACCCCGACCTCTCGAAGTACCATCCGACGAATACGGCCACACTTCCGGACGGCGATTTCTTCATCAGCGATGGGTACGGCTCGAGCTTCGTTCACCACTTCGACCCAAAGGGCCGCTATATCTCGAGCTTCGGTGGTCTCGGCGATGGACCGGAGCATCTCCTCACTCCACATGCCGTGTGGATCGACACCCGATCGGGGAAGCCGGTGCTGCTCATCTGCGATCGAGGACATAATGCCCTGAAATGGTTCTCACTCGACGGGGAGTACCTGCGCACGATCGACTTCGGCGCCATGCTGATCGATGACGAGCCCGTCGGCATCCTGCCGGCCAACGTCGCTCAGCTCAACGGTCGCTTCAAGGATCATCTGGCGATTGCCGGCCTCTGGGGAATGGTCTTGATCCTCGACGGAGCTGATCGCGTGGTCTCCACCGTCGGAGGCCTCCCCCCGACCTACGTCGATGGCAAATTGCAGCAGCTTGTGAATTTCAATTACACGTTCTGCCACCCCCACGATCTCTGTATCGACGAGTCAGGCGCGATCTATGTCGCGCAGTGGGGATCGAACCGCACGTATCCCATCAAATTGGAGCCGCTCGAGACGTAGACTATCGGCTGGCCAAATGCCTATCGAAGAACCGGACAACGACCTCGTAGGCGGCGCGGGACTCCGGCAGGTCGACGTCATAGAAAAAGCCGTGCCCGAGGCCTTCCCAGACATGCAGGTCAGCCTCGACTCCCCGGGCGACGAGCACTGAGTCTGTGTAGGCGGCCGAGCTCAATGCGATATCGCGCGTGCCGCTTATCAGCAGGGACGGCGGAAACTTCCCCATGATCGCGGCTGAGCGCACCGGGAAAGCCAACGCATCGTTCGACGCCGTACCCCTGAAGTACGGATTCTTGTCAGCACTCTCGAAAACGAGGTCATTGCCGTAGAGTGCTCGGGCAAAATACCCGGAATCGCCGTCCGTCCAATAGCCCGCCCCGCCACACAGCATCGCCACGGCACCGGGCCGCGGTAGCTTCTCCTTTTGAAACCACGCAACCGCCTCCGCGGTCAGCAATGCGCCCGCGGAGCAGCCGTAGATGCCGATACTTGCCGGGTTGTATGTCTTGAGCAGCTGTCGATAAACAGCGGCTACGTCTTCACTCGCCGCGGGAAACACGTGCTCGGGAGCCTCACGGTAGTCGACGCTGATGACCTTGATGCGCCCAAGGGATGCGACTGGCGGCGACTCCGACTCGCTGTTGATGCCCCACCCTCCCAAAAAGCCTCCGCCGTGCAGGTCGACGAGCACCCGCCTGCGGTTTCTTGCCGCGACACCTTCGGCAGGGACAAATGTCTCCGTGTGAACCCCGGCGATTTCCTGCTGCACCGTCGTGACGGCGTATCGGTCGCGAATCCGCTCGTAGAACGACGACGCCTGAAAGGCTCCGGCCTCGCACTTACGGATCGCTGGCGCCCGGGCGGGAGCTGCCCCCTCCATTGGCGGACAGGCCGCCCACGCCGCGGCATCCTTTTTCCCTTGCCTGTCTCGGTCAGGCTGCGGCTTTGCCCGGCCGGTCCGACTCCGGAGAGACGATTCAGGCAACAGGAAAGCCGGGACATGGATCGTGCCATTGCGGTCCACAGCCGCCGGCTGATTGGCGCTGCTCGGAGCAACCGCAGAGACCGCCACCACCCAGCTGCCGAGTAATGTAAGCATTGCTGCGCGCAGAGCGGCAACACGGCAGGCTACGGGCGCACCACCGATACGGCCCCGCGACCCGCGCCCGAAGGTCATCGGGCGGTCGCTGCAGCGGCGCCCTGGCGCCAAGTGCGCAGGATCCTCCACCACCCGCGCAGCGTCACCAGTTGCGCTTCGGCAAACGACCTGATCTCCCGCTCGCCTTCGACGCCGGTCTCCGGGTACTCATCTCGCGAGGGCTGGTAGTAGGTTCCAAAGATCACGTCCCAAATCGGATAGTAATTCGCGAAGTTTTTGTCGCGGTGTTGCGGCAGCCTGCTGTGATGAATCCGATGCAGCTGCGGATTGTTCAACAGAAAACTCGCCCGGCCGAGATGGAGCTTGACGTTCGCGTGAAACAATGGCCCCCAGAGCAGGCTGACGACTCCGATGGCCGCTCCACTCACGCCCGCGGAGAAATAATCCACGGCGTCCAACTTGAAAATCAACGCCACCGGCAGACCCGTGAGAATGGGCAGGCCGATTTCGGTCCAACTCTGTCGCCCCACCGTAATGGCCTCCAGCGAGGTATCCATGTGATGGAGTTTGTGGCTCTGCCACAGGAAGGGGACCTTGTGCCAGGTACGGTGGTACCAATAGTAAAAGAAATCTCCGATGAAGCCCGACAGCAAAAACACTCCGAGCAGCGTCGCCACGCCGTGGCCGTGCGCGAATCTGAGGTCGATCCACCCCAGCCTGAAGTGGCGATTCAGCGCCTTGAGCGCAACCCCCAGGGTCAGTCCCCCGAGCACGAAGAAGCTGCCCGTAAAGATGTTGATTTGAAAGTTCAGCAACCATTCGTCGAACGACTTCCGCGGCCCGGCCGGAGGAAGCGCCCGTTCCAGCAACGCAAGCGGTATGTAGATCCCGAAAGCCAGCAGGTACACGAGCACTTCGGGGTGACGCAAAGGCAGCGAAAGATGGCCGGCCGAAGCGACGAGAAGGAAAATGGCTAGCAGCAGGATCGTGAAGCCGACGCCGATCGCGGCAGGCCGTGCTCTGGGAGGCACTGAGGCTCGATGCATTGATTGACTGATGTTCATAACATTATCAAAACACTGAATAACAGTCAATGACGGCGAAAGAACCGAAGGCGGCAACTGGCCAACGCTCGCTTACCCGGATGCAGACGGAAGATGGCACAGCTCCGGGATTTGCCCGGTTTCGAGAAACTCCGCGTGACAGGGAAGTGCCACCTCGCTACCGGAGTCCGCTCGTAGAAGAATGCGATCCCCTTGCCCCAGCGCCTCGATCGCGGCGACCTGGTCGAAGCCCGGTGGTATTCGCGCGACGCCCTGAATGTACGGAATGGAGACTCGACCCTCTCTATCCGGGTCGAGGGATGTCCTCACGCCGTGCTCAGTCAACGAATTGCCTCGGGACGAGGCGGCGAGCCCTACGTGGAAATAGCCCGTCATGTCCTCAATGCCCATGACGTTCACGTGACGTCCGTTCCAAGGCGGATAATCCCTTCCACCGTTGGAGAACCAAAGCAGGGTGCACGATAGCCGCCGCGGATCGCGCAGGGTAAACCAGACGAATCCCTGCTCTGGGAATGTGACGGCGGACCAGGCAAGGTCTACCGTCGGGTCGGTGCAAAGAAGAACCAAGTCCTCGAAGCCGCGGCGCGCCGGAAACCGCGTGAGATCGGTAAGCGATCCGTCAACGCACGGCACCTTGCGCAGATCAGTGATGGCCGCACCTGGCTTGAGGCGGGATCGCCCACCCGTTTCCGGTCCCTCGATGGGCTCCCGGTAGGTGAAGGCACACTGCAGACGGCTGAAGGAGAGCCTGCCTGCTCCGGGCTTCGCAGGGAACGCCAGCGTCGCATGGTGGCCAGGATTGATGGGTCCCGTCAGCCGGGTGAGGTCATGCCGCTGGTATATGACAGGCTGTCCGCGCAAGAGAGCCGTGATTGCCCGGCAGCGTCCGCGCTGCGCGGACAGCGCCATGTCGAGCTGCAACCAACAGCCGGCGGTGGAGCTTCCGCGACCCACGGCGTGCCACGTACCATTGGCGGTCTCACCATGCAGTGGCAGTATCCTCCCCGCACACGCTTCGGCGTTTGCACCAAAGGCTGAGCAGAAGAAATCACCACGCAGAGTGGCGATAACCGGGGGAGTCGCCGGCGCCAGTGGTTCGCTCCACCAGGGGGCAACTGCGTAGGGTTGGATCGGATGAGCTTCCTGCGGAAAGAAAGTAACGGGTGCCAAATGTCCACCCCCAACGGTCAGGGCGAGCTCGACGCAGTCCGTCCCCATCAGGAACGACTGGCGACCGTAGACGCTGGCGGTCCGCAATTCGTTCATGGCAGCTGCAAACCAGGTCCCCGGACGTGCACGCCGATAGGCAGCACTGCCGTAAGGGGGTAGCGCCCTGACTCCGTCGGCCGATTGATCCTGACGCGATAGGGGACGCCCGGGAGCAGATCGACGTAGTTATCCGCCAGCACCCCGGCGCCCTCATCATCCAGATGGACCCCATGACAATAAACCGAGGCTCCAACCTCCAGGACGGTGCCGCGCAACCTGCTCCAGAACGCCGGCTTACTGAACGCGAGATCGCGATGAGGCGCCAGCAGCCAGATGGACTGATCGTCCGCGACACCCTCGCCTCGCAGAATGGCGGCATAGAGCCATTTGCCCGGTTCTCGCTCACTCGCCCCCGGCACCGGCACGCTTGCGATCGCGACCGTGCCGTTGCCGGGAATGGTGATGACATGCTCTTGCAGCTCGCTGGAGCTGCCGTCAAGCCGTATCCACCCACACCGCACGATGGCGCTATGGCGCTCGAGCGTGTCGTTCACGACACGCGTAAGCAGACGACCGCCATCGGAGCGTACCAGCACCTTCACCGGAGCGGCCGCGCGGCGATACCAGTAGTAGCTGGGCTTACGCCTTCCATAATGATCGACTATCGACCAACCGATCTC
>Ga0126373_10005067_pt1 | contig 10176 bp, 5 predicted proteins | sample PanSoiMetPlot_11_FD_92545 | JGI IMG/M metagenome (GOLD analysis project Ga0126373, IMG submission 92545) | Tropical forest soil microbial communities from Panama - MetaG Plot_11 | ecosystem: Environmental > Terrestrial > Soil > Tropical forest > Bulk soil | place: Panama | collected 2016-02-17 | reverse complement strand
TCGATGAACTCCACTCGCGCGAGATTAAGAACGAATTTCTTCTTTCCATTGGCGCTGGCCACCTGAATCTCGTCACGCAGCTGAGTATGACTATCGGTCAGCGTGAGCCTGCCCACCACGGTGACCAACACAATCACGCCAGCTTCCCGCGTGTAGACTTGAAATCCCATTTTGCTTCGCGCGGTACAGTATCGGCGTTGCCGAAAAATAGCAATTTGTATGCGGTCCGCGCGCTCTCTGCCTGGATCCCAGATCAGGTTTTCGACACGCTGGAAACGGGAGCGGCCATCAGGGCGCGCACAGTCTCGCACAGTTTCTCGAGCGGAAACGGCTTTCTCAGCAGGACAGAACCCGAGGCCTGGAATCCATCGGGGAGCTGATCGTCCGGTTGTGATGTCGTGAAAACAACGCGGCACGCGAGGTCTGGCCGATTCGCCTCAATCCACTGATAGTGGCTCGCGCAGGAAGCGGCATACGACATGTCGGCATCCGCCACGATGAGGTCGATCGCTTCGCTTTGCAAAGTCTCAATCGCCTCACGCGTGCTGCGCGCGACGCGGATAATGCCTCCGGCCGATGACAGAACTTCGCGCTCAACCTGCAGCACGCTCTCCTCTGATTCAGCCAACAGCACGGTTCCGGAAAAATGCGCGATCGGCTGAACTCTCTTGCCAGCATCGGGCGTGGGCACCGGGAGCAGCGGCAGGGTGACGGTGAATGTGGCGCCGTGCGGCGGCGAATTGCGAGCCTGAATCTCGCCTCCATGTTCTTTCACGATGCCATAGCAGATGCTCAGACCCAGCCCGGTCCCCTTGCCCACCGGCTTGGTCGTGTAGAACGGGTCGAAGATGCGATGCGGATTCGATACGCCCGGCCCGTTATCGGTGAACTCAACCTTCAGGTGATCGCCCCCGGCTTCCGTGCGGATCCAGATTTCACCGGGCCCACCCTTTTCGCGAATGGCGTCGACCGCGTTGTTTAAAATGTTCATGAAAACCTGCTCAAGCTGATGAAAATCTCCCGGCGTGGGGGGCATATTGGGATCGAATTCGCGATGCACCAGGATATTGTTGAGCTTCATATCGTACTCGCGCAGCACCAAGGTCTCTTCGAGAATGTGATTGAGCTGCACGGAAGTTCTCTGCGGCTTGTGCTGGCGCGCGAAGCTCAGTAGGTTTTGGACGATGTGGTGCGTGCGCTGCGCTTGCTTGTAGAGCTTTTCGAGGTAGTCGGCATGTCGCGACTGACTGGGCTCATCGGCCTTGAGAAGCTGGCTATAGCCGAGGATCGCGGTCAATGGATTATTCAATTCGTGTGCAACGCCTGAAATGAGCTGCCCAACGGCGGCCAATTTCTCGCTTTGCAACAGCTGTTCCTGCGCCTGCCGTAGAGAATCGTAGGCCTCGCGCGTTTTTTCCAGCAGCAGCGATTTGTCAATCGTGGTCGCCATTTGGTTTCCGACGGCGAATAGTAAATTCAAATCGGAAGTCGAGAACACGCGCTGATCACGGCAGCCGATTATGAGCAGTCCCATGATGCGGTCCTTGGCCCACAACACCACCACCTGCGAGACGCCGATCCCCTCCTGCCTGTGCAGGTCGTGAATCCGTTCCGGCAAACCGGGCAGCGCGCCGGAAAGCACTGTCGCATGGGCCTGGCGAATCTGCTCGATGAGCGACGGGAAAACGGGAACAAGGTCGCCTCGCGGCAGCCATTCCGACTGATAACCCACTGCGGCGGCCTGCTTTAGGCTTGCCGAATCTTCATCGAGGAAGTACACGGAAGCGGCATCGGCGGAAAACAGCTCGGTCACCTTCAGCAGCGCCGCCGTAAGCCCCTCCTCAAGGGCAGACGATTGATTCAACAATTCACCTATGTTGTTCAGCGCGAGCAGCGCGCGATTGCGGCGGCGAATGTCCCAGTCCGCCTGTTTTTGCTCGGTGATATCGAGCAGAAAACCCTGATAGGCAATTACTCGCCCGGCTTCATCTCGGGTGGCGAAGCTCGACTCGTGGGCCGTCCGAATCTCGCCATCGCGCCGACGGAACTGAAATTCGAAATCGACGACCTCGCCGTAATCATTCAGCAAGCGCTGGCGGCGCTCCCAATCCGCGGTATTCACGTAGAGCTGCGCGGAAATGTCCTCCCGCAGCAGTTCATCGTGATTTTCGTACCCGAGAATTCGTAGGAAGGCGTCGTTGAAGTCGAGGAACTGTCCTTGCGGCGTGGAGATGAATATCCCTTCTTGAACCTTTTCGAAAAGCGTCCGGTACTTGTTCTCTGCCTGGCGGCTGATCGTAACGTCTTTGAGGACGTGAATCGTGCCCAGTCGCCCGCCTGAGGAATCGTGAAAAATGGAATCGGTGACCAGAAAATAGCCATCAAAGGACGGGTCCACAGCGTCGTCTTTGCCTGCCGCTCCTTCGCAGTAGGGACAGCGCGACCAGGGAAGGTCGGCCTGCCGGAGAATTTCGCGGACCGATCGGCCCACAATGGCGGTGGCCACCAGGTTCAGTCGCGAAGCCAGGGCCCGATTGACGCTGAGAATGCGCCCCTCCGGCGAGTGGACGAAAATGAAGTCGTCGATCGAATCGAAGGTATCGAGCCATTGCCGCCGCGCCGTCGTAGCGCTCTCAAACAGGGCCACATTTTGAGTCATGAGACCCACTAGGTTGGCGACGTTCCCCAGAAAATGCTGCTGTTGCTCCTCAAGCGCGTGTGCGACGGGCGAACCGATGGCCAGCAAACCGAGCGGAGCGTCCTCTCCCGGAATCCGGACGAAAACCATCACCGAAAGGTTCTCTTGCTCCAACCATTCGCCGACCGGCGCGTCGACCGCCGATGAATGGAAACTTATCGGCGAGTCCTGCCCGAGCACCCTTTCTACCCAGGGCGTAGTCGAAGCGATCTTGCCAACCTCTCTGCGCATTCGGTCGCTGAAGCCGACCGATGCCCGAAACATCAAAGGAGACGTGCTTCGAGGCTCGTCAAACAGAAATACGATTCCGTGCGTTGCGCCGAGGCTTTCGACCAGATGGTTGAGCACTCCCTGTAGTGCTTCATCGACGCGAAGCGACTGCGTTGCTTCGGCGGTAATCAGAGCGAGGCGCCGCAGTTTGTCACTTAGGTCTTCCGTGCGGCTGCGACCCGATTCGAGGACGAGCACCGTCATCGCGATACCCATCATGATTCCGAACAGTCCCTGAAAGGAAAGCCGGAAAAGCTCTACCGAATGCGCCGCCCAATCGGGCCGGTCCAGGCCGTGCAGGCCCCGCAACAGCAAGGCACCGGCAAGGAGCTTCCAGCCGGCTCCCCGGTGGCGGGAATGCGCGCGCCAGAAAATCCAGCCCGCCGAAACGTACAGTAGACTTTCAAACAGGGATTCGGCCCATTGCTCGATCGCCGCTGCGTGCGCCACGGCTCCCAGCGCAATGAAAATGGTGGCGGCAATAATGCCGAGGGGCCACAGCTGGGTAACGCTTCTTTCCGGCCCCAACGCATCGAGTACGGCACCAAAGAACAGCACGGTGGCCACGATCTCGAGTGCCACCATCAGGTGCGGAGCCTTGAAGGTGATCCGCCAGAACGAATAGATGCGCAGGGCTTCCAATCCAAGGTAGATCGTCCAGCCGGCAATCCAGTAGCGAAAGAAGCGCGCCGAAAAATTGGTTGCTAGCAGCAGGTAGAGAATCAGCAGGACAAAAGCAGCAGAGCCTTCCATGAAGGCGATTGCCAAGTATCCGGGATTGGAGGCCAAAGTCATCCGCCTCTTTGGGCGCCAGGTTGACTTGGCGCGGGCCCTGCTTACTACGCCAAGCAAAAATTTTGGGTTTGGAAAGCCATTGCAAACCTAGCACACGCCTTCAAATTCCGGCAATCAAGCCAGTACTAGTATGTGCCGTGCTTTATAATGACCATTGAGGGTAGAGTCGCGTGGGACCTGAAAAGATACTCATCGTCGATGATGAGGAGGCAATCCGCGAAGTGATTTCAACCTTGCTCGATGCGCAAGGATATCGCTGCGCGACCGGTGCGAACGGCCGCCAAGGTTTAGAAGCCTTCCGAACAGATACCTTCGATTTGGTCCTCAGCGACATCGTAATGCCGGAAATGGATGGACTGAAGCTGCTCGGCGAATTGCGGCTGGACGATCCCGATGTGCCAGTCATCATGGTTACTGCGATGCACGACATTTCGATTGCGCTCGAGGCCATTCGCGCCGGCGCGTATGACTACGTCCTGAAACCCTTCGAGAAGGAACAGCTGTACGTCAGCGTGCGGCGCGCGCTTGAGCATCGCAGGCTGGTGCTGGAAAACCGAATCTACCAAAGCGATCTCGAACAGTTAGTTGCTGAACGCACCCAACAACTGTCGATCGCGCTCCAAGACCTCGAGCAGTCATACGACTACACGCTCGAAGCGCTGGGCGGCGCACTCGACGCCAAGGATGCGGAGACAGAAGGACATTGCCAGCGCGTCACGGCCTTTACCATCACCATCGCGCGGGCCATGGGCCTGGACAAGGCGCTGCTGCGCCAGATTGCCCGTGGCGCTTTCCTGCACGATATCGGCAAGATGGGTATTCCCGATCAAATCTTGCGAAAGCCTGGACCCCTGAGTGCCGAGGAACGTGCGATCATGCGCACTCACTGCGGGATCGGCTATGCCGTTCTGGAGCGAATTCCGTTCTTGAAGGAGGCCGCCGAAATCGTCCTGGCCCACCAGGAATTTTACGATGGTTCGGGGTACCCGCGAGGAATGAAAGGTGAGGAAATTCCGCTGGGAGCGAGGATCTTCGCGGTAGCCGATACTCTCGATGCCATGATCTCCGATCGGCCTTACCGGAAGGCCCTGCCCATTTCCGCGGCTCGCGAGGAAATTAAGAAATTCTCAGGGATTCAGTTTGATCCGCGAGTCGTCCAGACATTTCTGTCGATTCCAGACAGTGTCTGGCGCGAACTGCACGAAAAAACCGGCGACCCCTTCCGCCTCACGCAACTCGAACACGTGTAGTGATCGCGACCTAACTGTGCTTTCCGTTTCGCTTCCGCTTCGCGCTTTTCACCCTAGAAATCATACTTCAGCCAGAATTTGATAGTCCGTGCGCCCGCTATGGTCGAGGCCACGTCATTGAAAGTCCCGCCGATCAGGGGGCCGATCATGTTGTAGGTCGGCGTAAAGAGATTCGGGTGATTAAAGGCGTTGAAGAACTCGGCTCGGAACGTCAGCGAGTGGTTTTCCAATGAACCGAGGGCGGGCAGCGGGAATCTGCGCTCGATGCTTTGATCGGAGTAGATCTGGCCTGGGCCGTAGAGCGAGTTTCTCGGAACATTACCGACGAAGCTGGGGGGAATGATGAAGTGGAAATCGCTCAAACTTTGCTGCGAGCAATTCCCCCCGGTCACCACGCAGTAGTAATCGAAGGCGCTACCGGGAGGTCCGCCGACCACTGTGCCGTCGACGCCAAAAGTGTCAAGAGGCATTTTTCGGTTGCCGTAGCTGGGCCGGTCATTTGCACTGTGGCCGTCCGTATTCAAATCCAGACCTGCATAAATCGTGTTGGGGGTTCCCGTTTCAAAGGTGGTGATTTGCGACCATTGCCAACGGTCCGTCAAGGCCTTCAACAGCCAGTTGGACTTGCTGTAGGGCAGAGCCCACACAAACGAGGCGACAAAGCGGTGGCGCCGATCATATGCTGAGTTCCCCCAATCGGATTTCTGGCTCTCCAAGTCCTGCGAAAATCCACTGCCGCCGGTAATAATGGTGACCGGTTCGGAGGAATCATCAAGGAAGTGAGAATAGGTGTAGGAAGCGCGCATGAGGAAGTCTGTCTTGAAGGAGCGCTCGAGTTCGATCTGACCCGCGTTGTACCAGGACGACCCCGCGTTTGTACGAACGACGATCTCATTGAAATTCGGGTTGATGCGGATGTAATTTCCTGTCACCGGATCGGTGCCCACGGCACCGTTGTAGTCCTGCGAAGCGAATAGCTTTAGCCCTCGGGTACCGACGTAAGCCGCCGTAAGGATAAATTTTCCCGGCAATTCCCGCTGGACATTCAGGTTCCATTGCTGCGTATACGGGTTTACCAGGCTGCGGGCCATGGTAAACGGTAGGGCCGTCGGATTTGGGGCATTAGGGATAGCTGCCAGCTGAGCCATCGCATTCGGTTCACCGCGAGTACTGTTGTCCGGGCTTCCCACGATCGTGCCACCGTTCACGTTCGGGACACTGGCGGCGGTGTTGTCGGGAATATTGGTGTACAGTCCGTCATAAAAGATGCCATACCCGCCCCGAATTACCGTCGCGCCGTGTCCCAAAAGCCAGCCGCCCCACTTGGGCGTATAGGCAAAACCAAGCCGAGGAGCAAAGTTATTTCCATCCGGCTGCTGCCTAAAGGCGAACAGATCCGGAAAGACACCGCCGATCAATCCGAAGCCGAGACTTGTATTGGTTGCCGGAAACTTCAACACATTTGCGGGTGTGCCCCAGTATTCATAACGCAGGCCGAATGTGAACGTGAGGTTATCTTTGACACGGAAGGTGTCGGTGACGTACGGCATCCATAAGGTGATGTCTGGAGAAACAAGCGCATTGCCGAAAACCTTGTCGATCGAACCTGAATTCCCCGTAAAGTCGTCTATGAAATTGGCCAGGGACGAGTATAGGCCTGGGCCGGCGTTGTCATTGAAACTCCCGCCCGCTTTGTATTGAATAGTTCCTCTCAGATCGATGGGAACCTCGTCGTTGACGCTGACGTGGGTAATGTCGATTCCTCCCTTGATGGTGTGACGCCCGTGGTTATAGGTGAGGCCATCCTGCACTTGGTATGTCTTGTGCGCCCGCGACTGCGGAAAGAGTGCGTCGACCCCCAGTTCGAGCGTGGCGCCCACGGGTCCACTGGTCGTCAAATCGGTATCGAAAACGAAGTTGGGCAGGTTCGCTAATGGACCAGCTAAAGTCTGAGGGGTCTGTAAAAATGCGAAGTTAATGTTCGTGTAGGAGACGCGCAGCTCATTCACAATATTGGTGGAAACCGTGTGCACCCATTGAGCGTGAAAGACCTGTGAAGCGCCCCCTTGCTGGGTCAAAAATGGCGGCAGGGCGCTCGCATTGGCGAAGAAATCGGGGGTCAGGTTGTTGTCGTTTCGAATGTAGGCGCCGGAAATGATATCGTTTTGGGTTGGATGGTAGTCGATGCGGTAATACTGCGATGTATCTTTGCCGCTAACCGGCACTCCGTTTTGGGCAAACTCGCCCGTCTCGACGCAACCGCGATCAGTATTGGACCCCGGGGCCGGTCCAAGAGGAAGGCAGGTAAGGTTCGTCCCAGGGGCCACCAGCCCGCCGAGGCTCTGGACAAAGAGGTCTGCGTTCGGGTTGTTCAAGCCCTTCAGCGTGGCGATGCCGTTCGCCGTGGGGATCCTTAGAGTGTCGCCAGTCACTCTCTGTGCGGTCGGATCCCACTGAGCCGATGCGAAGAAAAAGAACTTGTCCTTGACCACTGGTCCGCCGACCGCAAAGCCAAACGTGTTCTCGTTCAGAAATGGTTTAGTAAGTCCGACGAACTTGTTCTCCGCTGGATTGGACCCAAAGGCTGAGTTTTGATTGACTTCGTAGACCGTGCCGTGAAACGCATTGCTTCCGCTCTTGTAAATGTAATTGAGCACTGAGCCTCCGCCGCGTCCAAATTCGGCCGAGTATGCGTTGGTCAGAACGGTGACCTCCTGAATCCCACCGATATTGTTGGGTTGATACGCCTGTCCCGAGATGCCATAGTCGTTGTCATCAACGCTGTCGATCAGGAAGTTGTTGGCGTGGGGACGCGTTCCATTCACAGAAAAAGCCACCCCTTCGAAAATCTGGGCGGTTGGTGCGAGATCCTGAACCCCCGGGAGCGTCAGGGCAAGTTCAGCTGGGTTGAAACTGCTATACGGCAGGCTTGTCACTTCATTTTCGCTGATGGTTCCAGCCAGCTGGCCCGACTGGGTGTCAATGACTTGGCCAGCACCAGCTTCCACAGTAACCGTAGTTTGCACTGAGCCGATCTCCATCTGGCCATTGACGGTGGTCGTAATCGAGCCGCTGACCTCGACGCTGCCCACTCGCAAAGCGGCCAGCCCGGTGGCGGTGAAGACGACATTGTAAGTGCCGGGCTGCAGCCCCTCAATGCGGTAGGTGCCAGCCGAGTCCGTGGTCGCCTCGTGTACCTCACCATATTGAGGGCTCACGGCTTTTACGTCGACATTTGGTACGACCGCGCCAGTCTGATCGGTGACCGAGCCGACCAGAGTGCCGTTGCTCGTCTGGGCCGGCACGGCGCCCGAGAGCGCCAGGACGACAGCCAAGATGATCAGCAAACGTCGCATCAGTGCCCGTGTGGTCATGTCAAAGCTCTCCAAGCTGAAAGTGGTTTGGCGCACACGTCATAGGCAACGCACACCCCCGGTGGCCCAAGACGCAACGTCCCCCTAAGTTGCCGGAATAGAAAGCAGACTGCCTCTAAAAAGAAACCGCCGCTAGAGAGAGTCCCTGCAATCTTCCCCCCAACGAACGAACCTACCGGTAGTTCTACAACCCCTTGAAGCACTGTTACATATCACCGACCTCGAGCAAAATAGAAACATTCGTGTCCGTAATCTGGAAGGCACTGGTTGTGAGATTCCAAATCTCGGAGGAGAAGCTTGGAACGGACTAGCGAGTGGGATTGCGCCGGCAATACAGCAGGCCAAAGATGCCGACAAACAGGCTGACCGCGGGGAGGAGAAGAACGAGGACGCCATGTCGGAGGGCGGCGCGGCCAGCTGCGGCTGAGGCCGCAGCGGTCTGGTAGCACATCGCACAGCCCTGAGCAGAAGCGAGGGAAGCTAGGGAAGCCACAAGGAGCGTGGATAGGGCCGCCCAAACCGCAGCTCTCGGAAACCCTTCGGTGCGCCAGCGCAGCTCATATCCCCTGCACCGCAGCGTCGGCTGCCTTGCGCCGATGACGGTTCTCTGCCCTACGGTGTGGCGATTCTTTGCGCCGTTTCGACGGACCCCCGCTGACCAGGTCCAATCGGTGAGACATTTGGTTCGAGCGATTCGGAACCCTGCCATGGGTCGCTATTTTGATCCTTCCCACCAGAGCAGCGCAAATATTGACACCCAAAGCGCACCAAGAAAATGCCAGTACAGCGCGATGACGCGAGTAGCCGTATCGCGCGTGACCCGGCAGGGAGCATGGAGGGTGAGCAGAAGCAGGGCGGCGACTCCGCCGAGAATGTGTAGGCCGTGGGCAGCAGTCAGTACGTAAAAAAAGCTGCTGCTTGGACTGCTGGCGAGAAAGAGTCCCGCCGCGAGCAACTGCCGCCAGGCGAGCAGCTGACCGGTAAGGAAAAGCATGCCCAGAATCGCCGTCACACCCCACCAATGGCGATGCTCGGGATCACGGTTGACAACTAGGCAGTGGCGCGAATGCGCGATGGTTAGACTGCTGGCCACCAGGATCAGCGTGTTGAGCCAAACGACGCGCGGCAGCACGATTGGCTGCCAGTCGGTGTTCCCCAGCCCGCGGCGGACCACCCAGGCGCTCACCAGCGCCGCGAAAAACATGAGAATCGCGCCGAGCGCGATGAACATTCCGGTGATGTAGACGCGTTGTGGCGCTTCTCGGCGGTTCCTTCCCTCTGGGCCGCCAAAAAATCCGGAAGCCCCCCGATCTCCCCCCTGTTTGACAGGCGGAGCAATTGTGCCCGATGTCCTGAGGGAGGCTCCCAACAGTTCGCAAGAACCTAAAAGATGGGTCGACCCCCACCGCACAAGCTTGCCACTCGCGAAAGAGGCAAAGAACAACCTCTGCGAAAAGGCAATTGGTTTTCTGGCTGGCCTCATGATCTGGATCCTGATTCGCCGAATTCGCTTTCGGGCGGAAGATGCTGCGGGAGAAAATCCCGAGGAGCGCCAGGAACGCTGTATTCGTACGGCGCGCGATACACCTTCGGAAATTCGCCGGAGAAATTACCGGGCGGAGGCGGTGAAGGGGTGGCCCATTCGAGAGTGGTGGCGTTCCACGGATTGTCTGACGCTGGCCGGCCCTTTTTCAGGCTGACGAAGAAATTATAGAAAAAGACAAGCTGCGCTGCAGCGGTGACGAAAGCGGCGATGGTCATGAAGCGGTGAAGGGGCTGGAGTGCCGCG
>Ga0126373_10005066_pt1 | contig 10177 bp, 6 predicted proteins | sample PanSoiMetPlot_11_FD_92545 | JGI IMG/M metagenome (GOLD analysis project Ga0126373, IMG submission 92545) | Tropical forest soil microbial communities from Panama - MetaG Plot_11 | ecosystem: Environmental > Terrestrial > Soil > Tropical forest > Bulk soil | place: Panama | collected 2016-02-17 | reverse complement strand
GTTAGCGAAAATTGATCCCGACACGGGCTTACAAGAGATCGTAGGTGCCTCGCTAAACAAAGTGGTCTCGGTTTCCGTTCAACGAAACTTCTCGCATGGCTCGGTTTTTGTCTCCTACTCGCAGGCGGACGCGAGAGACTCCCAGACTGGCGAACCCGTGCCGGAGGCTCCACGCACGATCTGGGACGCTGTCGCGTCGGAGAACAATCTACCTCTTCATCTTCAGGTGCGTGGCGAGTTCGAATACGTGAAAGCCAAACCGCTCGGCGATGGCTTCACCGGAGTACCGGTTCGAGAGATTCGAGGCGCTGTGCTGCGACCTTTCCTCGAAAATCGCATGTCAATCGGAGCTAACTTCCTGCTTGCAAGCGGCTACACTGGTCAGACTACGGAGGTGCTCGCGCTGCCGAGCGATCCATCCCCGTTCGAACGCATCGTCGGCGTTCCCTTGAAATCTTATGTCAGCTTGACTTGGACGTATCATTTCCGAAAATAACACAATCTTTGCAGGTGTAGTGCCGTCGCATCGGCATCAGGGTCATCGGTTCTTCGACCTGCGGCTGCGCCCCACCTTGATTCTCGCGTGAAGGGGCAGATGCAGCGCAAATGTCTTCGGCGGCGGATCGAGATCGACGACTTGGACGCGACCTTTACAGCAATTCGTCAAATCGCCAAAATCACTCGCCCCGCTTTTGCGGGATGCTCAACCAGTTCATGGGCGCGTGCGATCTGATCCAGCGGAACTATCTCGGCAATGTCTAGTCCCTGCCAGCCTGACTCCAGTGCCGCCTTGACGTCGCGAGTCGCCTCGATCTTTGCTTCGTCTGGCACATCGTCGCTGCCAACGAAGTACAGTCTGGCGTTCACAAAAACAAGCTGCCAGGCGGGGATTTCCGCCATCGGTGAATTCCCATAGATTCGTAAAGGGCCGGCGCAAGCAAGCAAAAGCGATCCCGCGACGGCTTCTTCGGCCTTTCTTGCAGTGCGTCTTTCGCGTTTGGCACGGGGCTAAGGCTGCGGGTCCGCTCGGCGAGGCCGATCGATCGAACCGCCTGGAATCGTCAAGAATCCCTGCTGTTTACGTTAACGGTCGTGGTATCCTATCACGCGTTTTTTGGATTGCAAACGCAGATGCTCTGCCCGCCGGAGGCCTGCGCGCTCAGCCTGGTGTTGCCGTTCGGTTGCGTTAAGATATAGAAGAGCAACGGCAACTCGCCAGGTGAGTAGCACTGGAGTGAAGTAGGTGACGAAACCAAGACGCGGTATTCATCTGATCGCCGAAATGGCGAACGTCTCCATCGGCACTGTGGACCGCGCCTTACACGGGCGCAACGGAATCAAAGAGTCCACACGCCTGCGTATCCTGCAGATCGCCCGCCAAATCAGCTACACGCCCAATCTGGCCGCCCGAGCCTTGTCCGTAGCCAGAGCTAGCGCGCGCATAGGCGTCTGTGTCCCGCGGGAAATCCATTTTTTTTACGACCAACTATGGGGTGGCATCCTGGACGAAGCACGCCGCGTCGAACAGCTCGGCGTCCAGTTTCTGAATCGCCCGGTCCAGGCGCTGGGCGAAGGAGATACCAGTGCTGTGAGAGAGCTCCTGAAGGCAGGGGTGGACGGAATTATCGTCACGGCGGGGAACCCCAAAGGGCTCACGCCGCTCATCAATGCCGCGGAGGATAAGGGCGTACGGGTCGTTTGCGTTTCGACCGACGCCCCCGAAAGTCGTCGATCGAGTATCGTTTGCGTCGAGCCGCGGCTGAATGGCTGCCTCGCCGGCGAGCTGATGGGTAAGTTTGTTGATCCAGGCTCGGAGGTAGCGGTTGTGGCAGGTATGCTCAGTGCTGAAGACCACCGGAAGAAAACCGACGGCTTCTCCGAGGCTTTCCCCCGCCACTGCCCTGGCGGGAAAGTGATCTCCGTTATCGAGGGCCACGAGGACGAGGACGAGAGCTTTCAGAAGACGTTCGAGCTTCTTCGGCGTGTTCCGAGCATCGCCGGCCTCTATGTTAATACCGTGAACTGCCTTCCCGTGTGCCGGGCTCTGGGCGCATGTGGTTTAGCTGGGAAAGTGAAGTTAATCACCACGGACCTGTTTTCGGAAATGGCCATCTACTTCCAGAAGGGCACCATCACGGCATCCATTTACCAGCAGCCCCATCGCCAAGGACAGATTGCTGTGCGCCTCATGACGGACCACATCACGCATAAGGCGCCTTTCCCTCCGGCGTTGCATCTTAGCCCAGGCGTCGTGATGTCCTCGAACTTGAGCCTGTTCCGCGAAATGAAAAACACTGACCGCAAATTGTTGGATTCCGTTTCCAAGGATTCACTGAGCCTAGCTGCTCCTGGGTAGGCCGGGTAAGGCGCGCGCTCTCGAAACGGCAAGGTCAGAAGGGCAAATCAAGGAGAGCAGTCTAACCTACTTGAAAATGAGGGGGCTACAATTCATTGCCGCCTGCGGAGCCTGCCGTCCGCCTGCTCGACAACGCCCGCCCCTTTCCAGGAGCAGGTCGCATCTCGCCGCCAGAACTAGCCCTCAACGCAAGATAGTTTCATAAGATCGAAAAAACTGCTTGACAAAGCACCAGTGATATTAGAAATTCCGTGTACGTTAACGCGGTCGGTGCACAAAATCTAGTCGGGGTGCGGAGGCAAAGGAATGTTTGTACTCAACTCTTTGTGTTTTCGAAGTATCCCCTCTCTGGCGAAGTGGTTTGGAAAGCGCCATGTCATCGCTCTTGTCGCGATAATCCTGGGCATCTCGTTCCAGGCGTTTGGGCAAGAAGCCACGATGGTGGGCACGGTTACCGATCCAAGCGGCTCAGTGATCGCCAACGCAAAAATCACCGCGAAGAACGCGGAAACAGGCCTGGTACATTCGATTACGACCAATGAAGCAGGCCAGTATGTGCTGCCCGATATTCACATAGGGCACTATGACGTGAAGGCCGAAGCCCTGGGATTCAAGGCCGCGGAGCAAAAGAGTATCGTCCTCCAAGTCGGCGACCGTGCCCGAGTGGACTTTCAGATGCAAGTGGGCGCGTCTTCGGAAACGATCACTGTCGAAGCAACGCCCATCCGCGTACAGACAGATACGGGAGAAGTCAGCAACCTGATCACTGACGAGCAGTTGTCACAGATCTCGACCAACGGTCGCAGCATTTATGTGCTTGCCGGGCTGACGGCTGGTGCCTCCAGCAACATCACCGGGCTCCTCAACGTTCCTGTTGGCGGCGACTCCAACGTGAGTTTCAATGGTTTGCGGGCCGCCCACAACATTTACCTCTTGGACGGCGGTGAGGACCTTGACCGTGGCGGTTCGGGCAACATGAGCATCGCGCCATCCAGCGATGCCATTGCCGAATTCCGCGCCCTGACGTCGAATTACAGTGCAGAGTACGGCCTTTCCTCTGCTGGAACCATGACCATGGTGCTCAAGTCTGGCTCCAGCACCCTTCATGCTTCCGCCTGGGAATTCAACCGGGAGGACGGTTTCGATGCGCGCGACTTTTTCCATCCAGCCCCAAGCACGAAAACCAAGCTGAGAATGAACATTTTTGGGTTCAACGTAGGTGGTCCGGTTACGCTGGGGCACCTCTATAACCCGGACAAGAAGAAGACCTTTTTCTTCTACAACATGGAATGGCGCAAGTACATCATCGGCGCCGGTTCAAACCAGACCGTCCCTGATCCTGCCACTTATGGCGGGGACTTCAGCTCTCTTACTTCCCACAACATCGTCGTTCCAACTTCCAGCCGTGTAGCGCCTTCTGTGCTCTTTGCGAACTGCCCCGGAGGAACGGCTCCGTCAGGGATCACGCAGGGTTCACCGTTTCCAGGCAACAAGATCCCGTCGTGCATGATCAATTCAAATGCCACGGCCCTTCTTGGTCAAGGAATCTTCCCCAGCACCGGACTTGCCAATGTCAGCGATGGCGTCGGTACCTTTCGAGGCGGTTCAGGGGTTCCGACGGATCTCAGGGAAGAGGTTGTGCGCATCGATCACAATTTCACCAGCAAGTTCTCGGTGTTCGGGCACTTCGTTGCCGAACAGATCTCGCAGGGCTACGCTACCGCCCAGTGGAGCGGGGATAACCTTCCTACAGTTGGAGACACGTTTGGAAATCCTTCTTATAGCGGCGTGGTCCACACGACATACACCGTCAACCCATCACTGATCAACGAGGTGGCCTTCAACTATAACGGTAACCGCATCAACATCGTCCCATTTGCGGCGAATGGCTTGAAGAGCCTGTCCCTTCCCAGTGGATACAACAGCACAAACTCCCGCTTGTTTTCGGGGCCTAACAACCTGACCCGCATCCCGAATATTTCGCTCGACGGGCAGAGCGGAGCAAACTTCCAGATCTCTAGTTGGCCCTGGCGCAACAAAGCCGACGACTACCAGATTCGTGACGACGTTTCCTGGGCGAAGGGAACGCACCAGTTCCGATTTGGCGGGAGCTGGGCCATCTATAAGAAAGTTCAGGATCTGTTCGGAACCACGCAGGGCGCATTCAGCTTTAGTGGTAAAGGGCCTTCGTACACGGGAGACAGTTTTGCGGACTTCCTGCTCGGTGTTCCTCAGAACTATAGTGAACTCGCCGTTCAGGACCATGGATTCTGGAACAACGTCTCCTGGGCTGCGTATGTACAAGACAACTGGCGCGCAAGCCACCGCTTAACCCTTAACTTGGGTCTACGTTGGGATGGCGCTCCTCACACGTATGAAGCGAACAATCGCATGGGGAATTTCTACACGTCGCTTTACAATCCGTCAAATGCCGCGACGTTTAACAGCAATCACAGGATTTGCAGTGCTGCTGATGTCACTGCCGGCGATCCTAATTGCCCGGTTGTCAGCCCCGGCCTCGGCGCCAGTCCGAATTCAATCATAACGCAGCCACTGTACCTGAATGGCATCGGGATTCCCGGCCAAAACGGCGTGCCCAAAGGCTTGGTGGATAACCACTGGGCGTCCTTCGGTCCCCGCCTCGGCTTTGCGTACGACCTCAACGGCAGCGGCAAGACCGTTGTTCGCGGCGGCTTTGGCATCATGTACGAGCGCATCCAGGGCAACGACATGTACAATGCCGGTCCCAATATTCCGTTCAGCTTGAACGTCACGCTTAATAACACAACATTCACGAACCCGAGCCTGGCAACTAACACAGGTACTGCTGCCGCGCGCCCGATTAATCCGGCCAGCATTACCGGCCTCGACCGAGCCAACTATAACAACCCTGCAAGCTACCAATATAGCGTCGGCGTTCAGCGCGCACTGAGTTCCAAGACCGTCTTGTCTGTCGCCTACGTCGGCAACACCAACAGGCACCAGAACGACTATCGCAACATCAACCTGCCTACGCAAAGTGCCCTTCCCAGCCTGATTGGAACTCCGTACCAGGTTGCAACAGGCTTGACGTATCCGGGGTTCAACCAAATCACCCTATCAGAAAATGAAGCCAACTCGCATTACAATGCCTTGCAGGTGGACTTGAACTCGCGAATAAAGGACCTGCAATTGCGCGTTCTTTATACCTACTCTAGCGCCACTGACTCCTCCACAGGAGGCAGTTCTGGAGATCTTGCTAACGTATCCAATCCCTATGCCGGGTGGAGATTTGACGCGGGTCCGAGTGGCCTCGACCGGGCTCACACCTTCGTCACTAACTTTATCTACGATATCCCGGTCTTCCGCCACAACGCGAGTCGCCTTATGAATTCGGTGCTCGGCGGCTGGGAGGTGTCGGGCATCGCAACGGTCGAATCTGGTCTGCCAATTAATCTCAGCGCCGGCACCGGCGTTTCCGACTTCCTTGGCAGCGGGGCGAGCAGCCGGCCCAACGTGTCTGGCACGATCTCCTACCCGCATACCGTGCTTTCTGGCAACCAGAACATCCAATACTTCGATCCGGCGGTCTTTACACTTCCAGCGAAAGGCACCTGGGGTAATCTGACCCACAATGCTTTGCGTGGGCCCGGCCGCGACAACTGGGATCTGTCCATATTCAAGAATTTTACGCTCAGCGAATCCCGTGGCAGCCGGTTCGAGTTGCGCCTCGAGACGTTCAACACCTGGAACCATACTCAATTCCAGAATGTTGACACGGGTCTCGGCGATAAACGCTTTGGCCAATTCACTTCCGCTTACAACGCCAGAATCTTGCAGCTCGGTGGCAAGATCTACTTCTAGAGTTTTCCTAGAAGAAACCACGCAGCCCGCCCCGCTCGCAAACACCCCTGCGAGCGGGGCTTTTTCCTTTTCGCGTGTTAAGCTTTCGTTTGTAAGTTTTAACTGAGGAAGACCGCTTTCAAGTGTGAGGCAGGATGCAGCCAAATTCCCCGCTCACTTTTTTTCGCTTTCAGATTCTTTCCGGACTCCTGTGTCTGCTCGTTTTCGCCGCGCCCGCGCTTTGTCAGGACCGCTCCGCCGACCAAGGCGGCATCCGCGGTAATCGCGCTGAGGTTGCGATAACGATCAAGGAGGGTTCCAGCCAGCTCATCGGGCCACTGGTCACTGTGAAGCTGTATTATCTCGGCGCGCTCACTGAGCAGATGACTACCTCCAAGGGCCGCGTCGTCTTCATTCTCAACCGGCTCGGCGATTACACCATCACTGCTGATGCCGTCGGCTACCGCCCTGCACAAAGAGAAATCTCCATCCCTGTCGCCGTCGAAGCCGAGGAAGAAATCGTTCTTCAGCGGGACTCCTCTCCCGAAGCGTTGGGTGTGGCTGCTCGCCCCCTTCTCGCTCCGAAAGCCAAGGAAGCTATGGACAAAGCCCTGGAGGCCCTCAACGACAACAAGCTCGATGAGGCCGAAAAATTTATCGACGTAACCGCCAAACTCGCGCCCAATCATCCCGACGTGCTCTACCTCCAGGGGGTCATTTTTCTTCGCCGCAATCAGTCGGAGAAGGCACAACCCCTGCTCGAGAAAGCCACGCAGATTGACCCGAAAAATGCGCACGCTTTCTCCGCGCTTGGCATGGCCTTCGTCAACGAAAGGCGCTACGACCTGGCGATCCCGCCCCTGCAACAGTCAGTGCAGCTTAACCCCGACAGTTGGGATACGCACTACACGCTCGCCAAGGCTTTCTATCATCAGGAACAATTCGACGACGCGCTCAAGGAATCGCAGTTGGCCCTTGCGCAGTCGCACGGCACCGAGCCCGCCATCGAGCTTCTGCTCGCACAAACGCAAACCGCCGTCGGCAAGTATGAGGACTCCGCCGAAACGCTTCGCAACTTTCTGAAAAACCATCCTAAGGACAAGGGGGCGGCGACCGCCCGCCGTTGGCTCGATCGGCTCGCCGCGGATGGAAAAATCCGCAAACAATGAAACCCTCCCCGAAGATCCTTTCGTCAACTACGATGAAAGCGTGCCTCTTCGGCATTGTCGGGGCGCTGATGTCATGGCTTCAAGTCCAGGCTCAGACCCCGAGTCCGGACAGAGCCATGGCGCTCGAGAAGCACGGGGATCTGCCGGGCGCGGAGCGTGAGTGGGGGCTGTGGCTGCGGGATCACCCTAAGGATGCGGAAGCTTTTGCGAGTCTTGGAGTCCTCCTTTCCCAAGAAGGAAAGTATAAAGACGCAGCGGCCGCCTACCGCAAAGCACTAGCCATGAACCCCAAGCTTCCCGGAATCCAGCTCAATCTCGGGCTGGCCGAATTCAAGCAGGGAGACTTTCGAGCCGCCCTCGCCCCGTTTCGCGCTGCTATCGCAGCGGAGCCTAACAATATGCAAGCTCGCACGTTGTTGGGGCTTAGCTACTATGGAACAAAGCGGTTCGACCAGGCCGTCAAGCACCTCGAAGTCGCGGCCAAGTCCGACCCCGCGAATATCGAACTGCAGCAGGTATTGGCTCAGAGTTGCCTTTGGGCGAAGCAATACTCGTGCGCGTTGGACGAGTTTCGCAAGATTCAAGAGCAAGACCCGAATTCCGTGGCCTCGCACGTCCTCATGGCGGAAGCATTAGACGGTCTAGGACGAACCGCGGACGCCATTGTGGAATTTCAAGCCGCCGCAAAAGTTGCACCTCATGAACCCAATGTCCACTTTGGGATCGGATATCTCTATTGGAAGAAGCACAAGTACGATGAGGCCAAGAGTGAATTCGAGGAAGAGCTGGCCATCGAGCCAGCAAATCCCCAGGCAGTCGCGTACCTCGGGGATATCGCCATGAAACAAAGCGACCCGGAAAAGGCGCTTCCGCTTCTCAAGAAAGCAGTGCAGCTGAAAGGCGATCTGCGCATAGCTTATCTCGACATGGGCATCGTTCTGGCCGACCGGAAAGAGTTTCCCGAAGCCCTCGCCGCTCTCCGTCGTGCAGAAGCGCTTGATCCGTCTCAGCCCGATGCCCACTACCGCATAGGGAGGATTTACAAGGAAATGGGGGATTCTGCCGCCGCCGAAAAGGAGTTTGCAAAAGTTCGCGAGCTGCACGAAAAAGACCAAGTGGACATCGTTCACCAGATGTCCGATTCCCCGCCGCCCTTGAAACCGTGACGCATCAAGTGTCAATTCTACGATTAAGTAGTCGGGATGTCTGCTCCAGTCGGCAAAGTCCTGCCGAGCAAGGGACCTCTGTCGTGCCGTGCGACGCCGTGCAGCGTCTCACTCCAGTCGTACGCCGGAACCCTGAGCCCTGGAATCGCGCGCCTGGTTCACACGGAACCAAATCGATAGCTTGATTTGGGTGACCCACCAAGAATTTCCGCAGTAGAATGATCCTAGGGACCCCGTAGCTCAATTGGATAGAGCGAATGGCTTCGAACCATTAGGTTCCGAGTTCAAGTCTCGGCGGGGTCGCCATCTTTTCAGGTCACGCGCATTTTCCCGATGGCCCAGTTTTGTAGTATTGATCGAAGGAGAAATAAAGATGTTCGGCCTGGTGGGCGACGGCCCTACCAACCAAAGAGAACTGGCATGGGCCGAGATTGGTCGGGGCGATACCGAACCTGCAGTGTGGCTGCAGAAGCTCGATTCAGAATCGACACGGGCTCAAGGCAGGTCTTTCAGTTACGAGGAAGTGAAGGAGTACAGCCAGAGGAACCGGGAAACACGGCTCTCCGCTCCCGCTGAGTAATGGACAACCTACCCCGCGGGAGATCGTTAGAATACTGCCTAGGCCTCGAACCTCTGGGCGAGAATTTGGCTACACCCTCCGAGTCTCTGGCACGAGATTTTTGGCTTTCACTTTGCAGCCGAGCGTTAGCTGACCGACTAACAGCTGGGCATCCCTGTGGATGTTGCCTCCGTTGCAGTGGGGCCAGGATAAGTGTGCAAGGACGAAGACCCCGACGCTATTTCGTGCTGGGACAGGTTCGCTCAGGCGTACCTTTTGGCGCCCTCTTGTCCTCTTTTGTCCCCTTCCCTGCTATTGCAATGGAACATCGTAAGTATTGGCATCTGGGGTACCCGCTCAATCCAGCCGAATCAACTAGTGTTCGTGCAAGACATCACTTAAACACAACTTCCCATCGGGGTCGAAAATGAAGAGGATTACACGCCGTCATGTATTCGGCGACGGTTTGATCAAATCAGGGCGGAAACTCGGCCTTCTGCGTGGTCTATCCGGCCCCGGCCTGGTAATCGCGTTGCTTTTCAGCTGGTTTATGGCAAGCTGTGGAACTGTTTCCACACAGCCACCGCCTACCGGTGGCCAGCCGGACTTCAGTCTTTCCGCGTCGTCGAGCAGCCTCACCATCACTCAGGGATCTAACGGCTCCGGCACCATAACCGTTGCTGCCCAGAACGGCTTTACGGGAAGCGTTACTTTGGCCGCATCCGGCCTGCCGAGCGGCGTCACGGCGTCGTTCGGCACGAATCCCGCCACGGCCACAAGTAGCTTGACGCTGACGGCCAGCAGCACCGCCACGACGGGCACGTCCACCGTGACGATTACCGGGGCTTCAGGCACACTGAGTCATACGACCACCATTTCCCTCACGGTGAACGCCACCGCTACGCCGAACTTCAGTCTTTCCGCGTCGCCGAGCAGCCTCACCATCACTCAGGGATCTAACGGCTCAAGCACCATTACCGTCGCTCCCCAGAACGGCTTTACGGGAAGCGTTACTTTGGCCGCATCCGGCCTGCCGAGCGGCGTCACGGCGTCGTTCGGCACGAATCCCGCCACGGCCACAAGTAGCTTGACGCTGACGGCCAGC
>Ga0126373_10005063_pt1 | contig 10178 bp, 13 predicted proteins | sample PanSoiMetPlot_11_FD_92545 | JGI IMG/M metagenome (GOLD analysis project Ga0126373, IMG submission 92545) | Tropical forest soil microbial communities from Panama - MetaG Plot_11 | ecosystem: Environmental > Terrestrial > Soil > Tropical forest > Bulk soil | place: Panama | collected 2016-02-17 | reverse complement strand
TACCTTCGATCGAGGCCCGTCAAATGCGCCCGCTCAACGAGCGCGTTTACCGTCTCCTTTTGTTTCTCTGCCGCCAGATGCGGCACCCCGAACGCGATATTCTCCGCCACGGTTCGGTGCGGCAGCAGCGCGTAGTTCTGAAACAGGATGCCCACTCGCCGCTCGCGCGCTGGGACGTGTAGTCCGCGGTCCGAATCGAAAAGTACGCGATCACGCAACGTAATGCGGCCGCGATCGGGATTTTCCAGGCCGGCAATCGAGCGCAGCAGCATCGTCTTGCCCGCACCCGACGCACCCAGAATCCCGAGCACGGCACTGTCCAGCGTAAATTGCACGTCCAAAGTGAAGTCGGCCAGCTTCTTCTGAATTTTAACCTGCAGACTCACGTGGATGACGCTCCGCGGCGCGCAACCGAGCTGCCGTCCCTGTGCAGCAATCGCGCGCCTGTCCAGTAGTGAATCCCGGCGAGCATCACCAGTGAAATTGCGACGTCGACGGCACACCACATCGCAGAAGTCTTCCTATCACCCGCTTCCACCGCAAAATAAATCGCGATCGGGATCGTTTCCGTTTTGCCCGGAATGTTTCCCGCCAGCATCAGCGTCGCGCCGAATTCACCGAGAGCGCGCGCGAACGACAGAATTGTACCGGCCAACAGGCCGGGCCACGCCAGCGGTAGCGCCACCTCGCGAAAAACGCGCCACTCGTTTGCCCCCAGCGTGCGCGCCGCTTCCAGAAAACTGCGATCCACTTGCTCGAGCGCCGCTCGCGCCGTCAGGTACATCAGCGGAAACGCTACAACCGCCGCTGCAATCACCGTCGCCGGCCATGAAAACACCACCGTCGCGCCGAAATGCAGCAGCATCCGGCCAATCGGCCCGCGTCGGCCAAATAGCAACAGCAGAATGAAGCCTGCAACTGTCGGTGGAAGCACGAGTGGCAACAGAAAGACGCTATCGACCACCGCGGCGCTCATCCCGGAGCGTCCCTGCCGCCACGCCGCCGCGGCCAGTCCCACGACGAGCGTGATGGTCGTTGCCACAAGGCTTGTCGCAAGCGAAATCCACAGTGGGGACCAGTCCATGCGCACTGGATTGTAGCCGGATACGTTGCGAGCGGCGGATTTTTCGCCCTACTCTCGGTCACCGCTTTTCCGCACCTTGCTTGCCCCGGAATAGCAAACCACCGAACGCTTGTGTTAACGTTTTGATATTCGCCCTTGTCCCGTCTCAGGAGAAAGCCTCGATGGATGAACTACTGAAGTGGCGCGACGAGTTTCCAATCCTCGGTCGCACCACCTACATGATCAGCAACTCCCTCGGCGCCATGCCGCGCGCTGTGTATGCCAGCCTTGAAAGCTACGCTGACTCCTGGGCGCATCGCGGCGTCCGTGCGTGGGAAGAGGGCTGGTGGGACATGGCCATCACGGTCGGCGACAAAATCGGCCGCCTGATTGGAGCCGAGCCCGGCTCCATCTCCTTGCACCAGAATGTGACCATTACGCAGGCCATCATCACGTCCTGCTTCAATTTCAACGCGCCCCGCAACAAAGTTGTGATGGTCGATCTCGAATTTCCGTCGATTCAATACTTCTACTACGAGCAGCAGCGCCACGGCGCGCGCATCGAAGTCGTCAAATCAACCGACGGCATCACCATTCCGCTCGATCGCTTGCTCGCCGCAATCGATGAAACCACCTTGCTTGTTCCAATTTCTCTCGTCCTTTTTCGCAGCTCCACGATCATGGACGCTCGGGCCATCATCGAGCGCGCGCATCAGTGCGGCGCTCTTGTGATTCTTGATTGCTTTCAGGCCGCCGGAACTATTCCCATCGACGTCCGCATGCTCGACGCCGATTTCGCCGTCGGCGGCGTCCTCAAATGGCTTTGCGGCGGCCCTGGCGTCGGATATCTGTATGTGCGTTCGGATCTCCGGCAAAAACTGAAGCCCTCTCTCATCGGTTGGCTCGCGCACCGCCGGCCCATGGAATTCGAGATCGGTCCCATTGATGCCACAGAGGATTCATTTCGGTTCTTGAACGGCACACCGCACATCCCGGCGCTGTACGCCTGCCAGCCGGGGCTCGACATTCTGACGCAAGTCGGAATTCATCGGATCCGTGAAAAATCCATTCGCCAGACCACGCGCTTGATCGACCGAGCTCGGGCGCGCGGCTGGCGCGTGAATACGCCGCTCAATTCGTCCGACCGGGCTGGCACCGTCTCAGTCGACTGCCCTCACGCGCGTGAAGTAAAGTGCGAACTCGTCGCGCGCGATGTGCTCGTTGACTATCGTCCCGGCGCCGGCATCCGCCTTTCGCCTCATTTTTACAATCGTGACGAGGAACTCGACTTCGCGCTCGATCAGATCGAGGACATTCTCGGCACGAACGCCTGGGAAAAACATGTCGCCGCGCAAGGAGCTGTCTCGCGATGAGGGGTAGCAACGGCGCCCGCGCTGGCATCGCCGACGACCTCGAACTCGCTCGCCGCGAAATGGTCGCGAAACAAATCCAACGCCGCGGGATTCGTTCGCCGCGAGTGCTGGAAGCCATGGCGCAAGTGCCGCGCCATCTGTTTGTCTCGCCGCATCAGGTTGCGGAAGCCTACGCGGATACGCCCCTTGCCATCGGCGACGCCCAAACCATCTCGCAGCCCTTCATGGTCGCTGCGATGGCTGAAGAGCTCTCGCTCGAAGGATCGGAGCGCGTCCTCGAGGTCGGCGCCGGTTCGGGCTATCAGGCAGCCGTGCTTTCTCTGTTGGCTCGCGAAGTCATTGCCATGGAATCGCAGCCAGCTCTAGCCGCACAGGCGCGCGAACGCCTGGCGCGCCTTGGCTACCCGAATGTGCACGTCGAAACCGGCGATGGCTCGCTCGGCTGGCCTGCGGGTTCGCCCTACGACGCCATCCTCGTTTCAGCTGGCTCGCCCGCAGTCCCGCCTCCGTTGATCGAGCAGCTCGCCGAAGGCGGTCGCCTCGTCATCCCAGTAGGCTCAACCGACCACCAGCAGCTACAGCGTATCGTCAAGCGAAGCGGCCACACGGAAACGCAACCCCGCTACGATTGCCGCTTCGTGCCCCTCCTGGGCCGCTTCGGCTGGCACCTGAATCGACAGGACGTCTCCACCGGATGACCGCTCGTCAGCCGCAACTTTCCGTCATCATCCCCTCATATAACGAAGAAAAGCGCCTGCCTCGCACCCTAGCACGCCTGCGCGACTACTTCGCCGCGCGTGGCACGAGCGCAGATGACCTGGAGATTCTGGTCGTGGACGACGGCTCACGGGACGGCACGGCACGACTCGTCGAGGAATGGTCGCGCACAATTCCATCTCTGCGCCTCGTCTCGAACGGGCGCAACCGCGGGAAGGGCTTCAGCGTTCGCCACGGCATGCTCGAGGCCCGAGGTCAACTGGCGCTCTTTACGGACGCCGACCTGTCCTCGCCAATTGAAGAACTCGATAAGCTAATCGCAGGAATTCGCCGCGGGAACGATCTCGCCATCGGCTCGCGCGCTCTCGACCGGTCGCTCATCGAAGTCCATCAGTCGCGCCTGCGCGAGTTGGCAGGTATCATCTTCAACGGCTTCGTCCGGTTTTTCACGGGCCTGCCGTATCACGACACACAATGCGGCTTCAAGTTGTTCGTGGTCGACCGCGCCCGCATCGTTTTCGAACAGCAACGGATCGAAGGGTTCGGCTTTGATCCGGAAGTCCTGTTCCTGGCCAAGCGCCACGGCCTCCGCGGCGCCGAAATCCCCGTGCGCTGGGCGCACGATCCCGCCACAAAAGTACACGTCGTGCATGACAGTCTGCGCATGTTCGGAGATTTGCTCTACATCCGATGGAACTGGCTATGCGGCGCATATCCCAGGAAAAGATAGCCGTCGCAAGGCCACAGGCGTGCGCTATCTACTCCTTCTTCGACTGCGCGCTCGGCGGCAGCAATCCATTCAGGCGTAGATACATCGCGGCCATGCTGTAGTGATCGTAGAAATCGTTCGTCAGGGCCATCATCGCACCAGCACGCGAGATCGTCCGTCCACCGAAAAACGGCAGCGGCTCGCCCAGGTTTGAATCGTCCACCTTCGCCAGCGCCTGCGTGCAGAAATCGAACGACGCTTTTAGAGCTGCCGACAGTTTCTCCTTGCCATCCGTCTCACTCAGCTTTTCCGCAGCCGACACTGCCGTTCCCGAAATCTTCGAGCAAAGAAAATTGTTCGACCCTGCCATGTGCATTACCAAATGTCCAAAAGTCATCTGCGCCGGCGTGGGTTTGTAGTCGTACTTGTCAGCCGGCATTTCCTCAGCCGCCGCGATCATGAGTTTCGACTCGCGCTCCAAAGTCTTTCGCACCGCGTTCGACACGGGATTCGTCTCGTTCACCACGGCCGGTGCAGGACTTTGCTGCGCCCCGACTGCCGATACACCAAGAATTGCTGCCCAAATCAGTCGTTTCATCACGCCCCCTTGTCCTTGATGCTGGTGACGTTGCGAGAATACCACGCACGGGAAACGGCGCGGGCGTAGAGGGCGGTAGCAAGACCCTCAACTTTGCAGAACAAAGTACTTGACGTAAGCTCCGCCCGCTGCTAGTCTCAGGTTGTGAATTCGCCCCACCCGTCCCCTTCTCGTCCCTCCGGCCCTGTCGCCATCGACGACCGCGCCCGCGAAAACCTTCGCTTTATCCGCGAAACCATGGAGCGCGCCGGTTCGTTCACCGCCGTGCCCGGCTGGGGCGGCGTCGCCATGGGCATCACCGCTCTCGGCGCGGCCGCCATTGCCTCGCGGCAAGCGCGCCCCGAGATTTGGCTCTTCGTCTGGATCGGCGAGGCCGCGATCGCCGTCGCCATCGCACTTTGGACCACCATTTCCAAAGCGCGCGAATCGGGATCCTCCCTGCTCACCGGTCCCGCGCGCCGTTTCGCTTACAGCTTCGCTCCGCCGGTTTTCGTTGGCGCGCTGCTTACGCTTCTGCTCGTCCGCATCGGCTACACCGGCGCGATTCCCGGCGTCTGGCTCCTTCTCTACGGCACAGGGGTCGTCACCGGCGGCGCGTTCTCGATTCGCATTGTGCCCCTGATGGGGCTTTGCTTCATGGTTCTCGGCACAGTCGCTCTTTTCTCTCCGTCGGCCTGGGGCACCCTATTTCTAGCCGCCGGATTCGGCGCCCTCCACATTGTCTTCGGCGCCGTGATTGCGAGGAACTATGGCGGTTAAATCCGGAGCCGCGCGTTCCGCGTCCGCAGCTCCTGCTGCTGAGAAGCACGCCGGTCAGCCGCGCTTGGCTGCTCCCGAATCGGCGGCAGCGAATCTCGATCGCTTGATTCACGAGCGAACGCGCCTCGCCATTATCAGTGCGCTAGCTGTCAACGCCTCGCTTACATTCAATGAGCTGAAACAGCTTATCGGAGCCACCGACGGCAACCTGAGCGTCCATGCCCGAAAGCTCGAAGACGCCGGCTACATTGCCTGCTCGAAATCCTTTGCCGGACGCCTGCCGAGAACCGAATACAAGCTCACCGCTCCTGGTCGGCGCGCTCTCGAGAAATACCTCAACCACATGGAGGCGCTGATTCGCGCGACTCGCGAGGGCTGAAGCTGCAAAATTTTTTACCCTGATACTTTATGACAAAGAGTACTTTGGTCAATATGCCTCACGCCAAACTTCATGTCGCCATCCTTCTCGACGGCAACGGTCGCTGGGCCGCCTCCCGCGGCCTTCCGCGGTCCGAAGGGCATCGCGCGGGCGTCGCCGCCGTCCGCGCGATCGTCCGGGCCGCCCCGTCGCTCGGGATCGGCACGCTCACCCTCTACGCTTTTTCGTCTGACAACTGGGGCCGTCCCGCCAGCGAAGTTCTCGCACTGATGAATCTGCTCGAAGAATATTTGCGCAGCGACATTCCCACCTGCGTCACCGCAGGCGTCCAGTTGCGCGTCATCGGCCGCCGCGATCGCATCCCTCCTTCGCTGCGCGAGGCCATCGAATCCGCCGAGCGGACCACAGCGTCGGGGCGCACGCTCGAACTACGTATCGCCCTCGACTACTCTGCGCGTGACGCCATCCTTCGCGCCGCCTGCTGGATGCTTTCAAGCCTGGAAGTCTCCCAGCGCGAATTCGCCCGCCGTCTCGGTGAAGTCACTTACGCAGGCAGCCCCGCTCGCGATGTCGACCTGCTGATTCGCACGGGCGGCGAGCAACGGCTCAGCGACTTCTTGCTTTGGGAATCCGCGTACGCGGAACTGTTCTTCACGCCCCGCATGTGGCCCGAGTTTCAGGCGTCCGATTTGGAAGCCGCTGTCACCGATTTCCATGCGCGGCAACGCCGCTTTGGCCGCTTGCCGCAAGTGGAAAAAGCCGCGAGCTGAATCGCATCGGGAGGCGCCGGCCCTCGAAAGGAGAAAATTCTATGGAAGGGAAGCATCTCACTGCGGTTTTCGGGTTTCTCGCGTTCGCCGGCACCTTCCTCTCGTTGGCGGCCCTTGTGGCATCGATCATCGCGATACGCCTCGCTGGCGAAGACCGCCTCGCGGGCTGGTTCGGCCGCGCAACGGCATGGCTCTTTGCTGGTCGAGGTCTTGCGCGAAAGCTCGCGGGTGTCGCCCTGGTTCTCGTCGCCGGATACGGCACCACTCTGCTGGCTGCGTCCGTGGCCAGCCGTGAGCGCGTCCTGTCTGCCACTGAAGAAAAATATTTCTGCGAAATCGACTGCCACTTGGCCTACTCGATTGCCGGCGTTGAGCGCACGAGAATTCTAGCCGCCAATCCCACTGAACCGTCTGCCGCCGGGGAGTTCTACGTCGTCAGCGTGCGCACCCGTTTCGACGAGCACACGATTTCGCCGCATCGCGGCGATTCACCGCTCGCACCGCCGCCGCGAATCGTCACGGTCGTCGACGCACAAGGCCGGTCCTACGCCGTCTCAGCGCTAGGGCAGCAGGCGCTCGAAAACCTGCTCGGCCCTCGTTGGATTTCGCCCACAACCCCGCTGCGTCCCGGCGAATCCTACGTCACTCACTTTGTATTCGATTCGCCCACCGGAGTCACCGAGCCAAAGCTTTTGATCGAAAGCCCAACCTCGCCTGCCTGGATTGGCCGCGTCGTGATCGGCGACGAGGACAGCTTCTTCCACAAAAAGGTTTACTTGCGTCTGCCGAACTGAGCTTCGATCGCTCTCGGTTCAGCGCGCCGCCGCGTTGCGCTCCCGCGCCATTCGGAAAGCCTTGCGGATCACGCGCGTAGCCGTCGGTGTAAGCGAGTACTTCCCGAGCTCATCCTCGCGGCACCACTCGACATCCGTCACATCGCTGCCCGCGCGCGGCTCGCCGCTTGCCAGCTCGCACAAGTAGTCCAGAATCACAAAATGATATTGCGTGCGCGAACCCTCGTCGCGCGAAATGCGTTCAAACACCTCGATGATGTCCAGCACTCGCACTGCGAGCCCGGTTTCCTCCGCCAGTTCCCGATGCACTCCTTCAACCAGTGTTTCGCCCACTTCGAGCGTCCCGCCCGGAATCGACCACTGCCCCTCAAGCGGCGGATGTGCGCGGCGGATCAGCAGCGCGCGCTCGTCCGTAATCACCACGCCTCCCACGCCCACGATTGGGCGCTCCGGATATTCGCGCGACGACATGGCCCTCTTCGCCACCTCGGGAAAAGCTTGACAGCGGCGGTATATAATACGCCGTCTAGTGGTTGAGTGCCCTTGAGTGCCTGAGGAAGGGGGAAGTACCGTGACGAAATGTCCGGAGTGTGACGCCGAAATTGATTTGGACGAAGACGAAGTCGAAGAAGGCGAAATTCTTAGCTGTCCGGAGTGCGACGCCGAGCTCGAAGTCACGCAGACGCATCCCGTCCATTTGATTGTGATTTCCGAGGAGGATGAGGAAGAGGACGAGGACTCGGACGAAGAATCGAGCCACGAGGAAGAAGAAGAGGAGGAAGCCGAGTAGCGCCCTCCCGGCCCTCCGCAGCCTCCATCCTTCCTTCAGGAATTCAGCCTCATTTCATCTCCCACGTCCTATAATTGCAGTTGCCGACTGCACTTTTTTTGTTGCAGAGCTCTACCGCGACAGATGGCTGGAGGATTCCGTGAACACCCGTTGGGCCGCACTGCTCATGCCGGTCGTACTACTCGTATTCACCGCCGCCCGTACGCCGGCTTCTCCCGCGCCAGCTCAGGAAAGTAAGCAGGACAAGAAGAACGAATCCCAGCTGCGCACTCTGCGCGGCACGGTTCTCGACAAAGAAGAAAACCCCGTCCCCTCGAGCGTCGTGTACTTGCTCAACGTCAAAACGCAGGCTGTCCGCACGCTGTTCGCCGACGACTCCGGCCGCTACCGTTTCAGCGGCCTCGACCCAAACGTCGATTACGAAATCCACGCCGAGCACCGCGATCTCACGTCTCCCGCGCGAAAAATATCGAGCTTCGATAGCCGCCGCGACCTGGAGATCAATCTGAAGCTTACACACCCAAAGCGGGCGAAGTAGCAGCACCTCTACGCGCAGGTACCTGTCAAGCTCACGGCCTAATCCTGCTGCCCCAGGCGCGGCGCCATCACTCGGATCGCCCCGGGTACGATCTCAAATTTCGCCGGCGACTCGCCCAGTAATTCTCCGTCGCCGTGTACCTTCGCGGGCACTACGGTTCGCATCGCTGCGCGCTTGCATCGATAGCGCCGCACTTCCGGAAAGCGCACGTCGCCCGTCGCAATCAGCGTCGCCAGCCCTTCCACGAGGCGCGCGATCGGCAACTTGCCCACGATCAACACGTCCATCCATCCGTCGTCGATCTTCGCCTCTGGGGCGATTCGAATTCCCGCGCCATACCGCGGCCCGTTCGCCACCGCCGCAAATAGCGCCTCGCCGTTCCACCGCTCATCGTCCAATTCCGCTTCTAGCGCCAGCGTCGGCTCCAGGCGAACCGCCTCCACCGCCCCGGCTACGTACCTGGTAAGTCCGGGCCATGCCTTGAAGCGCGTGTTCGCTAGATACGCTGCCGCTGCGTCCAGTCCCAAGCCGCCCGCCCCGATGTAGTGCGCCGTCGTCCCACTGGCGAGCCGCACCCCGATCAAATCCACCGCACGCGCGTGTCCTCCCAAAAGGACTTCAGCCGCCGCAATGGGATCGGTCGGAATCCCTAGCGCGGCCGCGATGTCATTCCCGTTGCCGGCCGGCAGAAATGCCGCAGTCGCACTCGTCCCGCGCACACCTTCGACGACATGATGAAACGCCCCATCGCCCCCCAGCGCCGCCACGCACCGATAGCCTTCCGCCACGGCGCGCGACGCCTTTTCACGGATGTCGTCGCCGCTCACGGAACGCACGAAGTCCGCCTGTGCGCCTTGCGCTACGAAATAGCTAGCCACGCGTGGCTCGGCCCGCGCCGCGCGCCCGCCCCCAGACGCCGGATTCACAATTACGAGCGTCTTCGTCTTGGTGCGCGCTCGGTTCACGCTAAGGATTGGGATCGTCGAACGTGAGAGTCTTGGCGGACGAGGGATCGTCCAGAAAGCTTGCGACCGTGGGCCCCACGGAAACGCACCGAAAGCTCTCGTGCCCGCACGGGGAATCGACCGTCACCACAGGCGCGCCAATCGCACTCGCAAATCGCACCGCAGGCGCTGGATTCACCATGTGATCCTGCCCTGCGACGATCACGAGCAACTTCGCACGCAGCCGCCGCGCGGCCTGTTCCATCGTCGCCCCAAATTCCTTCGGCAAGTCGAAGGCAATAATTGCTTCGCGTTGGCGGATAAAATCGCTCGCCGTTCCACCATCACCGCCAGCGTTTTGCCGCAACTTTTCAACGAAAGGGCCGAATTCGCTCGCGGCCGTCTGCTTTACGCGGTACTCCGGCGTGAACAGATTCATCGAATCGATTTCCTCTGCCGCACGCAGACCCCGGTCCATTGATCCGGTTGGGTGCCCATGGTTCCAGGCCGGATCAAGTTCCACAACGTCAATCTCAACCGTCCAGAGCAGCTTGTCGAACGACGTACTCTGCGGTGATCCCAGCATCGGAATTGCTTCATCCATAAGATCCGGGTACGCCACCGCCCACTCGAACGCCTGCATTCCTCCCATCGACACGCCCATCACTGCGTGCAGATGTTTGATTTGCAGAACCTCGGTCAGCAGCCGCCGCTCGCTCTCCACCATGTCGCGAATCGTGAATT
>Ga0126373_10005062_pt1 | contig 10180 bp, 7 predicted proteins | sample PanSoiMetPlot_11_FD_92545 | JGI IMG/M metagenome (GOLD analysis project Ga0126373, IMG submission 92545) | Tropical forest soil microbial communities from Panama - MetaG Plot_11 | ecosystem: Environmental > Terrestrial > Soil > Tropical forest > Bulk soil | place: Panama | collected 2016-02-17 | reverse complement strand
GCAGGAAGACCCCCTGCAGCCCGTTGGCGACGATGGTGGCCGAGGCGACCGGCAGTGCGGTCTTCGCCATCCGCTGGCTGAAGAAGCCCGCGATACCCGCGGGCGCGCCGCGCTGGCACAGGGCAGACGGTGCATGGGATAGACCGGATGATCCGCAACGTCGAGACCGGGCGTTTCGAGCGCGGCCTGTCGGCACTGACCGCGGCTGGGGCGCTGGTGACGGCGGCGGAGATCTTTTTCGAGCATGACAGCGCGAGCTTCGGAAACAAGATGATGTGGGTCCCGGTAGCGCTCGGGCCGGTCGGCGCGGCCGCGGGCATCGCGGGCTTCTTCAGCCAGCGGATGGCGAAGACTGCGCTGCCGGTCGCCTCGGCCACCATCGTCGCCAACGGGCTGCAGGGGGTCTTCCTGCACGCCCGGGGCATCTCCCACAAGCCGGGCGGATGGTCCAACGCCAGGTACAACATGGAGATGGGGCCGCCGCTCCTGGCGCCGCTGCTGGTCACGATGGTGGGCGGGATGGGTCTGCTCGCCGCGATCCTGCGGCGGGAGAAGTGAGCCACGGCCCGGTGACGGCACCCGATCCCCAGGGCCGGTTTCCCGGCTTCGTCGTCATGCGGCAGTCGCCCTCCTGGGACGGGGTGACCGCGTTGACCATCCGGTCGCGGGTCGCACCGCCGCCGGCGCCGCGGTTCTTCACGGCGGCCGAGCAGGTTACCGCGCGGGCGCTGGCCGGCCAGCTTCTCGGCCAGCCGCACGACGGCCTGGGCGTTCCGGTCATGGAGATGATCGACGCCAGGCTGGCGGATGGACAGACCGACGGCTGGCGGTATGAGGACATGCCCGAAGATGGCCAGGCCTGGCGCGACACCCTGGCGCACCTGGACACCGACGCCAAGGAGCGGTCCGGCGCCGGGTTCGCCGACTGCGAAGGCAGCGAGCAGGCGGCCATCGTGCAGGCCGTGCAGGATCTTGGTTCGCGCGACTGGCATGGCCTGCCGGCCGGGCATGTGTGGAGCCTGTGGACCAGGTACGCGTGCACGGCGCTGTACGCGCATCCCACGGCGTGGGATGAGATCGGCTTCTCCGGCCCGGCTTATCCCCGCGGCTACAAGAACATCGGCGTGGACGCGCGTGAGCCGTTCGAGGTCCGGGACGCGAGGCCCGCGCAGGACCCGGTCAGGGAGCGGCTGTGAGCACGGGCGTGCGCGCACGGAATGAATCGGCGTGGCTGCTGCCGAACGACGGCACGCGGACCGACCACCGGCTGCGGCGCGACATGCGGCGGTTCAGCGACGATGACGAGGTTGACCTGGTCATCGTCGGATGCGGCGCCGGCGGGTCGGTGCTGGCGCAGCGGCTGGCCAGGGCGGGCTGGCGGGTCGTGGCCCTGGACGCGGGCCCGTTCTGGGATCCCGACACCGACTGGGTCAGCGACGAGGCTGGCTCACATCATCTCTACTGGACCGACCCGCGGGTGATCACCGGCGCCGATCCGGTCCCGCTGGGCTCCAACAACTCGGGCCGGGGCGTGGGCGGCTCCATGGTCCACTACGCCGGCTACACGCCACGTTTCCACCCGAGCGACTTCTCGACGCTGCGCGACGACGGAGTGGGTGCCGATTGGCCCTTCGGGTACGAGGAGCTGCGCCCCTACTACGCGGCCATCGAGCAGGAGCTGCCCGTCGCGGGGGAGTACTGGCCGTGGGGTGACCCTCATGGCTACCCGCACCGGCCGCACCCGGTCGGCGGCAACGGCGAGCTGTTTCTGCGCGGGGCGGGGAAGCTCGGCATCACGGCCAAGGTCGGCCCGGTGGCCATCGCGAACGGCAGGTTCGGGAACCGGCCGCACTGCATCTACCGCGGCTTCTGCCTGCAGGGATGCAAGGTGAACGCCAAGGCGTCGCCGCTTATCACGCATATCCCCGACGCGCTCGCCCACGGGGCGGAGGTGCGGGCGGACGCGATGGTCACGCGCGTCGGGATGGACGAGCGCACCGGCCGCGCGACCGGGGTGCACTACGTCTCCGGCGGCGCCAGCCGGTTCCAGCGGGCCGCGATGGTGGCCATCGCCGGTTACTCGATCGAGACGCCCCGGCTGCTGCTGAACTCCGCCTCGCCGCGTTACCCGGACGGCCTGTGCAACGAGTTCGACCAGGTCGGCCGCTACCTGATGGTGCAGGGCGCGCCGCAGACGGCTGGCCGCTTCGACGCGGAAGTCCGGATGTACAAGGCGCCGCCGCCCGAGGTGAGCACCGAGGAGTTCTACGAGACCGACCCGGCCAAGGAGTACAAGCGCGGGTTCGCGGTGCAGACCGTGTCGCCGCTGCCGATCACCTGGGCTGAGCATGTGGCCGCGCAGGGGCACTGGGGCCGGGCGCTGCGTGATTACATGAGCGACTACGTGCACTGGGCGTGCCTGGGGTCGCTGTGCGAGTTCCTCCCGCTGGCCGGCAACAGGGTGACGCTGGCCGACGAGACCGACTCCTACGGCCTGCCGGTCGCACGTTTCGCGTACTCGCAGTGTGACAACGACAAGGCCCTGGTGACGGCCGCGCAGCACGTCATGGAGGACATCCTGACGGCCGCTGGCGCCGACGAGGTCATAACGATCAAGCGCTACGCCCATCTGGTGGGTGGCGCGCGGATGGCCAAGGACGCGCGGCACGGGGTCGTGGACGGCAGCTGCCGGACCTTCGCCGTGCCCAACCTCTACATCACCGACGGCAGTGTGCTGCCCACACAGGGCAGCGCCAACCCCGCTCTGACCATCATGGCCGTCGCCGCGCGGGCCGCGGATCACCTGATCTCCGGCGCGCGGCGTGGGGCGGGCTGAGATCGCGTCTGTCAAGGAAGGAAGACACATATGGCCTCCACCACCGTTGCCGATTACCTGCTTGAGCGCCTGCGGGCCTGGGACGTCGATCACGTGTTCGCCTACGCAGGCGATGGCATCAACGGCATCCTCGCGGCCTGGGGACGGGCGGAGAACAAGCCGAAGTTCGTCCAGGCAAGGCACGAGGAGATGGCGGCCTTCGAGGCCGTCGGCTATGCGAAGTTCACCGGCCGGGTCGGGGTGTGCATGGCCACATCCGGCCCTGGCGCGATCCACCTGCTCAACGGCCTGTACGACGCGAAACTCGATCATGTTCCGGTGGTGGCGATCGTCGGCCAGACCAACCGCAGCGCGATGGGCGGCTCGTACCAGCAGGAAGTCGACCTGCTCTCGCTCTTCAAGGACGTGGCGAGCGAGTACGTCCAGATGGTGACCGTGCCGGAGCAGCTGCCCAACGTGCTGGACCGGGCGATCCGCACCGCCCAGGCCGGGCGCGCCCCGACGGCCATCATCATCCCGTCCGACGTGCAGGAACTTGAGTACTTGGCACCCACCCACGCCTTCAAGATGGTGCCGTCCTCCATCGGCACCGAATGGCCGGTGACCTCGGCGGCCGACGACGCGATCCGGCGCGCGGCCGAGATCCTCAACGCGGGCAGCAAGGTGGCGATCCTGGCCGGCCAGGGCGCCCGCGGGGCGCGGCGCGAACTCGAGGAAGTGGCCGACCTGCTCGGCGCGGGGGTCGCCAAGCCGCTACTGGGCAAGGACGTGCTGTCGGACAAACTGCCCTACGTCACCGGCTCCATCGGCCTGCTGGGAACCCGGCCGAGCTACGAGCTGATGATGAACTGCGACACGCTGCTGACGGTGGGCTCGAGCTTCCCCTACACCCAGTTCCTGCCCGCCTTCGACCAGGCCCGGGCGGTGCAGATCGACATCGACGGCAGATTCATCGGCATGCGGTACCCGTACGAGGTCAACCTGGTCGGGGACGCGGCCGCCACCCTCAGGGCGCTGATACCACGGCTGCGGCGCAAGGATGACCGCAGCTGGCGGGAAGCCATCGAGGCCGGTGTCGCCCGCTGGTGGGAGACGATGGACATGGAGGCCGATGTCGAAGCCGACCCGGTCAACCCGATGCTGCTGTTCCGCGAGCTCTCCGTCCGGCTGCCACACGACGCCATCGTGACCGCCGACTCCGGATCGTCGGCGAACTGGTACGCCCGGCAGCTGAAGTTCCGCGGCGACGTCCGGGGCTCGCTGTCGGGAAACCTGGCGACGATGGGCCCTGGCGTTCCGTACGGCATCGGCGCAAAATTCGGCAACCCCGGCCGGCCGGTCATCGTGTTCGCCGGGGATGGCGCGATGCAGATGAACGGCCTCGCCGAGCTGATCACCATCAAGCACTACTGGCACGAGTGGCAAGACCCGCGGCTGATCGTCGCCGTCCTGCACAACAACGACCTCAACCAGGTCACCTGGGAGATGCGGGCGATGGAGGGGGCACCCAAGTTCACCGAATCCCAGCATCTGCCCGATGTGTCCTTCGAGACCTTCGCCAACAGCCTGGGCCTGGAAGGCATCGCGGTGGACAAGCCGGAACATGTCGGAGCCGCCTGGGACCGCGCGCTGGCCGCCGACCGGCCGGTGGTGATCGACGCGCGGACCGACCCGGATGTGCCGCCGATCCCGCCGCACGCCACCTTCGAACAGATGAAGGACGCGGCCAGGGCACTGCTGAAGGGCGACCCGAACCGGTGGGGCGTCATCAAGGAGGGCGTCAAGACCAAGATGCAAGAGTTCCTGCCACACCAGTCTGAGTCCTGACTCGCGGAAGCGAGCCTGGACCAGATGTCCTTCTCCGTGTCGCTGGCTTTCGCCGGGGTAAGCCGCTGGCCCCAATAGCGGTGGTGCGGACCCTTTCCCCGGACCTGTTATTACTGTGGCCGTGCGTAGGGCAATGCGCGCTTGCGGGTGCGCCGGTTTTCCCGGGCCGGTTTGTATCTGCCTGACGCTGTGCGTATTCCAGCGATCCCGGCGCCTGCGAGGGGTTAGGCAACGAGCGAGCCGACTCAGGAGCTGGGCTGGTCCGCGGTGGGTGTTCCGGGGCGACCCGGGGCGGTTCGGGGGTTAGCGGGCTGGCCGGGGGCGCGGTACTGGCCGAAGAAGCGGATGAACTCGGCGCTGGCGTTGGGCCCGCGGGGGTCGGTGTGGGAGCCGTGCGGGACGCCGCCCGACCAGGCATGCCCGGCTTGGTGGATAATCCAGCGCTCGGCGAGGGCTGCGCCGGCGGGGTCCTGGTAGCAAGTCCGTGTGTAGGCATGGCCGCCCGGCACCCGCCCGCCGGTGGTCATTGATGTGGGCACGGCGCCTGGGCTGCCTTGGGGCAGGATGTGATCGATAAGGGCCGCGGCGTTGGCGGGGGCCACGGTCGTGTCCCGGTCGCCATGGAAGACGATTAGCGGCAAGGGGTGTGCTGGGGGCCGGGCCGGGTGCGAGGGGCCCTGCCTCATCGCCGTGAACGCGGAGGCCAGGTCGCCGGCGGCCGCGTAGGGCAACCCGGAGTGCACGCCGACGGCGGCGTAGAGATCTGGGTAGGCAGCGGCCATCACGGCGGCCATTGCGCCCCCGGCCGAGAACCCGGCCACATACACCCGGCTGGCGTCTGCCCCGTAGCGGTCTGTGACATGGCGGGTAATCCCGGCGATCAGCGACGGCTCGCCGGCGTCGCGGCGCTGGTGATCAGCGGCGAACCAGTTCCAGTACCGGCCAGCGTTGGCCGAGCGGGCCTGCTCGGGGTAGGCGACGAGGAACCCCTGATCCTCGGCGAGGTCGTTCATCGCGGTAGCGGCGGCAAAGGCAACGGCGTCTTGCGTGCCGCCGTGCAGCATAACGAGCAATGGCAGCGGACCGCCGACGTGGCCGGCGGGGACGTAAATCCGGTAGCCACGAGTACCGGCAGCGTTGGTGTACGACAAGGCGTCAAACCGGCCCGCCGACCGACTCGCAGCCGGGGCCGCGGGCCGGTGTGCGAGGCCGGGAGCGTACGCGCCCGGGCTGAGGAACGCGCGCGAGCGAGCCCAGCCGGGAAGGACCCGCGTTGGTAGCTTCCCCCTGTGGGCGGGCAGCGGTGCCGGGACGTTCGGGTGGCGGTCACGCGCGCTGTCGTTTTCCTCCCCGGCCGATGGCGCATGCGGCGCACGCCGTCCCACCGCCGGGCCGGTCAGGGCTTGCTGGATCAGCGCTGTCGCCTCGACCAAACGCCCCTGGCGGGTAAGCCGGGTGGCCTCGGCCATCGCCATCATCTGGCGTGTATCCATGTCGGTATCCCTTCTCGCCGATGTCTTCGCTGACCTGCTCGCAGGACGGCCGCGCCGCGAGGATCAGCGGCCGGGCCAGCCGTCATGGTCGCGGCGGCTCAGGCGGTACGAGTTGCCAGGGCGGCCTTGACGGCAGCGGGTGCACGAAAGGCGCCGAGCACCTCCACCGAGGCAATCGTGGCCAGGGCCAGCTGGGGGGAGACATCGGCAGCAATGCTGGCCAGCCCCAGCACCCGGATGTGGATCATCTGCCCGGTGTCGCGGACCTCCTCCAGATCGCCGCGGGTGTAGTGGCAGCTGCCCAACGTGAGAGTGCGCCGGGCCGCTGTCTGGTCAAGAGCCTCGGCCCGGGTGGCGAGCTGGGTGCGGATGGCCGTGCGGATGAAATCGGTGCGGTTGGTATAGAAGCCTTCTTGGACGAGCAGATCTATCTGCCCGATGTCCACCAATCCCAGGTTGACAGTGATCTTTTCGGTCTTCTCTCCCTCACTTGATGCCATCCGCTCACCATCCCCTAACCATCCATATGGATGGTAGCTTCGGGGCAGCGGCAACGCAACGGCCCATGACCTGGTCTGTGGGTCAGAGCCTTCATTAGCGTCCTGGCAATTACCGGGCCCAACCGACCCCGATCTCTTGCACCGCGATCTCGAATTCGTGCGCCTTGTCGCCGAGCACGGGGCACGCTGATGGAGTTGCTCCGAGACCAGCTACCCACGTAGGTGTCCGGATCCGGGGATGCGGTCACCTTCTGGACAGCCATGTGCACCGTCGCGGCGGCAAGCCTGCTCGGCAAGCTTGGCCTGGACGGCGGGGATCTTGCTCTTGACCAGATGCCGCATCGGCGAGGGCGGCACTCCACCCTTACAGCTCAGGATGGTCGATCACGCTCAACTCGGCGTGCCACCTCGGCTGAGCCAGCGGCAAAACTCACCAACGGCACCCTTGAAGGCTCGACTGCAGCAGACGGCGTCCCCGCCGACCACCCCAGCCGGCAATCAGCGCCCAGACGAAGGGTTCATTGCACGCTGACTTGCACGCGTTCTTCAAGTTCGTTCCGCCGCATGGCTCATCAGGGCCCGGATCCGCTCATGCTCCACCCGGCGATGCCACGCCGTCGGTTGAGGCCGGTCTCGCAGTAGTCGAGCTTCACGCAGGTGCCGAATCGAGCGAGCGGTGGCAGCCGTCCCGGCCGTGGCATCAGGGGCGACCGCCGTCCCCCGCAGGCAGGGCAGCGAGCCGCTCGGGTGAAGCCAGGCCGACGGCGTCGCACGGACCGTCGGCAGATACCTCCCTCAACCCGGTCACAATGGCGACTCGATTAGACGAGATCGGTTGGGTCGGTCTGACAGGTATCGCGCCGGTCGAGCTGACAGAACGGTCACTCTGCGTTAGTAGCGGCTGTGCACTCTGGTCGTCCTGGGCATCGAAGCAGCGGATTGGGTTCGTTCCACGCCAAGCCATGATCGCAGGCCGAAGAGAGAATTACTGCAGTTCAAAACGGGTGCGCCGCCAGGGACTCGAACCCCGAACCCGCGGATTAAGCCGCACGTGCCCTTGCTGGGCGTCCTGCCGCGGTGAAAGTTGGCAGGTCAGGTCAGCCCTTTCAAGATCGGCCAGGGTGTGAGGAGGGCTGGCCTTCGCACCCGATGCGATTAGTCACCTGCGACTATGCATGCTGGGTTGGTGGTAGGCAAGAGACTTTCGATTCAGAGAGGACCGCTTGGGCGCCAAGAGCGTTCTACCTGCGCAGATGCCACACGCGGACGCACAGAAAGCACACATCGCACAGGGATACGGCTGGTACTCGTCCCACGAATCGTCCCACGGCATCCCAGGCCGGACCCGGGGGATCCGTCACAGTAAGTGACGGAGACCGTCCTGGGAGAACGCGCGCCGAGCCACCCAATGCACAGTCTCACTGCCTGCAGCGGTAGTCATGGGAGGCCACAGAAGTATGGGACCAAGGGCCCTGTCAGGCCCCGGCCTGGGGTTCTTACGGTGAAACGGTGGTATCCGCCGGGCGGCGGCGGTGTGCTGCCAGGCCCAGGCGGAATCAGGCAGGAGGAAGCAGATGACCGGCGATGAGTCTGACCGGCTGCGAGAGGACGTTGACGCCCTGCAGGAGCAGGTCACCCACCTGAAGATTTCCGCGTACGAGGCCCGTGAGGAATCCAGCGCGCAAATCAAGGCGCGCATCGAGCAGGCCAAGGCCGATGCCGCGGCCGATCAGGAGCCGGCCCGCGACAAGGCCGGGCAGGCCGGCGGCCGCGCGCACGGCCAATGGCGGTCGATGAAGGCGGATGCCGCGGCGAAGATGCAAAGCCTGCAGGACCGTATGGACCGCAAAAGCGACGAGCTGGACGCCAAGATGGCAGAAGATGACGCTGAAGGCGCCGAGGCGGACGCCCTCGATGCGCTGGGCTACGCCAAGTGGGCGGTCGAGCAGGCCGAGCTGGCGGTCCTGGACGCGATCGATGCCCGCGCCTGGGCTGACGAACGGGCGGCAGCGTCGCCGACGAGCTGATCGGGGCCACCGCTCCGAAACGGGCATACGGCTGCCGCTGACCTCACGCTCAGCTCGTTCTGCCGGCCTGGTGGGATCAGGCCTCGCCGGGTGATAGCCGGGAAAGGGGACGGCCAGCCCCGCCGTCGTGTGACGTTTGGCCCTGCCTCGAAAGCGCGGGCGGCTGCCAGCATGCCATTAAGCCTCGGATGAACGAGGCGCCGGCGGCAGTTGCTGGCCCGGGCCGGAAGGGAAGCGGCCGCGGTGCCTGGCGTTAGGGACGCCGCTGGCGGCCGGGCGCGGAGATGGCGGCCGACGCGCCCACGCGGCTACAAGAGGAGGGCGGGGTCAGGTCGGCTTGGCCTTGGAGCGGTAGCCGATGATGGTGGGTGGGTGGCGCCAGCGGCCGTAATTCCCACCCAGGGCCAGGCCAATGTGGCATGACGCGATGTGCAGTACAGGCCCGTGGTGCAGGGGCGATTAGGGCGGGCAATGGCTCTAGGTGCCGCCTTCGCCAGGCAGGGCTGGCGGCGGACAAGGAGAGGGTTCTCGTGAGGATCGAGGATTACGCGCTGATCGGTGACCTGCAGACGTCTGCCCTGGTGGGCCGCAACGGCTCGGTGGACTGGCTGTGCCTGCCCCGCTTCGACTCCGCATCGTGTTTCACCGCGCTGCTGGGAGAGGAAAAGCATGGGCGCTGGCTTATCGCCCCGGCCGGGGACGTCCGGAGCGTGTCGCGCCGCTACCGCGAAGGGACACTGATCCTGGAGACCGACTTCGAGGCCGCCGACGGCGCTGCGCGGGTCATCGACTTCATGCCGCCCCGCGATGGCGGCGCCCCTCAGCTCGTGCGCATCGTGCAGGGGCTGCGTGGCCGGGTCCCGATGCGGATGCAACTGATCATCCGGTTCGGGTACGGCCTGAGCGTGCCCTGGGTCCAGCGCGTGCCCGGCGGCATCGTCGCCCAGGCCGGCCCCGACGCGGTGCAGCTGAGCACGCCGGTGGAGCTGCACGGGGAGAATCTCACCACGGTGGCGGAGTTCACCGTCCAGGAGGGCGCCAGCGAGCGGTTCGTCCTTGGCTGGTTCCCCTCCTATGAGCGCCCTGGCCGTACCGAGGACGCGCACGCGGCTTTGGCCCGGACCCAGGCGTGGTGGGAAGAGTGGTCGGAGCGGTGCACCTACCGAGGTGAGTACCGCGATGAGGTCCTGACCTCGCTGATCGTCTTGAAGGCGCTCACCGATCAGCTCACCGGCGCGATCGTCGCGGCGCCCACGACCTCGCTGCCGGAGGACCTGGGCGGCGAGCGCAACTGGGACTACCGCTACACCTGGCTGCGTGATTCGGTGCTGACGCTGAACGCGCTGCTGGCCGGCGGCTACACCGACGAGGCGCTGGCGTTCAGCGACGCCGTATTCCGGGCGACCGCCGGGCAGCCCGATCAGGCGCAGATCATGTACGGCATCGCCGGCGAGCGGCGGCTGGAGGAATACCAGCTGGACTGGCTGCCCGGCTACG
>Ga0126373_10005060_pt1 | contig 10182 bp, 8 predicted proteins | sample PanSoiMetPlot_11_FD_92545 | JGI IMG/M metagenome (GOLD analysis project Ga0126373, IMG submission 92545) | Tropical forest soil microbial communities from Panama - MetaG Plot_11 | ecosystem: Environmental > Terrestrial > Soil > Tropical forest > Bulk soil | place: Panama | collected 2016-02-17 | reverse complement strand
TAAACCGGCGGCGCTGAAGGCCATGTTTCTACGGCAAGGCCTTGTCCTTTCCGCTATCGGTTGCGGGGCAGGCCTTGCAGGAGCGGCCGCATTGGGACGGCTCATGAAGTCGCTGCTGTTCGGCGTGACGCCACTCGATCCGATGACCTATGCGGTCATGCCAGCCGTGCTTCTGGCGGCGGCTGCGTTAGCCTGTTACTTTCCGGCGCGAAAGGCCGCTGCTGTGGATCCCGCGGAGACCCTCCGCGCCGAGTGATTCCACAGAGACGTTGGCGCGAGGTCGAAGCGTCGGACAATAGCCCTGCGCATCTGTGACGTAGTCTGCCCGGTTACCGCTCTACTGCTTGACGAACTTCTCAACGCGCCAATTACGAAAGTCCGCGACGTAGACGGCGCCCGTGCTGTCAACCGCCAGATAATGCGGGATGTCGATCTTGCCCGGGGCTTTGCCGAAGGATCCAATCACGCCCAGCACCTTGCCCTCCAGATTCACCTTAAGAACGCGCGCATTCAGATCACACATATAGAGCACGTCTTCGCCCTTGACGTAATAAAGCCCTTGAATCGTGCCGAGACCCGTCCACTTGGCGAGAAAACGCCCCTGCAGATCGAAAATCTGGACGCGTTGGTTGAGACGGTCGGCCACGTACATCCGGCCGTGTCCGTCGAGCGCGATATCGTGCACTAGGTTGAAATCACCGTCGGCGGAGCCTTTGCTCCCCCACTGGCCAAGGTATTCGCCGTCCTTGCTGTAGTGAACAACGCGCGAATTGCCGTAGCCATCCGCAACATAGAAGTCGCCCCCCGGAGCGAAGGTCAGGGTCGCGGGGCGGTTGAAGGCGTACTTGTCCTCGTTGCTGGCGGCGGGTGAGCCAGTACCAATCAGCATGATGAGCCGCCCCGAAGGCGTCCACTCCATCACGCGGTGAGACTCAAGGTCAACGGTCCAGATATTGCCATCGGGGCCGACCCGCAGGCCGTGAGGCTTCTTCCCCAGGAATTCCGGCCACGCCTGCAGGAACTTGCCGGAGCGGTCGAGTTCAATCACGGGATGCGGCCCGTCGCTGAAGACCCACACGTTGTCATTGCGGTCGACATCGACCGCCGCGACCTCGCCGAAGTTCCATCCCGGCGGAAGCTGCGCCCATCCCTCGACCGCGCGATACGCAAGCGCCGGACCGGCTTGAATCTGGGCGCCGAGAACTGCGCATGCCCCCAGGCAGAGAACGCAGCGAAACACGCTCGCGATGCTATCACGGCGTAGCAGGATCGCCTCCAGATTCGGCTGGCCGAAGGCAGATCACTCGGTCTTTGAGCCGACCCCGAACTGATTCCCCGCCGCCGTCACCTTGCCTCTGGAGATCGTCATATCCAATAGCTTTTCGCTCTGCACCTGCCGTCCCTGTTCATCGGTCAACGCGGCCACAAGCTTCTTAGTCGCAGTGTCAAAGATCTCGCCGGTTGAAGAATACGCCACTTTGCCGTCCATGCTGAAGCTGAGCCAGCCGACGCAATCGCGCGCCCGCAGACTTTGCTTCTGCTTCGGAGGCATCACCGTCGCATCGAAAATATGGATCGCGCTGTTTGCGCAATCGGCCAGCCACAGTTCCTTCTCGTCGGGTGTCAGGGCGATGCCATGGCTCGGGCATCCGTGCCGCTTTACCGGCCCCTCCTTATAGCCTTCAACCTCGACGCGATAAAGCTTCTTGCCGGTCTTTAAATCGCCGACTTCAAAGCCAAGGAGCTTGTTGACATTCACGAATACGAGCGAATTCGCGCCATTTACCGTGAACGGGCGGATCACGTCGCCGAACGGCCCGACTGTCGACACAACTTTGTTCGTAGCTGGATCTGCCACCGACAAGACAGGCGAATGCAGTCCGGCCAGGTACACATGTTTTCCGTCCGCCGAATAAATCGTATTGTGCGAACCCGACTTCGTTTCGATCGTCGCAATCACGTCCCCGTTCGATGCGTCCACCACGTGCCACGCGGGCCCTTCGAGCTGCGGCGCGTATATGATCTTGCCATCGGGCGAAATCGCCATGCGATCAACGCCGCCCTCATAAGCCTTGTCCCAGACCTTCCTGCCCGAAACCGCGTCGATCGCAATCATGCGGCTCAGCGAAGAGACGAAAATCCGCCCCGTCTTTGCGCTTGCCACTACGCCTTTGACGTTCTCCGGCTCTCTGCCGGCCGGAACTTCCCACGTCGGGATGCGCTTTACGAACTTATACCCGGCGTCGATGTCGTAAACAAGGATGCCCACGCCGCCATACTCCACGTAATTGCGGGTTCCAGGCTCGGCCACGTACAGGAGGTGCTGCGCGGGCATCGAGAAGGCGAAGGAGAGAACAATGAGCGCGTGTTTCAGCAAAACAGCGACATCATATCTCAGTTGCGTCGTGCTTAAGGAAGTTGGGGCTAGTATTTACTTGCATAAATAACAGTTAGGCGGCAACCTGGGTCATGCCCAGAGCCGCTGCCCGGATTCATCTCAATGCCGAGGAGGAAGCCACGCTCAGGCACTGGTCCGGACAAGGAACTGCGGAGCAGCGGATGGTCGAGCGTGCGCGGGTGATTCTGCTGTCGCATGAAGGGCTGACGGTGGAAAAGATCGCCGAGCGCCTGCAGACGCGCCTGCGCGAGTCTCGAAGTGGCGGCAGCGTTTTGCCAAAGATGGCATGGCCGGACTATCCGACGCCCCTCGGCCGAGCCGCGAACATTTCGGACTACCTGATTAACCATGACGGAAAGAACTGGCCTGGGCTTCTTTCAGGCTGGTCGGATCTGCTGCCGGAATCACTTACGGTGTGGATGGTCAATCGATTCGGCGACGTATTCGTCATCTTCGAAGACGGTTCGATTCATATGCTCGACGTTGGAGCCGGAGAGGTTCGACGGCTGGCGGTCGAACGCGAAAAATTTTGCGCCAGAATCGACACCGCCGATAACGCTAACGATTGGCTCATGATCCCGCTGGTAGAGAGGTGCCTCAACGCCGGAATCACGCTGGCGGAAGGCCAGTGCTACGGATACAGGATTCCTCCTCTTCTCGGGGGCGAATACACGCCGGAAAACGTCTATCCGACCGACATCGCTCAGTATTACTCGCTTCTCGCGGACATGTATCGGCAAACTAAAGACCTGCCCGATGGAACGAAGGTAAGAATAGTCGTAGACCGAGACCCGACCCTGCCTGTAGACAAACTACACCATTTGCTGTAGTCTATCTACATCCGTGTACCAAAACCGCATTGAGCTCCTCCAGGGCACGCTCGACATGCTCATCCTCCGCACGCTCGCCTGGGGTTCCCAACACGGCTACGGCATCGCAAACGCCATCCGCGCCGGATCGGGCGACGTCCTTCACGCGGAAACCGGATCGCTCTACCCAGCGCTGCATCGCCTCGAAAAACAAGGCCACGTCAAAGCCGAATGGAAGCAGTCGGAGAAAGGCCAGCGCGCGAAATACTACAGCCTCACGCCCGCGGGACGCAAACGCCTTGCGGCCGAACACGCACGCTGGAAACAAATGAGCGCCGCGATCGCCGGCCTGATGGAGCCCGCGCAATGAGCCGCAAACGCAATCCGGGGAGCCGAAAGCGGAACCCGGATGACGACCTGAACGAGGAGATTCAGGCGCATCTTCAAATGGCCGCTTCGGACCGCGAAGACCGAGGCGAGAGCGCAATCGACGCCGAGCGCAACGCCCGCCGCGAACTCGGCAATGAACTGCTCGTCCGCGAAACCACGCGCGACCAATGGGCCGGCGCCGCATGGGACCTCCTCGCGCAGGACCTTAAGTACGCTCTCCGCCGCATCCGGTCACACAAAGCCGTAAGCATCGCGGCGGTTCTCGCGCTGGCGCTCGGCATCGGCGTCAACACGGCCATGTTCACGCTGGTGCAGAAGGTCATGTACAACCGCCTGCCCGTTTCGCGGCCGGGCGAGCTCTATCGCCTCGGCGAAGGCTTTAATTGCTGCTTCATCACCGGCTATCAGGCGCCCGGCGAGTTCGGACTCTTCTCGTGGGATCTCTACAAAACCATCCGCGCCGACACGCCCGAAATACGAAACATGGCGGCATTCGCAGCCGGGACCGAAACCATGGGCGCTCGCCGCGCGGGAAGCTCTACTGCCACCGGTTCGCTGAGAGTCGAATACGTCTCGGCGAACTACTTCGATCTGTTCGGCGTCCGGCCGACCGTCGGAGGCTTCTTCAACAGCATTGAGGACTCGTCTGGCGCGCCGCCTCGCGTGGTCCTCAGCTATAACGCCTGGCGCAATTTCTTCGGAAGCGACCCGGCGATCGTCGGCTCCGCGGTGCTGCTCAAAGGCAAACCTTTCACCGTCGCAGGCGTTGCGCCCGCATCGTTCTACGGCGAAACCCTGCGCGCCGACCCGCCCGATTGCTGGATACCGGCCGCGTCCGAGATCGCCGTCGAACGCGCGAACAATGCATTCACCCACAAAGCCCAGCTTTGGCTTTATGTCATGGGCCGGCTTGAGGATCCCGGCGCGCGCGCGGGCCTTCAAACCAAAGTCAACGAAGTTGCCCGCCGCTGGTTCAACGCGCTCGCAGGCGACCATCTTTCGGCGAAGGATCGCCAGGCGATCGACCGGCAGTTCATTCCGCTCGCGAACGCGCCGGGCGGCATCGAATCCCTGAGCCGTACGTACAGCAGCGGCCTGATTCTGCTAATGTCGCTCTCCTCGCTGGTGCTGCTCATCGCCTGCGCCAACGTGGCGAACCTGTTGCTGGCGCGCGGCGCATCGCTGCGTGCGCAGAATTCGCTCAAAATGGCGCTCGGGGCTTCGCGCCCCCGCATGATCCGTCAGGCGTTTGCCGACAGCGTAATCCTTTCGCTCGTGGGCGGATTCGCCGGGCTCGCGGTTGCTTTCGCATCCACACGTCTCATCGTCTCGCTCGCTTTCCGAGGCGCCCGGTACGCTCCCCTTTCCACATACCCGTCTCTCGAAGTGCTCGCATTCGCGATCGGCATTTCTGTTCTCACGGGCCTGTTGTTCGGCATCGCGCCCGCGTGGATGGACACCCATGCTGACCCCGCCGAGGCTCTCCGCGGCGCCAGCAGAACCACGCCCCCAAACGCCCTCCGGCCGCAGAGACTCCTCGTCGCCCTCCAGGCCGGGCTCTCGTTCGTGCTGCTGACCGGCGTCGTGCTTTTGACCGAAAGCCTCTGGAGACTCGAGCGTCAGGATTTCGGGTTCGCGTCGGATCGCAGGATCGCGGTCACGATGAGTCCGGCAGTGAGGGACTACACGCCCGAACACGCCGCCGCTGTTTATTCGGCTCTTCAGCAACGGATCGCGCGCCTGCCCGGCGTAGCCCGCGCCGCGCTCGCAACCTACCTGCCGATGACCGGCGGCAATCGCGCCACCTTCATTTGGGTCGAAGGCCACGGCGGCGCGCGCGAGGAGAGCGGCGCCTGGTACGACAAGGTAAGTCCCGGGTATTTCGAGACGATTGGAACCAAACTCGTGCGCGGTCGCCTGATCGACGCGTCAGACCGGCTGTCCACCAAAGTGGTGGCGCTGACGAGCCAGACATTCGTGCGGACTTTTCTGAAAGATCGCGATCCGATTGGCGCACGCTTCGGCGCGGACGGCCCCGATCACGCGGCTGCCTGGGAAATTGTCGGCGTCGTGGAAGACGCGAAGTATGACAGCACCTACCGGCCCGCGTACCCGACCTTCTTCCTGCCGCTTCTGCAGCCGGAAAAGAATCCGGACGGGGGGTTGAGCGGAGACAGCCTGGCGCGCGGCCTCGTGATCGAGACGCAGGCGGGAGCGCGCGGCCTCGAACCCGTGGTGCGAGCCGCAATCGCACAAACCGATCCGAACCTCGAAGTCATCGGTTTTCGAAGCTATCCGGAGCAGATGGCCTCGAGGTTCAACAAAGAACGCCTGCTCGCAACCCTGACCGAACTGTTCGGCGCGCTCGCGCTCGCGCTGGCGTCCATCGGGCTCTATGGGCTGGTCGCGCTCTCGGCCGGCCGCCGCACAGCGGAAATCGGCGTGCGGATGGCCCTGGGCGCAACACGAAGCGGCGTGACGGCGATGATTGTCCGGAGCGCGTTGGTTCAGGTCGGGCTGGGGATCGCGATTGGTCTTCCGGCGAGTCTGGCCGGCGCACAGCTGATCGAGCACCAGCTATACGGGATCTCACCGCGCAATCCGGGCGCAATGGCAACCGCCGCAGGTGCGCTCCTGGTCTCGGCAATCGTAGCCGCGCTGATTCCCGCCCGGCGCGCCGCTTCGGCAGACCCGGTGAAGGCCCTCAGGGTTGAATAGCGGGTGGAACAGCGCTGTTAACCGGAAGGCCGGTCCGGCCTATTACCGGGCGTGAACTTATCGCGAATCTTACTTGCCGCGGTGCTGACCACCGCCGCTCTGGCGCAGCCTGCCCTTCCGTGCCCGCACAGCCGGACGCCCACCGAACCAAAGCCCAGCTCGTCAGCCTGCTCGGCCGGTATCCGTCCAACCTCGAGATCGTGCTGGCGAACGACCCTTCCCTTCTCACCAACCAGACCTACCTTTCCACCTATCCCGCCCTCGCCGGCTTCCTGAGCGAGCATCCGGACGTAGCGCGCAATCCTCTCTTCTATTTCAGCGATTTCCTGCGCGGCGCCAGTTTCAACTCCGCGCGCCAGCTTCGCGATGCGATCGACGCCTTTGTCGAGGTCTATAACGAAAAGGCAATTCCCTTTGAATGGATCAAGGCTGTCGTCCACCCCACGGGGCCAAGAGTAAATTACTCTTATTTATGCAAGTAAGTACTAGGCGAAGCGAGCCCATAGTTGGCGGTACCGCTTTCCGCGCATTGGGGCTTTTAGGAATCGTCTCTGAACAGACGAGGAGCAGTGGGCCTGCTTTGCCCAACCCTCCTTGGAAGGCGCCAAACCCGAACGCATTTAACGCTCAGAGGCGTAGGATAATCCCATGCGATTGATCCCGTATCTGCCAGCTATTCTCTCCCTTGCTTTCCTTCTCCCCGCCCAGGATGCCGGCCGCGGAGGTGCGCCCGCGGCGACCGCGCCCCGACCCATGACCTTGTCCATTCCCGGATTTCCAGACGGTGGTCAGATTCCAGTCAAATTCAGTCAGGCCGCGCCCGGCGTCGCCCCTGGCGAGGGAACTTCACCGGCAATGACATGGGCCAACGCGCCCGCGGGCACGCAGAGCTTCTTCCTCAACATGCACGATCTGGATCTGGCCCGCAATAAGACTTCCGACGATCAGGCGCACTGGGTCCTCTGGAATATTCCGGCCACTGCGACCGGCCTGCCGGAGGGCGTGCCCAAGGGCTCCCAACTGCCCGACGGCAGCTTTCAGATCAGCGCCACCGGGCCCATGTACAGAGGACCGGGAGCCGCGGCCAACGGCCCCTTTCACCACTATGTGTTTGAGCTCTACGCGCTGGACACCAAACTGGACGTAAAAACCTCGTCCGACGCTTTCGAAACGCGCGCGAACGTGATGAAGGCGATTCAAGGTCACATCCTGGCGAAAGCGGTCTACGGGGGCCTGTTCCGCCGACCGCAGTAGTCAAGTCAGCCAAGAGAATCAACGCTTTGCCGCGTGGTTCAGCGGGTTGGCCATGTTATCCTGGGCATTCAGTTTGCGGCCGCTTTGGCGACCGCATTCTCTCTGCAATCACTCACCTATATATGAAGCTTACGTGGACCAAGACCGACGAGGCGCCAGCCCTCGCGTCATACGCCCTGCTGCCCATCCTGCGCGCGTACTGCAAAGGGACTGGGGTGGAAATCGAAACGGCCGACATCTCGCTCGCCGGCCGTATTGTCGCCGCCTTCCCTGAGCGTCTTAAGCCAGAGCAAAGAATTCCCGACGAACTGACGCGCCTGGGGGAACTCGCAAAAACGCCGGACGCCAACATCGTCAAACTGCCCAACATCAGCGCCTCGATTCCGCAACTCCGGGACGCGATTGCGGAGCTTCAGGCGAAGGGCTTCAACATTCCCGACTATCCCGACGCCCCCTCGACCGACGAGGACCGCGCGGTGCAGGCGCGGTTTGCCGGAGTCCTGGGCTCGGCCGTAAATCCTGTGTTGCGCGAAGGTAACTCTGACCGGCGGGCGCCCGGGTCGGTGAAAGCGTTCGCGCGGAAGCATCCACCTAAGATGATGAAGTCCTGGCCGAAATCGGGCTCGGTGACGCGGGTCGCCCACATGAGCGATAAGGACTTCTTCGGCAGCGAGAAATCCGTGACCGTGAGTTCCCCCGCCGCGGCGCGTATCGAATTCGTGGATTCAGCCGGCGCCGTTAAAGTCCTGAAGCAAAGAATCCCGCTGACCGAGGGCGAAGTTGTCGACTGTGCGGTCATGAACGTGGCGGCGCTGCGCAAATTCTATGCGGAGCAGATCGCCGCCGCCAGAGCCGACAATGCGCTGTTCTCGCTGCATCTGAAGTGCACGATGATGAAGGTCTCCGACCCAGTCATGTTCGGGCACTGTGTCTCGGAGTATTTCGCCGATGCCCTCCAGAAACATGCCGGTGTGCTCGCCGAAATCGGCGCCAGCGTAAACAACGGACTGGCCGACGTGATCAGCAAACTCGGCCAGCTTCCGGCCGCGAAGAAGGCTGAGATCGAAGCCGATATCGCAGCTTGTTACGAAAAGCGACCCGGTTTGGCGATGGTGGATTCGCGGGCGGGCCGGACCAATCTGCATGTTCCGAGTGACGTGATCATCGACGCGTCGATGCCGGTTGTGATCCGTGATGGCGGCAAAATGTGGAACAAAGAGGACGGGCTGCAGGACACTGTCGCTGTGATCCCGGACCGCTGCTACGCCACCATATATCAAGCCGTAATTGAGGACTGCAAGCAGAACGGACAGTTCGATCCCGCGACCATGGGCAGCGTGTCCAACGTCGGGCTCATGGCGCAGAAGGCCGAAGAGTACGGTTCGCACGACAAGACGTTTGTCGCGCCCGGCCACGGAACGATTCGCATCGTAGACGACGGCGGCAAGACCCTGCTTGAACAGAAAGTCGAGCAGGGTGATATATTCCGCGCCTGCCAGACGAAGGACGAGCCCATCCGCGACTGGGTGGGGCTGGGGGTGACGCGCGCGCGCGCAACCGGCACGCCCGCGGTGTTCTGGCTCGATCCGGATCGCGGCCACGACGCGCAAATCATTCAGAAGGTGAAAACCTACCTGGCCGGCCACGACCTCTCCGGTCTGGAAATCAAAATTCTGAAGCCCGTGGACGCGATGAGATTCTCGCTCGAGCGAATTCGCCGCGGCGACGACACCATCTCTGTCACGGGTAACGTGCTTCGCGACTATCTCACCGACCTGTTCCCGATTCTCGAGTTGGGCACAAGCGCCCGCATGCTGTCGATCGTGCCGCTGCTCCAGGGTGGCCAGTTGTTCGAAACCGGAGCCGGCGGCTCGGCGCCCAAGCACGTGCAGCAGATGCTGAAAGAAGGTCATCTGCGCTGGGACTCGCTCGGGGAGTACTGTGCGCTGGCGCCCTCGCTGGAACTGATGGCAACGAACGGTGGCGACCCACGCGCCGGCATCCTTTCGAGAACGCTGGACCAGGCCGTCGGTCAGTACCTCGAAGACTCCCGCTACCCCTCGGCGAAAGTGAACGAAATCGACAACCGGGGTTCGACGTACTACCTCGCGCTGGCGTGGGCAAAGGCGCTCGCCGCGCAGGACGAGGACAAGGGTTTAAAGCAACGTTTCACTTCGGTAGCCGCCGCGCTGGCGGAAGCCGAGGGCAGGATCACGCAGGAGTTGCTGGCGGCGCAAGGCAAACCCGTGGACATCGGGGGATATTATTTCCCGGACGACGCTAAGTGCGCCGCCGCGATGCGGCCCAGCGCTACGCTGAACGCGATTATAGATCGGCTGTAGGGGCTTCGCGAGTTTACCGATGTGAAGGCGCCGGCGATGCGGCGCCTTCATCTTTCCAGCCGCCGCCCAGCGCGCTGTAGAGCTGAACCAGCGTGAGCGCTTCGGTCTGCTGCGCGGCGGCCAGGCTGAGTTGGGCGGTGAACAGATTCGTGTCGTTCGTCAGGACTTCCAGATAACTCGCCGCTCCGCCCTGATATCGCATACGCGCGAGACGAGTTGCGTCTTGCGCCGCCGCAACCAGGCGTTGTTGCTGCTGCCGCGCCGCCCGCTG
>Ga0126373_10005059_pt1 | contig 10183 bp, 6 predicted proteins | sample PanSoiMetPlot_11_FD_92545 | JGI IMG/M metagenome (GOLD analysis project Ga0126373, IMG submission 92545) | Tropical forest soil microbial communities from Panama - MetaG Plot_11 | ecosystem: Environmental > Terrestrial > Soil > Tropical forest > Bulk soil | place: Panama | collected 2016-02-17 | reverse complement strand
GAACGCCTCCCCGCGTACGAGCGATCCTGCCTGAAATTTGAGTAGTACAGTTGCGCATGCCTCGCAAACGATGGTGTAGACACGTTTGGCGCTGCTGCCTTGAGCGATTCCTGGCGAAAACAGCCCTTCCCACAAGCAACCGGCGTATAGGACGTCCTTCCACTGACCCTGCAATTCATTCGAGATGAGATTAGTCACTCCTTGGCGACAAGGCACGAGCTACCTCTCCCCAATTCAGTTGGGGGCTGCAAGCACACTGGTGATAAGGGTTTTCGCCATGTATCGCGCTCGCTAGCTCTCTCGGGCCCATCTTTGAGAACGAGTTTTGAGTGAAATCGACATGCATGGAGCGTACCTCATCCGGCGACAGTGTGGTAATTCTAAGTTGATAGTTATGCATCCAGGCGATAAGCTGCAAACGATTCTTTGTACCTAAGCGATGGATGAAATGCCCATGTTTATTAGTTGCTCCGAGGAGCGCAGCAACGCAGCGTCTCCACGCTCTACAAATCCCGAACTTCCAGCGTTCTATCTGAAAACGCCGCCAGTTCTTGAATGAGTCACTCATAACGCTGCGGGCATGGTTCGCCGCCGGAAGGCGGTGAATTACCGCGTAAACGGAGGTTCGAGGTGCATCTGCGCAAAAAGATCTATGAAATACGGGTGATACATCCTCGCCGGGCAAGAAATTCGTTAAGGTTTGGTGCCGCGTATTTGCTGGTCGTGTTCTCCAAGCGCTCAACCGCTGTGCTCGCGACGGACTCCTTCGAATTTTGCCCCATAGGCCGAACGTAGTCACCGAGTCCAAACACCTTATACCAAACCGTTTGCGAATCATAAATTGTGCCGAGGGCATCAGGTTGAGGTTTTACGATTCTGGCAAGACAATTGCGATCGATTGCTAACCCGCATGCTTCAGCCTTTGCGGCCATCCAAAGAAGGGTGATGTCGGACAGCCCCGCTTGCGGATAACTTCCCCCAACATTGGAGTGCACCCCAGCAAACCATACCTGCTCGAGTACCTGACCATTTGCATTCGGGCTTTGTTCCCACAGTGATGGACGAAACGGCTTTCGGCGTTCATCGATTGCGAGGGCCTGAAACGCATTATCGACAAAGCTGCTAAGAGTCATATCATGAAACGACCATCGTCTGTTAATGAACTGGAGCAAGCCGCCGACTGGAAGGCCCAAGGCTCCCACCGTATCCCACACGCCAATGAATTTAGCGCGGGGTTCCCAGGAATACGCCTTGCGGAAGAGCTCGGACTCGATTGCGTCCGGACGCGACGCATTGTCTCGACGACGGTAGAGAGAATAAGCATCGAATAGCTTGTGTGCAAATTGGGGCTTAAGTAACCCACTGTTGCGAATCAAACCGAATGTGCTGCGGACCGTATAGGCACCACGGCTAAAGCCAAAGAAAAAGAGCTCGTCTTCGGGTTCATACGTCGCAACCAGATAGGAGTATGCATCTAGAATTTTCTTTCTTATACCCCAGCCAACCGCGCCTCCCAAAAGCCGATCAAAATACCCAGTTCCAACGCCTTTGTCATAAAAGAGCACCTGCCGAGTATTGGCGGAATCCGTGGGCGCCACACAGCGGGCAATCTTGGTGACATTGCTAGCACAAACTTCTCCCTCATGAACTTGATCGGGGAGATTCCATGTTCCGTCACAGCAAATGACAATTCGTTTCATATTCTTTGAAGTAGCCGACTTCTGCTTATCTGATTGACTCAGCAAACCCCAACCCGTTGTGGTTGAGATCGAAATCTTCCGAGACATGCCCACCACACGCGCTCCTCTATGAAACACGCCAGGAGCTTGCCTACCATCGCTATGTCACATCATTTCGAATGCAATCGACCTTCCATTCGTGCATGCGCGAGAAACGTGAAGGGGAAGCTTTCGTCGCTGGCTTCTTCCGAGGCAAAACCGTATCGACTCAACGAGCGGTCGATCATAACAAGGTCTGACCTGGCTACCTATGTTAGTACTCAGCTCACTGAGCTTTTTCAACGGGGATGAGTTTGGTGGTCGAACTGGACTCAAAACATCGAATGCGAACTAGACGCAATCGGTCGGAATTAACCATTCTGTTCAGCAGACTATCCGATCAGATAGTGCAAGATGACAGGGTGAACGCAACTCAAGATGTACCACAGTTTTGTAAGCGTTGAATTCTAGCAGATTATAAGTGTCAGGGTCCTGCCTCGAGCTTGGACCAAGGCGTGCAAGGACCCTCGGTTTAGTTCTGGGGCTGTAACTCTCACAAAGTGCCAGGTCCCAAGCGCTGAAAAGGAATCATTTCAGGGCCCTCAAATTCCATGTTGGCTTTGCGAATCTATAGTTACCTCGCTTACCGGCTTTTCTAGTCGGAGCTCGATCTGAGTAGGCACCATGATGACGTCACAGGCAGCACTTCCTGTTTGCGGCCTGAGGATGTTATGAGCCACTAGCAGGCTGCTGAAAAGTGGGCAGTAGAAAAGGGTCCCAACCTCATTTTCTGTTTTTCGTGAAGGGAACCTGCGTTTTAGTCAATTTATCCATGTCCGGAGTTGCTTTATAGCCCACTCCGGACACACTACGGCCTGTAACTTACCCTGCGAGAATCGCGGCTCGTTCGAGATTCCGCAGACGCACCAAGTTGTAGGCCGCAGCCGCGAAGGTGAACACCCAATCGACCTTGAGAACGCCGCGATGCCGAACCTTGCGCAGCAAAGCAATCGTCTTCATCCACCCGAAACATTCTTCCACTCGTTTGCGCTTGCGTTGGCTTACCGCATAACCGGCATGTCGCGTGGTCCGCTTGTCAATCGCGCTGCCGCCCCGCCGCTGATCGTTCTGCGCCACATGCGGCGTGACCTTCAGATTTCGGCACTCGGCCACAAAATCCTTGCTGTCATAATTCTTGTCCGCGCCTACACTGACCTGCCCATCCCCAGGAACTTGCTCCAACATGGCCAAGGCGGCGTCCCGTTCCGCAGTGCCGGTGGCCTCCCAAACTTGGGCATCCACGATCAGCCCGTTGCTGTTTTCAATCAGCAGATTCCCGTTGTAGCTCAACTTGGCCTCCTTGCCCGCCCCTTTTCGCGCCAGCTTGGCCTCGGGCTCGGTTTCGGATTCGTGGCTTTGATTGCTCCGCTTCTCCCCGCGAAAGTTCACACTCGGATTTCCAGCATCGTCCGGCTTGCCCCTGTCCTCCGGCTTCTTGTCCTTGGCTTGAAAACTCTTTATGCTCGCCCAAGCTTCCAGCAGCGTCCCATCCACCGTGAAATGTTCATCCGAAGTCAGTCCCTGTTTCCGGGCTTGCTCCACCACCTGGGCCAAGAACTGCTTAGCCATGTCGGCCTCCAGCAGCCGGTCGCGGTTCTTGCTGAAGGTGGTGGCATCCCATACCTCCTCGTCCAGGTTTAAGCCCACAAACCAGCGATACAGCATGCTGTAATCGATCTCCTCCATCAGCAGCCGCTCGCTGCGAATCGAGTACAGCATTTGCAGCAACAGTGCGCGCAGTAACTTCTCCGGCGGGATGGAACGTCGCCCCATCTCCGAATACATCGCGTCGAAGCGCGGTGACAACTGCTTCAGGACTTTATCCACCATCGTACGGATCGCACGCAGGGGATGATCCTGACGCACCCGCTTCTCCGCCGATAAATAGCTGTACATCTGGCTTTGTTGATGATCGATGCCACGCATGTCTTCTCGTAGCACGCATCGTTTGTGGATTTGTAGTACTTTTTCAGTATCCTGCTAGGGCGTTCGCAAAGTGCCTAGGAAGACCGTGCAACCAACATCGCATCGGTGAGACCGGTTATGGCTTCGAGAACTCGAGGGGTCCCAATGGACAGCGCTCTTACTGAGGGAGAACGCAAATACTGCATCCATCGGCGTCATCCACGCCGCCGCTACGATTGGGAATTTGATTGGCGGGGCTGTAGAAAGAATTGTCATTAGTCTGTCCCGCAACTCGGCGCGAGTGCCTGGACCATCGTGTTCAACGAAACTTCGCTATGCCGTATTCTTCGCTCCTATTTTGAGTATTACAAACCCGAACCCATCTCTCGCTGGCCAACGATTCGCCCCAGCAGCGACCCATTCAGCCGGTGGAAATGGGGCGAGTCGCGACGGTATCACTGGTCGGTGGACTTCACCACCGCCACGAACGACGCGCCGCCTGAGCAAACCTCCTCCTTTATTAATAGTTCCTATTAAGCTCCGGAGTCGCTCAGCTCTTCGCCCCCTATGCGGCACTCAATTCGCGCACCGATCAAACCGAGCACAGAAGCCGAAGAGCCCAACAAACGTCGTTCCCTCTTACCTACCGATTACACTTTTGCGGTAGGATCGAATTTTCGGTAGGCCGAATCGGTCGTTCGTCGATTAACAGCAAGGTCTACTTTTGCATGGCAACCTCTTGTACTGTGACAAATCTGCTCTTGTGCACTCATCATGCCGCGACCGCGGTCGGGTCAGCCTCGTCGGTCGCACCCGCCCACAAGTAGTTGCCCTGCATGTCAGCGTACCAATAGGCGTTGTCATTGACTCGTTCGCCGACTTCGAACGTCGATACGACAACCTCGGTGTGCGCTGGTATGATGCGCAGTACTTGTGCGCTCGTGTCGGGTCTCGATCTCACGTTCACATTCTTGGTAGTTCGCACGATCCTTGTCTTTGCGCCGTCCATCGGCGCAGTAGTCGTGACCGGCGAGATTGCTACTGCCGCGACTGCGTCGGCTGCACTCGCTGTCCCTCCTGTCAGGCTCGCCGTGCCCGCGCCCGCTACCGCGCCCAGCGCCAGCGCTGCCGGAACCTGCTTCAGAAGCTCGGGAATCTGCAACCAGCTTCCCGGGCACGTCTTCGAAGCGCGGATCTCGCGATGTCGGATCACGTGCAATTCATCCAAAGGAATACTCCAGCGCGCCGCGATTTCCCCGATCAACAACGCGCTCGCCGACAGTTGCGCTTGCGGCCACACGTCGTCGGGATGGCCTTCGTGCTCGATGCCTATGGTGTAAAAGTTTGGGTTGATCCGCGGTTTGATCAGACTCCAGCTCGGATTGATGACAATCCCCGCGTGAAACGCCGTGTCACCCTCCTTGACATACTGGTGGACATCGCCCGCGCGCGAGATGCCGTAGTGCGCCGACTTCTGCGTCTTGACATCAAAGAAGACCGATTCTCCTGCTGCAAAGCTGCCGTCCATGATGTGAATCACAATCGCTTCCGGCCGTAGCCCAAATGGGCGTCCCGGCCGATGATTCGACTCCGGACAGCCAATCCACTGCCTCATGTTGCTCCTATCCGACCGCGGTCATCTCCCCGCGCTCTCCCTTCAGCCAGGCAGGCGCTGGAATCCCGCTTCCGCCTGCCGCCAAAGTCTTGGCTCCTCCTTCGGGCGGTATGGCTTGCCTTTCCGCACGCTGCACGTCGTCTTTTTCAGCCAGTGCTGATCTAAGCCGCAGCAAATTCTTGAGGGTGTTGTACCAGAACGGCGCTCCCAGGCTGATCAACAGGACTGCCAGAACCATTCCCGGAACTTTGCGGACGTCCGATATGCGTCTCACCCAGTTACCATCCAGGGGAAGAGTTATCAGGGCGGTGCTGCTCAAGAGATCGTAGTAAGGTCGCGGATCAACCTTGCTGTTCGCGCCCTGATCCGAGAACTGCTTCGTCGCATTGGCCACGATCGTCCCCCGGAACTGGTCATCAATCCACAGGCGGTCAGCCACTGCCACGATGTCCAGTTGCACAACCAGCACCACGCCAATAGCAACCCCCATCGTGATCCAGTGCGTGTAGTGCGTGAACCGCTGGCTGACACGATCGATCGTTTGATCGAACCAGGAATTTATCTTCGCTACGAAGTCGCTCGATGCTTCGTGCAACAGGGCCAACGCGTCACGCATGTGGTTCGAGAGTTCCGGATTCGAGATTTCCAGCTGCAGCGCCATGGCGCGAACGTTCTTCAGCGCCTGCGCAGGATCCTTGATCCCGGCATCCGCAATAACTTTCTTGAGTACCCCCTGGTGTTCCGTGTCGAGGGTAGCGGGTCCGTTTCCGCTTGCGAAGTCCAGTAGGAGCTTCGTGAATTCTTCCCGGTGAATGACAGTGCCAAGCTTTCTCCGCCCTTCCGCGATCATGGGATGTCGCAGCAGACTCTCGGCAATTTGTTCCGACGCCTCTCGGCTGGGAATCCCCAATTGCTCGAGCAGATCCGCCAACCCGGCTTTCAGGTGCCTGCCTCGCCGTCCCGCCAGGCTTGTCAAAGCTTGCGTAATCACGGTTACCGCCATGCTGAATATTAGCAACACGACCGTGAGTCCGATCACGACGTCTAGAGTCTTAAGCATCGTTCCACCTCCGCTACTTCCTGGCCCAAGCCCCGACCTTTAAGAAAGGCTTACAAGGGTCTGTGCTACCGCAACCTGGTCTCTCGCTGGCATCTCGCCTGCAACGAAGTCCTTCAAGTCAAACGTGTGGCTGTTGGTGAACGTCAGGATATTGAGCATCGCGTGCGGCGGCTCGCTCCTGAATGTCGGATCGATGGCTCGCGAGGCCTCCAGCAGTACCATCGACGAGAGCGCGCGCAGAGCATCGTTGCCATAAACGCTGCTGAGCCGGTGATTGAACGTGTCGGTAAAATCGGCTCCAAAGTCGGCGAAGCGGTTGATTGCCTTGCTGGGAGCGGTAGCCACTGCGTCCAGCATCCCGTTTACGTCCTCCAGTGTCGAGACCGCGCCACGCACAATCTCGGTCTCTGTGAATAGTAGGGACTGCAGCAGTGTGTCTCCCATACCCGACAGCGTCATTTGTTGGAAACTGCCCGCCTGCTGCGCTGTGAAGAACGACGCATCGCGGTCATCTCCCGATTCCCGCAGCCTGGTTTGCGCGGTCAGGAGCGCTGGCACCAGTGAGGCTGTCGTGTGCGAATCCATCGCCACCGCACGCCGCAGATCGACATCAGGGAAATCCCAATAAACATCTTTGTCCGTATTGAACCTCAGTTGACCGTTCTGCACGTCGATCGACGTCGACACCGGCATGGCTGACCACACCAACAGAGCCGCTGCCGAGGGATTCGAGCGCAACCGGGTTATGTCCTGGAAATAGAAAAACGGCAGCAGGGTCCGTAGTTTGGCTTGCAACGCTCTCGACAGGTTCATGCTGTCTGTTTTGAGCCGGTCCTTAGAACGCCGAATGAACCAGCTCCCCAGCACCGAACTCGGTGTCGAGACCTGCATTGCGATCGCCGCGTCCCCGAACTGGTTGGCCCCGTTGTGCAGCAGGTTCTCCACTGTGCTATCCAGGTCGACATAGAACGTCTGCAACGAGCTGTCATTCCCGGAAAACAGCTGCGGCAGATATTCGTGAATAAAGGGCGTGACTCGGTGTTCGAAGTCCGCCAGCGTCATGGCTTTCTTCACCTGCCGCGATTGATAGGAGATAGATCGCGTGCTTTCTGGCGTCAGTTCAAGCTGACCATTCCTAACTTCTAGCGATGCCAGCACCGAAAGTTCGCTGCGGTAACGATTCTTGACCGTCACGCTGTCGCTGGCATCGAGTTCGTAGACCAATACTCTGTCGCCATCGTCTTCGGCTGTGACCTTCGCCAAGCTGTCATTCACGTGCGTACTGTCGAAACTGAAATGCGGCATGTTCAGTTGGATGCTGGTGCTGCGCTGTATCTCGTGGCTAAGAGTCGCGAGGTTGAGCGTAACTCCGTCTGCCGCCCGAACCAGTAAGTCGTCCAGGTTGCTGCTGTCGACTACTTGGCGGAACATCGCCGCCGCTGCGGCCTTCTGTAGATCGAAGTTCACGTCCAGCAGCGCGGTCGAGGTCGTGTTCTTCATGTAAGCAGCGGCGAACTCGATGTTGTACCGGTTGTTCAAAGCCTTCTGCGCTTTGCTATAGATGTCCTGCGCCTTGCTCAATACCAGATTGATCGCCGCTTGAACTTGTTTCAGATCTTCGAAGTGCAAGTCTTTTTCGAAGAAATCGCCAAGACGCTTGACCAGCCAACCATCCAGTTGATCGAAATCAGCTTGAGTGACGGTTTGGCGAACCTTGTCAAGATTCAGCTTGTCATCAATGAAGTCTTGCAGCTTCTTGATGATTCCTCCGTTGATGATGTCCAGCGTCTGCGCCGCAATTGGCTGGACCATGTCGAGTTGACTGGAAAGTGCAAGCAGTCCCTGGTCGGCCACTGCCGCCAGCCATTGACCTGCTGGGGTGTCGCCGAAGAGGGCTTCCTGCAGTGCCTTCGAGAATGCTGACCCTCGCGTCTCGGCATTGTCGTCGGCAAACGCTTCGAGAAAAGTTGTGAATTGCTGTCCGCCCTCTCCCAGATTCTGCAGAAGCTTCCATGTCGCAGCCGAAACTCTCTCCGGCAGAGCATCCCACTTCTTCAATGCGTCGAGTACAATCTGCCTCGCCTTGTCGAACTCCTGTGCCGGATCGACCCCGGTCACCTGTCGCAGCAGCTTCAAACCCGTGTCATTCACAAGGCGAGCCGCCGTTTGGCTGAGATCTGTCTTCGGATCAGTCCACTGCTCGATCAGGTGCAAGTCCCGCACAACTTGCAATCCGTGTACGCCGAAAATAGCCTGCACCAGGTCATCGATGCCGGTCGGCAACTCGTTCTGACCAGTCACGCCGACTGAGAGATTGAGCCCGAAATTCAAGCCTTTCTGGGATTGCTTGAACAATTGCAGCCGCACTACATTCGACGCTTCGTCTGCCGACTCACGCCCAACCACCAACAAGTATCGGCCGCTTACGTCGAAACCGAAACTCGCCTTAAGTCCGGCATCAATCTTGGCCCCTAGATTGCGCGTCATTCCTAGCAGTTGGGCCTCGCGAACCAGGTTCACGTCGTATCCCAGTCCGGCGGAGATTTTCACGGCCAGCGAACCATCCACTTCCGCGACCAACCACGTCGCGGGCGTCAGATCCCGCGCCGTCCTTACCTGTCGCGGCAGGCGCCAGCTCCCGATCACGTCCGAAATGGCTGTGTGCGCACCCTCGTCTCCTGCGATCCGGTGCAGGACCCCATAAACCGAGTCTCCCGCGCCGTCCACGCCAAACGTTACGCTGCCCAATACGCCAATCGGATGCGAACCGGAAAATGAACCATTCACGTTGTATCCCCACAACAAAACCAGGAACTTGTCCGTGTCGCTTCCTCCTATGTTCAGGTTCAGTTGAGGCGCGTTCTCGAGTTGCAGGGCATCGATCGCGTCGCAAGCCTTGTTGAATACCCCCAGGCCGCTTCTGAAATCCGCGGAAGCTTGGAATGCCACCGTGGTTTGCCCGGCGTTGAATGCGAAACTCTTTCCCATCTCCGACTTCAGCTCAATGCTCCCCAGTTCGATCTTCCCATCAGGTCGGTCGGGAAACGGTTTGTTGCCAAGAATCGCGTCCACCACGTCATGCGCTGTAGAGGCTCCGATGTCCACCGTAACCGAGCCGCTCGGAACAACGATTGTTTTATCAAGTTGAAATTTTGTGCTGGTGATCGGGCTAACGATAGGGCTGGCCATATCTCTCCTCCAACAGTTCTGAAAACATTAGGAACGTCTCGTGACAAGGGCGTTTCCAGTATGATGACCGGGCACCAACCCGGCTCTGGCTTACGAATTTCGGTTTGCGGTCGATTGCATTGCATAACGCGTCCACGTATTCAGGGCCACCGCGAGGTTGGGGGAGGAGCCCGCTATGATTCCCTAGGGCCCGGTCTTAAGAGCGTCTTAACCACCACTCCGCACGCATTCTGGAGATTAGAGGTCTTGGGGGTGTAACACTGTGTCGCGGAGTTGAACTCCGGGATCTTGTTGTTTCGCGGGAAGCGGAGAGTGTACCTCTCCGTATCGATAGACGAAATTATGATCCAAACCGGAAGATAGTCAAGCCTAAAATAACAGTTAAGCTATAAAAGTTCCTTATCGGTTCGACTGTTGACTGCCCTGACACCACTGGAACTAGGGCTTCTCCACTTCGACCAAATCATAGTATGAGAGCTTCTAATATCTCGATTGACAAGTATCGGTCACTTGCACTGTCAACGCAAAATAGAAAATTCCTCTTCTTAGCAAAGTAGAAAGTTCCTCTTTTAGCGGGGGATGGGAGCGCGAGGGAAGGGGGGCAGCGGAGTTGGGCGTTGGGTGCATCCAGAGGTT
>Ga0126373_10005058_pt1 | contig 10184 bp, 9 predicted proteins | sample PanSoiMetPlot_11_FD_92545 | JGI IMG/M metagenome (GOLD analysis project Ga0126373, IMG submission 92545) | Tropical forest soil microbial communities from Panama - MetaG Plot_11 | ecosystem: Environmental > Terrestrial > Soil > Tropical forest > Bulk soil | place: Panama | collected 2016-02-17 | reverse complement strand
CGTCTCTTGCCAACCGGAATCGAGCGCCCCGGTGAGTTCATCGGAGGCAAGCGGCGGCCAATCGGGCCGCTGCCACGATGGCCCCTGCGCATTGCGCTCCACGTCCGCGCGCTCGTCTTTGAGGCTTTGAAAGAACGATTGCCACGCCGCGTCGAGTGCCTGCGGGTCGGTCTCATAGCGGGCATAGAGGTCTTCGATATAGTCCGCATTGCCGCCATAGAGGAACGAAGTGCGGGCGAAAGCGGCATTGGCGTCTTGGCGAGACATCAGCGACCTTCAAGCAAGTTCGGACGGGATTAAAACCGGCAAAGGGGCGAGCGCTGAACTGCGCCTGCGCGCCGGCCGGCAGGATCTCCTCTGTATTTAATCGCTCAACATGGCAGGCAAAAGATGAACCAATGAACGGTTACTTCCATATTTCCGCGAGCGTCTTGCCGAGCCGAGCCGGGGACGGCGCGACCTTGATGCCGGCTGCTTCCATGGCGGCGATTTTGGACTCGGCGTCGCCCTTACCGCCGGCGATGATCGCGCCGGCATGCCCCATGCGGCGGCCGGGCGGCGCGGTCCGTCCGGCGATGAAGCCGACCATCGGTTTCTTGCGGCCGCGCTTGGCTTCGTCCTTGAGAAACTGTGCGGCATCTTCCTCGGACGCGCCGCCGATTTCGCCGATCATGATAATCGCTTCGGTTTGCCGATCGGCCAGAAACATTTCCAGGATCTCGATGAAATCGGTGCCCTTGACCGGATCGCCACCGATGCCGGCTGCCGTGGTCTGGCCGAGGCCGACCCGCGTCGTTTGAAACACCGCTTCGTAGGTCAGCGTGCCGGAGCGCGACACGATCCCGACCTTGCCCGGTTTGAAGATATTCGCCGGCATGATGCCGATCTTGCATTCGCCAGCGGTCATGACGCCGGGACAATTGGGACCGATCAGCCGCGAGCGCGACCCGCACAACGCGCGCTTGACCTTCACCATGTCGGCGACCGGGATGCCTTCGGTGATGCAGATGATCAGCGGAATCTCCGTTGCGATCGCCTCGCAGATCGCATCGGCGGCGCCGGGCGGCGGCACGTAGATGACGCTCGCATCGCAGCCGGTCTTGTCGCGGGCTTCGACGACCGTATCGAAGACCGGCAGGCCGAGATGCGTCGTTCCGCCTTTGCCGGGCGAGGTGCCGCCGACCATTTTGGTGCCGTAGGCGATTGCCTGCTCGGAATGGAAAGTGCCGTTCTTGCCGGTGAAGCCCTGGCAGATCACTTTGGTATTCTTGTCGATCAAGATGGACATCGCTCTGGCCCAGCGCTCACGCTTTCTTCACGGCGGCGACGATCTTCTGCGCGGCATCGTCGAGATCGTCGGCCGACGTCACGTCGAGATTGGATTGCGCGATAATCTTCTTGCCGAGCTCGACATTGGTGCCTTCGAGCCGTACCACCAGCGGCACGCGCAAGCCCACTTCCTTCACTGCGGCGACGACGCCCTCGGCGATCACGTCGCATTTCATGATGCCGCCGAAAATATTGATCAGGATACCCTTCACGTTGTGATCCGACGTGATGATCTTGAAGGCGGCCGCTACTTTTTCTTTGGTCGCGCTGCCGCCGACATCAAGGAAATTGGCGGGCGTCTCGCCGTAAAGCTTAATGATGTCCATGGTTGCCATGGCAAGGCCGGCGCCGTTGACCATGCAGCCGATGGTGCCGTCGAGCGCGACATAATTGAGATCGTGGCGCGACGCTTCGATCTCCTTTTCGTCCTCTTCATTGATGTCGCGCAACGCCATCACGTCGGGGTGGCGGTAGAGTGCGTTGTCGTCGACCGCAATCTTGGCATCCAAACAAACGATCTGGCCGGATTTGGTCACGACCAGCGGATTGATCTCAAGCAGGCTCATGTCCTTGGCCAGAAAGGCCTGGTAGAGCTTCGGCAACATGGCTTCGGCTTGCTTGGTCTGCTCGCGGTTAAAACCGAGAACCCGTGCCACGTGGCGCGCATGATGCGGCATGAAGCCGGTCGCCGGATCGACCGAGAAACTCACGATCTTGTCCGGCGTCTTGTGCGCGACTTCTTCGATGTCCATGCCGCCCTCGGTGGACGCGACGAAGGCCACCCGCGACGTCGAGCGATCGACCAGCGCCGAGAGATAATATTCGCGCTCGATCGCAGAGCCTTCCTCGATATAGACGCGGCGCACCTGGCGGCCATGCGGCCCGGTTTGGTGCGTGACCAGAATGGAGTCGAGCATCCGCTCCGCTTCGCGCTTTACCTCGGCGACTGATTTGACGACTTTGACGCCGCCGGCCTTGCCGCGGCCGCCGGCATGGATTTGCGCCTTCACCACCCAGACCGGGCCGCCGAGCTCGTTGGCGGCCTTTTCCGCGTCCGCCGTGGTGAAGGCTGCGATCCCGCGCGGCACCGGCACGCCGAATTCCCGCAATATCGCTTTGGCCTGATATTCGTGGATGTTCATTCGTGAATGCCCTACCGAACCTTAAGCGTCATCTTCAGGTGCAAGCGAGCCTCGAAGGACGCCACCGCCGCCCTTCGACGGCCGCTACGCGGCCGCCTCAGGGTGACGGCGAATTCATTTCCCCAGATCGGGCGCGATCCTTTTGCATGCGTCGATGAGGCTCTGCACCGCTTGCGCCGATTTTTCGAACATCGCGCGCTCGGCGCTGTTGAGGTCGATCTCGACGATGCGATCGACACCTTTGCTGCCGATCACCACCGGCACGCCGACATAAATGTCCTTAAGGTCATATTCGCCGTTGAGCCATGCGGCGGCGGGAAGCACCCGCTTCTTGTCGCGCAGATAGCTCTCCGCCATGGCGATGGCCGAGGAGGCGGGTGCATAAAACGCCGAGCCGGTGCGTAAGAGGCTGACGATTTCGCCGCCGCCATTGCGGGTGCGCTCGACGATCTCCTCGATGCGCGCCTGGGTGGTCCAACCCATCTTCACCAGATCCGGAAGCGGTATGCCGGCGACGGCCGAATAGCGCACCAGCGGCACCATCGAGTCGCCATGACCGCCGAGCACGAAGGCGGTGACGTCCTCGACCGAGACATTGAATTCATCGGCTAGGAAATAGCGAAAGCGCGCCGAATCGAGCACGCCGGCCATGCCGATGACCATGTTCTTGGGCAGGCCGCAGCACTTTTGCAGCGCCCAGACCATGGCGTCGAGCGGATTGGTGATGCAGATGACGAAGGCATTGGGGGCATACTTCTTTATACCGGCGCCGACCTGCTCCATGACTTTCAGATTGATGCCGAGCAGATCGTCCCGGCTCATGCCGGGCTTGCGCGGCACGCCGGCGGTGACGATGCATACCGCGGCGCCTTCGATCGTTTCATAAGAATTGGTGCCGGCAAAGCGGGCGTCGAAACCCTCGACCGGCGAGGACTGCACGAGATCGAGCGCCTTGCCTTGCGGCACCCCCTCGGCCACGTCGAACAGCACGACGTCGCCGAGCTCCTTAAGGCCGATCAGATGCGCCAGTGTCCCGCCAATTTGGCCCGAACCAATCAATGCGATTTTGTTTCGCGGCATCAGATAAATGTCCTTGATTAGCCAGGAAGGTCGGGTCTTAAGGCGTCATTAGCGGTTTCGGATCACTCGTTCAAGGGTAAGCGCGCCGCCGGCTCTCGGGAACGAAAGCGGACCGCTCACCATTGACCAGCCGGATATCTTGCAGCTGCGAGGCGAATCGAAAACGACGCGCATGATGACCACTGTCAGCACCTATACCGGATCGATGATCTCGTCGGCGCGCAGATTGTTCCGCATGTTTGGACCTGGACTCGTCACCGGCGCCGCCGACGACGATCCGAGCGGCATCGCTACTTATTCCCAAAGCGGCGCGCAGTTCGGCTATGCGTTGAGCTGGACGATGTTTCTCACGACGCCATTCATGATCGCCATCCAGATGGTGACCGCCCGGATCGGCGCGGTAACCGGCCGGGGTCTCGCGGCCAATCTGGGCAAGGCGATGCCGGCGACTGCACTCTATGCCATGGTCGGACTGTTGCTCATCGCCAATACGCTGAATATCGCGGCCGATATCGCGGCGATGGGCGAGGCATTACGGCTGGTCGCGGGCGGACCGATGCTGATCTATGTCATCTTGTTTGGAATCGGCTGTCTCGCGGCCGAGATCCTGATGCCCTATCACAGCTATTCGAAATATTTGAAAGTACTGACGCTGGTCCTGTTTTCTTACGTGGCCGCCGCATTCAGTATTCGTATCCCGTGGGGCGAAGTGCTTGCCGCGACGCTCATCCCGCGGATGTCGTGGGATTACGATTTCATGCTGACCTTGGTCGCAATCTTTGGCACCACGATCAGCCCTTATATGTTTTTCTGGCAGGCTTCGCTCGAAGTCGAAGAACGAAAATTGCGCGCTCAGTCGGGTGCGAGCGCCGCCTCAACCGCCAGGAAGCGCCTGGCGCAGCGCGACGCGGCTCGCATCCGCTTCGACACCGTGACCGGCATGCTCTACTCCAATCTGACCGGTTTTTTCATCATCGTGACGACCGGCGCGACTCTGCACGCCCATGGCATCACACAGATCAGCACCGCCGAACAGGCCGCCGAAGCCCTGCGGCCATTCGCCGGACCACTGACGTTTCTCCTGTTCTCGCTCGGAATCATCGGCACCGGGTTACTTGCCGTGCCGGTGCTGGCAGGCTCCGCTGGTTATGCGGTCGCGGACAGCCTTGGCTGGCGCGGCAGCCTGGAAATGCCGGTGCGTCGCGCGCCCGGCTTTTACCTGATCCTCGGCGCGGCGACGCTCGCCGGCCTGATTGCGGCCTTAAGTCCATTCAATCCGATCCGGATGTTGTTCTGGAGCGCCGTGGTCAACGGCGTCGTCGCTGTGCCGCTGATGGCGGCGATGATGCTGATCGTCGGCAATCGCAGGATCATGGGCGCGTTTGCGGCGCCGCGCTTGCTGATGATTTTCGGCTGGGCGGCGACCGTGCTGATGACAGCGGTGGTCGCGGCAATGCTGATCGCGAATCTTGCCGGATAGATTTTTCCGCTCATTCCTGCGCCAGCGGGAATTTCAGGGGCTGGGTCCGCGTCTTGGCGGGGACCAGCGGTCGAGAACACGATCAGATTCGCTCTCAAGTCTCCACGATGCCAGCCGACGACCCCGAGATGCGCTCGTGTCCGGCGCCATGCGGGCGAGCCAGATAGGGTTGCGAGCCCATCTCAACGAGCCGTGACGCGGTGCGCTTGAATTCCCGCGCTTCGAATCCCTCATCGGCGCGGTACAGCGCTTCGGGGGGAGCGGCCGCAGAGGCGATCAGCTTCACATTCATATCGTAAAGCGTGTCGATCAAGATGATGAAGCGCTTGGCCGCATTGCGGTTGTCGTAGGTCATCGCTGGAATGTGGTCGAGAACAATGGTGTGAAACTCGCGCGCGATCCGCAAGTAATCCGCGGCCGCGAGCGGCGCTTCGCACAGATCGTGGAATGAAAATCGCGCCACTCCCATAAAAGCGCGCGGCACGCGGACCGAGCGGCCCTTCAACGCCAATTCCTGGGCCGTGCCGCGCTCCCCTCCGGTAAGCCGCCGCCAGGCGTCGTCGAGGCAGGCATCGGCAGCCGCGTCATCGGGTACATACCAGACCGGCTGACCGGCGAGCTTCTCCAAACGGAAATCGGTGCGCGCGGCCAATCGCACGACGTCCATGCGCGCGTTCAGCATGGCGATGAACGGCACGAACAGGGCGCGGTTGAGCCCGTCCCTGTATAGCTCGTCCGGCGGCACATTCGCGGTCGCGACGACAACGATGCCGCGCTCGAACAGCCGCCTGAAAAGGCGGCCGAGGATCATCGCATCGGCAATATCGGTGACGTGGAATTCGTCGAAGCACAACAGCCAAGCCTCGGCGGTCAGCTCTTCGGCGACGAGCTCGATCGGGTCCTTGCCCTCATGCTCGCCGAATTTCATTTTTTGACGGATCAGGTAAATGCGCTCATGCACGTCGAGCATGAATTCGTGGAAATGTGCGCGGCGTTTTCGCTCGATCGGGCTGCTGTCAAAAAACAAATCCATCAGCATCGTCTTGCCGCGGCCGACCTCGCCGTAGATGTAAAGGCCCTTGATCGGCGGCTGCTCGCGGCCCGCGAACAGCCAGTCGAGCGCGGAAGATTTTCGCGACAAGTATTCCGCGGTCCCCTCTTCGAGCCGAGTCATTTTCTCAACGATGGCGAGCTGCGCATCATCACGCTCGATGCGACCGGCGGCCACATCGGCGGCATAACGATCTGCAACGGAGCTCGCCATCGAGGTCATGAATTCGCGTCATGAATTCGCGCTTGGCGCGGGGGGCGGAGGTTAACGGGTGTGTAGGAAAGATGACGTTCTGAAGACTGGGCGCGTCAACATCGTTACCGACAACAGCCGAACGCAAATCTGCGCTTTGCAAGTCTTTGCTTCGTCAGCAAAGCGCCGCAAATGCGTCGTGAGCCATGCGTATACGGAATATAGGCATGTTGCTCAATCCTTCGCCTTGCCAATTTGCCGCCGCGGTCCAACATGATGCTGTGATTCGCCGAGCGCACGATTTATTCGCTGCGCTCGTGTGCTTTCTGGGAGGAAGCGAATCAAGGCGGGTCGTGTCGACGAGAATGTCAGGAGACCCAATGAAGGAAATCCTTCCCGAAGGCGGTGTGGTCCGCAAATTGTGGATCGGCGAGACCGCCAAATACCGCGACCATTTGCTGCGTCTGGATGCGCAAAGCCGGCGTAACCGCTTTTCCGGCGGCGTGTCCGATGAATTCATTCGCAATTATGTCGATCTCACCCCCGGCCTGGATGCGGTGGTGCACGGCTTCTTTGTCGGCGACACGATGCGCGGCGCCGCGGAGCTGCGCCCGCTCGGAGCGCGCTTCCCGCGCGAGGCGGAGGCGGCATTCAGCGTCGAAAAAGATTGGCAGAGTCACGGCGTCGGCTCGGTATTGCTGCGCCGCACTTTGTTGGCGGCACGCAACCGCGGGTTCCGCCTCCTGCACATGGCCTGTCTTGCCGATAACCAGCGCATGCAGCAGCTGGCGCGCAAATTCGACGCCGAGCTTTCATTCGACTTCGAAACCGTCATCGGCGAGGTCGAATCGTCCCGCCCGACACCGCTATCATTGATGCGCGAAGTGATGTCGGACAGCCACGGCTTCGCCACGGCCATGCTCGATCTGCAATCGCGAATACTACGGCCCTAAAGCGCGTCCACGCTTTGTGTGGGCGGTTCAGCCCGCAACAGAGCCCAGTGGATTTAGCCGACATATTGAGCGCGTCTCACATCATGGGCGGCGAGCGGATAGGCCTCTTCGACGACATAAGGCCCGCCACCGACCGAGGCGCGCGAGGAGAACAAGACAAACCGCGAGACCCCGAACGGGGACGAGCGGTAGTGGCCGCGCGCCGCCAGATATTCGGCGACTTGCCGGCTCGATGAATCGCGCAAGCGCGCCAGCGTCACATGCGGGGTGTATTTGCGCCCTTCCGGTTCGAGCCCGAGCCGTTGCAGGAGCCGGTCGTGCTCGGCTTGCAGCTCCATCAACGGCGCGACCGGCGCCACCGCGGCAACGACGGCCCGCGGCTTGCGGCCGCCGAACGAGGTCAATCCATCGAGACGGAGGTCGAATGTCTGGCGATGAACGCGGCCAAGCATGCCGGCAATCTCACGCGCCAAAGCGTCGTCGATGTCGCCGATGAAGCGCAGCGTCAGATGATAGTTCTCCGGATCGATCCAACGCGCTCCCGGCAGGCCGCCGCGCATCATGCCGAGCGATTGGGCCACTGCCGGCGGGATTTCAACTCCGGTGAATAAGCGGGGCACGACAACCTCCGCACATGAGGACCGCTGCGATCCCGGCTGCGAGCTCTTTACGGCCTTTTGCCAGGCGATTCGCGCTAATTGCACAATGGGGTGATTGCCGCCCCCGCGCAATCCTCTAGTCTCAAAACTCATGACAAGTTTTGAGACTAGGATTGTTTCTGTGCCCGCACCCGGGCGATGAGTTCCTGCACTGTGGGCAAAATCCGCCGCACCATCACGGCAACGCCGGCGGCGTTCGGATGCACGCCGTCCTGCTGTGTGAGCGTGCGGTCGGCGACTGCACCATCGAGAAAGAACGGGTAAAACACCGCACCATATTTGTCCGCGAGCTCGGGATAGATGCGCTCAAATGCGCGACCGTAATCGGCGCCCAAATTCGGTGCGGCTTTCATGCCGCACAACATGACTGCAATGTGACGCTGCGCGAGCCGCGCCAGAACGGCGTCGAGCGCATCGCGCGTAACTTGCGGGTCGATGCCGCGCAACATGTCATTGGCGCCAAGTTCGACGATCGCGGCGTCGGTCCCCTCCGGCACCGACCAGTCCAGACGGGCCAATCCGTCAGAAGCGGTGTCGCCGGAAACGCCGGCATTGGCGATTTCGACTTTGGCCCCTTGCGCCGCAAGCGCCGCCTGGAGCCGCGGCACAAATCCGTCCTTGGCGGGGAGTCCAAGGCCAGCGGTGAGCGAATCACCGAGCGCCACGATATGAAGCGGGCTCTCGGCGATCGCCAAGTGCGAATTGAATGCGCCAAAGAGCAGCGCACAACAGACCGCGATGATTTGATAGAACGTCCCGCGCAACCCATATGAGCGAACGCATGCCTGCCGCCACGGCAGCGTCTCATTGCGATGCGACGAGGCAGTCACCTTTGCTGAAGCGGTCGAACCCATGAATGACGTTTCCGGGCGCCTGTTGGCGGGCGAGGCCGTGAGCATTGACGGCGTCAATCTTTCGCTCGGCCGCGGCGCGGCGCGCCTGCATATTCTTAAAGACACCGATCTTCATATAGGTCGTGGCGAGGCTGTTGCCCTACTCGGACCTTCGGGCTCTGGCAAGTCCACACTCCTGATGGTGATGACCGGATTGGAGCGGCCGGATTCCGGTGCAGTTTTCGTGGCCGGGCAAAACCTTCTGGCGCTCGACGAGGATCGGCTGGCGCGCTTTCGCGGCCGCAATATCGGTATCGTCTTTCAGGCCTTCCATCTGATCCCGACAATGACGGCGCTCGAGAATGTTGCAGTGCCGCTCGAGCTCGCCGGCATCGCCGACGCAAAGGCACTCGCCGGGCGCGAACTGGCCGCCGTCGGCCTGGCGCAGCGCGCGTGGCATTATCCCGCCGAGCTCTCCGGAGGCGAGCAGCAGCGGGTTGCGCTCGCCCGCGCCTTGGCGCCCGATCCGGCCATCATCGTCGCCGACGAACCGACCGGCAATCTCGACGAAGCGACCGGAAGCGAGATCATCGAGCTTCTGTTCCGCGGCCGGGCCGAGCGCGGCACCACACTGGTTCTAGTCACGCACGATGCCGCGCTGGCGGCGCGTTGCGATCGCGTGCTGCAGATGCGCTCGGGACACATCGAGGCGCCGGCGCCGGCAGAATCGAGCATCGGATGAGCGGCCTCGCATGACGGTGACGGTCAATTCCCGCTCGCCACTAGCCACGCCGCTCGCGACAAGATGGTCCGCCGGCTTTGCCGGGCGATTTGCCTGGCGCGACTTGCGCGGCGGCCTGCGCGGCTTTGGCGTTTTCATTGCCTGCATCGCGCTCGGCGTCTTGGCTATCGCCGGCGTCGGTTCGGTCGCCGCCAGCCTCACCGAGGGCATCGGCAAAGCCGGCCGCGTGATTCTTGGCGGCGACCTCGCCTTCTCGCTCATTCAACGCGAGGCCGATGATACCGAGCGCGCCTTCCTCGATGCGCATGGCGCAGTTGCCGTGGCCGCGACCTTGCGCGCGATGGCCCGTCCATCGGCCCATCCGCTGTCGCCTGCGCTCACCAACCGACCCGCAGATGCGTCAAGCCTTGCAGCCACCCTGGTCGAAGTCAAGGCCGTCGACGATCGCTATCCGCTATTCGGCGCGCTCACCACCGATCCGCCGCTGCCGCTTGCGGCTTTGCTGGCGCCGAGCGACGGTGCTTTCGGCGCCGCGGCAGACCCGCTGCTCTTGACGCGACTTGGCTTGAAAATCGGCGACCGCATCAAGGTCGGCGACGCCGAATTTGAACTGCGCGCGACGGTCACCGGTGAACCGGACAAACTCGCCGGCGCCATCAGTCTCGGTCCGCGCCTGTTGATCAGCGAGGCGGCGTTGCGCGCGAGCGGCCTTTTGCAGCCCGG
>Ga0126373_10005057_pt1 | contig 10184 bp, 7 predicted proteins | sample PanSoiMetPlot_11_FD_92545 | JGI IMG/M metagenome (GOLD analysis project Ga0126373, IMG submission 92545) | Tropical forest soil microbial communities from Panama - MetaG Plot_11 | ecosystem: Environmental > Terrestrial > Soil > Tropical forest > Bulk soil | place: Panama | collected 2016-02-17 | reverse complement strand
TACGAGCAGCTGGCCGGAATCTTCGGGGTACGCGTCACCTTCGACCCCGATCTGACCGTCAAAAACGTGCGCTTAAACATCAACGATGTGGATTTTAACAACGCCGTTACGGTCCTCGGCGCGGAGACGGAAACGTTCTGGCGCCCGGTGAATGCTACGCTGATGTTTGTGGCGGCGGACACGGCGGAAAAACACCGCGATTATGATTTGGAAGGGGAGCAGACTTTCCCGCTTTCTTCCTCTGTCAGTCCCGACGATGCAACGGAAGTACTGCGCATCCTGCGCGAGATCACCGGTTCCACGCGCATGAATCTAGACCCCCGCAGCCACACCATTACCATGCGCGATACTCCCGAGCGGCTGGCTCTGGCCGGCGCGCTCATACAGGAGATCGAGAGGGCTCGCGGGGAATTGATGCTTGAGATCGAGCTGCTAGAAGTCGACCGCAGCACCGCGCGGAAACTTGGCATCGAACCACCCACCAGACTAAGATTGATCACTCTTACGCCCAACGTGATTAACCAGTTGAAGCAAGCAAATGATCTGTCGGCGCTGCAAACGCTTCTGGCGGGAATCTTTGGTGGCGCAGCAAGCAGCGGGTCGACGTCGATTAGCTCTCTGATTCCTTCGCTCATTGCGTTCGGAGGCGGCTCATCTACCTTTCTCCTGACTGTCCCCGCGGTCGCCGCCGACTTCTCCGACGCGCTTTCCCTAGTCGAGAGCGGGCGCCAGGTTCTCCTGCGCGCTCAGGATGGCAAGCCAGCCACTTTTTTCGTGGGCGAGCGCTTTCCCGTCACCCTGTCCTTACTTTCCGGCAGCCTGGGGGCGGCAACCTTTACGCCCAATCCTGGCGGAGCGAGCAATCCCTTCCCCAGCACTTCTTATCCCGCCGGGACCGGCCCGGTCGCGCTGGTGACCGCGGATTTTCTGAATAACGGTTTACTTGACCTAGCGGCCGTGAACGAAATCGATAACTCCATTACGGTTCTGCTGAATCAGGGCGGCCATCAGGGAACGTTTTCCCAAGCCTCAGGCTCTCCCATTACGCTGGGAACTCCGCGCAGCGCCGCGCCGGCGACGCCCCCGGGAATCGCTTCGGCGACATTCACCGCCAGCGGATGCCATGACTTGGTCGCCAGCGATCCGCTTGCGAACGTGGTGAACGTGCTCCTCAGCAACTGCGATGGCACGTTCCAGAAACCCTTGCCTATTCCCGTGGGCTTCAACCCCACGGCGATTACCACTGGAGACTTCAACGGCGACGGGCACCAGGATTTCGCTGTAGCCAACGAGGGCGATGACTCCATTGCTATTCTTCTTGGTGACGGCACCGGCAAATTTACGGCTGCCACGAATTCTCCTTTTCTTTTCGCGCGGCAACTTATGATCAGAAGCACGACGCTGCCCGATGGCGTCTTGAATGCCGCGTATAACGCCGTTTTGCATTCAACCGGTGGAACCGGAACGAGCACCTGGAGCCTTGCATCCGGCACGCTTCCGGCAGGTCTGACTCTCGATCCCCGCACCGGCGCCATCGCGGGCACCCCATCAGCGGCGGGAATTTCACCGATCATCGTCAGGGCAACGGATTCCGCCAGCCCTCCGAACTCGGTTACCACGTTGCTCAGCATTTCCATCAATACGACCCCTCCGACGTTTGCTGTTTCCACCGCCGGGCTTCCCAACGGGAGTGTCGGCACCCCCTACCACCAGATTCTGACGGTTACCGGAGGAACCACTCCGCTTAGCTGGAGCATTTCGTCCGGCACGCTGCCTACTGGCCTGAGTTTGAACGCAGCGACCGGCGAGATTACCGGAGCTCCCGCCGCCACCACCGCGGGGACAAGTTTCACGTTTACGGTCGCAGTCACAGATTCCAGCACCGCTCCGCTGACCGCACAAAAGCAGTTTACTTTGACGCCCTTTACCGCAAACGAGCGAGGCCCGGTGGCCATGGTGACAAACGACTTTAATGCGGATGGGAACCAGGACCTGGCCGTCGTAAATCAAACCACCAACAACGTGACCATTCTCTTGGGGCATGGGGACGGCACCCTCTCGGAAGCCACGGGATCGCCCCTAGCGTCGGGCAATGGACCAGTGGCGGTCGCGGCCGGTGACTTGAATCGCGACGCGAAGCCGGACCTCGCCGTCGTGAATCAAACCGATGACACCGTCAGCATTTTTCTCAACAACGGGGACGCCAGCTTTGTGCCTGGACCGATCCCGCTACTGCAAACCGCCGCGTCGCCCACCGGCATCGCCATCGCGGACTTCAATCAGGACGGCCTCGCGGACATTGCCGTGACCAATGGGGGAGCGAATACCTTCCGGGTATTTGTAGGTCTTTCGGAAGGGCTGTTCAGCCAAGCCTTCGAGCCCCCCGCAGGTCCCACCGGTTCTACACCCACGGCAATCGTTGCCGGCACATTCGCGGCCGGCGGATTTCCCGATGTGGCCATCACCAATAATGTTTCTGGGGCCGCGGGCGACATTACTGTGGTTCTGAGTCCGGCTAGTCTGTTCTCCGGCGTAGCGCCTGGAGTCCCGCAGCATCCGTATCCCGCCTCAGAGTATGTTGACCTCGGCTTGAAGATCAAAGCTACGCCGACGCTTCATCTCGATGGCGAAGTAACCCTGCAACTGGAATTCGAGATTCGTGCGCTTTCCGGCACGAGTGTCAACGGCATCCCCATCCTTTCGAATCGTACGTTGTCGCAAACCGTGCGGGTGAAAGAAAACGAGCCGACGCTCATCAACGGCATGACGGATAAGGAAGAAACGCGTTCCATCGCGGGCTTGCCCGGTTTCGCGGAAATACCTGGCGCCGGATATGCCTTTGGCTCCAAGAGCAGATCCCTCGAAGACACCGAGTTGCTTATCGTGGTTACCCCTCGCACACTGCGGCTGGCGGATCATCTCACGCGGACGATCTACGCAGGCCGCGGAATCGGGCGCGGGTCTGCTCCAGGATTCCGCGGGACTCCAGCACCGACACTACCGCAACAACCACAACCCCAGCGCCCGCTGGAGCAGCCGCCGCTTCAACAACAGCCGCAGCCGCAACCACAACCCGAGCGGCCGCAGCCTTAGCCGAGGGCCTGGCGTTGCTGCGCTTGGCAAGTTAGCAAAACCTGTTGGTCTGGCGGACAGCAAAGCGAACGATGTGGGCATAGAAGCGGACTCCCGCGAGAAAACTTGAGCAAGCGCTGGTTCGCCTGAGACGCGCTTATGGCAGCGGTTCGAATACCACGAGTGGCTGGTAGGTTCGGGGCACCACAGCTTCGGCAATGGCAATCAATTTGTCTTGTTGGTTGAACACGCGCAGCCGCGGAGCCTTCGGCGGCCCCCCGTCGAGTTCCGTCGTGGCGCCAGGCGGCGGTTCGCTGCGTCCCGATTGCAATTGGGAAAGAGAAATATTGAATTTTGAGCCGTGGCGCACGCGCTTTTCGATCACCGGTAAAACATTGACGCGAGGAAAGTTGGGCAGCAGGTTTTCGAGTTTGATCAAGCAGTTGGCGAAGCGGCCCGCGCGGCTGGCTTCCGCAAGCTCCTCCAGAGCGATCGCTTGTTCGAGGGAGAATTCCCCCACCGCTGTGCGTGTGATTTCCGCGAGATGCGCGCCAGCGCCCAACTTTTGCCCCATTTCATGCGCCAAAGAACGGATATACGTGCCGGAAGAGCATTCGATCACAAACTGCGCGACGCTTCCCTCGATTCCTGTCAGCTTGTATTCGAAGATCTCCACGTGAACGGGTTTTAGCGCAACCTCCTGTTTTTTTCGGGCCAGCTCGTACGCCGGGCGGCCCCCCACCTTCTTGGCCGAGAATGCCGGTGGCATCTGCTCGAACGGCCCGACACGCTCGGCCGCCAGCTTCTCGAGTATGCTGGCATCGAGGGTCGGTGCGGCGTCCGGGCCCTGTGCTTCGCCGTCGGAATCATAGGTGTCGGTTGCGAAACCGAAACGGAAACCGGCCGCGTATCGTTTTCTCCTGCCTGAATAGAACTGCACCAGCCGCGTTGCCCGCCCCAGCAGCAACACGAGGACGCCCGTTCCTAGAGGGTCCAACGTGCCCAAATGTCCGATCTGCCGGAACCCCGCCAAGTGCCTGACGGCATCGACGACGTCATGCGACGTTTTTCCTTTAGGCTTGTTGATGACGAGAGCGCCGTCAAACGGCACCGGTTGTGGCTGGCGTGGCATGGAGAGAGTTTTCCGTCTCCCGTTCCAAGTTGTAAGTAATAAGGAACCCGAGCAAAAGCTTTTGCAACGAAGGCGTACCTGCGGGAAAAACCGTTCTCAGCTATTTGATTTTCCTAACCCAGCACTTGTGACGCACGACTCAGAACTGAAAACCCGTAACTGAATAGCTGTTTACTTCCTCTTCCTGCTCTTCGTGCTCGGTTTGTCCCTCTTCACTTCCTTCAACAGCTGTTCGATGCGCTCTACTCGTTCCTCAGAAAGGTCCAGTGCAAAGTGCAGTTCCGGCAATCGGCGAAGCTGCAAGCGCTCCATGAGCTCGTGCTTGATGAATCCGGCAGCATGTTCCAAGGCTTTGATAGCATCGGTCTGTTCCTGACTGGTTCCCTTCACGCTAATGAAGACCCGCGCGTGCTTCATGTCCGGCTGCACGCGTACTTCGCTGGCGGTGACGCTGCCTTCCAGCCGGGGGTCTTTCAACTCCCCTGCCAGCATGGCGTTGATTTCGTGAGCAATTTCTTCGCCCACGCGTTCGTGTCGATGGTTGGCCAGACTCATAAATGGCTCTTTACGGCGCCGCTAGATAATTTCCACGGCCTGGTGGATTAAAATCGAGCCAAGCATGCCGTCCGCCTCATCCAGAACTTTTTGCAGCACTTCATTGACGTGCTTTTCTTCATTTGAGATTGTCACGACTCCCACAACGGACCTTTGCCACACGTCTTGATGCTCCAGTTCCGCGACGGCGACGTTGAATTCCCTCCTCAACCGATCTTTGAGGCTGCGCAATACCTGCCGCTTGTCCTTCAGCGATTGCGCTTCGGGGATGTGTAGCTCGAGGGTGAGCAAGCCCACCGGCATGTGCGGCTCCGGGAAAAGCTGGGCGGTTTATTTCTTGCCGGAGGGCACGCTCGCCTGCCCGGCAGCTTCCGCGGCGCTCATCTTTGTGACGCTGAAGCATTCCAGAACGTCGCCGACTTTGATGTCGTTGAAGTTGGCCACGCCCGCGCCGCATTCGAAACCCGTGCGCACTTCGTTGACGTCGTCCTTGAACCGCTTCAGCGAGTTTAGCTTCGACGAGTAAATCAGCGTGCCGTCGCGGACCACGCGCACCTGCGCGTCGCGCTTCAAAATGCCATCGACCACATAGCAGCCCGCCACCGTCCCGGCACCCTTCACGCGGAACGTGTTGCGCACTTCCGCGCGGCCGAGGTAAGTCTCCGTAACAACCGGCTCGAGCAGGCCTTCCATGGCCTTCTTAATTTCGTCCGAGACTTCGTAAATGATGTTGTGCGTGCGAATATCCACGTGTTCTTGCTGCGCCAGATCCGCGGCTTTGCGATCCGGGCGCACGCCGAAGGCGACGATGATGGCTCCGGACGCCGAGGCCAGCAGCACGTCGTTTTCCGTTACCGCACCTACGCCTGACCCGATAATCTTCAGCTTCACCTGCTCGGTCGAAAGCTTTGGCAGCATTTCGCTGAGAACTTCCACGGAACCCTGCACGTCGGCCTTGATGACAATCGGCAGCTCCTTGACCTCGCCGGCCTTGAGTTGCTCATGGAGCTGGTCCAGGGTTATGCGCCCGCCGCCGCTGCGTGCCATCGCAGCATCGCGCTGCTTGCTCTGACGGTACTCGACAATGTGCCGGGCTTTCGCTTCGTCCGTTACCTGGAAGTGATCGCCCGCCTCTGGCACTCCCTGCAATCCCAGCACTTCGACGGGCGTGGAGGGAGGAGCGCTTTTTGCCGGCCGGCCGCGATCATCAAACATCGCGCGGACTTTGCCGAACACCGAGCCACAGATGAAAAAGTCGCCCGGATTGAGCGTGCCATTCTGCACCAGCACCGTGGCCACGGGTCCGCGTCCTTTGTCCACGCGCGATTCCAAAACCGTGCCGCTGGCAGGCGCATCGGGATTGGCCTTCAGTTCGCGCAAATCGGCAACCAACAAAATGATCTCCAGCAGCTTGTCGATGCCTTTTTTCTGCTTGGCCGAAACTTCCACAAATTCCGTGTCGCCGCCCCACTCCGCAGGCATCAACGCCAGCTCTGACAGTTGCCGCTTCACGCGCTCCGGCTGTGCTTCCGGTTTGTCAATCTTGTTGATCGCCACAATGATCGGAACATTCGCCGCCTTGGCGTGGTCGATGGCTTCCTTGGTTTGCGGCATCACTCCGTCATCGGCGGCCACGACCAGAACCACGATATCCGTCACCTTCGCGCCCCGCGAACGCATGCGCGTGAACGCTTCATGGCCGGGCGTGTCCACGAACACCACGCTGCGGTCGTGCACCAGAACCTTGTAGGCTCCGATGTGCTGGGTGATTCCGCCGGCTTCACCTGCGGCCACGTCCGCTTCGCGAATCGCGTCCAGCAAGCTCGTTTTTCCGTGGTCCACGTGGCCCATAACGGTTACCACCGGGGGTCGAGGTTTCAAACTTTCCTTGGTCTCTTCCTTTGCGACCTCCAGAACCATTTCCTCTTCCAGGGACACCACGCTGACGATGCCATTGAAGGACTCCGCCAGTGTCGTTGCGGTGGGCACGTCCAGCGCCTGGTTGATGCTGGCGAAAACGCCGCGGTCGAGCAGCGTTTTCAGGAGGTCTTTCGCACGCACGTCGAGTTTCTCCGCCAGCTCGCGAATGGTGATGCCCTCGGTGATGGTTACCTCGCGCGCCGGGCGCGGTTCGGGCGGCGCGATCACCGCAGCGGTAGCCGTCCCGCGGCCTGCCTGACGCAAACGCGTTGGGTGGAGCTTGCGTTCCCCCTCGATTTCCCGCTTATCAATGGCGGGGCGCTGGCGGGGCGGAGTCTTGCGCGCGTAAAGCGGCTTTCCCGGCTCCGCTTTTGGCGGCATTTTGTCCGGCAACGGCGGCAACATTCCCGGACGACCGGGCGTGCGCGGTCCAGGACGTGTTCCCGTCGGCAGCGGGCCTCGACGGTGCTCAAATGGGCGCGCTGGCTCGGCACCTCCAGCCGCAGGCCGCAGCGGTCTACCCTGGGCTGGCTGCTGCGGACGAATCGGTTGTCCTGGCCGGGGGCCACTCGGACGTTCGCGAGAAATATCGGGGAGCGGGCCACGGTTTCCGGTCGGCAGCGGACCGCGATTTCCTGTGGGCCGTATCGGTGCCGCCGGTCGAGCAGGGGGGCGACCTGCCGGAGCGCCAGGGGCCGCGGCGGCCGGCCGCGCGACAGAGGGTTGTTTGCTGGGAGCGGCAGCCGCTGCTGGTCGAAGTGGCGTGGCTCCGGGCGGCGCAGGAGCAGCCGGCGGGCGAATGGGTGTCGGCGGGCCCGCAGGTGCCGCAGGCTTCGCGGCTGCAGGGGCACCTGCTGGCGCAGGAGCCGGCACCTTGGGAACCACTTTCGGCCCGGCGGGAGCCGCCGCCGGAGCAGGGGTCGCAGGAATGGCCGGCGCCGCTGGTTTTGCCGCGGGCGCGACAGGCGCAGTAGGGGCAGTCGGCTTCACCACGGCTGGAGTTCCCGGGCGAGATTGCGGAGCAGCCGCCGGTGCGGCTGGCTTGATACGCGCCGCCTTCGCGGCGGCCTCCTTCGCTTCCTTCTCCGCCTTGGCAGCCGCTTCTGCCTGAGCTTCGGCCTCTGCAACGCCTTGAATTTTCTTTCGTACCTTCTCCGCGACGTCAGCGGGGATCGAACTGGAGTGCGTCTTCTTCTCTGTGACGCCGAAACCAGATAGAAGGTCAATAATCGCTTTGGCCTTGACTTCCAATTCACGGGCCAATTCGTTGATTCGAACTTGATTCGTGTCGCTCATGCGCTTGGTTCGCTTCTACAACCCTTGTTCCACCCTTACTCTGACTTGGCCTCTTCTCTTTGCTCCGCACTGACTTCGCCCTCGGCGGGAGCGGCTTCTGCGCGGGTTCCCTCTGCAGCGGTAGCCGTTTCTTCTCCGGCCGCTGCTTCCCGTTCCGTTGGAGGTGCTTCAGGCTCCGCCGCCGCTTCCTGCTCCGTTGGAGGTGCTTCAGACTCCGCCGCCGCTTCCTCGACTTCCGCCGAGCCTTCTTCCGCGGGGTCTGCTGCCCCAGCCTCTTCGCCGCCCTCCGCGGCAGCTTCTGTCGTCTCTACGCTCGCGGCACCCTCACTGGCAGCCGCCGGCTCCGAGCCGCTCTCATAGAAGCGGTTCACGGCCTGATAGATTTTGTCCACCATCTTTTCGCCGATTCCGGGAATCTCCATCAATTGTTCCGGGGTCATCGACGCGAGCTTCTCGACGGAATTAATCCCCGCTGCTTCCATCTTTTCGATGGTTTTGGCGCCCACACCCGCGAGCGACGTTAGCGGCGTTGCCGGCGCCGTCAGCGCGGTCATCTCTGCTTCAATTTCCTGACGCTTTTCTTCTTCGCTCTTGATGTCGATGTCCCAGCCGATGAGTTTGCTCGCGAGCCGGACGTTCTGCCCCTTCTTGCCGATGGCCAGCGAAAGCTGTGAATCTTCGACGATCACCTCCAGCTTCTTGGTCTCGGGATCGACGATTTGCACGCGGGTTACTTTTGCGGGGCTGAGCGCTTTCTGCGCAAAGGCCACCGTCTCCTCGCTGTAAGGAATGATATCGATTTTCTCGCCGCGCAATTCGCGGATGATTGACTGCACGCGCATGCCCTTCATACCGACGCACGCACCTACCGGGTCCACGTCCTTGTCGCGGCTCATGACTGCCACTTTAGTGCGCTCGCCGGCTTCGCGTGCCGCGTGGCGAATCTGCACCGTACCGTCATAGATCTCCGGCACTTCCATTTCAAAGAGCCGCTGCACCAGGCTTGCGTCGGCGCGCGAAACGATCACCTGCGGGCCCTTCGCCGCGCGATCAACGGCTTTAATCACCACACGCAGCCGTTCGCCGATGTTGTAGGTTTCCAGCTTTGACTGCTCGCGCTTCGGCAGCCGCGCTTCGGTCCGCCCCATGTCGACAATCAGGTCCGGGCCTTCGGCTCGCTTCACTATCACGGTCACCAGTTCGCCCACCCTGCCGTTGTATTCGTTGAAAATGGTGTCGCGCTCAGCCTCGCGCACTTTTTGCAGAATCACCTGCTTCGCCGTTTGCGCTGCGATACGACCCAGCACATCGGTTGGCTTCGGGGTAAGGATTTCCGTGCCGACCTCCGCGGAAGGATTCTTTTTCTTCGCTTCCGCAAGGGTAATCTCTTTTTTCGGGTCGGTCACTTCCTCGACCACCGTGAGCACGGAATACACGTCCACTTGCCCGGTCTCCGCGTTGAACTTGCCGCGCAGATCTTCTTCCGTCTTATAAAACTTACGTGCCGCCACTACCATCGCGTCTTCAATCGCCGACACGACCACTTCGGGCTCGATGTGTTTCTCGCGGCTCAGCATTTCGATTTGTTGGTAAAGCAAACTCGCCATATCGCTTCCTAGATCCCCGCGACGCCCCGCCGCAACCCTAAAACTCGACTACCAGATTCGCCTTGCGAATCGTCTCCAGCGGCAGCTCCACGGTCCGAGCTTCTTTCCCTTTCAACTCCATCCGCACTTTTCCGTTCGCGATTCCCGCCAGACGCCCTTCAAAAAACTTTGCATCGCCCACCGGCTCCGTGGTGGTAATCTTCGCCAACCGCCCGCGGAACCGCTCGAAATCCGTAGCCTTCTTCAGTGCCCGGTCCATCCCCGGCGAACTAATTTCCAGGATGTACCCCGGGCCGGGAACCAGCTCTTCCACGTCCAAAATCACGCTGAGCTGCTGACTCACACGCTCACAATCCGCGTGGCTGATCTTTGGAAAGGGGTCGTGTACTACTTCGTCTGCCCCCAAAGGTCCCACAGCATCGCTAATCACCGCCGCGGGCTTGGCCACGCGGTCGATGTACACGCGCAGAAACCGTTGCTTGCCGATTTTCCATTCGACATCAACGACTTCCAGCCCTTCCGAACGCGCTACTCGCTCGGCGGCCGCGCGGATCTTCTCCAAATCCACTACAGAGACTCCTCGACCGTAGCCGGTTCGTACT
>Ga0126373_10005056_pt1 | contig 10185 bp, 7 predicted proteins | sample PanSoiMetPlot_11_FD_92545 | JGI IMG/M metagenome (GOLD analysis project Ga0126373, IMG submission 92545) | Tropical forest soil microbial communities from Panama - MetaG Plot_11 | ecosystem: Environmental > Terrestrial > Soil > Tropical forest > Bulk soil | place: Panama | collected 2016-02-17 | reverse complement strand
CAGGGCGACCTGCGCGTCGGCGGGCAGCAGGGGGTGACAGCACAAGACGATCAGGCGCAGCCGGTCGTCGGCGATCTGCGGCTGGTCGACGTCAAGACCCGGCAGACTGGGTGGCAGCCGTCGCAGCAGTTCGATCCGCCGGAGCTCCCGGCCGGCATCGCGGGCGATGTTGCGGGCCCGGTTGCGGCACACGGTCATCAGCCACGCACCTGGCCGGTCAGGTACACCTTGGAGCGGCCACCTGTCGAGCGCTGTGACCAGCGTGTCCTGCGCCGCGTCCTCGGCTGCCTGAAGATCGCCGAGGATACGGAACGCCGCCCCGATCAGCTTCGGCCACTCCTCGCGGAAGACCCGGGTCAACGCATCCTCGGCGTCGGCCATCAGCCCCGCCCTTTCGTGCGCACGGCGGCAGTCGACAACGCCAGTACAGTCACCCGGTAGCCGCTCACCCGTTCCCACCCCTCGGCCAGCCGCGCGGCCGCCGCGTCACCCGTCGCGCGGACAACCAGGCACGCTTGCGGTTCGCTGGCAGGATCTTGCGGCACCGCGAAGGCCTGGAGCAACCCCCAGCGCCGCAGCCACCCGTGCCAGGTCGTCCGCGCGACGACGTCGTGTGCCGCAGCAGCCAGCGTCAGCTCGCCATCCAGCGGGCGACGAATGCCCGCCAGGAGATAAACGCTCACCCCATCGGCACGATCTCGCGGACCTCGACCGCGCCAAATTCGGCGTTCGGGCACTTCGCGGCGATCGCGACAGCCGACTCCAAGCTGGGCGCCTCGATAACGAAGTACCCGGCGATGACTTCCTTGGCTTCCGCGAACGGTCCGTCAAGGATCCGCTGCTGGCCGTGCCGAGTGCGAACCTTCTTCGCCTCGATCACTGGGTGCAGCGGCGCGCCGCCTTTCAGCGTGCCATCGCCCAGCAGGCCCATCGCGTACTCGCCGACGCGCTGCACGGCGTCCTGACGCTGCTCCTCGGTCGCCACCAGCTCCGGGTCCTCATAAAGGACAAGCATGTAATCCATCGGCCACTCCGTGTTCTGCGAGATTGCTGCTCACCCGGTACGACACCGCGGCGCCGTGCAAATCGACATGCGCATGCACCAGCGGGCTCGCCGGAGTACTACGTCGTCGGGCGGCCGACCTACGGCTGCATGCCGGTGTCGATCCAGCGCTTGAACACCGTTGTCTTCACCTCCGGCCAGGCGCCATCGCACGGCATGGAGCCATCTTGCAGCCTGGCGAGAATCTCGGGGCCGCGAGCGCGGACATCCTCATACGACGACAGGTCGAAGGCGAAACTCATCGATCGCCGGTCGCGCTCCCGGAAGAGCGGCTTGATGTGCGCGGCGAAGCCGACATCGTCGTTCGGTCCGGGCAACGTGTCGTCGGGCGCGTCACCACCCGCCGCCTCGGCTGCCGGGACCGACGCGGGCGGCCCGGCGGGTCCCCAGTCCCAGCGCGGTGCGGCCTCCGCCGGCGACGCCCCTGCCCCGATGGCGCGCGAAGTCCACTCGACACAAGAGACGAAAGCTGACCGAAAGCCCGGGTCGGCAGGCAGCCGGGCCTCGTCGGCCGCCTGGGTGACCAGATGGACCCATCGTGTCCGCTGCCGATCGCCCGTATCCCAGCCGGTCAGGCCGACAGCATCCGATACGTCGCTGGTTGGCGTGGCCTCCGCGGATCCGCCGAGCGCCACGGCGAACCAGGCCGCCAGTCGCTGCGCCTGGTCGGTGGCCATCGCCGCGAAAGCTGGAGCGAGCGCGTCATCGGCGGGGATGTGCTTTTCGTAGAGCAGCCGGGCCATCCGGGTGAGCGCGGGGAGCCCGCCGGACCACTCGTACAGAGTGGGCTCGTGACCGTCCATAGGCACCGGGTCGGTGAAGCCGACGTACCAGTGCATGCCACTGCAATACGGCTTGTTCCGCGACTGGCCGCAACGGCAGAGCGCGCAGTGTTCAAGCGAAGCGCCCTGGGCGCGGACCGCCGGCCTGCCGTCGGCGTCGAGGATGGAGATCCCGCCGGTGATCCGGTACGGGCCATCCTTGGTGACCCCGATCGCCATCGGCCGCGTGTCGTTCCAGTTAACTTGCTCCCGGGCCTCGGCGCCGTCGATCGCGAAACTGAGCGCTCCCGACGGGCAGTCGCGTACCGCCCGGATGATCTCGTCCATCCGGCCGCCGCTTGGTGCCACGAAGGGCTCGGCGCCGGCCCGGAACACGGTCGCCAGCCGGTCGGTGCACAGCCCCGAGTGCTGGCAGATCCCGCGGTTGTCGAAAATCGTCAGCTGCTGCCCCGGGTAGGTGTCGCGCTTGTCTTCGACGCGCCTGGGGTCCTTCTGGTCGGTGAACCCGGTGCGCGCGCAGCTGCCGTCGCAGAGCGGCTTGATTGACGACGCCCCGCAGCGGCACAGCGCAAGCTGCGGAGCGGGACGGCTGGCCGCGCCGAGGTAGTCGACCAATGCCGGCACATTCGTGACCAGGTAAGGGCCGTTGCGCTCAGCCTGGATGGTTGCAGGCAGTCCTGACTGCAACTGCCACAGCTGGTCCAGCCGCATGCCAGCCCGGCCCGCAGGCGCCAGCCGCACACATAGATCCTGCAGCGCGGCGGTGGCCTCGGCGAACTCTGGCGGACAGCTCCCAGCGTCCGCGAGCTGAGTCCGCAGGGTCGTGGCCGACTTGGCGAGGTTCCAGATGCGCGTGCCCAGGTCGGGTGCGCCGGCTGCATCGGCCCCGCGTGGCAGCCCGGCTGCTGCACCGGATTCGCCGTAGCCCAGCAGATCCCGCGCGGCTGGGGTCAGGGCGGCCGCTAGTGGCCGCAGCACGCTGTCCACCAGCCGCGGCACAATCAGCGCCTGCTCGCTCGGATCGCAGCCCTCCTGCCTAGCTGCCGCGGTCACGATCAACTGCGCAGCCTCGAATATGTTCGAAATCTCACTGCCGGCATCGCGAACGGTGGCAGCCAGCTCATTCGCCTGGCGAACCAGTTCCTCGAGTTCACCGGCCTCGAGCGAGACCGGCTCGGTCGCTAGCGAAGCGTGCGAGGACGTGCTGGGCAGGTGCGCGGCGAGTGATCGGGCTATCTCCCGCATTGCCGCTTGGATCGGTGCGAGCTGGCCTGCGATCGCTGCGCCGCGGCCGATCTGCAACTGGTTGCACAGCCAGCTTGCCTCATCCAGCCGCTCGGCGAGCAGCGCCCAGGCTGCATGCCGGTGCGGCACCAGGTAGTCGGTCTCGTAGAAGAGCTCGAAACTGGGTCCAGCAGTCTGTCCGGGGTGCTCGGCGCCGACCGGAAGCGTGGTGATCAGGTCACCGAGGGGCTTGATCACGCGGAGCATGAGCGCGACTGTCCCATCGGCCAGCACTTGCAGCTCCTGGTCTGTTTCTTCGGTGTGCGCGAAAAACCGCTCGAAGATCTGCAGCAGGATCTCGTAGCCGACATTGAACAAGTCAGCGACCCGAGCGGTCAGCGGATCCGAGATGAGCGTGACTTCGATAGCGCGCTCAGGCGGCCGTACGTTGGCGGCCATCACCGCGCGGACCGGGTCGAAGTCCGGGTTGGCGGCGCACAACTGCTGGTACTCCTCCAGGATCGCCACGAACTGGCCGAAGTGGGCGTCCCGCCAGTGCCCCCGCGGTCCCTCGCCTTGCTCCAGAATTTCGTCGATTGCCCGTTGCGCGCTCGCAAGCTCGGTCACCGCAACAAGTTCCGGCCAGCCGAAGCGCCCTTGCGTTGCCTGCGCCCGCGGCGGGCCGACGAAGAGCCAGTTCTCGCCGTGCTTGTCGACCAGCCTGGCCAGCCCGGCCTCGATCGAGCGATACAAGTGCCCAATCGTCTGGAAGTCCTGGCCGCTCGGCACGATGTCTCGCTTGTTCACGACCGGCGTCGCTTGAGCGATCGCGGCTAGGCCATCGGCGTCATCCAGCTCCATGCCTTCGGGGCGCTCCAGGAACATGAAGTGCCTGAGCGCCTGCTCGCCGAATGGCAGCAGCGCGAGTCGAACGCCGGCCGGGTAGTGGCGGGCCGGTGCAGGCAGGTTGGGCCGGGACATATGCGGCGCCGCGCCTATCGCCGACAGGATGTTCTGCACGAGGGCGAGATGGAGCATCTCCTGCGTTGCCACGCGGGACACCTGCGTGCGCCAGCGCCGAACAGCCGCTAGCTCCGTCCCGGTCAATCCCCCCTCGTCCTCGGACTGCTTGAGCGAGAACGCGGCGAACAGGTACTGGCACATGATCGCGTGCTCGAGCTCGGCTGCCTCGCACAGCATGTAAATCAGCGCTTCGCGATGCTCGATGACGAACGGCGCCTCCGGCGCCGCTTGGCCGCCCCTGGTAGCGATCACCGCAGCGAGTCTGCCCTGGCCGCCGGCGACCTCGGTCACCGTCGCGTCCTGGTCGTTGCTCATGGCTGACTATCCTTCCCGACCCGCTGCCGCCGCGGGGCTTCAGGGCGTGACGACCACGGCTCTGAGCCGTCTAATTACAACATTACGCCCGGGAGGGGAGGCCGACAGGACCGCTGGCCAGGCCGGCCCACGCCGAGCGGGAGCGCAGTAGCGTGACTCGTGGCGGCTCGTGCCGTCCGACAAGCCGTGCTCGCCGGTTCGGTCGCCGACCCGCCAAGAGATCGCGAGGTGATGTCGTCTTGTGCGAATCTCCGATCGTCTGAGTTGTGAAGGTCAGAGTTTCTGCCGACGGAAGGAGCTGAGATGGCAGTGAAGCCGAATCCCATCCCGGACAGGTACCGACGGGTTACACCTGCGCTTGTCGTGAATGACGCGGCAAGGGCGCTCGAGTTCTATGCGCAGGTCTTCGGCGCGTCGGAGCGGACCCGCACTCCAGGGCCAGGCGGCACGATCGCGCATGCCGAGACCGAGCTCGGCGACTCGGTGCTCATCGTCGAGGACGCGTCTCCCTACATGGGCACGAAGGCGCCTCCTGTGGCCGGCCTTGATGGGTCGCCCGTCTTCTTGTACGTCTATGTGGAGGACGTGGACGCGACAGTCGAGCAGGCCGTGAAGCTGGGCGCCACCCTGGTCCGAGCGCCAGAGGACCAGTTCTACGGTGACCGCGACGGATTCATCATCGATCCCTTCGGCCACGCCTGGACGGTCTCGTCGCACGTTGAGGATGTTGAGCCTGCCGAGATGATGCGCCGCATGGCGGAGCTGCAAGGCCAGCAGTGAACCGAGAGGCGGATTTCCGATGCGATACGTGCTGTTGTTCGTCGAAACCGAACAATTCGAGCAGGATCTCGCCGCGCTGAGCCTGGACGACCGCGCCCGCGCCTACGAACTCGCCGGGAAATGGTTCGCTGATCACGCCGACAAGATCGGCGGCGGCAGCAAGCTTCAAGGACCGCACACTGCGACCACTGTCCGGCTCGACCGCGGAGCGGAACCGCTGATCACCGACGGGCCGTTCGTCGAGGGAAAGGAGGTCGTCAGCGGCTACTGCGAGATCGATGTCGCCGATCTCGACGAGGCACTGCGCCTTGTCAGCAGCTGGCCCGGCTGCCCGGTGGTGGAGATCCGTCCGATCGAACCGGGGCTGTAGGTCTGTTGTCCGCACCGGTGAGCGAGGGCGAGCCTCGCGGCCAGCTTGCGAAGGTCGTGCGCGAGCACGCCAGTCGGGTCGCGGCTGCGCTCGTGCAGCTGACAGGCGACTTTGCTACCGCGGAGGACCTCGTTCAAGACGCGATCGAAAAGGCGCTGCGCCGCTGGCCGACCGATGGGATCCCGGAGCGACCCGACGCCTGGCTCTACACGGTGGCGCGCAACCGCGGGCTCGACATCATCCGGCGGTCCGCCAACTACCGGGCCAAGCTCACCGAGGTTGAACTCGTTCCACCTGAGCCCGAAGATCGCCTCCGCCTCATCTTCACCTGCTGTCACCCCGCGCTGCCCAGGCCGGCCCAGGTTGCGCTCACTCTCCGGGTGGTCTGCGGACTGACCGCCGCGCAGATCGCCCGCGCCTTTCTCGTCCCGCAGGCGACCGTCGAACAGCGCATCGGCCGCGCCAAGCGCAAGATAACCGACGCCGGCATCCCGTACCGGATCCCCGATCCGGATGAGCTCGCCCGCCGCCTGAATGAGGTACTCGCTGTCATCTACTTGCTCTTCAACGAGGGCTACCTCGCGACAGGCGAGCGAGCCGACTCGCCAGAGCTCGCCGACGACGCCGATTGGATCGCCGCTCTGCTGCACACCTTGATGCCGACCGAGCCGGAAGTTGCCGGTCTGCTCGCTCTCATTCGTCTCCACCGCGCCCGGGCGGCATCCCGCTTCACCCCCGATGGGAGCCTGGTCCTGCTCGCGGACCAGGACCGAAGCTGCTGGGACCGGGAAGCGATAGCAGACGCCACAAGGCTCCTCGTGCGCGCCGCCAAACAGAAGCAGCCGGGCCCATACCAGCTCCAAGCCGCGATCGTCGCGTGCCACGCTGAAGCGGCCAGCTGGCAGGAGACCGACTGGGAGCAGATCGTGCTGCTGTATGACATGCTGCTGTGCCTGGCGCCGTCGCCAGTCACCCGGCTCCACCGCGCGATTGCGCTCCGCTACGCCGCCAGCCCGCAGGCCGCGCTCGCGGAGATCGACGAGCTCGCCGACGCGCTGGACCGCTACTACCTGTTCCATGCCGCCCGCGCCGAACTCCTCCGCGCCGTCGGACGGTCTGAGGAAGCTCGCGGCGCCGACCGGCGCGGTCTGGAGCTAACGAGCAATCCGGCGGAGCGGGCTGTGCTCCGCCGGCGCCTCAGCTCGGCGACTGCGGCTGGGGTCACGATCGCCAGACAGCGATAACCGCGGGCCGGCGCACCTTCACTGCGGCGCTGTGTCCCGCGGTTATCGCTTATGTCAAGCCATGACTGCTTACCTGCGGGATCGGTCCCCCTGGCTCATCGCCTCTTCGCGCCCGCCACTGCGGCTCATGTCGCCGTAGGCCTGGCCCCCGGCACCAGAGCCCATGGTGTCTGCCGACTCGTCCCTGCTGAGCAGGCTGTAGGCGGCAAATGCGCACGCGGCCACCACGACGATGCTCCAGACCACGGAGTAGAAGATGGTGAGGAACGCAACCACAGCGGTAATCACCGCCATCGCCGCGGAGAACTGACGGCTGCCCTTGATCCCGAGGTAATGACTCACCCCGCCAGCGAACAGCAGCGCACCGAGCACCAAGAGAACCCAACCCCAGCCGTGCAAGTTCCAGCGGTACGCGTAGCCCACCACTGTCGCGTGGTAGAAGCTCGACCGGATGACGAACGCCAACCCCATGAGGAAGGCAAGCGCCCCGGCGAGTATCGACAACCCCGCACCTGGCCGGCTGGGTGTCGCCTGGCCGTAGCCGTAAGCGGCGTAATCCGCCGAGCGGGCCGGCGCTTGGCCGTAGCTGGGCTCGGTTTGTGCTCGGGTACCCGGCTGCTGATAACTGCCGCCGCCGGTGTCCTGCATGCCGGTGCCTGTAGCACCCGTCGCGCCGCCAGTCTGCCTGGTCGTGCGCTCCATGCCCTCCTGGTCGGGCTGCGACCCCGAGGGTCCTTCCTCTGGCCTGCGCATCGATAGCACTCCCTCTGACCTGATGGTCGCCGCGGAGCTACCTTGTTGCTGCCCAGGCAGCCGGACACGCTGGTCCCTGCCCACCTGGGCCTCTTTCACCTGACGCTATGTACCCGCCGTCGCGATGGGCATCACCCGCTGTGAGTGATTGGCCGATTCTTTAAGCGCTCGATAGCGAATCCGGGCGCGGGCAGAAACGTCACAATCCCCATGGCGCTTTCCGGTCTGATGGAACAACCAGGAAGAACGGGCAAACGACCGCGCTTGGAAATCTGCAGCATCGCCGCCTCACTCGGCGGGCTTACGCAAAGGCGGCGCGGGAAGGAAGCGCACAGGATAACGAGACAAGGCCGCCGGATTACCAAGGGGGTTACGTGGCCGAGCCGCTCGGACGGCACGCCGATACGCACGGCCAGCAGAGCCCGGCCGCGCCAGCCAGCCAGAACGCCTCGGCTAACCAGACCACATCGGCTGCCAAGAGAAGCGACCTGCTGGCACCGCTGCTGCCAGTCGGCGAGCCGATGGAGCAGTTGCTGCGTAAGGCGCAGTTCTTCGTGCCAGGCGGCACTCCCAGTGCGGATTTCCGCGAAGTGCACCGGAAGGGCGGCCGCGCCGCGGAAGAGTTCTACCGGGAGCGGTGGCGGCACGACAAGGTAGTGCGCTCAACGCACGGGGTGAACTGCACCGGGTCGTGCTCGTGGAAGGTGTACGTCAAGGACGGGATCATCACCTGGGAGACCCAGCAAACGGACTACCCGTCCACCGGACCGGACTCCCCGGAGTACGAGCCGCGGGGGTGCCCGCGCGGCGCGTCGTTCTCCTGGTACACCTACTCACCCTCGAGGGTGCGCTATCCCTACGTGCGGGGCGAACTGCTCGAGGTGTGGCGGGAAGCCCGCGACCGCCTCGGTGACCCGGTAGCAGCATGGGCGGAGGTCACTGCCGACCCGGAGCGCGCCACCCGGTACAAGCAGGCTCGAGGCAAGGGCGGGTTTGTCCGGTCGACGTGGTCCGAGGTGACCGAGCTCATCGCCGCCGCCCACGTGCACACTGTGCAGAAGTTCGGCCCGGACCGAGTGGCCGGATTCTCGCCGATCCCAGCGATGTCGCAGGTCTCCTATTCGGCCGGATCCAGGTTCCTCTCGTTGATCGGCGGCGCGATTCTGTCGTTCTACGACTGGTACGCCGACATGCCCATCGCCTCGCCGCAAGTGTTCGGCGACCAGACGGACGTGCCGGAATCCGGAGACTGGTGGAACTCCTCCTACCTGATCATCTGGGGCACCAACCTGCCGATCACCCGAACGCCCGATGCGCACTTCATGACCGAGGCCCGCTACCGGGGGCAGAAGGTAGTCGTGGTCTCCCCCGACTACTCCGACCATACGAAGTTCGCCGACGACTGGCTGCCCGCCGCGCCCGGCACCGACGGGGCGCTCGCCATGTCCATGGGTCATGTCATCCTGACCGAGTTCTTCGCCGAGCGGCAGGTGCCCTATTTCACGGACTACGTCAAGACCTACACCGACGCTCCGTTCCTCGTCACGCTGCGCGAACGCGGCACCACGTACGTGCCGGACCGGTTCTTGACGGCCGCAGACCTTGGCGACACCACCGAAGGCGCCACGCACAAGACTGTGCTGCTTGACTCGGAAACCGGGGCGCTTGCGGCCCCGAACGGCTCGCTGGGATACAGGTTCACCGAGTCGGGCCTGGGCCGGTGGAACCTCGACCTGGCCGGTGTCGATCCGGTGCTGACCCTCCATGGCCGGCACACTGATGCCGTTGCGGTGGACCTGCCGCGCTTTGACACCGGCGAGACTGAAGGCGGCAGTTCCGTCCGCCGTGGTGTGCCGGCGATCCGGGTAGCCGACCGTCTGGTCACCACAGTGTTCGACCTGCTGATGGCGCAGTACGCGGTGCGCCGCGCTGGGCTGCCCGGCGAGTGGCCGACCGGCTACGACGACGCCAGCACGCCAGGCACGCCGGCGTGGCAGGAGCAGATCACCAGCGTGCCGGCGGCCACCGGCGCCCGGGTTGCCCGCGAGTTTGCCCGCAATGCCGAACTGTCGCGCGGCCGATCGATGATCGCGATGGGCGCGGGCACCAATCACTGGTATCACTCCGACGAGATCTACCGGACGTTCTTCACGCTGATCATGCTGTGCGGCTGCCAGGGCGTGAACGGCGGCGGCTGGGCGCACTACGTGGGGCAAGAGAAGGTCCGGCCGCTGGCGGGCTGGCAGCAGGTGGCGTTCGCGCTGGATTGGCAGCGTCCGCCGCGGCAGATGACCGGCACCTCGTTCTTCTATCTGCACAGTGGTCAGTGGCGGTACGAGGCGTTCGGGCCAGCGGAGCTGGCCAGCCCGCTTGGTCGCGGGCTGTTCGCCGGGAAGACGTTCGCCGACTGCCTGGCGCAGGCGTCCCGGTTGGGCTGGACCCCGTCCCACCCGGCGTTCAGCCGCAATCCGCTGGACGTGTGCGACGACGCATCCCGGGACGGGATCCCGGTGGCGGACTACGTGGTCCGCGAGCTAGCCGCCGGCCGGTTGCGCTTCGCGGCGCAGGACCCGGACGACCCGGCGAACTGGCCGCGGGTGCTGACCGTGTGGCGGGCCAACTTGCTCGGCT
>Ga0126373_10005054_pt1 | contig 10186 bp, 9 predicted proteins | sample PanSoiMetPlot_11_FD_92545 | JGI IMG/M metagenome (GOLD analysis project Ga0126373, IMG submission 92545) | Tropical forest soil microbial communities from Panama - MetaG Plot_11 | ecosystem: Environmental > Terrestrial > Soil > Tropical forest > Bulk soil | place: Panama | collected 2016-02-17 | reverse complement strand
GGTGGCATTTGCAACCGCCGTGGAAACAAGGCCGGCAACAAGATCGAAAAAGCTGAGATAGTCACCGTCCAGAATTCGCCTGGTGCTGCATCCCGCCACTAGAAAGCCTCGGGGCTCGCCCGCGGACCTGAGCGGTACGATGAGAGCGGTTTCTGTAGACTCTGGCCACAAACCTCCTGGCAATTGCCCGAATCGATTCGAGAGGTCCGATACCAGCTCGGCTCTTCCACTATCGAGAACACGCTTCAATGGCCAGCCGGTGCCGTCCATCGGTGATGTCAAATCAATTCTGTCAGGACCCGCTTCACCTTCACCCGCGAATCCAGAAGCGGCGACGAGGCGTGCCTGCTTCGCATCATCGTCGAGCAGGTAAAGCAGTGAAAATTGAATATCTCCTGGATTGGCGCCAAGAATGTCCGCTGCTGTTTTACAAGCCGCCTCTGGCGTTCTTGCCATCACGACTGTTCGGCCTAGATCACGAAGCGTCCGCAGCCGCCCGTCGCCGAGTACCCTGTTGGTCGTCTCGTAGCAGATGCAAAGGATGCCGTCGACAATTCCCGAATCATTCCGAAGCGCGCTGTACGAAAAGGTGAAATAACACTCTTCTCTAGGCAGATTGCGATTCATGATGTAAAGAAAATCTTCGAACCATGTCGCCTCGCCGGTCGACAGGACCTGGTCCCACAGCGGCCCCATGGTCTGCATGATTTCGCGCCAGCATTGCGCCCCTGACCGTCCTAACCATTGAGGATGTTTGGCTGCCGTTAGGATGCGCATGTATCCATCGTTGTAAATCTGCGTTAGCGCTTTCTTCCCCCACCAAATCACAATAGGGTTTCGGGAACTGACACAGATGCGGACAGCCGCTTTCAATGATTCCGGCCATTTCGCTGGCACTCCCACCTCAGAAGTTGACCAATCGAATTTGCGCATTAACTGCGCCATCTCGCTATTGCCGGGAAATATGCTCTCAAGATTCGCTGCTGGATCCATACAAACCTTCTGATGGCGTCCGGGGCCTTTGGCCGTTTATGCGAATCTACCACTTCCACGGCATGCCGAATGGACCCCGATGACGGGCCGAGGGCAAAAATTGCCGATGGACCGCTTACGCCTCGCAGACGGCTCGTACCTAAACCAGGAAGGTGCACAAACGGAGGGGGCAATGAACTGGCAAGATTCTCTTCACAAGCTGCACATATAGGAAATCAACGCGAGCACTTGCGCGGATCATTGAGTCACGTTTGTTTCTCTTGCGGGCAGACTAGGGTTGTAGTTCCGTTGGAAGACAGAGCAAGGCTCTGGCTTGTGCTCTGCGATTAACTTTGTGATACAAAGTTAATCCATGAGGACAATTCTTCGTTCCGTCGCTGCCTTGGAACTGCTGTTCGTCTTTCCCGCAGTTCTGTTTATGACCGCGCTATTCGCACGCAACGTCCAGCCGCCCCAATTTGAGCCGGCGCACACGGCGCAACGCATTGTTAACTGGTATGCTGCGAGGCCGCACTTTGGCTTGTGGGTTCTGCTGATTGCGCTTCCGCTCGTGGTGGTCGTCATCGGTTCGGCAACCCTGATGCGCGAATGGCACCGTAACCAGGAATTGCGTGATGCAACCTTGAGGACAATCAGAATTATCCGCTCTCATGCGCCTTCTATCCTGATCGCCGGCGCAACGGCAATGGCTGGCGGGATTCTCGCGATCGTTGCTCTTCACGTGCTGACTGATTGAGCCTCATCGGAGGAGCAAATGCGGGCCGGTCAAAACAACATCCTGCTCACTCAACGGGGCTAGAAAGCAAGAGAAGTTTCCAGCGATGGGGAGAGTTTCGCTCTTGACCAAAAACTCCCTTTCAAGCGTGAGTCTCGGTGACATGAAGTCCGAGTTTGGCGGCCCTTTTTCGGAGTGATTGGATTTGTTGTTGGCGGAGTCTTTGTACGCGATGGCCGAAGTGATGACTTTCTCTGGGAGCGTTACGGCGTTCGGTGAGCAGTGAGTGGGTAATGTGGTCTTGTCGAAGCTCTGCTTGTTGTCTTCGCCTCAATTACGATTACCGGAAGAACTGGAGCGGTGCCGTTTATTGAGATCCTTCAGAGGGCAAGCCTCCTGAACGACCAAAGCCAAGATGCGCAGATCTATATGGCGATTCACCCTCTGGCAATGGTGAATCTCAATGCGCTCCTCTTCGCAGCGGGCACTAGGTACCTTCAGCCGCATTTAGCCGCCCTCATTACTCCGGCCCTGTCCTTAGCGTTGTTTGTCCTCTCCTTTGGCTGCTAAAAGATATATCCAGAGTTTCCGCTGGAGACGATCAAAGCCGCAATGGCAATCGAGAACGCTTGCTGTCCCACGTAGCCGTTGGTGTCGGTGACTTTGATGGTAAACAGGAAGGTTCCGGGTACAGCCGAGTGCCAGTGATTACGCCAGTTGATGAGTTCAGGGTCGTTCCGGTAGGGGTTAAGCCCGCTCAGATATCGCGCATCCATTGTGGGAACTCTCCGCATCGTGTCGATTGGCCTATTGGGTGACTGCCTCGTCGCCTGCTCAAACTCTGCGATTTGTTGTAAGGCGTTTTACCGCTCTAGCTGCTCCATCGCATTGGTCCTGTGTCGGGGAGCGTATCGCAGCACCATCTGGATTCGAGAATGCCCCAACATCCCTGCGAGGGTCACAAGGTCAATCCCAGACATTGCGGCCCGGGTCGCCCATATATGGCGAAGGTCGTGCAGACGAAACGGAGCAACCATTCTCTCCTTCACGGCTCTATCGTGCGCGTTGTTTACCTTCGGAATCAACGGCGATCGGTCCAAATCGCAAGGAAATAAGAACGAACTCGCGAAGGTGTTCATGCGTCCTAGTCAGAACCTCACGCGCCGGAGCCGGAAATGGCGGAAACTGTGCAACTGCTTGGTTGGTCGCATGATTCTTACTAGCGATGGCCCCCGACATACTCCCAAAAAAGCGCTATGTTTACTTCTCGCACTTTTCGGTTCCTGTATACGTCTTCACGACAAGGCTTTGCTTCCAAGTCTCGATTTCTTTGCGTGCCTCCGTCACAAGCCGAGTGAAACGGCGAGCCAGTTCTCGAATGCGTTCCGATTGCCGTCGTTCAATAGCCTCGGTTGGAATCAGTTCTGTACCAACGCCAATGGCGATTGCTCCCGAGAGAATGTAATTGGCTGCCGTTTGTTGATTGACTCCCCCGGCCGCGATCAGCGGAATTTGCGGCAAGGACGCGTTCAATGCCTTGATGTACTTGTCTCCTCCGATTTGTGCGCAGGGAAAGACTTTGATGAAGTCCGCACCGGCGCTCCAAGCTGCGACAACTTCCGTCGGTGTCATTGCACCGGGGAGCACGGCGATGTTCTCTTTAACAGCGAATTCGACAATCGACGGATCAAAAGACGGAGAAGTTAGAAAACCTGCTCCGGCATCGATACATAGACTCGCTGTGTCCGTGTTAAGCACTGTGCCAGCGCCTATGATTACCTTGGGATCGGAACGAACAAGGTGACGAATGAGCTCCACCGCTCCGGGAACTGTAGTAGTGATTTCGACGACCGGTATTCCGCCGTGCATCACTGCTTCCGCAGCAAAATGTGCGTCGTCACCGGACGAAACTCTGACGGCAGGGACTATGGCTATTTCTCGAATCCGAGCACAAACTTCATCTTTTTTCATGTGTCAGAACCCTTTCGTAATGCACAAGCGACTGCTATACGGCGTCATTTGCATCTCCTTCAGGGAGACGATCATCGCTGCGGGCCAACCATGTGTACAGGGTTGGCAGCAAGAAGATGCTGATGAGCAGACTGGCAATCAGACCTCCTACAATCACGATGGCGAAAGGTCGTTGCGAATCTGATCCGATGCCATGCGAGACAGCCGCAGGCAGAAGACCGAGCGTCGCTACCAGCATTGTCATCACGATCGGACGAAGCCTCAGGACAGCACCCTCCACAGCCGCCTCCTCAATCGAGTATCCACGTGCTCGCAGCTGATTGATGTACTCGATCATGATGACGCCAATCTGCACTGACACACCGAAGAGGGCAAGGAAACCAACTCCTGACGACACGCTGAAGTTTGTATGTGTGACCAAGAGCGCCAGTAGTCCGCCGATGGGTGCCATCGCTATGTTGGTGAGGATCAAGAGCGCCCATTTCATTGATTTGAACATCGAGTACAGGATGATGTAGATGAGCAGTATTGTTAGAGGCAACACGAGTAACAAGCGCCGTTGTGAACGCTTCTGACTTTCGTATTCGCCCGCCCAATCGATCGTGTACCCCGTGGGCAACTTGACCGACGCGTTCACTTTCCGTATGGCCTCCTCGACCGTGCTGCCGAGATCCCTTCCACGAACACTAAACTTGACAGCGACATAGCGAGAGTTTTCTTCGCGATAAATCTCTGAACCACCATCCTGTACCTGGATTTTCGTAAGTTGCGCCAGAGACACACGCTCGCCTGTCGGCGCTAATAGGCGAATCTTTTGAATGGCCTCTTTCGTATCTCGATATTGCGGTAGGTAGCGCGCAACAAGGTCGTATCGCTGTTCGCCAATCAATACCTGGCTGATGGCATTACCGCCAACGGCGGTTTGAATCGCATCCTGCACGTCGGAGACATTGATCCCATAGCGGGACGCCTGGTCCCGATCCACTGAGAAGTTGAGATTGGGTTGGCCGATGACTCGAAAGACGCCAAGATCTTCCACGCCTCGAATGTCTTGCATAACTGAAACGATCTCGTCCGCTTTCCCTTCAAGTGTCTTGAGATCGTCACCATAGATTTTCACTGCAAGGGCGCCCTTAACGCCGCTGACTGCTTCTTCGAGGTTGTCGGAGATCGGTTGCGAGAATCCCCATGTGACTCCGGGGATCTTTTCCAGTTCACGATCCATGGCCCCGATCAGCCTCTCTTTGTCCTGATGGAAGATCGGTCTCCATTTTTCCTTGGGCAGAAGATCCACGAAGAATTCCGTGTCAAAAAAGCCCGTGGTATCTGTGCCATCGTCTGGACGCCCTATCTGGTTCACCACCCGCGGTACCTCCGGGAAGGAGCACAGGATTTGACGAGCTTTGTCTGCAACCCGCGCGCTCTCTGTCGGACCCACGCTGGGAGCCAGTGTCCCACGCACCCAAATAGCACCTTCATCCAAGTGCGGCAAGAACTCTGAACCGATTACCCCGCCAAAGCCAAGGAATATGGAAACCATGCCTATCAGCGCCGCGCCACCAACTGTCACCATGCGATGATGGATGGCCCAGTGAGCACCAGCCCTGTATCGAGTTGTCAAAATCGTCATGACGGGGTTCTGCCACTGCTTGGCACCCCGGCGAAACATCAGACTGGCCAAGGCAGGAGCGACCAACATAGAGAAGATCAAGGCACCGAGCAACGCGAAGGCGACAGTCCACGCCATAGGCTTGAACAACTTCCCTTCGACTCGTTGCAAGGTAAAGATCGGGAGGTAAGCGGTGATGATAATTGCGATTGCGTAGAAGACTGGCCGTTGGACTTCGTGTGCGGCTGCACGTATCCGGTCAACCAAAGTACGTGGGGCCTCATCCGGTCGATTGAGATGGCGCACGATGTTTTCGACCATCACGACCGATCCATCCACAACCATTCCAAAATCTAACGCTCCCAGAGAAAGCAGGTTGGCTGAAATATGCAGCAGATCCAAGCAGATGGAGGCAAACAGCAATGCGAAGGGAATCGTCAATGAAACGATGATTGCACCGCGAACGTTGCCGAGAAAGAGGAACAGGATGATTACGACCAGAACCATCCCCTCCGCCAGGTTATGTAGAACCGTGTGCGTCGTGTAGTGGACGAGGTCATCTCTGTCCAGATAGGGAACAATTTTCACGCCCGGAGGTAGGATGTGATCGTTCAGGCGTTGAACCATGACGTGAAGGTTCTTCAGCATGGTTTCTGTATCCGCGCCCTTGCGGAGAAAAACGATGCCTTCGACCACATCGTTATCGTCCTCGACCACTCCATCGCCTCGGTGAATGGCTTTCCCAATCTGACCGAGTCGTATCTTCGGGCCTTGTGTCACTGCGGCAATGTCCTTTATTCGCAGTGGAGTGCCGTTTTGGGTCTTGATTACGGTTTTTTCAATATCGCTGACACTCTTGATTAGGCCCACAGCCCGTACATTGATCTGCTGCGTACCTTGTTCGACGAAACTTCCGCCGGCGTTCGCATTGCTGTTCGAGAGCTGTTGTTCTACCTGCGACAGACTCAAGCCATATGAGATCAGTTTCTCCGGGTCAAGACGAATCTGATATTCACGCGTCAGGCCGCCAAAAGAAGAATCGTCCACTACGTCAGGCACCGACCGGATATATTTGGCTATCACCCAGTCCTGGAGAGATTTCTGCTCCATCAAATCAACGGACGGGTTGGTGCTCTTGATCGTGTACCAGTAAACCGAACCAATCGGGCTGAAATCCGGCCCGATCCCACCCGTGACTCCAGGCGGAAGTGTGACCTGAGAGAGCCGTTCGAGGGCTTTCTGCCGATCCCAATCGTTGTTGGAATTGTCATCGAAAATGAGGTTTACGACGGAGAGCCCAGCCAATGATGCCGACCGCACGTGTTGAAGATGTGGTATCCCGTTCATCTGGATTTCGATGGGAATGGTGACCTGTTGTTCCACTTCCTCTGCTGCTCGTCCAGGCCACTGCGTAATAACCTGCACCCATGTGTTGGCAACATCGGGATAAGCTTCGACAGGCAGGTTGTGGAATGAGATGGCACCCCAAATAAAGAGGAGAACGGCCATACTCAGAACAACGAAACGGTTGTTCAGTGCGAAGTCTACAAGCGCGCGAATCATTACTGTCCCACCGTGCTTTGGAATTGAAGTGCATTCGCAACGACCTGCTGGCCAGGTGCAATTCCAGAAACCACTTCTTGCATACCGCCAGGCAGTATGTCACCGCCCACAACCTCCGTGCGTCGAAACTTACTGTTGCCAATTGGGACGTAGACCCAGTCGCGATCATGCAGGTGCAGGACCGCGGCAGCAGGTACTGCCGCCCGCCTCTCGCTTTTCCGGCTATGGAAGGTAGCGGTCACGAACATGCCCGGACGCATCATGCCAGGGTTATGCATCTCAAGACGCACCTTAGCGGTCCGAATATTTGGGTCGAGAATAGGACCAATATTGCTGATTGTCCCGGTAAATACCTGCTCGGGATAAGCGTTCAGGCGGATATCCGCCTTCTCTCCGACGCGGACATCAGCGAGATCGTTCTCATAAACGTCACATAGTACCCAGACGTTGCTGAGGTCGGAGATGGTAAACGGATTGGGTGAAGCTAGTCCTTGCACGCCCGCAGCATTAGTCACTTGCTGATCTGTAATAACCCCCGAGATCGGAGCTCGAATCTCGACAATACCCGTGGCCGGACGATCTACTGTAGGATGGCCGAGGACTCGAAGCTTCTCTGCTGCGTTCGCAACGTCGACTTTGGCTTTGTCTTCCGTGTTCTGCGCAATCTGGAGATCGTTTTGAGAAATCGCTCCTCGGTCATAGAGTAGCTTGGCGCGGTCTAACTGAGTGTGGACAAGTTGCTCATCGGCGACCGCCTTCTGGTAGTCCGAGAAAGCCCCCGAAATATCTGCGCTCTGCACTTTCAACAACAATTGACCCTTCTTGACCGTATCGCCAAGACGCGCGTCAATTGCCACGATTCGCCCTGATGCCAGAGAAATTACTGGAACTGCTCTCGAAATATCCGGATTGACAGTGCCGGTGACCTTGAGTTGCGGACTGGCAATGTGCTCCACGGCCTGGACCAACTGGAAGCGTTCGGGGCGATCCACCTGAAATACGTTCCGGTCTTGTACCTGCTCCACCTTGAGCGGCGGCGGCGCTTCGGCTTGAGGATTGCTCTTGTCTTCATTACACCCCGCCCCCGAGACACTCAAGGAGAGAACAAGCAGTACAAGACTCTTGCGATTCATGGAATCACCTCACGTCCTACGGCAAGATTCAGCTGAGCGGCGGCATTCAAATAAGAACCAACCAAGTTCAAGTAGTTGACCTGTACGCTTCGGTAGTCCGCCTGAGCGTTCAGAAAATCCAGAAGCGATGCCGCGCCATGTTGGTACGAAAATGCAATGGTGTCTCGAACGTCCGCTGCCTGTTGTAGGTACATCTCTTTGTACGGCTTGAGCAGGAGTACAGTGCTGTTAACGGCGGCAAAAGCCGAATCAACATCGCTGAAGACCTGCGCTCGCGAAGCATCGACGAGCTTCGCGTTGCGGTTAATATCCAATTGAGTGCGCTGCTTCTCGCCTTGGTTGCGATCAAAAATCCGCAGAGGGACATTCACGCTGAATCCGAAGTATTGGTCGATGGGTGGATTGCGGCCAACGTCGAACCCAAATGTTGGATCGGTCGATCCGTTGGCGACCGCGAGCCGATGATCCGTCTTCGCCTTCTCGACAGACTGCACCGCTGCCCTCAAATCCGGTCGCGTGTCCAGGGCGGCCTGACGAACGTCGTCGAGTAGAAGAATCTGAGTTGAGAAATCAAATGAGCCAGAGACGTCGAACTGATCAACGGGTGTCCGATCATTCAAAAGCGCGAGAAGCTGAATTTTCGCTGTGCGCAGGTTCACTTCCGCCGTTTGCAAATCGGACAGATACTGTATTCGCTGGAGTTCCAGACGACTCAAATCTACTCGGGCAATCGCGCCGGTTCTGTAGCGGTCACGATTTACCTGTAAGACATGGTCGTAGTAGTCCAGATTTTCCTTGGCCAGATTCAAAATGGCCTTTTGCTGAAGAGTCTGCACAAATGCCGCACGCAGATTGAAAATCAGCGTTCTTTCGAGATCCGCCTGGTCCGAGACGGCGACCTTAGTTGCATCTTGCGCACTCTCCAACCGCAACTCTCGCTTGTGTTGGCGCTCGTGGAGATAGTTGATGGCGGCTGCAGATAACAAATACGCGAAGGGGCCGTGCGAAGGACCTCCTGAGAAGGGATCGATCTGGTCTGCAATGACAGTCAAGGTAGGATTGGGCCGCAAGTAAGCAGTAATCTCCTGAGCGCGGAATTCGTCGAGACCAATTTGCCCCGCTCCAAGAGTGGGATTGGCCGCCTCAAACCGATTCCGAACTTCCTGCCATGTCAGCGTCTTTTGTGCGACGCCAACCTCTGCGAGAGAGGTCGCTATCCATAACCCAACTAACAACCGCCTCAAGACCTGCATGGATCCTCCTTGCCCTGTGCTTCCGGCAAGCCTTTGAAATATCCGCTAAAACCGTAAATTGGTTACGGTGTAAATCAATAAAAGTACAGCAATCTTGTTACGCCGCTGTCATATTTTCATAGTGGCTCAATCAAGCAGCAATCCGGTGAATCATGCGCATAATTGGCACGGCGCAGCTTCAGTTACGCAATCGCCGGTCTCGATCCGCCCACAAGATAACCGATTGCGCTCGATAACACGCATTTTGGACACAACCAAAACAGCCCGGGTTATGACATTCCTCCTGCTGGTTGGTTGCACCTGACACCGAACGAAGATCCCTCCCTCGTACATACTCAACCGGACTTGTGATTTCAAAAGGGGGGGGTCGGCAGGGCTACGGGACTCTTCATTTGAGGTAGGCACGAACGAGATCGATGAGATCTTCGGCCAGTTCGGGAGCCAGTTTCTCGGCGGACTTCTCGGTCAGGTGAAAGCGGATGTGGTCTTCGAGAACCTCCGCCATAAGACCGTTGACGCCTCCGCGGACGGCTGCAAGCAGCATGAGGATGTCGCCGCAATCGTCGCCCTCTGTGAGAGACCGTTCTACAGCGTCCAACTGGCCGCGCATCTTCTTGATCCGCTGGGTGAGCCTCAGTTTTTCGCGTCCGATATGGGACATGACCATTTTCTCCTTAACTACCCAACCGGGGTATATTAGATATCTAGGTGGGGTATAGTAGTAATTGCATTATGGAACAACCAAAACAAACCGAACCTCCGAGTAGCACGTCAATCCATGTCTGCGCTCCGGTCCTCGAAAACTAGGCCCTCCTAGTCTCTCACTACCGGGTTGCAGATGAAACGCAAACCGGACGAGTGAGAAGATTAGCCCCTCCTCGCCCCTCGAAAAACAAATTCCTTTCGGGCCGCGACTTGCCTACCAGAATCTTGTGCGCCTGGAGAGGAG
>Ga0126373_10005053_pt1 | contig 10186 bp, 8 predicted proteins | sample PanSoiMetPlot_11_FD_92545 | JGI IMG/M metagenome (GOLD analysis project Ga0126373, IMG submission 92545) | Tropical forest soil microbial communities from Panama - MetaG Plot_11 | ecosystem: Environmental > Terrestrial > Soil > Tropical forest > Bulk soil | place: Panama | collected 2016-02-17 | reverse complement strand
TGTTATATTTGGCGCTTAACAAACCAACGCACGACGCGTCCCGACACCCAAAGGTTGGTTCACAAGGGCTTGTTCAGTTGTCAGCGTGCCTGCTCCAAAACTCAAAAGTTTTCTCAGATTCCAACAGTGAAAGGGACAGAGTTCGTTCAACGCCCAGTTGAGCGCCGCGATTCCGCTCGCCCTGCCGCCCAAGCCCCGGCAAGCTCTCTTTGGTGGGGCGCCAGGGGTCGCGCGGGGGCGTCTCGTTCAGGTCAGTAACAAGATTTACGATAAAGGCGGAAGATGCCTGTCGGAAAGAGCCCTCGCCACTGACAACGGCACCGTCCTGCGGCCAGATGTGCGTTGAGACGCGCCTGCGACGAGCTGAATACCCTCTTTTATCGTCATGCCTATTCAGCGATTCTTGAGGCTAGAGTTTCGATGATCGCGATATTTTGCAGCAATTCCTGTGGCAGGCCATGTCGCTCCCTCAAGTACCCTGGGCTGTTGTACGAAACCCAAACCTTTCCGTCGTTATCTTCCCGGATCAGGATCTTCAGCGGTAGATCGATAGCGAGGCTGGGGGCAGCCAACATGAGCAACGTCCCGGCCTTGGGGCTCCCAAAGATCAGAAGTTTGGTGGGACTCATTTTCAGGCCCGCCCTTTGGGCCTCGCCGCTGTGGTCGACTATAGCGAACAATTGGACTCCCTTTGCCTTGAGTAAGTCTTCAAGGTTTTGCACTGTTCGGTCGACCGAGTGATTGCTGGGTATTTCGAGGATCCCGTTAACTTTGTTGAGGGCCATAGAACCTCTCCGTTTTCCTTACCGTAGACGAGTGGAGCCCGGAACGGAACTTGGCCTGGTGTGGTCGTGTGCACCGGGTCACAACCGTAATCGGACCCGCTTAAATTCAATGGAATACGAAGGTCACTTTTGAGGCGAACAACTCGAGATGGGGTTGGAAGATCCTCCCGACTTGGGAGTTAAGCTTGCCGGAAGGAGAGAGCGTCTTAGATCGTCAATCCGGAGTCGTGCGGATCCGGATATGAACCCATTTCTGAATAAGGTCGCGACTGAACCGCCAATCATTGCCGACCCGGAAGGCGGGGAGTTGGCCGTTCCTGAGCAACCAGTAGACCGTCGATCGGTGGATCCGCAGAAAGTCCGCCAGCTCATTGGCGGTAAGCAGTTCACCGTATGCCACTTTTGGGGCTTTCGCTTCCAAGAGCGGGTTCACCTTCGGCCTGAAGTGGTGACTATTTCTGAGCGGACGAACTAATGATCCGTTTGTACTAGACCGGTGGGCTTTGTGAAATTGGACTTTGGTACAATGCGCACTCGACGAAGCTGATGCTGTCGTGGGGGCGAGCCCGAATTGATTCCGATGGTTGGTTTATCGCTCGGCGAACGCCGCGATATTAGCGATCCGCAGATGCTCGAGAACCTTCGACGCGTCCTCGGTGACGATAACTGCGTATTTTGAGAACAGCTTCGTGCCGGAGCGGGGTTTGATGCCGTTCTCGTTGAGAATATTCAGCGCCTTTATAAAGCTGCCTGGGAGGTCACGACCAGCGGCCTCAGGCTCTACAAAAATTCGGACCATCTTTTTTTCTCACTTTGGAATCGGTTACCTGATCGATTTCCTGATGGTCAGGCCCAGGGTGAGCGCTATCAGTGATGAAACTCCAAAAGCCGAAGCAAAACCAAGCCAAAATAAAGTCATCTCTGTCGCCCCTCTGAAAATTGGTCTCTCGCGAAGGAGGAAACGGATCCACCGGCTTCGGCCAGCAGTCTCGCGCCAGTCACGAAAATCGTTCCAGTAGCACCTCGCTAGTTGGACGCGCTTGCGGTGGCGCGTATTCAGGCAGGAAAAGATCAGCCGCCGCCAGCAATAAATGGCCCGGAATAGAGCGCCTGAGAGCCATCCGGCGCTCTTTGCGCCGCAGGAAGCATTTGGGGGCCCATCGCGGTCGGGTCGGATGTCTCAACCGTCCTCGATGGCGTCGATAGTGTCCGGCGCCCTTACGACGCTGCACTTTTACGATTCTGAAGAGAAGACCTCTGAACGTCACCGCGACCATAGGGTCGGACGGCATCAAAAAAAACCTCCCGTTGAGGCACTAGAACCTACCGCGGCTGATTCCGATCGGCTTGCGACTTGTCTCCTTTTGAGAAGAGTGAGTGCGATCTTTCGATGATCCGGGAGTGCGATGGTGATGTGCCCGAAATTGTCGCGCGTCTAATAAGCCGCCACAACAGACGGCGCATGGCCGGAACGAAATCACTGGAGGAGATACCGAGGAATATCTGGACCTTCCGAACGCAACACTTGTTTGAATGGGACAATTCACGCGCGCTTACGGAAATCACAGTCCACTTTCTTACGACGCACGGATTGGTTGCGGTCGGCCCGAGAGCAGACCGAGGATCCGCGAGCTAGACAACGATGCTGACAATCTGTTCGAACACCTTCATGACGATCGCCTGGTACGGCCATCTCGGTTCAGGGACCGCTACCCACTTCTGCAGGCTATCCTCGTGAGTTGGCTGATTGCATTTGCGGAATACTGCTTTCAAGTCCCGGCCAACCACATTGGCTACGGAGAATTTACCGGTTATCAACTGAAGATAATTCACGAGATTATCACGCTGATAGTGTTTGCCGTTTTCGCCTACTTCTACTCGAGAGAAGCACCGCGCTGGAATTACATCCTCTCTTTTGGTGCTTATTGGGGGGCGGTTACGTTTGCGTTCTGGGATAGACTCTAAGGTCAGGTTCGTCCCTGGGCACTACCCCGGGCCCCGCTACAACAACCGAGGGAAGCCTGCAGGCCGCGCCGCGGATTCTGCAACTGACCGCTCGATATTCTCATCGGGCTTGGCGACTAGAATTGTCGCAAGCACTCCGCACGGTGCTCGAGCAAGCAGCGCTTCGTGTCAGGACCAGTCAGGGAGGTGGGTCACTTGCCGGTGTTCTCCGGTCTCCAAAGGGGGCTCGCCAGGGGTCCGGCGCGGGACAGACAATCTGATCCTAAGGCAGCAACGGTCGCTTCGCAATTTTTCGAAGTCACGTCGTAAAAAGCTACCAGGACGGTGGCCCCGCGTTTGGCCCTTTCCTAGATCCCTCGAACAGACATATAAGAAACGAGACAGGACCTGCCCGTTCGCCGAGCTCCTGCCGATGCTTTCAAACGGGCAACTAAGGTTGTTCATGGCTGCTCGTTTGAAAAAAACGCGAAATCTCTCCGCTGCAGGCGCCCATGGTGCACACGAGGGTGCTGAGGCTACCGCAGTGGACTTCGAGCAGCTGCTCAGCGATTTATCCGCCGCTTTCGTCCGCGTATCGGTCGACGAGATCGACCGTGAAATAGAGCAATGGCTCGAGCGGATCGTGCTTGCGATGGGGATCGATCGCAGTACTGTCGTGCAAGCAGCTCCCCAGAACGGCGTGCTCTACATAACCCATCAGTGGGCGCGAGCAGGTGTTGGCACCCCACAGCGGGGCATACCGATTGATCGGACCCCCCAGACCCCTTGGCTCGATGACCAGATAGCATCGGGCCACATGGTAGTGCTGTCGCGGCTGGACGACCTTCCGCCGGAGGCCTCAAAGGAACGGAAGCTGTTTCGTGAAGCTGGAAACAAATCTAACGTCACGATCCCGTTGCGGGTCGCAGGAGTCGTGGTCGGGGCGCTTTTGTTTGGCGCGATCCGTTTCGAGAAACATTGGTCGGAGCAGGAAGTCCAGCGGCTTAAACTGGTGGCCGAGGTCTTTGGAAACGCTTTTGAGCGAAAGCGTGCCGAAGCGGAGATCGATCGGCTCGCGGAAGAATTGCGCCAGGCTTCACAGGTAATGACCATGGGAGAGCTGACTGCTTCGCTGGCGCACGATCTCAACCAGCCGCTCGGAGCAATCCTGAACAACGCGAAAGCTGCTCGACGACTGCTTACCGCCAAGACTCCGGATCTAGTCGAAATTGACGCCGCACTGGACGATATTCTTCGCGATGACGCACGGGCGGTAACCATCGTCAAGAATGTTCGCGCCATGTTTCAACGCGGCGAGGCTAGGATGGTGCCGGTCGATGTCAGGCAACTTGTACTTGAGGTAGCTCGGATAGTGAACAGCGATGCGAGGCTGAAGGAAATCTCGTGCACCTTGGAGTTGCCCGACTCGCTGCCGTGGGTGCGAGGCGACAAAACCCATTTGACGCAAGCCGTCCTGAACTTGGTCGTGAACGCATTCGACTCGGTTTGCGACGGTGCGGGGCCACGGGAGGTTGTTCTGCGCGCGGATCATGAGGAGCCCAATCAGGTTCACGTATCGGTACGCGATTCCGGCACGGGTATCGACGCCAAGGCGATGCCGAATCTGTTCGAAGCCTTTTACACGACCAAACCGCGCGGCATGGGCATGGGCCTCACCATCGTTCGCTCAATCATCGAGAATCATGGAGGGCGGATTTGGGCTATGCGGAATCCCGACCGTGGCGCTACGCTGGAGTTTGTTCTGCCAGTCGAACCGAACAGCGGGGCGACCAGCTGAACCGAACACCAGAGAGACTTACCCGATCGTCCCGCGCGTCTACAGCCAAGAACCCCTGAAGGCGGGCGCGACCGCCACCGGCAAAGTAAAGGCTCTTCGCCCGTGAGCGTTCGGCGACGCGCGCATTGGACCAATGTACAATTGCGCGATTCAGCAGGAAGTAAGTAAAAAACATCACCGACAAGAGTCGGCAAGAAGAATCAGTCCAGGTTCACATTAACGGAGCAGCGGTCAATGACAATGAATAAAAAATTCTCACACGGCAGAGGGTGGCTAGCTGGTGCTCTTTTCCTGGTCGCCTCGGCCGTATTCCCGTCGGCAGGCTCTGCCCAGGAGGTTCCAGTTTTTCAAATAACGCCGCTCGAAAGCAGTATCAAGTTCGGCGTGAAGGCGTCCGTGCCGATTGAAGGTAAATTCGACCAGTGGAGCGCCACCCTCACCTTCACATCCCCAGACGTGACGACCGCAGTGATTGACGTCGAGATTCAGGCTGCCAGCGTGGATACCGGAAGCAGCCTGAAGGATAGCAAGCTCAAAAGCTCCGACTTCTTCGACGTCGACAACAATCCGTCGATTACGTTCAAATCAACCAAGGTCGTACAGACTGGTCCGGACACCTTTGAGCTGGATGGCAACTTTACGATTCGAGGGGTTACCAAGGCCGAGAAGCTGGCACTCACCGTCTCCGGCAGAGGGACCGGCACAGGGCTGATTAACGGGACCATGGCCTTCGACCGCAAGGATTACGGGATGAATAGTGGCATTCCCTTTATCAAGATCGCCAACCGTGTAGAAGTGACCGTCTCCTTAAAGGCAACGCGAGTCGCGGGGCCGCCGGTGGTCTTTAAGCAGTAGTCAAGAGAGCCAGAGCCGCGACCTACCTTACAATCCCGCTTCTGAGAACCATCTTGATGCTGGCGCAGGGTAGGGTAATGCTGCACCTCTGGTCACAAGCTCCCGCACCTGCGGCGGAACGGGTAATTCCTGGAAGGTCGCACAATGTCACGAAGGTGCCATTTTAGGTGGTCAGGATAGCGGCCAGAATCGGATCGTGTTTGAGCAGCCGAAGGTATTCCGGGCCGGCCGGAAACGGGACTTGAGCAAGTGAGCCTCGAGTTCTGTCGATCCATTGAGGAGAGGTTTCAATGGCAAAAGCGAAGCCGAACATATTGGTCATCTGGGGTGACGACATCGGCACCTCCAATCTCAGCATCTTCACCAAGGGAATGATGGGTTACCGAACCCCGCATATCGATCGAATTGCCGAGGAAGGAATTCTGTTCACCGACAGCTACGGCGAGCAGAGTTGCACGGCGGGACGAGCGGCATTCATTACGGGTCAGAGCGTGTTTCGTACGGGTTTGAGCAAGGTGGGATTGCCGGGCGCCGACCTGGGCCTGCGCGGCGAAGATCCAACCATCGCAGACCTGCTAAAGCCGCTGGGCTACACAACCGGGCAGTTCGGCAAGAACCATTTCGGCGACAAGGATGAATTCCTGCCAACCAACCACGGATTCGACGAGTTTTTTGGTTTCCTCTACCACCTGAACGCGATGGAAGAGCCCGAGTTGCCGGACTATCCTCCGTCTTCCGACTACCCCAACTTCAAGAAGATTTACGGCCCCCGCGGTGTCCTCGACTGCAAGGCAAATCCAGACGGTAGCCAATCGATTCACGATACCGGTCCGCTAAGCAAGAAGCGTATGGAGACCATCGATGATGAAGTCTTGGCCAAGACGAATGACTTCCTGGAGCGCCAAGCCAGGGCCAGCAATCCGTTCTTCGTATGGTTCAACACCTCACACATGCATTTCCGCACACACGCCAAGCCCCAGATCCGCGGTCAGGCCGGGCGCTGGCAGTCGGAATACCACGACGTGATGATTGAACACGACCAGGTAGTCGGCAAGCTGCTGAAAAAGCTGGATGACCTGGGCATCGCGGAAGATACCATCGTCATGTACAGCACCGATAACGGTCCGCACATGAACTCATGGCCCGACGCTGGTATGACACCGTTTCGCAACGAGAAGGACTCGAACTGGGAAGGGGCCTTCCGCGTTCCGTGCATGGTCCGTTGGCCCGGTGTTGTCAAGCCGGGCACCGTCTCCAATGAAATTATCAGCCACCTGGATTGGCTGCCGACTTTTATCGCCGCCGCTGGCGAGGGGGAGATCAAAGAAAAACTCCTCAAGGGCCATCAGGCGGGCAAGAAGACCTTCAAGGTTCACCTCGATGGATACAATTTCCTGCCTCACTTGAGCGGCAAGGCCAAGGCGCCACGGGCGGAATACTTTTATTTCTCTGACGACGGCGACCTGATGGCGATGCGATACGACAATTGGAAGGTGACCTTCATGGAACAGCGGATGCCCGGGACCCTGCGAATCTGGCAGGAACCGCTCGTCTCGTTGCGCTTTCCCAAGCTTTTTAACCTCCGCACCGATCCCTACGAGCGCGCCGATATTACCTCGAACACTTACTGGGACTGGGTGCTGGATCACATCTTTCTGTTCCTCCCCGCGCAGGCCATCGTGGCAGATTTTCTCAAGACCTTCGGAGAATTTCCGCCACGCCAGAAGGCTGCGTCCTTCACCATCGACCAGGTGCTGGAAAAGCTTCAGCGGCAAGGCGGCAGCCATTAGATGCCAGGATGGACTGCCGGCGACGATGAACCCTGACTCCGCGAGCCGCCCTCAATCACGCGCGAAATTAGCGCTCACCTGCCCACTTCCAGTCATCAGAGGTCATCGCGGTTCAGCCCTTTTGCCTGCTGGATTAGTCATCTAGTTGTAGGAGAGCTGCTTCAGCAACTTCCGATTCATACGACCGGAAAGCCGCTCGAATACGTCCAGCGAATCCGCCGACAACTCGGTTTGCCAGGACCGGTCTTCGACAAGATTCAGGTCAGGCTTCAGGCGCGCGTCATTGCCGCCGATCAGATGGTAAGGATCCGCGGGCCTCGCAAACATCGAAGGAAGGTATTGAATACCGATGAATTGGCAAAGTTTGCGAATGGTCTGCTGCGGGGCGCGGCAGAGTTCTTCGTATGCGAGGTGGATCTGACGCTCGGGCGGGATTCGACGAAGCATCCATTTTGTATACAAGTTCGCGCGCCACCATCTCCTGGCCGCCTCGCGAGCTGAATAGCCGGTCTTCATGAGCGAGTTCATTACCGCGCGGCCGTCGCGGGTGAGGTAAACGGCGAGGACTTCACACGGCCGCATGAAATGGATGTGCAGAAAGCGGTAGATACTCTTTGAGGAGTCGACCAAAATCGATCGTCCGCTCACTTCACACGCAGTGTCATAAAATTCAACGGCGTTGTGGGTTCGCTCGAGCAGCGCTGACCAGGCCGAGAAGCGAGCCATTTGAAGCCATATGGGTTTAGGGAACGTCCGCACCGCGAGGATCGAGAGCAAATGTGCCACACGTTGCGGCGGGAGGGTTCGATCGAAGGTGCTGGACAAATCAATCGCAAACTCTTTGGCGAAGTTAGTCGGGCTGAAGGCCCGTTTGGCGCAGAGCCGATCTATAACCTTCGACCAGAAGGGGCAGGACCTGACTGGTATTCCGCAGTTGCAAAGATCGTTTAGCTGTATCCAGCGGTCGAAGAAAGCGATCTCGCTCAGCGCGAGAATCTCCGGATGGGCACCGAGGATCATGGTGAGCACCGTCGAACCGCTGTGTCCACAGCCGACCACGAAAACGAAGCGGCGCAGGTATCTGTTGCCGGTAGAGGAGGATCTCTCGATTGGGCAACTTGAGCGGTTCATAGAAACCAGCGCCCTACCGGCACTGGGCAGCTGGTCCTGTGCGCTGAGAGCCCACACCTTTTCGGCCAGCAAGGTTGCTGCTGGCTGGCGCAGGCTTCATGCCAAGTCAAAAAGGCGATATGCCGAGGGCGAATTCGACAAGATGGGGCAAATTGGCTCGACCTTGGTCACCGTCGCGGGGCAAATTGCCGCAGTCGCTTGACCTGATCCGGTCCGTGGGGCGTTGCGTGTCTCGACGACTGTCGAAAGCGATGCCGCTGCCAACAGTCACATAAGATCTGGATCCGGGCGGGACTTAGGAGCAGCTGCGCCGCCGGCCAGAAAAGCCGGTTGCAGTCGGCTGGTAACTGAGCCCCGCATTCAAGTCTCCTATGGGTTGGGAGAGTGCGATCATCCGGTGGTTGGCGAAGGGCTGCCGGGGGCGAGTGTGTCTTATCACTAGGCCGTGAATCGGCGGTGCTCCCTTTTTGAGAAGGTTCGACCAAGGCAGGGCTAATCACACGAATGTTCACGGGACCACGGCTGCGTTCGGGGAGCGGGAGCTCATGCAGAGCACCAGCAATGCGAAAAACTGGCGGTGACGATTTGTAGCGCCACCGCCAGTGCCCTGAGCCTGTGTCAGTTTTTTGATCAGTCAGGCCAATTGAGATGGCCAGCGGGTCTTCCAAGGTTTCTGCACGGCGGTTTTTTTGGAGAACGCTGATGTACCAGACGGCACCTGATGTCGATCTTGTGGGGATGTATCGGGTTCCAGGGGGGTCACGCCCAAGCAGGTCTGCATCGAAATAACGACTGTCGCCCTACTATCGTTACCGGTACTTTCGTGGACCGTGCGGGAACTCAATCCCGCGCGACCTCCTGTGGATAATCGAGATTCTCCTTCTGACCTGCCCCGGTCAGTAACTTCAGGTGAGTGAAAAAGCTCACCTTACCCCTCGCCCTGGCGTCTGCCCACTTGCAGTTCTCAGCATCCGAAGGGACCATTCTATAGGCCCGTATGAAGTCCCGCACGAGTTGAAAGAATTGATTAAAAGTTACCAACAGCCTCCGCCCTGGCAACCCTCTTGGCTTCAAAACCAACCTTTGATAACCACGCCCTGATCGGTTGTTCTTGGTCCAATAGCGCTATGTGAGCATATTTCGCCAGGACGAGATCCGAAGCCCTTGTGGATAACCTGTGGATAGACTCCCGATTTTTTCAAGCGTGCCCGGGCGTCTTTGAACTTTGATGGGAACGATGAAAGCCATTCAGTTTGACCGGATAGGCGGGGCGGAGGTGATGGAATTAAAGGAGGTTCCCGTGCCGGACCTTCGTCCCGGTACGGTGCTGGTGAAGAATCACGCCATTGCGATTAATTACGGCGATACGTTCTTCCTTCGCGGTACCTATCTGGTCAAACCCAGATTTCCCGATACGCCGGGCATGGAAGCTTCGGGAGTGATCGCGGCGGTCGCCCCCGACGTCAAAGCACTGAAGACCGGGATGCGGGTTGCCTACATCGGGATGGGTGCCTACGCCGACTACACGCTCATTCGGGCCTCGCGGGTCATGCCGATTCCTGACGAAATGAACTTCGAGCAGGCAGCTTCGTTTCCTATCGCAGTGTTGACCGCCTGGCACATGCTCCACACCTGTAACGACACCAAGCCGGGCGAATTTGTGATCGTGCACTCGGCCGCCGGCGGAGTAGGGATCACCGCGGTGCAAATCGCCAAGGCTGCGGGTGCGCGCGTGATCGGCACGGTCTCGAGCGATGACAAGATCGAGTTAGTCAGGCAGTTTGGCGCCGATTGGGTGAACAACTACGAAACTCAAGACTTCGCCGAGCGAGCACTGAAGCTTACCGAGGGGCGCGGAGTGAACCTGATTCTCGATGCGATCG